>ERZ1740062.509-NODE-509-length-20803-cov-5.333719_pt1 | contig 20803 bp, 21 predicted proteins | sample MGYA00581741_ERZ1740062 | MGnify/ENA primary metagenome ERZ1740062 (study PRJEB43018, sample SAMN04849747) | marine metagenome | isolation source: floating plastic debris | place: Pacific Ocean | collected 2008-09-01 | study: EMG produced TPA metagenomics assembly...
TTTGAATATTTGATACATCGGTTTCTTCTAAGACCTTCCCTAAAATGGGAAAGACTCTATTAAATTGGCTACATGGCAGAGGCGTTGGCGCTAAAAGGAAGTAAAAAACTATTGAATGCCTGGGCATTCTATGATTGGGCCAACTCGGTGTATAGTTTGGTTATTTCATCTGCAGTATTCCCAATTTTTTATGGTGCGCTGTTCAGAGCAGCAGAGATAGAAAAAGTTACCATTTTTGGAGGTGAAATAGCCCGCGCCCCATTAATAAGCTATGTAACCTCGTTAGCTTTTGTTTTTATTGCCATTGTTACACCACTTGTTTCTGGTATAGCAGACTACACGGGAAACAAAAAGGTATTCCTCAAGTTTTTTTGCTATTTGGGAGCCGCATCCTGTATCGGTCTGTATTGGTTTTCTTTAGAGAATATCTACTTTGGGTTGATTTGCTACTTCTTCGGATTGGTAGGCTTTTGGGTCAGTTTCGCAATCAATAACTCCTACTTGCCGGATATTGCCTTCAACGAACAACAGGACAGGGTTAGTGCTAAAGGTTTTTCGTTAGGTTATATCGGGAGTGTGATTCTTTTGGTTTTCAATTTAGCCATGGTCATGGAACCTGCTGTCTTTGGAATTACGGATTCCGGAGGGGAGGTTGCTGAAATCAAAGCAATGAAATATTCTTTTATTTCCGTTGGTATTTGGTGGGCCCTTTTCAGCCAATATACGTTTAAATATTTACCGAAAGGATATAAACGAGAAGGTGAACGCACCAATATAATCTTGAATGGCTTTAGGGAACTCCAAAGTGTTTGGAAGCAATTGGGAGATGAGATTCGCCTTAAAAGATATTTGGGTGCTTTTTTCGTGTATAGCATGGCAGTACAGACCATTATGCTGATAGCTACTTATTTTGGCGAAGAGGAGATTAACTGGGGTTCTGATGAATTTAGACAAGTTGGATTAATAGCAAGTATTTTGATAATTCAGCTTATTGCGATTGGAGGGGCTTATCTAACAGCTGCTTTGTCAAAAAAATTTGGAAACATAAAAACTTTAATAGGAGTTAACGTCGTTTGGGTTTTGCTATGCATTTACGCATACACTTTACAAACCTATATTGACTTTTTTATTGCAGCTGCACTTGTAGGAATTGTTATGGGCGGAATTCAAGCACTTTCAAGGTCTACCTATTCCAAGTTTTTACCCAAAACTACCGATACCACCTCTTTTTTTAGTTTTTACGATGTAGCCGAAAAAATAGGAATCATTATAGGAACTTTTTTCTATGGCGTAGTAGCACAATTAACGGGAAGCATGCGCAATAGCACCATATTTCTGGGGATATTCTTTTTAGGCGGAATAATACTATTGCTTCGGGCTAAGAAAATAGACCAAGGCTCGTAAAAGAAAAGCCCTTACTTTTCAGTAAGGGCTTCGCCGTTTTGATTGATGGGATTTAGTTTTGTTTTATCCTCTAGAAATATCTCCAGAGCCTGAGCTTTTCGTATCAATTTTTTTGGGATTCCCGCGATAGCTGATATCTCCCGAACCAGAAACTCTAGCGTTGATGCTTTCATTGGCGGTAACGTTCACGTCCGCAGAACCGGAAACGGTCGCAGTAACATAGTCGGCGTTAAGCCCGTAAGCGTCTATATCGCCTGAACCAGAAACGTTGATGTCCAAATTCGTCGCTTTTCCGTCCAAATCAATGTCACCTGAACCGGAAAGAGAGGCTTCAACAGACTGAGCTTCAATATCCAAAGTGATATCACCAGAACCAGAAATTCTGGTTTTGAAATTGTTCGCTTTTAATATGGTTTTCCCCACGATATCTCCCGAACCAGAAAGGGTTACGGAATTTACGGACTCTACCGGTACACTTAGAAAAATACCAGAGTTCCAGTTTGAGGGTTTAAGGTTAACTCCTTTTTCGACTTTGATGACCAGTTTGCCATCTTTGACTTCGGTTTTAATGTATTCCAAGAGGTTGGATTCCCCTTTTAAGGTAATCTCCCCCTCGTTACCCGCAACAAGTTCCACATCGAACCATCCTGCCAAGGCAATAGCGTCATAGTCGCCCACGTTTCGTTCGATGGAGACAACATTCCCGTTCCCTTTAACTCTTTTACCCCATTGTGCGCAGGCACTTAACGATAGGGAAAGTACTAAACTGAGTGTTATTAGTTTTTTCATGATTGTTACTGTTTTTTGATTTTGATATTTAGTTTTTGAAAAAGGTGACACCACCGTATTCGCTGTTAATGTACACTACATTTCCGGAATTGTCATCACCATAAAAGCCATTATAATACTTTTCTGAGGAACGTACTTTGCTTACCTGAACTTCCCAATCATCTTTTCCGCTAACGCCAGCGTACTCTGTAGTGATTTCAAAGTCGAAGTGGTAATTGGGGTCGTATCCAATTTTGATGCCCGTATAATCGGTTCTGATGTTCACATCGCCAGCATCTGGTGCCATTCTGTTGATTTTTATGGACCCATAGTCAGACGTTAGTTTCACATCGCCGTGCACATCACCCAGTTTGATACCGATATAACTTCCGTTTCCGCTGATGCTTTTCAATTTCTCGGCCTGAATAGACCCGTAGTCACTAGCATAATCTAGGTTTTCCATGTTTTTGATAACCGCATTGGTGTAATCCGTTCTCAAACTTAGGTTTCCTGCTTTTTCGATGGTAAATCCTGAATAATCTGCAATGATTTGCCCACTGTTGATATAATCAAAAGTTGAACGAGAGGTGTAATCAAAACGGAGTTCGTTGTTTCTTCCGCGTAATTCTCCTGCTTCAATTTTTCCATAATCGCAGGCTATCTTCGCATGTCCATCGATTCGGTCAAGATAAATATGGCCGTAATCATTGCTGAGATTGATACTGTTTTTTACGGGAAGCTTGATGGTGTAGTTCACCTGAACGTTAACGTTCTTCTTTTTGTTCCACTTCCATCCCCAGTTGTCTTTTTGTCCAAATAGGGTTCGGGCGCTAACCATGCTGGCAGAACTTTCAAAGTCTACATCAATTTCATTTAAACGGTCAATAACTCTTTCCTCATTGTTACCATTGGTTTTAATACGGACTTCGATAACAATCCGGTCTTCGTTCCAAGAAGTCAAGTTTAGGTTTCCGTAGCTGTTCCGTACTTTGAAGAGGGCGTCGGAGTTCACCTTGAATTCTTTTTTTATGGTCTTTTCTTTGGTGTATTTTCCATTTAGCCCCCCTCTATTGGCCATCAGGGCCAAGGGTGCCATAATGGCCACCATAATTACGGTTCTATATAGTAATGTTTTCATCATTGTACGTTTTCAGGTTTTTAATGTTTTCAATATTGTCCATGACTTCCCTTAGCAAGTCAATTCTGGTTTGGAAATTTATGATCATGGCATTCATGATTATTTTACTGTCGCCTCCATTGACCAGCTCGCGTTCTAGCGTTTGGTAATCTGAGGCCAACTTTTGGAGTTGGACCATGGTATCTTCTACCAACTTTTCGTTTTCAGGTGATTTAGCCTCTTTTAACTCCTGTATCTGTTCTTCGATGAGGTTTACAAAATAAAACTCGGTGTCAGACACTTCGGGCGCAATTTCAACAACCTGCTCTTTTATAGTAGGAGTGGAATTGAAATACCCTAGGCCCAAAACACACACCAAGGCTATCGAAGCGGCAATGGACAGCGGTTTCCATAATTGTCTTTTCTTGACGGGCATGGCAATGGTGCCTTGTGCCGGATTCAGCTTTTCCAAAAAGCGCTGCTCGTGTCCGATTTGTGGCTCTTCAAAATCAAATTCATCTTGCAGTCGCTCAAATAATTTGTCGATGTTATCCTTTTTCATAACGATGCATTTACGGTCAATTTCTTTCTTAGACTTTCTTTAGCTCTTGAAATTGTGGTTCTACAATTCGCGTAGCTAATGTTCATGATTTCGCTGATTTCTTCGTAATCGTACCCTTCTACTAAATGTAAGGTCAAAGAAACTCTGTAATTGTCTTTCAAACTTTTCATGGTCTCCATTACTTTTTGAGCCTTTAGTTCTGTATAACCATTATTCGTTGAAGCAACCTCATCATTATCTTCGACCTTGTACATTACTTCTTCCAAATCAACAGATCTGTTTTTTTGTTGTTTTTTAAAATGATAAATACTGTTGTTGATTACAATCCGTTTCAACCAAGCTCCAAAAGCAACTTCCCCTTTGAAAGTGTGCAACTTGGTAAATGCACTTAAAAACGATTCCTGCATCACATCTTCTGCCTCGGCACTGTTTTTTACGATTCGCAACGCAGTGTTGTACATCGCTTTATAATAGCGATTGTAAATCTCCATTTGGGCGCTTTGTTTTCCTTTTAGGCAGCCCTGAAGGAGTACATCAATATGTTCATTTTGGTGGCTCAAAAAAGTAATTGGTTTGTTCTAATGATAAGGGAAGATATGTATTGTTACACTTTTTTGATTTTTTTTATTCTGCAATGGCACGACAATTGACTAGATAGGGTAGTTCCGCTACTTACAGAGTCGTGAGAAGGCTTGAAAACGTTGAACTTATGGAAAAAGATTGAGGGGTAGCGAAGCGGGATTTTGTCGAAAATGACAAAATGTCTTAAAAAGAATTTATGGGAGAGATTAAAATATCAACATTTGGCAGTTTGGCAGGCCACGAGATAGATGAGGATGCAGAATTGATACCCTTGCTCACCCCCGAGGATGAGGAAGAAATGAACCGTGAAGAACTACCTGACTCTATTCCTGTATTGCCTCTTCGCAATACGGTATTGTTCCCCGGAGTGGTGATTCCGATAACCGCAGGTCGTGATAAGTCCATTGCCTTGATTAAAGATGCCAATAACGGCACCAAAACCATTGGGGTTGTTTCGCAGAAAGATGAAGAAGTAGAAAACCCCAAAGCGGAAGACATCAATCGGTTGGGTACCGTAGCACGCATTCTTCGTGTTTTACAAATGCCTGACGGAAACACTACGGTCATCATACAAGGGAAAAAGCGCTTCGAAATCGAAGAGATTATTTCGGAAGAACCCTACATGAAGGCGACCATTCGTGAGGCGGTTGAGGAAAGACCTGAAAAAAGCAATGTGGAGTTTGATGCGATTATTGAATCCATTAAAGAATTGGCTTTTAAAATCATAAAGGATAATCCTAACATTCCAAGTGAAGCGACCTTCGCCATTCGGAACATCCAGAGTAATTCCTTTTTAATAAACTTTGTTTCCTCCAACCTAAATCTTTCGGTGGCGGAGAAACAAACCCTTTTGGAAGTGCCTAACTTGAAAGAAAGGGCTTTGATGACTTTGAAGTTCATGAATACAGAACTTCAAAAGTTGGAATTGCGGAATGATATCCAATCTAAGGTCCGAAACGATATGGACCAACAGCAGCGGGAGTACTTTCTGCACCAGCAGATGAAAACCATTCAAGAAGAATTGGGTGGCATCTCGTATGAAGAGGAAGTGGATGAGATGCGTCAAAAGGCCAAAAAGAAAAAGTGGGATAAAAAGGTGAAAGAGCATTTTGAGAAGGAATTGTCCAAAATGCAGCGCATGAACCCACAGGTGGCCGAGTATTCCATCCAACGAAATTATTTGGATTTGTTTTTGGACCTGCCTTGGAACGATTTTTCAAAAGATAATTTTGACCTTAAGAGAGCGCAACGCATCTTGGATGCGGACCACTATGGATTAGAGGATGTAAAACGCCGAATCATTGAATATTTGGCAGTTCTCAAGTTGCGTAACGATATGAAATCCCCCATTTTGTGTTTGCATGGCCCTCCAGGGGTCGGTAAAACCTCTTTGGGCAAATCTGTAGCTGAGGCTTTGGGGCGAGAATATGTTCGCATTTCCTTAGGTGGATTACGGGATGAAGCAGAGATTCGAGGGCACCGTAAAACTTATATTGGCGCCATGCCAGGGCGTATTATCCAAAGTTTGAAAAAAGCGGGGACTTCGAATCCTGTTTTCATCTTGGATGAAATTGACAAGCTCTCCAATAGCCATCAAGGAGACCCTTCATCGGCGATGTTGGAAGTGTTGGACCCTGAGCAGAACAGTGAGTTTTACGATAACTTCTTGGAGATGGGCTACGACCTTTCCAAGGTTATGTTCATTGCCACGGCGAATAGTTTGGGACCCATTCAACCTGCGCTACGGGATAGAATGGAAGTCATCAATGTTTCAGGCTATACCATTGAAGAAAAGGTTGAAATCGCCAAAAAACACTTGCTTCCGAAACAACTAAAAGAGCATGGGTTAAATAGTAAGCATTTGCGTATTGGCAAACCACAATTGGAAAAAATTGTTGAGGGATATACCCGAGAATCCGGCGTACGTGGTTTGGAAAAGCAACTGGCTAAAATGGTGCGCTATGCGGCCAAATCCATTGCGATTGAAGAGGAATATCAAATAAAAGTCTCCAATGAGACGGTGGAGAAAGTTTTAGGTCCAGCACGCTTGGAACGCGATAAGTACGAAAACAACGATGTAGCCGGAGTCGTTCACGGTTTGGAATGGACCGGCCTAGTGCGTGATATATTGTAAATTGAATCCATTTTATCGAAAGGCAAAGGTGCTTTGAACATCACCGGTAACTTAGGAAATGTGATGAAAGAATCGGCCACCATAGCCATGGAATACATCAAATCCAACGCGGAGCAATATGGTATTGATGCTGCCGTATTTGAAAAATATAACGTTCACATACACGTACCTGAAGGTGCTACCCCTAAAGATGGACCTAGTGCTGGGATAACCATGTTGACTTCTTTGATTTCGTTGTTTACGCAACGCAAAGTGAAAAAGAGCTTAGCGATGACGGGTGAAATTACGCTGCGAGGAAAAGTACTTCCTGTAGGCGGAATCAAAGAGAAGATTTTGGCAGCCAAACGCGCTCGCATCAAGGAAATTATTCTTTGTGAAGAGAACCGACGGGACATCGAAGAAATCAAAGCAGATTACCTCAAAGGGTTGACCTTCCACTATGTGTCTGATATGAGTCAAGTAATTGACCTGGCTATTACGGACAAGAAGGTGAAGAACTCGAAGAAGCTTTAAGGGAGGAGTTTTAAGGTAGTACTCGGCAGTTATTTTTTCTTGATATCGAGCTCTCTAAAATCAACATCCAACAAATTTTGTTGGTCAACGGTCATTCCCGTTATTTCTTGATTGGAGTTAAAGTCAAAAGTGACATAGCCTTTTGGTACTCTGATATCATCCCATTCAATTTGAAAGGTATCAAAATGCCAGTGCGTCAATTTCCCTTTGAAGATGAAGGAATTGGAAAAGGAAATTTCTAGCTCCTTTTCGTCTAGCATTTTAACATGGATATCGCCGCACATTTTGTCCGTGTAGACGCCTACGAAATCATCAAGTGGCAAAGAGGGTGAAGTATCCATAACCCTTTTTTTTGTCGTTGGTTTGCGGTTGACTCTTCTATCCCGATACCCTTTGACGATGTCATAAAAGTCCAATGATGTATCGTTAAAGAGTTGCTCCAATAATTTGGCTTTAAGCAGATACGACGCAGGCTCCTTTGAGATATTCGTAAGGATAATTACACCGATATTCATGTCTTTTAGCATAAAAAGCTTGGCCGCCATGCCATCTATACCGCCATTGTGTTCAATGAACTTGTCATTATTTCTTGGGGTAACCCACCAACCAAAACCATAAGATGTAAATTCATTACCAAAAGGCGACCCTTCAATCGGATACAGAATTTGGGGCTTGAAGATTTCGTCAATGACCTTTTTGCTCACCAGCGTATCCCGTTTATAGATGCCATCATTCAGCAAAAGCTGCATATAGTTCATCATATCATAGTCTGAAGAGTAAATAATGCCAGCCGGTGCTAGATTGTCCCCACTTTCTTGCTGTACCAAAGTCTTTTTAAAGTTCGCATCCCAAACGTGTGGAAAAGCCAAGTTCTCATTGGATTCTCTTACTGAAGCGACGGATGTGCTGGTTTTCATGTCAATTTTATCGAACACCCGTTGTTTGAGAAATGCATCCCAACGCATTCCAGTTACTTCGCTTACAATTTCCGCAGCGACCAAATACATCACGTTTTGATACGCGGGCTTTTCGCGAAAACCGGATACAGGTTCCGAGTATTTTAACCCTTTTATGATTTCTTTACGTGATAATTTGGAGTGATACCATAATGTGCCGCCTGCAATTTCCCTCAAACCGCTGCGGTGGGTAAGTAAATCGCGAATCGTGAAATTTTCGGAAGCATAGGTATCCTGTAATTCGAAATACGGTAGATAGTCTTTCACTTTATCATCCCAATGTATTTTACCTTCATCTACAAGTATGCCAAGTGTCAAGGCTGTAAACGATTTGGAAATGGAACCTATGCCGAAAAGAGTATTGGCATTAACGGGTAGATTTTGGTTGATTTTTCGAGTGCCAAATCCTTTGGCGTATAGGATGGTGTTATTCGTTACAATTCCTAGAGAAAGCCCTGTTACCTCAAAATCTTTCATCAGTTTTTGGATGAACGGTTCGAGCGAGTCAAGTTGAATATTCTGAGCTTTTAGAGAGGGTAGTAATCCCAAACAAACAAGAAAGGGGAGAATGTATTTGTATTTCATTTTGATACGGTTGATTGGACTAAAAGATGGGGCAAAGGTGTAATTGTTACAGTTTTTGATATGCCCCAAGTGACCTACCTCCGTATTTGAGATTTAGGCATTTTCTTTTGATATCTTTCCTTCCCTTCTGCTTATTTTTGGGGTATGGGAAAAATCATTGTCGCTATTGATGGCCATTCCTCAACAGGAAAAAGTACCATTGCGAAACGTTTGGCCAAAGCCTTGGATTACACTTATGTGGATACAGGTGCGATGTACAGAGCTATTACTCTTTTTGTGCTAGAAAATGGAATCGTTCAGGAAAGTTTGGATATAGATAAACTTATAGAAGCCCTACCCAGAATCCAATTGAGTTTTAAAAAGAACGGCCAAAGTGATATCGCTGAAATCTGTTTGGATGGTGAGAGTGTAGAAGCCAAAATTCGAAATTTGAAGGTTTCAAAGTGGGTGAGTCCTGTGGCTGCGGTAAGAGAGGTCCGCGAAAAACTGGTTGAGATGCAACAGCAAATTGGTTTGGACAAAGGGGTGGTTATGGATGGGCGCGATATCGGCACCGTAGTATTCCCTGAAGCAGAACTCAAAATCTTCATGACAGCTTCCGCAGAAACCCGTGCGCACCGTCGATACAAAGAACTATTGGACAGAGGGGATGAAGTAACTTACGAACAGGTACTCAAAAATGTTCAAGAGCGGGATTTTATCGACTCAACCCGTAGTGTGTCTCCCTTAAAGAAAGCCAAAGACGCGATTCACTTTCATAATAGTGATATGTGCTTGGAAGAGCAATTCGAACGGTGTTTTAACTATTCACAGCGGGTGATTGAAAAAGCAGGCTGAACCAATCCTTTTTAATGTTAGAAGGCAGACGCCAAAGCAATAATATAAAGCGCAAAAAGTCCTGTTATAAGGAACAGCAATATTGAAATAACAAGGATTACTCTTGTCCAAACATTCTTTTTTACCCTCAAGGATAGGATAGAAAGCACTACTGGAATCAGAAGTAAAAGCGGCATCTGGAGTGCTGTGCCATCCGGAAAAAGTTTCCAACTTAAAGGGTTGTCGGTAATGATTAATGCCATAGCCACTACTGAAAGGATAAGTAGGGTGATGGATATACCATTGAGAACTTTGCTTTTGCTTTTCAAATTTTGATTAGATATGTTAAATTCGAAGATATGAGAATGATTTTTAATAGGTCAAATCTCATATGAAATAAGACAAGTTGGTTGAACAGCGCTATTCGTTCACCAATTATTGTTTATGACGCCTTAATACACTCTTCCTTGCGATTTCCGCATCATAGATTATGGTTAGTTTGGTGATTCTATTGTTGTCATCAAACTCCATGATATCAACTACATCAAAATTGACCGCATTATTGTTTTTTAGGGTCCATGTGTAAGTAAAATACAGGGCAACCTGTTTGGAAAAAGTATTTTCAAAAATGGTATTTAGCTTCAAGCTTGAACTAGATGTGTCTTCTGCTAATTCCTGGTAAAACTCCTTCGCTGATTTCGTCCCGTAAATGGGAGATTGCACCATCCCTTCCTCTTGAAATAAGTCAAGAATTGAATCTGTGTCACCTTTTTCCAAATATTTGAAATATTGTTTGCCCACCTCCTCTCTTAATAGCCTCTTTTTACTAAAATCCATTTCTCTTCAAATCGTATTGCAATAACAGGGACGAAATTCGATATTTTTCTCTAATTCCTTTGACCGGATACATCAGTCACCCTTTTCAACAAATCAGTTGTTGATTTCAGTTGACCAATACCATGCTTGCCTAGAAAACAAACGTCTCCTATGCCAAAATATCAAGGCTTAAAAGAAGCTAGGTTCAAACTTGAGTTTGAGTTTGCAGTTGAGCTTAATTCGGCGAATTCAACCCAAGTTGGTTTCCTTCAGAATCCAAGAACAGCGCGAAGAACCCAGATTCGTCTGCATGAGGTGTTTTAGGAACAATGATTTCTCCTCCATTGGCCTCGATTCTATCCAACATAGGCTGTAAGTCATCCCCGCCATTAAGGTAAACGGTTACCCCATTGGCGGATGGCACCATACCTTCTGCTTTCATAATCACACCGTGAACTGCTTGATTTTCATACGGAAAGACGCCCATTTCCATACCGGGCATTTCCATTTTTTCAATAGGAATGTCCAATACCGCTTGATAAAATGCTATGGCGCGGTCCACGTCGTTGGCTGGGATTTCAAAAAGGGCTACAAAGTTTTGCATTGGAATTTCAGTTTTTACTGTTGGTGCTGGGGTTTCGTTTTCGGTGTTGTTTTCTTTTTTGGAATTACAGGCGATGAAGCTTATGCAGCAAATGACCAAGGTGAATTTGATAAACTGTTTCATATTTATGGGTTTTGGGTTTAAGGTTTAAAGGTCTAAGGATTAAAGTCAACGGTTTGAATAATTCAAAATAATAGATGGGCGTGTTTTTTGGGCAAAATGGCTCACAATACAAAAACTAGACCCCACAATAACAAATTCCTCAAAGGACGAATCGTTGTGATATAACATTGTAAAAAATCGTAAAATCCTTAAGGGAAAATTAGGACTGTTGTAATCGGGAAGTGGTTAAATATCGCAATTTTAAACAAAAAAGGCGCCCGAAGGCGCCCTTTATTTGAATGAATTCGATTTCTATAGATTCGGAATCACCAAAACCTGGTCTGGATGAATCACATCTGGATTACTTAAAATATTGGTGTTGGCATCAAAAATCTTGGGGTATTTCATGGCATCACCATAATAATGCTTTGCAATCAAACTCAACGATTCGCCGCTTTTAACGGTGTGACGGTGGTAAACCGAATCATCTTCTACGGAAATGTTGGCCTTGATATCACTTGGACTTTCTCCTCCAACCGCTTTGATTTTGTCCCATAATGCATTTTTGACATAGGGTGTACCCGCAGTTCCTTTGATTTTGAGAACCCCTCCTTCTTCGGAGACATCACCATCTTTGATGCCCAATTCCTGTCCTAAATCTAGAACAGCTTGATATTTTGCTTTTGCACTCATGTTTGTAATTTATAGTTAATAATTAGACTCTCAAGATAACTATTCCACCACATTTTGCCATTAAATGGACCGTAAAAAATCCTTAGCACCCAGAGGCTTTGTTAATCAGTAATTTAATTGTATTTTTGCACTCCTTTTTGGCAATTGAATAGGACAGGAAAGGATAAAGAAAATAAAATTAATAGCTTTCGCGGACGGTGCTAAGTCCTACAACTCCGTGAAATACAAATGAAATCAGCACATGGCTGAAGAAAAAGCAACTCCTGCTGAGGAAACCACAGCAGAAGCCGTAGCAGTAACCCAAGAAGCTCCGGTACAAAAAGACCCTAAAGAATATCTCGAAAATTTTGACTGGGACAAATACGAAGAAGGTATTGAACGCGTAGAAGATTCCAAATTAAAGGAATTTGAAGCCCTAGTTGAAGAAAACTTTGTTGATACTGCCGATGAAGAAGTAGTGCAAGGTACTGTCGTGCACATGACCGACCGTGAGGCCATCATCGACATCAACGCAAAGTCTGAAGGGGTAATCTCGTTGAATGAGTTCCGATACAATCCTGACCTTAAGGTTGGCGACAAGGTTGAGGTACTTATCGACATTAGAGAAGACAAAACAGGCCAATTGGTACTTTCTCACAGAAAGGCAAGAACCATCATGGCTTGGGATCGTGTAAACGATGCTCATGATAAAGAAGAAATCGTTACTGGTTTCGTAAAATGTAGAACCAAAGGAGGTATGATTGTCGATGTTTTCGGTATCGAAGCTTTCTTACCTGGTTCTCAAATCGATGTGAAGCCTATCCGTGATTATGACCAATACGTTGGTAAAACCATGGAATTCAAGGTGGTGAAAATCAATCACGAATTCAAAAACGTAGTGGTATCACACAAAGCGTTGATTGAGGCGGATATCGAAGAACAGAAGAAAGAAATCATCGGTCAACTTGAAAAAGGACAGGTATTGGAAGGTGTTGTGAAAAACATTACTTCTTATGGTGTCTTTATTGATTTGGGCGGTGTTGATGGTCTTATCCACATTACTGACCTTTCCTGGAGCAGAATCAACCACCCGAATGAGGTTGTTGAACTTGACCAGAAATTGAATGTGGTAATCCTTGATTTCGATGACAACAAGTCAAGAATTCAACTTGGATTGAAACAATTGGAGAAACACCCATGGGATGCTTTGGGTGACGAAATCAAAGTAGGTGACAAGGTAAAAGGTAAAGTAGTGGTTATTGCTGACTACGGTGCCTTTATTGAAGTTGCTGAAGGGGTTGAAGGACTTATCCACGTTTCTGAAATGTCTTGGTCTACGCACTTGCGTTCTGCTCAAGACTTCGTAAAAGTGGGTGACGAAATAGATGCTGTTGTATTGACCCTTGACCGCGAAGAGCGCAAAATGTCATTGGGTATCAAGCAACTTACACCAGACCCATGGACCGATATCACCAGCAAATACCCTGTAGGTTCACGCCACAAAGGTATCGTGCGTAACTTCACCAACTTTGGTGTGTTCGTAGAGATGGAAGAAGGAATCGATGGTTTGATTTACATCTCCGACCTTTCTTGGACGAAGAAAATCAAGCATCCATCTGAATTCGTAACCGTTGGAGATACCTTGGAAGTTGAAGTATTGGAATTGGATGTTGATGGTCGTAAGTTGAGCTTAGGCCACAAACAAACTACCGAAAACCCTTGGGACAAGTATGCTACTGAGTTCGCTGAAGGCAGCGTTCACAAAGCAGCGGTTTCCGAGATTGTTGACAAAGGTGCTACCGTGGCATTCAATGATGATATCGTAGCATTCATTCCTTCACGTCACATGGAGAAGGAAGACGGTAAGAAAATCACCAAAGGCGAAGAAGTCGAATTCAAAATTATTGAGTTCAACAAAGACTTCAAGCGAGTTGTAGCGAGTCACACTGCCATCTTCAGAGAGCAAGAAGAGCGCAATGTACGTTCTGCAAAACGCAAAATGGCTTCCTCACAAGAAGACGCGCCAACGCTTGGTGATGCCAATGCACAATTGCAAGCCTTGAAAGAAAAAATGGAGGCTGACGCAAAGAAGAAGTAATCTTTCGATTATAAATGGAAAAGCCCTTGCAAATGCAAGGGCTTTTTTTGTTTCCGACTTTTTTTAAGATTTATGTACTTTTGCCATCACCAGAGGCAGTAGTAAAGCATATGAGTCAGAGAGTACTTCTCAATTCAAAAGAAATCAATATCATACTTCATCGATTGGCTTGTCAGCTACTGGAAACCCATCTTGATTTTTCGGAAACGGTATTGATTGGTCTGCAGCCAAGAGGCATATTTCTCGCGGAGCGCTTGTTGAAGATTTTGAAAGAAGAATACAAAGTCAAAAATATCGCGATGGGGCTTTTGGACATTACCTTTTATCGAGACGATTTCGGAAGAGGAGAAAAACCCTTGCAAGCCAATACAACCAAAATCGATTTTTTGGTCGAGGATAAAAGCGTGGTTTTCATTGATGACGTATTGTACACCGGAAGAAGTATTCGTGCGGCGTTAACCGCCATACAGTCCTTTGGAAGGCCTAAAAATGTGGAGTTGTTAACCTTGATTGATAGACGTTTTAGCCGTCATTTACCCATTCAGCCCAACTATCGCGGACGTCAAGTAGATGCCATTAACGAAGAACGGGTCAAAGTAATGTGGGCAGAAAATGAGGGCGAAGATGTGGTGTATTTGGTGAGTAAATAACCGAGAATGAGCGAACTGAGCGTAAAGCACTTATTGGGAATCAAATATCTGAACAAAAAGGATATCCATCTCATTTTTGAAACCGCCGACCATTATAAGGATGTCATTAATCGTTCTATCACTAAGGTGCCGACGCTCCGAGATTCCACTATTGCCAATATTTTCTTTGAATACAGTACCCGTACCAAATTATCATTTGAGCTCGCCGAGAAACGACTCTCAGCTGATGTGGTAAACTTTTCAGCAGGACAATCCTCGGTGAAAAAAGGGGAGACTCTTATCGACACGGTAAACAATATTTTGTCCATGAAAGTGGACATGGTCGTGATGCGGCATCCCAATCCCGGTGCTGGAGTCTTTCTGTCCAAGCACGTTTCGGCAGCGATTATCAATGCGGGAGACGGGGCACACGAACACCCTACGCAAGCCTTGTTGGATTCCTACTCCATACGTGAAAAGTATGGCGAAGTAGGGGGGAAGAACGTTGTGATTGTGGGAGATATTCTGCATTCCCGAGTGGCTTTGTCCAACATTTTCGCTTTGAAGTTACTGGGCGCCAATGTAAAAGTATGCGGCCCAAAAACCTTGATACCCAAGTATATTGAGAGTTTAGGTGTAGGAGTTGAAACTAACTTGAAACAAGCTTTGGAATGGTGTGATGTCGCTAATATGCTTCGCGTACAGAACGAACGTATGGATGTTAGCTATTTCCCGTCGACAAGAGAATACACCCAGCAATTTGGAATCAACAAAGACATTTTGCAAGAGCTGGATAAAGAAATCGTCATCATGCACCCTGGTCCTATAAACCGGGGGGTAGAAATCACCAGTGATGTGGCCGATTCCGAACAATCCATCATATTGGACCAAGTGGAAAATGGAGTAGCTATCCGGATGGCCGTTATCTACCTGCTAGCGGCGAAAATCAAGTAAGCATGACTATTGAAAAAGCAGACAATCTGGTAATTGTGTCGCAAGGAGACGTTCAGCTTTCGGTCTTAGTGGAGGAATTAAAAGCGAACCATACGGATATTCAAGGAATCAATACTATTCTTGTGTTGACATCTTCTAAAGATGAAATAGTGGAAGCGTTAACGACTATAGTGTCAGCTTCCGAGGAACATAAGAGCTCAAAAAAGTCATTTGTAGTGGTTTCTGAAAATCTAGAATACGACGAAGTTCCTGAAGGGCTCTCCATGGCGCCAACTGTACAGGAAGCCAAAGATATCATTGAGATGGAAGAAATTGAAAGGGATTTGGGTTTATGAAAAGAACCCTTTGCTTAAACACCGCCAATAGCGGAACCAACCTTTTGATTTCATGAAATTAACCATTTTAGGGTGCTACTCCGCCACGCCACGTGCTTTTACCAATCCAACTTCACAGGTACTCGAAATCCGGAACCATTTGTTTTTGATTGATTGTGGTGAAGGCACTCAGGTGCAATTGCGAAAAAACAAAGTACGGTTTTCGCGCATCAACCACATTTTTATTTCGCATCTGCACGGCGACCACTTTTTTGGTTTGCCTGGTCTGGTATCTACTTTTCGTTTGTTGGGACGGGAAAAGCCATTGCATATTTATGGGCCAAAAGGCATCAAGGAGGCGGTAACCCTTTTATTGAAATTAGGAGATTCTTGGACGAATTATCCTCTACTTTTCCATGAGTTGGAATCTAACGATTCCGAAGTGATTTTTGAAGATGACCGTGTTCAAGTGTCAACCATACCTTTGGTACATCGGGTGTATACCAATGGATTCTTGTTTCAAGGAAAGCCTTTACCTAGAAATCTGGATATTGAAGCCGCAAAATCTCATGGTATTGACGCCTCGCAGTTCAACAATATTAAGGCGGGTAAAAATGGCGTAACGGCTGATGGCCAAGAAGTGCCCAATTTGGCTTTGACGTTTGACCCACCGCTGTCTAAAAGCTATGCGTTTTGTAGCGACACGAAATATTCGGAAAGAATTGTACCCATCATAAAAGGGGTAGATGTGCTGTATCACGAGTCCACGTTTTTGGAATCTGAAGCGCATTTATGTGAACGAACCAAACATGCCACAGCCAAACAAGCCGCTACTATCGCACAAAAAGGCGGGGTAGGGCAGCTGATCTTAGGTCACTTTTCTACTCGTTACAAAAGTCTCAATCTTTTTAAAGAGGAGGCCCAGGAAATCTTTGCAGCCACTTCACTTGCAGATGATGGCAAACATTTTGAATTTTAAAAGAAACCTAAGATAGTTCTGTTTTAAATCTGGCTTCTTTTGCTGAACTTTGATATTTAAAGAAAACAACATGCAAAAGGACCAGAGTGCCTACCGAAAATCCTATGATAAAAAGGAGTTGTTGGAGGAGACTATTGATTCAAATCCCATGCAACAGTTTCAAACCTGGTTCTATGAGGTAGAGGCAACAGATGGCGTGGAAGAACCCAACGCGATGACCATATCCACCATTGGTTTGGATGGCTTTCCAAAGAACCGCGTCGTTTTGATGAAAAAATATACCCACGAAGGCTTTATTTTTTATACCAACTATCTCAGCGAAAAAGGAAAAGCCATTGCAGCGAACGGTAATGTTTGCTTGTCCTTCTTTTGGCCGAATCTTGAACGTCAAATCATCATCAAGGGAAACGCTGAAAAAATTGCAGAAAACCTATCCGATGGTTATTTTGAATCAAGACCCGCAGGAAGTCGTTTGGGCGCTGTAGTTTCCGACCAAAGTGAAGTCATCTCATCCCGTGAAGTATTGGAAGAAAAATTGGCCGCATTGGAGCAAGAGTTTGAAGGAAAAGACATCCCAAGGCCCCAACATTGGGGCGGTTATATCGTACGACCCGTAAGCCTTGAGTTTTGGCAAGGACGGCCCAACCGACTACATGACCGTATTCGTTACGAATTACAAGACAACTTAGACTGGAAAATAGAGCGTTTGGCTCCCTAAACCACATTATGAAAAATCTCTTTTTAATGCGTCACGGCAAATCCTCTTGGGAATACAACGTTGCCGACCGAAACCGCCCGTTGAACGAAAGAGGCATTGGTGATGCGATTTTGGTGGGAAATCATCTGCACTCCTTGGGTATTTCCGTGGAAAAGGTGTATTCCAGTATGGCGAACCGTGCGTTGCATACCAGCATCATAGTAATGGAAAAGTTGCTATTTGATTTGAACAATTTTCAGGTCAATAAAGACCTCTATGATTTTTCGGGTGACCAAGTGGAATACTTTGTGAAGCGACTGGACAATTCTTTGCAAAGCGTTATGGTTTTTGGGCACAACCATGCCCTTACCGAACTTGCAAATCGCTGGGGAGATACCTATATTGACAACGTACCGACCGCAGGATGCGTTCACCTTCAATTTGATGTAATATCTTGGTCAGCGGTACAAAAAGGAACCACAAAACGAACTATTTTCCCAAAACAACTGAAAATCAAATGATCAAGGTGAAAAATGAATACGTAAATCGCGAAATCAGTTGGCTTCATTTTAATTCTCGGGTACTACAGGAAAGTGCCGACAAGCGGGTTCCGCTGATTGACCGCCTTCGGTTTTTGGGAATATTCAGTAACAATCTTGACGAATTTTTTAAGGTACGTTATGCAACCGTAAAGCGAATCGTAGATGCCGGAAAAAAGGGAAAAAGCGTATTAGGTGGAGAGAAGGCTAAGGATTTGCTGGAGGAAATCACCAAAATCGTAATCCAACAACAGGCTAAAAGTCAAGAAATATTAAATAAGATTGAAGATGAACTAAAAGAGGAAAACATCTTCATCCTTACCGAAAATGAACTCGATGATGAACAGCAAGAGTTCGTTCGAGAATACTTCTTCAAAAAGGTCAACCAAGAGTTGATGACCATCATCCTGAATGACTTAACGGAGTTTCCATTGCTCAAGGACACAGCAGCCTATCTCGCCGTCAAAATGGTCATGCGAAAAGACCAAGGTACTCCTATTGACATCGGGAAGAACCGCTATGCCTTGATTGAGATTCCCAGGGGAATTGACCGCTTTATCGTGCTTCCCAAAAAAGGAGATAAAAATTACATCATCATTTTGGACGACTTGATTCGGCTGTGTCTGGATAGCATCTTCACCATGTTCGAGTACAAAAGTATCTCGGCCCATATGATTAAGATTACCCGTGACGCCGAATTGGATATCGATAACGATCTCACTACAAGTTTTATAGAAAAGATTTCATCTAGTGTTGAGGGAAGAAAAATAAGTGACCCGGTTCGTTTCGTCTACGATAAAACCATCGATAAGGATACGCTTCAGTTCCTAAAGGAAAAAATGAACATTATCGATACGGATAGTGTCATTCCGGGTGGACGCTATCACAACCGTCGGGACTATATGGGTTTTCCGAGTTTGGGACGTACTGACTTGATGTATCAAAAAATTGAACCACTTCCGGTAAAAGGGTTTAGCATGGAGGGGAGTTTGCTAGAAAAAATTGCCCAGAAAGACTATCTCATTTACACCCCGTACCACACCTTTGCGTATTTGACCAAGTTTTTAAGGGAAGCTGCTTTGGACCCTTTGGTGCGAACCATTAAAATAACCATTTACCGTCTGGCGAATGATAGCCAAATTGCCTCTGCTTTAATAAATGCAGTGAAAAACGGGAAAAAAGTAACGGTTCAAATCGAATTGCAAGCCCGTTTTGACGAGCAAGCAAACATCGAATATGCCAACTTGCTCAAGGAAGAGGGGGTAGATTTGATTTTTGGGGTGCCCGGTTTAAAGGTCCATAGTAAAATTTGTTTGGTAGAACGCGAAGAACGCGAAGGCATCAAACGCTATGGTTTCATTAGCACCGGAAACTTTAATGAATCCACCGCGAAAATTTATACGGATTATACCCTTTTTACAGCCCATGAAGGCATCCTAAAGGAAATGGGCAAAGTGTTCGAGTTCTTTGAAACAAACTACAAGGTGAGCAAATACAAGCACCTGGTCGTTTCGCCACACTATACCAAGTCCACTTTCAATAAGTTGATTGAAAACGAAATCAGTAATGCCGAAGCCGGTTTGGAAGCCTATATCAAAATCAAAATGAACAGTTTGACTTCCTATAAAATGGTAGACAAATTGTATGAAGCGAGTCGCGCAGGTGTAAAAGTTCAGCTGATTATTCGAGGGGTTTGCTGTTTGATTCCTGGAGTAGAGGGGATGAGTGAGAATATTGAAGCCATCAGTGTGGTTGATAAATTCTTGGAGCACCCTCGCCTGTTCATTTTTGGGAATGGCGGTGACCCACACTGCTATATCTCTTCTGCGGATTGGATGACCCGCAACTTGGATTTTAGGGTTGAAGTAGGCTGTCCCATTTATGATGAGGACATCAAACAAGAATTGCTAGATACCTTTGATATTTCTTGGAGAGACAATCTTAAAGCACGCATTTTCTCCGAAAAACAAGATAATGCCTATCGCCAGCGGGGCATCAACGAAGCGGAGTTACGGTCACAATTTGAACTGTATTACTACTACCAACGAAAATTGGAGTAGGGACCCAACCGAAAAGAATGCTTGGTCTAACCGTGCATGGTTTCCTTCTTACCCAGTTTTTCCATTAGCGTAGCTTCGTACTCCAGAAGGTCCTGCCATTTTTGGTCCACCTTCTCGCGATTCCCGTACTTCCTTGCGAATTTCAAGAACATGGTATAGTGATTGGCTTCGCTGACCATTAGGTTTTGGTAAAAGTCAGCTAGTTCGGTATCGTTGATTTCTTCGGAAAGCAAACGGAAACGTTCACAACTTCGCGCCTCAATCAAAGCTGCATAAAGGAGCTTGTGAACCAAATGCGTCTCGCGACTCCCCCCTTTTGGGAAGAACTTCATTAATTCCAGAACGTACTCATCCTTGCGCTCACGGCCGAGCACCCAACCTCGCTTCAATATCTTATCATGCACCATATTGAAATGTCCCATCTCTTCTCGGGCCAGAGCAGTCATTTCCTTGACCAACTCTGACTTTTCCGGAAAACCAATAATCAATGAAATCGCCGTACTTGCCGCCTTTTGCTCGCAGTAAGCATGGTCTGTTAAAATCTCTTCGATGTTCTTTTCAACAATATTCACCCATCGCGGGTCGGTAGGGAGTTTTAGTCCTAGCATGGTTTTCATTTTAGCAAATTCAAAGTTAGGATATTCCAGATTCAAATTTCAATTTCCAATAACCAATAACCAATAACCAATAACCAATAACCAATAACCAGTAGCCAATTAACAATTAGCAATATCCCAAACATTTAATTTTCGACCTTCAACCCTCGACCCTTTACTTTTCACCTTGCACATCAAACATTAAACATCAAAAGTCTGACTTCTGATAACTGATAACTGATAACTGATAACTGTGAACTGTTCATTGCTCATTGTCCATTGCCCATAGTAAAAGATTCCTTCGGT
>ERZ1740062.510-NODE-510-length-20751-cov-4.507538_pt1 | contig 20751 bp, 15 predicted proteins | sample MGYA00581741_ERZ1740062 | MGnify/ENA primary metagenome ERZ1740062 (study PRJEB43018, sample SAMN04849747) | marine metagenome | isolation source: floating plastic debris | place: Pacific Ocean | collected 2008-09-01 | study: EMG produced TPA metagenomics assembly...
ATTAAAGACAATTTTGTGGACTTGAATTGGAGGTACAACAATAGAAAAATAAGCGCTATAGTTAGTGGTAAAATGAACGATAAGGTTCGTTGGGAACGCAGGTGATTCACATAAGACCCACTAAATTCATAATTCACTTGAGAAGGTACTACTAGCGTTCCATCCGTGATTTGTTTTGTTATTGCATACTGGGCAGCTTCAACGGCACTAACCTCTGAAACCCCCTTATTTCTGTCAAAAGTGAGGTAGCTGGTCAAAAAACCATCCTCTCCCCGAATCGCTTGAGGGCCAAGTTCGTAGGCGAGGGCAGCTAATTCAGAGAGCTGAACTGTAGCACCTTCTCCCAAATGAACCTGTACTTCTTCCAGTGCTTCTGGACTTCCTCGTAATTCTCTTGGGTATTTGACCTTTATCCCGTAGCGTTCTCTACCTTCAATTGTTTCTCCCACAATTTTACCGCCAATAGCCACAGCAATAGTCTGTTGAACTTCCTCTACGGACAAACCATATTGTGCAATTCTATCTCTCTTTAATTCCAGTATTACATAGGGTTTTCCTAGGAGTCTTTCCGCAAAAACCGTGGGGGTAGCTATTTCGTCAACCGTTTTTAACACATTTTCCAAACGTGCGGCAAAAGCTGCAATCGTATCAAGATTTTGTCCTTTGATTTTAATTCCGAGGTTGGCCCGCATTCCCGTTTGCAACATCACTTGTCGCGTTTCAATAGGTTGTAAGAAGGGTGCGCCAGTAACGCCTGGCAGGTAAGTAGCTTTTTCAATTTCCTTCCAGATATCCGAAGGCGAATGGATATGGTCCCGCCAGTTTCTAAAAAATGTTCCGTTGTCGTCAGGAACCAATGATTTTGCAGATACACCACTACCTGCAGTAACCGTATTGCCCGAAGCCGTTTTGAAATTCCCTTCACCATCGGTCTCAAAACGGATCGGTTCTCCAGAAGCGTCTAAAATATATTCTGATTTATAGGAAATCAGGTTCTCGTACATGGAAAGTGGAGCTGGGTCTAAAGCGGATTCAACTCGGCCAGCCTTACCCACAACATAGTCTATCTCTGGAATGTTACTGACCGCCATATCCAGCTTTTTCAGGGTTTGGTTTACTTCTGTAACCCCTGCATGCGGCATGGAAGTGGGCATCAATAAAAAATCTCCTTCTTCCAACGAAGGCATAAATTCTCTTTCAGTATTAACAAAGATGAACATGCCTGCCAACACTAAAAGTGAGGGGATACTAATGGCAATTCCCTTATTATCCAGAATCCAGCGCAATAGTCTTTCATAATAGTGATGGAAGAGGTACAAACCGCCAAGAATCGTAAACGCCAAAAGAAATACCATAAGTCCATTAGATAACCAACCGTATCCAATACCCAATGGCCTCCAATACCAGGTCAACACTCCAAATAGGATAACCAAAGATGTCCAACGTCGTATTGTTTTGATGGACTGCTCTTCCAATTTCTTCCAAAACAAGAAAAACTCCATCAGTGCATAAAGAACTAACGCCCACCCCAAGTCAAACTCAAAAACCAAGGCCAAAACGCCTAAAAGTAGCGCTACTATACCTGCTGTTGGGATATTACTCTGATGTTGTTTTGGTTTTATGAAAAGCAAATAAAAGGATGGGATAAGCACAATGGATAGCCCTATGGCCGCCAATAGCACAAACGTTTTGGTGAAGGCCAACGGCTGAAACAATTGCCCTTCGACCTCAGTAAGTGTGAACACAGGTAAAAAACTCACTACCGTGGTCAACCCTGCTGTGGCAATAGCACCCGATACTTCTCGTGTTGCCTGAATTACAAGCTCCTTTTTGTTTCCTTCCGGATTTTCATCCAGGTGTCGGGAAATGTTCTCGGCAAGGATAATGCCCATATCCACCACGGTGCCTATTGCTATGGCAATTCCTGCTAAAGCGACAATATTGGCTTCTATATTGAAAATGCGCATAGCGATAAAAGCAAAAAGAATCGCCAAAGGAACCAAAGCAGATACCAAGAAAGATAGTTTCAGGTTGCGCATCATGAAGAAGACCACAAAAATGGCAATGAGTGTTTCAAAGAACAATGCACTACCCAGGGTTTGCAGAGTTTCTTCTATCAACACTGAGCGATTATAAAAGGGAACCAAAGTCAATTTGGAGATTGTTCCATCAGCTAGCGTTTTTTGAGGCAATCCTTTATCAAGTCGTTTGATACTTTCCTGTAATCTTTCTGTAACGACCAAGGTATTCTCACCGTATTCAGCCGAGACTACGCCCCCAACAACCTCTGCGCCTCCTTTATCCAAAATCACTCTTCTTTCTGCCGGACCCAAGCTTACTCGCGCCACGTCTTTTTCAAAAACTGGCGTAAACTCGTTAGAGGCAACTATGGCGTTCTCAAGGTCTTGGAGGGTTTCAACTTGCCCTAGGCCACGGACAAAGTACTCAGCTCGATTGATTTCCAATGTCCGAGCACCCATGTCTTGATTCGCACTCTGTACTGCTTGCACTACTTGGTTTAAGGCAACTTTATGAAAGCGCATGCGCTCAGGGTCGACCTCAACATGATATTCTTTTAAAAAACCGCCTACTGAGGCTACCTCAGCCACACCTTTCGTCGAAGCCAGCGTATTTTTTACGTAAAAGTCCTGTATGGTACGGACTTCTTGCAAATCCCATCCCCCGGTAACATTTCCGGCTGCATCGCGACCTTCTAGGGTATACCAAAAAATTTGACCTAAAGCTGTGGCTTCAGGACCAAGTCTAGGTTTCACTCCATTAGGGAAGGTATTTTCAGGAAGAGCATTGAGCTTTTCGGTAATTCGTGACCTAGCCCAATAAAAATCGATGTCCTCTTCAAAAATGACATATACATTGCAAAAGCCAAACATGGAACTGCTCCGTACAGACTTGACCCCACTTATTCCTAAAAGACTGGATGTCAAGGGATAAGTAATTTGGTCTTCGATGTCTTGTGGGGATTGGCCTTCCCAACTGACATGGACAATCTGCTGGTTTTCACCCAAGTCAGGAAGCGCGTCTACTTTTACTTTGAAGGAAGGAAACAGTGTATTTTGATGGGAAAGCGGTAGGGTAAAAAATCCAATTAAGGTCAACCCAATGACCAGAATAACTGGAATCAGTTTATGGTTTACCAGAAATCGTGTTATCCTTTCCAACATCTTTGTGAACGATGTTTGTCACATTTTGGTATACTACAAAAATACGGCATCGCCTTGTTGGTCAAAAAAATAAGAACCATGACCGATAAGGGTCATGGTTCAAATGTTCACCCGCCGTACTGGCTAAATCTTGATTACCTTAAACTCAGACCGTCTGTTCTGGCTGTGTTTTTCTTCGGTACAATACGTATTATTATCACACTCATTTACCAAGCTCTGTTCACCAAAGGCCTCAATCTGTATTCTCGTTTCTGAAATGCCTTTGCCAATTAAATAATCCCTGGTTCGGTTAACCCTTCTTTCGGATAACCACAGGTTGTATTTATCCGTTCCCCTTGAATCCGTATGTGAATTGACTTCGATAATTACGGTTTCGTTTTCTTCAAGAATTACGGTAAGCTTGTCCAAAAGAGCTTTGTCATTACTGTTCAAATAAGAGGAATTCAAGTCGAAATAGACATTCCCCAAAGCACGAATTGCGTTTTCGATACTATCCCTTTAGCGTTTTATTGCTTCAGCAAGGGCTTCTTCTGAGTTTTTCTCCTCTTCCAAGCGCTTACGCTCCAATTCTTCTGCTAAGCGCTTCGCCTCTTCTTCTGCTTTACGGGCAGCATCAATAGAATCTTGAACCCGTTGCCTTTCTTTTTCTAGTTCCTGTAGGCGTCTCAATTTTTCCTCGCCTTTTCGGGTTAACCCTCTTTCTACCTCAATTTGATACACCACACCTGCAGCGTGCTGTATGTGGTTAGAAGAGTTATCCGCATTCATCGTCCATTTACCGGTGGAGTTGATATCGATACCCCATTTGTCGGACAACCAAGTTCTAAAACCTACCGCGGCATTGTAAGTTCCTCTACCTTGATTGTTAGCATCGGTATATCCTACTCCAATTCCCACGTAAGGGTCGAACCATCCCGTATGCCCTAAAATTTGATTTAGGTCATAGCTAACACGAAAATCCGCAGCGTAGTAATCGATGTCCTCGTTGATTACGATTTGATCTACGGTTTTTCCTGATTTGTATCGGTTGTATGTACCGATAATTTCCAATCCAACTCCATTTTTGAAGTATTTTCCGGCACTGATTCGTGAAGGCAAGGAAACGATATGAAGGTTGTCATCAAAATTGAAGAAGTTGCTGAATTCGGAACCAGCATCATCCACAACATTCAATCCTAGACCAAAAATCCAAGAACTTACGATAACGCTATCCTTAGCCGTAAGCATCAAATCTTCTTCTTGAGCCTTAAGGTTGAAACTACCAAAAAGTATTACAGTCAAGCATAATACTGCAGAATGTCTCATAACTAACATTTGGGTTGAAGGGCAAAAGTAGAGTAATATTGTGTTTCTGAAGAAAAACACCCTCTAAACAGTAAGATTACCTCGATTAATTGTTGATTTTCGCTGGATTTAGCTCCCAAACGAATTCAAATTTATCTTCGGTTCGTGGCACTTTATACACCATTAAAGGGTAAGAAATAGCTGTACTTTCTTGATTATCTGGTGTTTGAGTTCCTACAATATGATACACACCATCGTTTTTGGGCTGCATCAGTTTCGGATAACCCTCAGATTGGTAAGCGCCCACACAAACTACTAGCGCGATTTCTTTGGTGAAATCTATTTGAGGTATTGGCAAGCCGGGTTTGCGAGAACGATTTACTTTACTGAAGAACGATTTGAGTGATTTCTCATTTTCGATGACCAAGGCTTGCTTTTCTTCTACCGGGTAATACCCATCCTCCAAAATTGCCTCCATTCCATTGGCTTCATTGGTAGCCATTGCCCTGTCTTGACTTTTGCAAGAGGCCAAAAACAGCAAGTTGCACAGGAAGGCTAAGGTCAAAAACCTAATAGGTATTCTTGAAACGGGCTTTATAGGCTTTTTCATATACTTCTTCATATAGGGGTAGTACGTTCGAAATATCAAATTTTGAAGCGACTTCAAACGCTTGGTTCTTGAATTTATCTAATCGGTCTTGGTCTTCCAGAATATAAATTGCTTTTTCAGCCATGGCTTCAACGTCCCCAATATCGGTCAAAAATCCTGATACACCTTGCTTATTGACTTCGGGAACCCCGCCTGCGTTACTGGAAACTACCGCTGTTCGGTTAATCATGGCTTCCAGGGCAGCTAAACCAAAACTCTCAGATTCGGAAGGTAACAAAAACAAATCCGAAAAGCATAAAATTCGGTCAATCTCGGTACTATTCCCCAAAAACATGACTTTATCCGCTATTCCCAGCTTTTCACACAATACTTCAGCTTGTACTTTTTCGGGACCTTCACCCACCATTACCAATTTAGAAGGTATGGTTTGCTGAACCTTGTAGAATACTTGTACCACGTCTGGAATACGCTTGACTTTTCGAAAGTTACTGATATGGGTCAGAATTTTTTCATCTTCATTCGCCATGAGCGAACGCTGGCAATCCGTATAATCCAATTTATACTTTGACGAGTCAATAAAGTTCGGAATGACTTCAATATCCTTATGGATATCAAAAATATTCATCGTGCTCTGTTTCAAATCCTCCGAAACCGAGGTTACCACATCCGACTTATTGATGCTAAAGGTTACAGCAGGTTTATAATAAGGGTGTTTCCCTACCAAGGTGATGTCTGTGCCGTGCAACGTAGTAATCATTGGAATATAAATGCCTTCTTCCAACAGCATCTTTTTGGCCATGTATCCTGCATAGGCATGCGGAATGGCATAATGCACATGCAATAGTTCAATACCGTATAGTTTGATGGTATCTACCAACTTGCTGGAAAGCGCCAATTCATAAGGCTGATAGCGGAATAAAGGATATTCCGGAACGTGTACTTCGTGAAAATGAACATTATTGTTGAGAAGCCCCAAACGTACGGGTTGTTTGTACGTAATGAAATGAACTTCGTGTCCTCTGGTGGCCAATGCCGTGCCCAGTTCCGTTGCTACTACCCCACTTCCACCGAAGGTAGGATAGCAAACTATTGCAATCTTCATGAACACAAATCTAATGGAATTCTTTAGGTTTATTCTATAATGGAATCATAAATAGCTTGCTGTATTCGCGTACGCAAACCTGATTCCACCAGCAGGCGATTGCTTGCACTGGGATAGGTACGGTTGGAAAGAAAAACATATACTAACTCCTCTTCGGGGTCAGCCCAAGTGTAGGTTCCCGTGAAGCCACTATGCCCAAAACTCTTTCGGGAAACACAACCACAGGTAGGCCCAGAGTCTTTCAATTGGGGTTTATCGAAACCAACTCCTCGCCTTACTTCTTTATGACAAAAGTAACAGGTGTTGAATTTTTTGATGGTCCTTTCTTGTAAAAACCGTTTTCCCCCGTAAGTGCCGCCTTGGAGGTACATCTGCATGATTTTGGCAACATCCTGGGCATTACTGAACAAACCTGCATGCCCTCCAACACCGCCTTGCATGGCCGCTCCCATATCATGCACGTAGCCTTGTACGGTTTGATAGCGAAAGTATTGGTCTTCTTCAGTGGGCACAATATATTCCTTATCAAATTTTTGCAACGGATTGAAAGCGGTACTCTGTAAACCCATGGGTTCATAGAAGAAATCTTCAACCAACTCATCCAGCCGTTTGCTATAATGCTCTTCTATGTATTTTTTGAAGACATAATAGGCAACATCACTATAGCGATAACGATTCGATTTTAAGGACTGGCGTCCAATTCGATTGTAAATGGAGTCACGATAGGCATCTGTGATATAAAGGTTGTCCGACACCTTATTGGTAAACCCTTGAGTGGGTTCAAACCGATAAAATTCCCTTGAAGGTTTTCGGTCCTTATTGAGCGTGCTGAGATAAAACGCAATCCACGCTGGAAGGCGCCCATAATGTGAAAGCGCTTTTAAAACCGTTACGTCCTTTAATTCCGAATCTGCGTATTCCGGGAGGAGTTGTTCAAAGGTATTGTTCAACGCTATGGTACCCTCCTCTTCCATTTTCATAATCATTGGAAGGGTTGATAAAATTTTAGTTAGGGATGCCTAATCATACATATGCATCACGTATACTTTAGCCGTGCCAGCATAAGTTGGTGAACCAAAGTTCTTCTGGTAGACGATATTTCCTCTTTTCGCGACCAAAACTTGAGCGCCAGGAAACATTAGCGAGTCCAATCCGACTTGAACCAAACTATCTACATACGAAAGCCCGGTTCCACTTAAGCCAACACGCTCCGGCAGGGTAAAGCCCAATCGACCCAATGTTTTGGTTTTGATGCCAGTACCTTCCAAAAACACATCTTGGATACTCACGGGCAACTTTCCTTTAACGGAAATAGCACCAAAAATAGCTTGAGCTGTCTTTTGCTGGGCTATGCTATCATTTTGATAGGAAACCAACATGGCGTCAATACTTTTGAAGTTCTTCACGCTTTTGAGCGCATACGGATTGGCAAAACAGGCGAAGATGGTATTGCTCGTACGCAAACCTGCGATTTGTTCCAACCAATAAAGTTCTTCATCTGAAAATTTATAGGACTTCCAAGGCGTTTTCGAATTCTTGTGATAACCGACTATAACCAAATTGAATTGGGAAAGCTTCTCTTTGTATTCCGCTATGCTGTTGGCCGACACCTGGGTAACCTTGGCATAGTTTTTCAACATGTTGTAGAAAGGTGAGTGCGCCCCATCCCCCAATGCTACGTAAGCGATTTTCTTATTCTCCAGTTTTCGGATAGGTACCAAGGATATATTGTTCTTAGCCAGCGTCAAAGCATTTTCATAAACATCCTCAGCTAGGATTTTATCTTGAAGCGTATTCAAATCTTCAACGACATTCTCGATTGCTGAAGGTTGGTATTCGTGTAGACCAGCCTTGAATTTGGCCATCAGAATCTTCTTGACAGAACGTGCCAATCGGGTTTCGGTTAGTCTTCCTGATTCGTATGCGGATTTGAACGCATCAAAAGCGGAAGGCAAGTCCTTGGGCATTAAAACCACATCACTTCCCGCCATAAAAGCTTTTAAGGATATGTTTCCCTCGGAGGCAGCGGCCGTCAAAGCCCCCATGTTCAAAGCATCTGTGAAAATCAATCCTTCAAATCCAATTTCTTTGATAAGTAGGTTGGTCACCGTAGCTTTTGACAAGGAAGAGGGTAAGCCTGGAGTGGTTTCGATTGAGGGCACTTCCAAATGCGCTACCATCATGGCATCAATATGTTGGTCGGATAGTTTTTGAAATGGAATCAATTCAATGGAATCCATTTTGGCTTTGGAAGCCATAATATGAGGCAACTCAGCATGGGAATCTTTATCTGTATCCCCATGACCAGGAAAGTGCTTGCCACAGGCCAAGATACCTTCTTTTTGCATCCCTCGTGCCAGCGCTGCTCCCTTTAAGCCCACATTGATTGGGGATTCCCCAAACGAACGGCTCCCGATAATGGGGTTATCTGGATTGCTGTTTACATCCAAAACCGGGGCAAAATTAATATGTGCCCCAACCCTTTTGACCTGTTTTGCGATGTGACGCCCTACGCTTTCTATCAAATTGGTGTCTTGTACTGCTCCCAAAGTCATATTAAAGGGATACGCAAAAGTTGAATCCAAGCGCATGGCCAAACCCCATTCGGCATCCGTCCCAATCAAAAGAGGAGTTTTGGACGCGGCTTGAATGGTATTGGTAATTTCTATCTGAGCTTTGGGCTGACCTCTTAAAAAAATGACTCCTCCCAAGTAATACTCGGCGATTAACTTTTCTAGCTTTTCCGAAGTGGTGTCAACATCCCGCGCAGCGGTACTGACCATAAAAAGTTGCCCTATTTTCTCCTGTAAGGACATCTTTTCATATTGACTTTCGACCCAAGTAATTTGGGCTAAGGAATCTTTAGCTTGTAGCGGCTGTTTTTGGCCAGTTATGGATGAAACAAAAAAAAGAAATGAAGTAATGCAAAATACAATGCGTCTACAAACCATCAGAAAGTGTCCCTTTGGGATTCAAATCTAAAAAAAACGATGTATTCTGAAAGCGGTTTAAGGGAATTCTTGATTTTTTATCATAAAAACCTTGAATGCCAACTTTCACTGGCGGGAACTTCCCAATGCTCCGTAAATTCCAGTTTGTTGGTTACCAAATTGTTGAAAACGATTGTGTTTTTTGAAATAGCGCGGTCTTTTGCCATTTTCTTGAAGTCCTGCAACGTTTTATATGCAATGTACTCCCCTTGTTTGTAGGAAACATTCATTCTGTCCAAAAGCACTACATCGTAATTTCGTTCAATTTCTTGAATAAAATGAACAGAAGCATCAATGGAACAACCTGAGGCACCAGTGTGAGACTGGTCCAAAGCAATCTCAATAAATCTTTTATAACGGATAGTAAACCCTGCATTCAATTGACTGCCATGAGCGGTCCATTGTGTTAAGAACTGCGCCAACCCTTCCTTAATTTCAGTTATTTCGGCGTCGGTAAAGCTTCGATTGGATTGGTATATCCAAACACGGGATTCATCTGGTAAAGCTTCAAAATCTACTAGCATATTAAAGGGAATTGGCTATGAGTTCCGCAACGTCCAACACGGTCACACTTTCTTCTTTTTCATGGGCCTTGATACCGTCGGTCATCATCGTATTGCAATATGGGCAACCCGTAGCGATAATATCCGGTTGTGTCTCCAACGCATCTATGGTTCGCATCACATTAATGTCCATATCACCTAATTCGGGATCCTTGAACATTTGTGAACCCCCTGCCCCACAGCACAACGCTGTTTTTCGATGTCTTTTCATCTCCAACAAACTGGCATTCGTTTTTTTGAGAACCTCCCGGGGCGCATCAAAAACGGAATTGGCCCGACCTAAATAACAAGGGTCATGAAACGTGATTCGTTTCTCTTTATAAGTTTTACCCTCTACGGACAAACGACCTGAATCCAACAGTTCCTTAATGTACTCGGTATGATGAACAACATCATAATTACCACCCAATCTGGGATACTCGTTTTTCAAAGTATTAAAGGAGTGTGGGTCACAAGTAACGATACGCTTGATTTCGTAGCCATTCAAAACCTCAATGTTCATCATGGCCTGCATTTGAAACAAAAATTCGTTTCCTGCTCTTTTGGCCACATCACCGGTATTGCTTTCTTCAGCACCTAGCACTGCGAACTCGACGTTGGCCTTATTGAGTATGCGAGCAAACGCCCGAGATATCTTTTTGGCTCCATCATCATAGCTGCCAGCAGAACCCACCCAAAACAGAATTTCGGGCTGTTTTCCTTCAGCCATATATTGTTCCATCGTTTTAACTACCAATCCTTCGCTCATATCTTCAAGATTACTCGTTGACCCAATTCAAACGGTCCATTTGGTTGTACGGCCATGGCGCACCATTATTTTCGATATTCGACATCATGTTATTTAATTCCATCGGAGCGGCCGATTGCTCCATGACCAAATAACGTCTCATTTCCATGATAATGGATAAAGGGTCTATGCTGATTGGACAGGCCTGAACGCAAGCGTTACAGGTGGTACAAGCCCAAAGCTCTTCATGTGTAATGTAATCTCCCAGCAGCTCTTTACCATCTGGTTTGAATTCACCATTATTGGCCTCGATGTTTTTCCCAACCTCTTCAAGACGGTCTCTTGTATCCATCATGATTTTGCGGGGAGACAATATTTTACCGGTCTGATTGGCAGGACATTCCGAAGTACAACGTCCACATTCCGTGCAGGTGTAGGCGTTCATCAATTGTACCCAATTCAAATCCATCACATCGGAAGCACCAAACTTTTCTGGCTCTCCTTCTTCTTCACCCGAAGCGGCAAAAGGGTCTGCATTGGGGTCCATCATCAATTGTACTTCTTTCGTAACGGAAGCTACATTGTTGAATTTGCCTTGCGGCACCAGTTTACCGTAATAGGTGTTGGGGAAAGCTAATAAAATATGTAGGTGTTTCGAGTAATATAAATAATTCAGGAATGCCAATATTCCCAAAATATGCATCCACCAAGCGGTACGTTCCACTATGACCAATTGCGGAATGGACATTCCTTCAAACAGCGGTACAATAAACTGACTTATTGGGAAAGCCCCAGCTTTAACGTAATGTTCCGCATTGAGTTGCTGCAATTGGAAATCTGCGGCATTCATGGTCAAAAACAAGAACATCAAAACCAATTCGATGTATAGTATTAGATTCCCATCCTTTTTAGGCCAACCTTCCATTTCGGGTTTGATAAAACGTTGCAGTCGTATCACATTTCGTCTAACCCAAAAAACCACCACCGCAACAATGACCAAAAAGGCCAAAATCTCAAAAGAACCAATCAGAAAATCGTAAACCGCGCCCAATGGGGCAAAAAGTCTGTGCGTACCCAAAAGTCCATCCAATACAATTTCCAATACTTCAATATTGATAATAATGAAACCTACATATACAATAATGTGCATAAGCCCCGCAATAGGGCGAACGACCATTTTTGTTTGACCCAAGGCAATTCGGGCCATATTCTTCCAACGTTGTGGTTTATTATCACTAACCGCTACATCCCGACCTAACTTAATGTTTCGGGTGAGCTTCTTTACATTTTTAATAAAATACCCAATACCTACAGAAAGGAGGATTGCGAAAATAATATTTGGTATAAACGAAATCATAGACATAGTTAACTTCAAAATTACAAAATTTATTATGCATGCATAATAAATTTATTCAGTTTTTAACTTGCTATTGTTTACTGGCAGGGTCATCTTCAGGAAGTTCGTATTCTTTCTGTTTTTTCCCAAAGACAGATACGTTGACGTAGCGTTTGGGATTCAGACGGAAATCTTGCAATAACAAATCAAGTTCCCGAGAGGCTTCCGCAAGGTTGTTGTACAATGCTTCATCTTGTGCAAATTTTCCCAAACTTCCTTCACCATTTTCTATTTTTTGTAGCATGGCATTCAGTTTGGTCACCGTTATTTGAAAATCAGCCAACGTTTCCGCCAATCCGGCTTGGTTCAATGAATCTGATATTTGCGCAAAATTGGTGGTGATACTATCAATATTTTTGATGGAACTGTCCAGTGCTCCGCCATTCTCATCCAACAGCATATTCAAACGGTCAGCAGACTTTTTAAAGGTCTGCACTAGTTCACTGAGGCCTACAATTCCTTTTTTCAATTCCAGTTTCGTCGGTTCATCCAAAATTGAGTTGACATTCATCAATAAGGTGTCGGCATGCGATACAGCGCCTTCCACCTTCATTTGGAGAGGCGTAAGTTTTTGTTGCACAAGCTCAGTTATTCCGGGTTTACTTTCACTAATCAAAGTATCTCCAGATTGGGAAAGAGGAGCACCATCAAAAACCGGATTGATTTGAATTCCCTTACCACCAATGATACCTGTATCGTATAATTCGGCCTTACTGTTCTTGGAGAATTGGAAATCGTTATTAATCGAAAAGGTAACCAGCAATTTTCCACTATCGTCTTTAAACCTAATATTGGTAACATTACCCACTTTAAAACCGTTTATGGTCACCTGGGTTCCGGCTTGCAGACCGCCCACATGGTTGTAAACGGCGTAAAATGTCTTGGAATCTTCAAAGAAAGGTGAAGATTTAAGGTAGCTCAAGCCAAAAACAAAGGCCACAATACCTGTTAAGACGACAATACCGGTTTTGATTTCTCTGGTCAGCTTCAAAGGATTCGGTTTTCGGTTCCTAACAAAATTAGGAATAATTTTTACAAGGGTTTTCTATATGACAAACGCTATTTCATGGCATTTGTTACCGGAACCCGAGTCCCATTGCGATAGGCCACGATGTAAGCCGAAGTATATCCTTTGGTGCTGGCTTCTGCTTTAAGCTGTTGGGCCATAGTATAGGAATTGGCGTTACCATACATGTAGCGAAACAAATTTTTGAACGGCTCCTTCGAAAGTTGGTTTAGCCCGTTGAAATTTTCTGGTGTTAAAGGAATGTCTCTTCCGCTGGCCACAAGCTGTACTTTAAATATCACATCGCTTTCAGCAACTACTTCCTTTTTTGGCTCAGGTTTCTCTTGAGCCACAGGAATCTCCTTAACAGGTTCAGGGTCCTTTACCTTAGGTTTGGTTGCCTCTACAACAGTAGGTTTTACTTCCTTGGTTACCTCCACCACAGCTGATGTCTCTTCCTTAGTTTCCTCAACGACTTCTTTCGGAGCTTCCTCTGGCGCGTCCGGAATCTCCTGAAATTCTAAAGCGGATAGCCCATTATCAACTTCTGCTTTATAGGCTAATACCGCATCTGCAATAGCCTTTCCCATTTCAGATTGCCCTTTATTAGAGTTCAAATAACTGCCCTCGTCTTTATTGGTCAAAAACCCTGCTTCCACCAAAACACTGGGCATAAAGGTCTGATGCAGCACGATAAACCCGGCTTGTTTGACTTTTCGGTCTTTTCGATTCAAGCGCTTGGTGAATACGTCCTGAAGCTTTTTTCCCAAAAGAATACTTTGCTGCAAAAACTCTTCCTGCATTATGGTTAGTCCGATGACGGATTCCGGGGAGTTGATGTTGTATTGGGCATAGCGTTCTTGGTAGTCGCTTTCCAAATAAATCACCGAATTCTCCTTTTTTGCTACGTCAAAATTCTGCTTGTTCTTGTGTAAGCCCATTACAAAAGTTCCGGCGCCATTGGCATTAGAAGTATGGGAATCACAATGTACCGACACGAACAAATCCGCTTTGGCTTCATTAGCGATTTTACCCCGAACAAATAAATCGACGAAGGTATCGTCCTTTCGAGTATAGATTACCTCAATGTTAGGGTTCTTTTCCAGCTCCTTACCGGCTTGTAATACGATTTTTAGCGCAATGTTCTTTTCTAGATACCCGTTGCCCAAATTTCCGGGGTCATGTCCGCCATGACCGGCATCCAAAACCACTACAAATTTTTCCTTAGGTGGATTCCCGGTATTGTTTTTGTTATTAGAAAAAAGCGCGGTACTGGAAAATAGAAAAAGAAAAAATAAAAGCCGCATTGTCATCATAAGAACTCTCGATTTTTAGCATTCCGTTAGGGTTAAAAATATCGTAATCCCAAGGCAACGGAAGAAAAAATATATGTAAGTTTGAGCCCAAAAACTGAGCCAAACTGCCACAAAAATAGGATTTATCACGTTGCAATCAAACAAACCGTTTTACCTGCTCCTATTTGTTCTTCTAGGCTTAGTGAACATAGGCTTCGCGCAAGAAGACCAAATCAAACCCCTCCCGATAAAGGCCTTCAACGATAGCATTACAGCTCCCCTAATACCCGCTAATATCCTGAATGATAGTATCCAAACGGACTCCATCCAATTGGATTCTACACCTCAAAGTGATGCTGCACTCCTCGATAAAATCAAGTATAAAGCCAAGGATTATGTCCGCCTTAGCCAAAATGAAAACAAGATATATCTCTACGATGAGGCCGAGATTTATTATCAAGATACCGAGCTGAAAGCGGGAATTATCGTCATGGATTATGTCAAAAACGAGGTTTATGCAGGTCGAATTAAGGATTCTACCGGGGTATACAGTCAATTTCCGTATTTCAAGCAAGGGGGCAATGAGGTGCGACCCGATTCGATTCGGTTTAATTTTGATACCAAAAAAGCCTTAATTTGGAATTCCAGAACTGAACAAGAAGCTGGCCTAAGTTCTTTCGGTAGTGATGCCATGAAGGTATACGCGGAACTCACCAAAAAAGAAAATGATTCCGTCTATTTTTTAAGCGAAGGAAAACTCACCACTTCAAAAGATACGGTTGACCCTGATTATTACATCAGAATTAGGCGGGCCAAATTTGTTCCAAAAAAGAAAATCATTGCAGGCTTTAGCAATATGTATATTGTTGATGTGCCCACACCTATTGCATTACCCTTTGCATATTTTCCATTGGGTCAGGGTCGAGCTGCAGGTTTGATTTTTCCAACATTTGGAAATGACCCTCAACGGGGTTACTTTATTCAGAACGGAGGCTATTATTTTCCTTTTAGCGATTATGTAGACCTTAGCGTTACCGGGGATTACTACACCAACGGAAGTTATGGATTCAGGGGGCAGTCCATCTATACCAAACGCTATCGATTCAAAGGTAACATCAACTTTAGTTTTGAAAACCTGATACAAAGTCAGAAGGGATTCAGTGACTTTAGCCGGACCACAAACTATAATATTCAAATACGGCATACGCAAGACGCAAAAGCAAGTCCCAATTCAAGGTTTTCCGCTTCAGTCAACCTGGGAAGTAGTGAATTCTTTTCCAATTCCTTGAACCAACAAAACCGGAATGATGTGCAAACCAACACCTTTGCCTCTTCGATAAGTTATAGTAAAACCTTCCCAGCCTATCCTTCGGTGAATACGAGTTTGACCTTGACGCATACCCAAAACTCAAGAACCCAGGAAATTGTAATGTCCTTACCGACATTTCAGGCCAGTATGGAGCGTATTTTCCCTTTTGCAGAACGGGATGGGTTAAAAAAAGGAATTATCCAAAACGTCAATTTTCAGTATGATGCCAACGCACAGCACACTTTAACCACAGCAGAGGAAAATTTTTTCGCCGAGGGCATGTTTGACAACTCGAGAATCGGGGCGCGTCATCGTATTCCGATTTCTACAAACTTTAAAGTGGCAAAATACTTTAGTGTGACCACTTCTGGAACATATGAAGATGTTTGGGCCTTTGAAACCATCCGAAGAAGGTTCAATGAGAATACGGAAGAAGTTGAAACAGATACCATAGCCGGATTTGAACGTTTTAACCGCTACAATTTAGGGGTTAGCGTGGGTACAACGCTCTACGGAACTTTCAATTTTGGGGAAGACAAAAAAATACAGGCGATACGACACGTAATGCGTCCTTCAATTAGTTATGGCTATGCACCAAGTTTTGAACAATTCTACGATAGTTATGTTGATGGAGATGGCGAAGATGTGCAATACACCCCATTTGAAACCAGTTTGTACGGACGCCCTTCATTGACCAAAAGCAGCGCCTTGAATTTCTCTTTGCAGAATAGTCTTGAAGCTAAGGTCAGAGATAAAGATTCTACAGCGTTAGAAACCCGTAAGGTGAAAATCGAAGCGGATTCCTTAAAGTTGAGCCCCATCAGTTTGAATGGTGCCACAGAAATCATCCCTAAAGTACCCATAAACTTTGCGGCTACTTTAGACCCATATGCCATTGACAATAATGGAAGACGAATCAACACTTTTAATGTAAATAATGGCGGTGGACTCTTGCGCTTGACCTCTGCCCGTTTAAATACTGGTTTTTCCTTGAACAGTGAAATGTTCAAGAAAGGGGCGCGTAACAATCGAAACCCGGATGAAGAAGAACAAGACCCCAACTACGGAGACAATCCTTTTGAATTAAACAATTTAGCCAATCAAGACAACTTTTTCCAGCAACGGGGTGAAGAGGAAGAAGCACGTGAAAACCAACCTTTTCGCAACAAATTGCCCTGGGATGCGCGGTTCACTTATGTGGCTACTTACAATAACAGCAACCGCCAACGCGAAATCACTAATCATTCGTTAATGTTTAGCGGTAACTTGGAACTTACGCCCAAATGGAAAGTGGGATTCAATTCGGGGTATGACATCAAAAACAAGGGCTTCGCGGATACCCGATTCACTTTTGATCGAGATTTGGACAGTTTCCGATTAAGTTTCGATTGGACGCCTTTTGGTCGTTTTGAGCGTTGGTACTTTTTTATCGGGATAAAGAGCTCCATCTTGAGCGACCTGAAATGGGAAAATAGAAGTCAACCGTTCACCAGTAGACGTTAACGCATCTTAAATACACTATCATGAAAAAGATTATCAAAACTTCAAAAGCCGCAGCACCAGTTGGACCTTATAACCAAGCGATACTCGTAGGAAATACGCTGTACACCTCGGGGCAAATTGCCATTGACCCAGAGACGAATACCCTTTTGGATACAGACATTAAATCTGAAACCCAGCAGGCCATGAAGAATCTAAAGGCTATTTTGGAAGAAGCAGGAATGGGTTTTGAAGATGTAGTGAAAACCACCATCTTCCTAAAGGATATGCACCAATTCGCAGAAGTAAATGAGGTGTATGGTTCCTATTTTGATGACGACAAAGCCCCCGCTAGAGAAACCGTAGAAGTAGCCAATCTTCCCAAGTTCATGAACGTGGAAATCTCAATGATTGCTATTAAATAGTGTTCTTGTGGAATTCCACCAACCCTTCAATGGGACGTCGTCGAATCACTCCTAAAATCAAATCATTACGCTCTAGAACGGTAGCAAGTTCATCTCGTAAAAAGTGGGCGATGCTGCCCACAAAGCTGATAGGCACCTTCGTAGCCAATTCAAATTGCATGATGTAGTTATTGACAAACTGTTGTAAACCTTTGTCAATAACCCCACGACAGTAAGGGTGCTCTTTGTTTTCGATAATAAAACGCGCAAAGGTGGCTAATTACGTATTTGGTTTGGGTTGTTTGTACAGAAGCTCTTTTATGACTTCGGCATCCTTATCTTATTCCTTTGCAAAACGAATACCCAAGTCTTGAGGCATTTTATGGAAATAGTAATCCCGCAAAAGTTTACGTCCAAAGAAATTACCGCTACCATCATCCATCAAAATGTAGCCTAAGGAAGTTACTTTCTGAAAAAGCTGATGCCCGTCGTAGTAACTACAATTAGAACCTGTTCCCAGAATGCAAACAATACCTTGATGCCCAATTTTAGTGGTAGAATAAATAGCCGCAAAAGTATCCTCACGTACTTCGGCCTTGGCATTTGGAAAGAAATCTTTAAAAATCTCTTTCAAAAAATTCTTCATCCTATCTGTTCCACACCCAGCGCCGTAGAAATACAATTGCTCCACTGATTCTTTGTTCTTGGAGAGTTCAAAGTTATTGGCCAAACGGTCCTCAATAACCTCACGTGTCAACACCTCAGGGCTCAAACCTAAAGTTTGGGTCAAAAAGAGTTGGTCTCCATTATTGTTGAGTGCAATCCAATCGGATTTGGTCGCACCACTATCCACTATCAGTATCATAAGGTATGGTTGTTAGGTTGAAAACCCCGGCCTTTTCAGGACCGGGGTATTTTATAATGTATTACTTCTGATTATAGAGAAGCAACGTGCTCGGCCAAGTCCACCAGTTTGTTGGAGTAGCCCATTTCATTATCGTACCAAGAAATAATTTTGAAGAATTTGGAATTCAGCTCAATTCCTGCACCTGCATCAAAAATACTGGTTCGCGTATCGCTTACGAAATCTTGGGATACAACAGGCTCGTCCGTATATCCTAAAATTCCTGCTAAAGGCCCTTCTGAAGCTGCTTTGAACGCTTTCTTGATTTCTTCATAAGAAGTTTCCTTTTCCAAACGAACCGTCAAATCCACCACCGAAACATCAGCAGTAGGCACACGGAAAGCCATTCCAGTCAGTTTACCTAATAATTCAGGAATTACCTTAGTTACTGCTTTGGCCGCCCCCGTAGACGCTGGAATAATATTCAACAAGGCACTTCGTCCACCACGGTAATCTTTTTTGGAAGGACCGTCCACCGTCATTTGAGTAGCTGTAGTCGCATGCACTGTGGTCATCAAACCTTCTTCGATTCCAAAGTTGTCATTCAACACTTTAGCCATAGGTGCCAAACAGTTGGTCGTACAACTTGCATTGGATACAATCTTATCGTCTGCAGTAACCTTGTCGTGGTTTACACCCATCACAAACATGGGTGCGTCTTTTGAAGGTGCAGAAATAACAACCTTCTTCGCCCCGCCATCAATGTGGTATTGCGCAGTTTCCAAAGTAGTGAAGATACCTGTACATTCAGCTACGATGTCTGCACCAGCCTCATCCCATTTTAAATTCTTAGGGTCTCTTTCTGCGGTAATTCGGATGGTTTTTCCGTTTACGACCAAGTGACCATCTTTTATTTCAACCGTTCCATCGAATCTGCCGTGTACAGAATCATACTCCAATAGATAGGCTAGATGTTCCACATCCAACAGGTCGTTAATAGCAACAACATCGACGTTGTCTCGTTTTACGCTCGCTCTGAAAACCAATCTTCCGATTCGTCCAAAACCGTTTATTCCGATTTTTAAATTTGACATTTTCTAGTATTTGATTTTATTAAGTTGTCATGATATCTGAAACCTTGATGAGTTCTTCATCAATTTCAGTATGTGCTTTAATTGCTTCACTAATAGGCGTTAAGATTAGTTTATTATCTCGAATACCTACCATATAGTTTGATTTTCCTTCCAAAAGACTTTCTACTGCCTTTACACCCATTCTACTAGCCAATACCCGGTCAAAGCAGGTTGGATTACCTCCACGTTGCATGTGTCCCAATACAGATACACGAACATCATAAATGGGTAGATGTTCTTCTACATATTCCTTAAGCTCAAAAACATTCTTTCCAATTCGGTCTCCTTCAGCGACAATCACGATACTTGAGGATTTTCCAGACTTCTTACTTCGTTTCAAAGAATCCAAAAGCCTTTCAAGTCCCAAGTTTTGTTCTGGAATCAATATTTCTTCAGCCCCAGCTCCAACGCCGGCATTTAAGGCAATATGCCCTACATCTCGACCCATTACCTCAACAAAGAACAACCGGTTATGTGAACTAGCCGTATCGCGAATCTTATCAATCACACCTACTACGGTGTTGATTGCGGTATCAAAGCCGATGGTGAACGAAGAGCCCAAAATATCATTGTCAATCGTTCCAGGTATTCCCATCACAGGGAAGTTGAATTCTTCATTAAAGACCAATGCTCCTGCAAAACTTCCATTACCTCCGATGACCACCAAAGCTTCAATACCTTCTTTGACTAATTGGTCGTAAGCAAGCTGTCTTCCTTGCGGGGTGCGAAACTCATCACAGCGCGCTGATTTGAGTATGGTTCCTCCTTTATTAATAATGTTGTTCACGCTACGCGCGTCCATGGATTTGAAGTCTCCTTCAATCATTCCTTGATAGCCTCGATAAATCCCAACGCATTCTATCTTCAGGTACGCACAAGTACGCACCACGGAACGAATTGCGGCGTTCATTCCAGGAGAATCTCCACCGGATGTAAAAACGCCTATTTTTTTGATATTTGATGTCATTCAAAAAATTAAGAAACCAAAACTAGGAAACTTTATCAAAAAAAATCAATGGGATAATAAGTAATTTACAATCAGCCGCTTTCGCAAACGTTTTCGTAGTTTTCTGTTTAACCAAAAGCCATTTTAAAGTCTAATTTCGTGGCTTTTTGATAGAAGTCGTGCTTTTGGTTCGGAATCGAATCAAACTGTCTTTTCCCATAATTTGAGTAGCTCGAGTAGGAGGCACTTCCGCTTCAGGTTCTTGCTTCGACTTCTTTTTAAATACCTTTTGCAAAAGCTCTTGAAAGCTATTGAAATCAACTTGATAGGAAAGTCCAACCCCTTGAGTGTAGCCCTGCCTTTCTGCCAAAAACTGTTGGATTTCATTTTCCCGATTAAAAATCTTGGCACTCAATGTACCCTCATCGTTCAGTAAAACTTGTACTTCCACATCACCCGCAACGACCGTTTCGGAGACCCC
>ERZ1740062.512-NODE-512-length-20717-cov-4.264544_pt1 | contig 20717 bp, 21 predicted proteins | sample MGYA00581741_ERZ1740062 | MGnify/ENA primary metagenome ERZ1740062 (study PRJEB43018, sample SAMN04849747) | marine metagenome | isolation source: floating plastic debris | place: Pacific Ocean | collected 2008-09-01 | study: EMG produced TPA metagenomics assembly...
GAGAGCGCTCTCGACGACCGACGCGATATCGTCCTGCCAGAATTGCTGACTGGAGAGATTGACGGCCACCGGACATGAGGGCAACCCGTGGTTGCGCCACTCCGCGACCTGCCGACAAGCTTCCTGAATGATCCAGCGTCCCAATGGGACGATCAGGCCAGTATCTTCGGCGATCGGTATCATTTGTGCAGGTGATATCCAGCCGCGTGTCGGATGATTCCAGCGCAGTAGGGCCTCGGCACCTACGACGGTCCAATTTGTCGTCGTCACTTTCGGTTGGTAATGCAGCTCAAACTGATCAGACTCAATGGCACGACGTAGCTCGAGCTCCAAGTCAAGGCGCTCCAGTGAGCGAACGGTTGTCGTTTCCGTGCAGAATGAGAACCCGGAACGACCGCGCTGCTTCGCTTGGTACATGGCGACATCGGCGCTCTTCAACAGCGACTCTTCGTCCTCACCATCGATCGGATAAATCGCAATACCGATACTCGGCGTGACGACGAACTCGTGACCGTTGAACTCGAAGGGCGATTTCAGTGTTTCAATAATGCGCGATGCCACCGATTCGATATTGTTGACCGCTTCGGTGTCGCGCACGATCAGGGTGAACTCGTCGCCGCCGAGGCGCGCTACATTGTTGCTCTCACCGTTGTCGCTGATATCGCTGCTGATGCTGTCCGAAGCGCGCAAGCAGCGCCCGAGTCTCGACGCCACCATCTTCAGCAATTCATCGCCCGTCGTATGCCCCAACGTGTCATTGATGCGCTTGAAGTGATCGAGATCGATGTAGAGCAATGCAAACTGCTGATCGGTTCGTCGCGCGTGCTCCAACGTCTGGCGCAGCTCGCTGGAGAACAACTGACGGTTGGGTAATCCTGTCAATACATCGTAGTAAGCCAGTTGATGAATCTTGCTGGCGGATTCTTTCTGCGTGGTGACGTCCCTGACGACCGCTAGCGCCAGGTCTTCCATCTGGGCGACCAGACGCACCTCGTAGTGATGGATTCGCTCACCATTGGCCAGCAGACTGAATGAGCTTTCAACTGTCAGCTGCTCTTCGAACACACTCTGTAGATGCATCGTTGCGATACGTTCCACTTCCTGACGGAATGAGTGTTCAAACACCGACCAGCTGCCGGTTTGCACGCTGGTACGCATCGAACCCGTGGTCTCCCAAGACGCTAATGTGGTGTTGTCACCAATCACTCTGCCTGCGGCATCGATGCTGAACAGTCGATCTGGCATAGCCTCAACAATGGCTTTAATGCGTGCATGCGAGTCACGCAGCGCAAATTGCATCTTAGCGCCACGCAGAATATAACGAATGCGATGTGACAGTACTGACCAGGAAATCGGTTTGACGATGAAGTCGGTCGCGCCACGTTCGTAAGCGGCGTCGACTGAGATGGGATCTTCGCGTCCTGTGATCATTACGATCGGCGTATAGCGAGTGGCTTTCCGTTTGCGAATCCAGTCGCACAGCTCGTAACCGTCCATGCCGGGCATGTCCACGTCCAGCAGGATAATGTCAGGGTTGGTACGCTCGATCTGCTTTTGTGCGCTGGGCCCGGACGCGGCATCCACGACCATAAATTCGGCGTGTTCCAAGAAGCGTCGCGTCATCAAGCGAATCGTCGCTTCGTCATCGACGATGAGCACAAGCGGGGGTCGTTCTACGCTGAGTGTCATCGATTGACTATTGTCGAACTCCAGGTCCGTCACGTCAGGCAACCTTGCGTCCTGTGGCGGTTTCCAGCGCGGCTAGCGACTGCTGGTACGTGTCATGCAACGCGGGCCACAGCTCACTAAGCATGTTTACTTCGTTCTGACGTCCGATTTGTTCCATCCGCGCACATAGTTCCCCGAAATGCCGAAGCCCCAATGCTGCACTGCTCGATTTCAGTGCATGGGCCGCCCGTGCAGCGCCATCGGCGTCATCACCGGTGACAGCGTGCTCGATGCTCGCCATCAGGTCTTTTGATGACACGCGATATTCGGCCACGATTTCATCAAAGATGCTGGACTCTCCATCTGTGTCTAGTCGGCGAATCTCATCCAACGCGGAATGGTCGATTAAAGCGACCTCCGCCTTATCGATGGGGAGCGACTGTACCGGACGCACAGGTTCTGCGGGTTGCAGCGACGGAATACGCGATTCTCCGAGCCACTTTGCCAGCATGCTTTCGAGCTGTTGCTTCGTAAAGGGCTTCGTCAGGTAGTCACTCATGCCGGCGTCAATGCAGCGTTGACGGTCTCCGGATAGCGCGTTGGCCGTCAGTGCCACCACCGGCAGATCAGCGAGCGCTGGCCGTGCACGAATTTGTCGCGTCGCCTCGAATCCATCCATTTCGGGCATTTGACAATCCATGAATACAAAGTCGTACGAGTTCCGGTCCAATGCGGCAACTGCCTCGAGGCCATTGTTCGCGACGGATACATCAACACCGATACGCTTTAAAATTTCGCTGGCTACGCATTGATTCACGATGTTGTCTTCGACCAGCAAAATCGTCGGTACCTGTTTGCTGCTGTCAGCAGCTTGCGCGCTGGCAGTTGCGTCTGTGTCGCTATCTTGTTCAACGTTCGCAGCGACAAACGGGTGCTTGCTAATGCAGTCAAACAACTCAGACGCTTTGACAGGGGTTGTCAGCGTCGCGTCGCCGTAACTCTTGTGCTTGATTCGCAGACGGCCGGTGGTTAAATCAGCACCGGTCATGACAAGCATCGCATCCGGATTACCACTGCTTTCGAGCTCTGCCAGGATCTCGGTCAGATCAGGCTCCGACATCTCATGGCTGACAAATAGCATGCTGATTTGGCGCCCGTTATGTTGCTCGTCGCTGATAACCTTGAGGGCGCTGTCCTTGTCGAGTACCGACATCACGTAGAGCCCCCACGACCGAAGATGCGCTTCCAATAAGCGCCGTGCGGCAACGTCGCTGTCGATGATTAGGGCGAATGTGTTACGGAAAGCGGCCGTCAGCACAGAGTTATCCTGATTGCTGTCGACGTCATCTTCGATCGGTGCTGTCAGTGTCGCTGTTGTGCCGACACCGTGCTCCGTATGGATATCGAGCTTTCCATCGAAGAACTCACAGAGCTGTCGGGAGATGACGAGACCAAAGCCTAGGTTATCGCCGCCTGGCAGAATCTCTCGTTGGTCGGGAAGTGCAAACATTGCCTCAAAGATGTCTGGCGCAATACCCGGCCCGGGGTCACTGACGCTGACCGAGAATTTCTCGGTAATAACGTTGCGCTCGCAAGCGGCCGTCACAGTCACGGCGCCGGTTTCGGTATAGCGCAGGGCATTGCTGATCAGGTTGGTGATGATCTGCGTCACACACCAGGCGTTGAATCCATGGATATCGCGACATTCCGGTGCAATCTTGCAAATCAGCCCCAGCCCCTGCTCAGAGGCGTTGGGAGCCGCCAATTCTACTGTGGCTTCGATAACTTCGTGCAGGCTACGAGCTTCGCGACTCATCGGTGAGTGCTCCTTCAGGCTATGCAGATATGCCGGTGTCCGGGTTACAAAGAAATGTAGCGACAGCCAAAGCAAGCACTTTAGGTTTGTTCCGCAACTTCGCAAGGTATCGATGTGCTTAAGCATCGGCACAGTTGGCCGCTAGCAAGCAAAGGAAATAGCACGGGATCGAGAGAGGCCATGGAAGTATTGGTGGTAGAAGATAACAAGGACGACCTCGACTTGGTGACGATGTCGCTGCAGCGTGCTGATCGTGGCATTAATGTCACGGCAGCAAACTCCATATCGCATGCAAGGGCAACCCTGGCCGAACAGGACTTTGATATCGCGCTTTTGGACCTGTCTCTGCCGGATAGCTTCGGGCTGAGCACCATTAAAGAGCTCCAGCGTGCTAATGACAGCCTGCCAATCATTGTGTTGAGCGGCGATGACAATCAGAACACAGCGTTAGCAGCGGCCAGGCTCGGTGTTGAAGACTTTGTGAACAAGGGCGACTACATTGGCGCACCCTTCGTGCGCACGTTGCGCTACGCAATCGAGCGTAAGCGCAGCGAGCAACGCCTGCGTGAGATGGCGGATTTTGACCAGTTGACACGCCTTGCTAATCGACAGAACTTCAATAGGCAACTGTTGAAAGCCATTGGCCACGCTGAGCGCAGCGACGAGGTGATGGGACTGTTGTTCATCGACTTGAATGAATTCAAAGCGGTCAACGATACGCTCGGCCATCATGCTGGCGATCAATTGCTATCGCAGGTGGCGGCACGTCTGAAAGGCGCGGTGCGCTCAAACGATCTGGTCGGCCGCCTCGGTGGTGATGAGTTCTGTATTCTCGCTGAAACGCTCAAGAGTCCGTTGGATGCTGAGATTGTTGCGGCAAAAGTTATGGCTTCGCTAAAGGCGCCTTTCCAGCTGAGCGGTCATGTGGTCAATATCGGTGCCAGTATTGGTATTGCGATGTTTCCTCACGATGCGGATGATGCTGAAGAGTTACTGACACGCGCGGATTTGGCGATGTATGAGGCGAAGCGTACAGGACGAAGCCGCTTACTGTTTTATTCGGAGGAGCTGAATCAACACGCGAATGCTCGCAATCGTAAGCTGCGTCAGCTCACGCAAGCGATCGAGCACGAAGCCTTTGAAGTTCATTATCAGGCCAAAGTAAATTCTAACAGTCACGAATTGGTGGGGCTCGAAGCACTCGTTCGTTGGCGTCATCCCGAGCGAGGTCTCGTTCTGCCTGCCGAATTTATCCCGTTCGCCGAGGAACACAATCTGGTTGCCAACATTGACGATATCGTTATGCGTCGCGTGGCAACCGATCTGGTGGCTTGGGAGGAGCAGAACTTCGACCTGGTCCCTGTATCTGTCAATGTTTCAGCGTCGTACGTGTTGCAGAAGAATTTGTATGAGTCGATTGCCGAGCTTGTCGGCGAGACCGGCGTCGACCCGAACTATCTTGAGTTTGAGCTGACCGAATCCGTTTTGCGTGCCGAGTACGAAGAGACTCGCGTTGCGCTCGAACGGATCAACAGGTTGGGTATCAAGATTTGGCTAAACGACTTTGGCACAGGTTATTCGACGCTAAGTTATCTGAACGAGTTTCCATTGGATGGTATCTGCATTGCTGCGTCCTTCGTACATTCACTCAGTCATCGTCGAACACGCGCTATCGTGCGTTCTATTGTGACGCTCGCAGAGAGTCTGGATCTCGGCGTTGCCGCCGTCGGTGTCGAAGATGCCGAGCAACTCGAAACGCTGCGCGCGCTTGGTTGTGATCGTGCTCAGGGGCATTTCTATGGCCAGCCGATGGCTATCGATGCATTAAAAGAGCGCTTCCTAGTGGACAGGCAGGGCACTGTCACCAGCATTATGCGTGCGATGCCGCTGGAGCACATGCTGGGCGGCGCGCAATGAGCCAAGTCGACGACAGTTTCGACTCGACCGCTGTTTTCGCGCGGGTGTTGTCGCATGACCTTGGATCGCTAGTTCGGACCGCCCGTCATCTGTCGGGCTACATCCGCGAAGATGTGTTGCGTCAGGATCTTGATTCCGCGATGCACGCGCTTGGGATGCTGGACTTGCGTCTTGCCAGTCTGGATCGCTTTATCGCTGAGTTGATTCGCTTTTATCGAGCGGGTCAGCGAACCGCGCAGATCGAGGAGTTCAGTGTCAGCACATTGGCGCGCGATGTCTTCCAGCGCGGCAAGTTTCCGGCGACCGCAAAGTTGCAGGTCAGCGCCAGTCATGATTTGGTGTTGACGGATCGTACGATGCTGAAGACGGTGCTGACAGAGCTCGTCGAGAATGCACTGGTCCATCACCCGGAACCGGACAAAATCGTTGTGTCGGTCGATGTATCCCAGTCGCAAGATGGTCGCACGATAATCATCGTCCGTGACAACGGGACGGGGCTGCAACGTCTTGATCCGCATCGTGCGCTGCAGCCTTTTGTAAAGGACACGGAAAGGACCAATGCTGCCGGGCTTGGGCTCGCAATTTGCAAGCGTGAATTGGAAGCAGCGGGTGGTGAGATTTGTCTGCAAGCCGCTGGGAACGGTCTGGCGGTGGCCGTATTGTTGCCGACGATGGCTGATCTCCCAAGCAATGCTGATCGACCGACGATCAGACCGCTGGAGCATGATCGCAATGGACCGGATCTACGCATCGTCTAGATCAGGATCGATATTTTTTCTTGCACAGCATCGTCCCGCGAGCTAACTGTTCGTTGCGACGGTTTATCGGTAATACGTTCGAGAAAAGACTGACACTGCGTTCAGTCATCGGTGCTGGCGACGGTACCATCCTTGCGCCAGATCGAAAGAGAACGCGGCGCATCGACACCCATCTTGACGCGATGACCGGCTCCCGAGAAGACTGTAATTTCGATGGGGCCTTCCCCGAAGACTTCCTGAATCGTCATGCTGGGGTCGATGTCTTTCGACGGCTCAATCAATATGGATTCCGCGTTGCGGCGACTGACGATTAACATGACTGACTCCCTGTCATTGCGTTAAACCGTTACGGCTGATTCAGACTTCAGCCAGTGCCCGGTACTGTCCGGTGGTCTCAGTTTTGCCACCAGGACCGTATGTTTCGGGATCCTGTTCCTGTTGACGCAGTATGCTGATCGCATCCGTGTGTAGCTTGCGCTGCGCCGCAATGACCGCACCATTCGTATTGTTCGCGTCTCGACACTCGCCAAGACGCTTCAATGTGGTGCTCCACAACGTCTGCAACGTGGCGCGACTGTCGTCGTTGCTGCGAACAAACTGCTGCATGGAATCGAGGTCGCTTTTGTATTTGCAGGCAGACAACAACGCAACGCGATGTTGCTCGTGCCCTTCAAGATCAGCCAGATGAATCTTCTTTCTGCTGACGGCGCCGTTCAATGCCGTGACGTCATTCGACTGGACCGCGCTACGTTCATCCAGCAGAGCAGTCAATAACCGGTCGCACGACTGTATCGTGGCGGCCAGAAGTTCCTGAGCTTGCTCAAAACGTTGTTGTCGGCCGTGGTCTGCCATTGTCGTTACCTAGTTGCGCTCAGCGTCACTACGTAGCAATTTGTCAGCAATCGCATTGTCGTCGACTTGATAGTTGCCCGTCGCGATCGACTCCTTGAGTGCGGTGACACGTTCAACATCAATGTCTGCAGCGCTTGCCAGTTCGGCCTCGACGCGAGCGAGCAATTTTGCGCCGTCCGTCAATGCAACGGTATCTGAGCTCCGTTCAGGCGCAGCCTGATCAGAGGCGCCAGATTGTGGTCGCTCACCGCTGACGCGTCTGTTGCTGCTGACGTCGGTAATCCCACTCAGCGTTTTTGGCGGTACGCCATTAATCTCATTAGTCATTTTTGGTTTCCTGACTATCCCGGTATGAACAGGTTAGCGGCGGTCGCCGCACTATCTTTAGTCTTTTTCGTCGATTGGCGCACATTTTTTTCGGTAGCGGTTGTGCTATGGCCATCGCTCGTTGATTTAATTAAGTCAAATCATTGGCTTATGTGAAATTGGCGTCGTTGCCGATAGCAGCTTCCGCAGGCAGCCAAAGTTCTGTCAGCGAATTTCGATGGTCTGCGCATCGATAACGGTGCCTTCCACGATACGCCCTGAGCTCACATTGCGCACACGAACCCGCCCGTTCTTGACCGCATCTGTCATCACGGTGCCCTGCATACGGATACTGATACCACTGTCTTTGGTAACCAGCATGACTTGCTGGCCACGCTTTACCAGCGCCTGCTGGCGTAGATCGGTTGGCAGGATAATACTGCCGGCAGTCAAAGTGCGTCGAACCGTTTGTCCGATCGCGACGTCTGGACTGTGCAGATAGCCTGCGTGCAAATCCGATATACGCCGTCGCTCCAATTTGATGTCGGTTGCATTAACCACTGCGTTTCGTGACAGGTTGTTGGTTGCGACCTACACAGGTTGGTATAGGCCAATGGTCGCGCGCACATAAATTTTCCATGGTTTTTTGTCGTGACATTGCACCAGCACCGTAACGTGAGCGCCGAGTTGCCCCGGGCTCCCGGTCGGCCTGGCTTGCAATGGCTGCTGACAGGCGGACAGGCGTAGTCGCGGATCCGGTGTCTGTACTTGGACATCGAAGTCGGAGCCGACGGGCTGCGTTGCGACGACCGCTTTCTGAGTCGTGCTAACGATATCGCTGATCGCGTGCCACTCGGTGGCCAATGTCGAACCGCTGGCGAAAGTGAGCATTGGCAGTAGGGCACTGATCGTCAATTTTTTGTCGTGTGTCAGCAGACGCCATCTTCCGGCGCGCACTGACGCGGTGGTGGTCCTTAACCAATCGATCACAAAAACAATACGTTGCATCACATTCATCCTGTTGCCCAGCCATGACGTCAGTGGCCCCGCAGGGCGTCGTGACATCTTCCTGGAAAAGTCACTGCAAGCGGTGTGCCAGCGGCAGAAGCCAGAAAATCGTCGATCGGTTGACGCTTGGGGCAAAGGTTGACCGGAAGAACGGCGAAGCATTGCCGGCATGTGTCATCCAGCAAGATGATCAAATCCATAAAAGTCATGTTTTGCAATGAGTTAGAGAATTCTGGCACGCGGCTTGCTAAAGCTACTACGACGCCGCAAGGCCGATCATGAGGACGCGCCACTATGAAAATTGACCCATTTGCCAACCACGCGAGTGCTTTGAAGCTCCGCGCGAGTCGCAATGAGGTGCTGGCTGGCAACATTGCCAACGCGGATACGCCTAACTACAAAGCGCGTGATTTCGATTTCGCAGAGGCGCTGGCCGCTCAGCAGTCCGCCGGCGGTGGTGGTGACACTGTCCGCCTGCTCAAGACTCAGCCGGGTCACTTCGGTGTTGCAGCAGGCGCCGCTTCGAATCCCACGGTCGGCTATCGCATTCCGTCGCAGCCGGCCGTTGACGGAAATACGGTGGAAACCGATATCGAGCAAGCCGCCTATGCCGAGAACGTGGTCGGCTACCAGGCCAGCCTGAACTTTATTAATCAAAAGATCCGTGGTCTGCGCACCGCGATTAAAGGTGAAATCTGATGAGTCTGAACCGAGTGTTTGATATCGCTGGCTCTGCAATGGCGGCGCAATCTGCGAGGCTGAATACAACGGCGAGCAATCTCGCCAACGCTGATAGTGTTAGCGGCGATCCGAACAAGGTGTACCGCGCACGCCAACCGATCTTCGCGGCTGAACCGTCGTTCGCCACGTCGCTGCAAGCCGAGTCGGCGTCCGTAGGTGTCCGTTTGCGCGGCATTGTCGAGAGCCAGGCCCCCCTCGGTCAGCGTTACGCGCCGGAACATCCTGAGGCTGACGAAAACGGCAACGTTTGGACAAGCAACGTCAGCACCGTTGAAGAGATGGTCAACATGCTGTCTGCCTCGCGATCTTATCAGTCGAGTATTGAGGTGATGTCGACCACCAAAGAATTACTGATGCAGACCCTATCGATGGGTCGGTCATAACAGGAGCACATAGTGAGCACCATTGACAATCTACAAGATTTCCAACGACTGGGTCTGACGCAGAACACGCCGACCTCGTCTACCGAAACGGTCGGGCAGACCGAGTTTCTTGAACTGATGCTGGCACAGTTCGAGAACCAGGATCCGTTCGAACCTATGGAGAACGGTGAGTTTCTCAGTCAGTTAGCTCAGTTCAGTACCGCGACCGGGATTGAGGAATTACAAGCGGCGTTTGCCGATTTCTCGACGACGCTAACCTCGGATCAAGCACTACAAGCAGCCGGCCTGGTGGGGAATGAAGTCCTGGTGGGTTCTGAGCTGGTACGCCAAAACGGTGAGGCATCGCCTATCGCCGGGGCCGTAGATCTGTCTCGTGCGAGCGGAGACGTCACTGTTGATGTGTTGGATTCCGCAGGGCAGTTGGTTCGCCGGATTGAGCTAGGCACACAGGCTGTCGGACAGGCCGATTTTAGATGGGACGGCCGACTCGAGAACGGCGATCCGGCTGTGGCCGGTGTTTACCAGTTGAGTGCCCGTGTCTCGCGTGGCGGTGATGTTGAGAGTGTGCCGACACTGATTCGAGCTCGCGTTGACAGTGTATCGCTGGGCGCTGGTGCATCGGGTGTAACGATCAATAGTGACGCACTTGGCGCGTTCCCCTTCAACAGTATTCGACAAATTTTTTAACGGCATTTTGGAGTCTTGAATCATGGTTTTTCGTATTGCACTTAGTGGCATCAATGCTGCGTCCGCCGATCTCGGTGTGACCGCCAACAACATAGCGAACGTCAACACGACCGGCTTCAAAGGGTCTCGTGCTCAGTTTGCCGACGTGTATGCGGTTGGTACACAGAGCGTGTCGAGTACTGTGGGTGGCAGCGGTGCCCGGTTGGCAGAGATCGCGCAGCAGTTTACCCAAGGGAACATCGATTTCACTGAGAATAGTCTGGACCTGGCGATTTCCGGTGAAGGCTTTTTCGTCCTGAACGACAACGGTTCCCGTCTGTATACGCGTGCGGGTAATTTCAGCGTCGATCGGGATGGATTTGTCGTGAATGCCACCGGGCTGCGGGTACAGTCCTATCCGGTGGGTGCGGACGGCCTGTTCAATACGGGCAATCTCACGGACTTGCAGCTGAATACGGGCGCTAACCCGCCGCGTGCTACAGAGCGCATCTCATTCGGCATTAACCTGCCAGCAGATGATGTGGCGCCAATTAACCCGGTGTTTGATCCATCGGATGCCGCGAGCTTCAATTACACAACAGCGGTGACGGTCTACGACACATTGGGCGCTGCCCATACGGCGACCTCGTACTTTATCAAGGGCGCGAACTCGAATGAGTGGGAAGTACAGACCACCATCGATGGCAACGTGGTCGGTACACCTGAGCCTGTTGTATTCGGCCCAGACGGCACACTACAGACGCCGGCAACTGGCTCCTTTACGTTGGCTGCGTATGACCCGCTGAATGGATCAGATCCTCTCAACATCGATCTGCAGTTTGTGGACACCACGCAGTTCGGGGCGCATTTTGGCGTTAACTCGGTCACGCAGGACGGATTTACCACCGGTCGATTAACCGGGAGCGAAGTGAGTCCGACCGGTGTGGTTTTCGCCACATTTACCAACGGCCAGTCCACCGCTCTCGGCAGGTTGGCAGTCGCGTCGTTCGTGAATCCACAGGGGCTCAGTCAGGACGGTGACACCAACTGGGCCGAGTCATTTACCTCAGGCGACGCCGCTTTGGGTGACGCGGGTTCCGCTCGCTTCGGATTGATCCAGGCGGGCGCACTCGAAGCATCGAACGTCGACCTGACCGCGCAACTGGTCAATATGATCACGGCGCAGCGAAATTTCCAGGCGAATGCGCAGATGATCTCGACCGCGGATACTGTCACGCAGACCGTGATCAATATCCGACGGTAACGTTCGCCGACTTAGTTTGGAGTAGTTCATGGATAGACTGGCATACATTGCAATGACAGGTGCTCGGCAGACGGAGATTGCCCAGACTGTCAACAGCAATAACCTCGCGAACGCATCGACCACCGGCTTCAGAGCTGATCTGCATGCGTTCGAGTCGTTGCCGGTTTACGGGCCAGGGAGGCCCACGCGCGTGAATGCGATTGGTGAAACTTTTGCCACCGATTTCACACAAGGCGCAACACTCGCCACCGGACGCGACCTGGATGTCGCGATCCAGGGGCGGGGATTTTTTGTCGTGCAGACGGCGGACGGTGGTGAAGCTTACACCCGAGCTGGTGATTTTCGCGTCAACAGCGTGGGTCAACTACTGAACGGTCGCGGGGACCCTGTTATGGGCGAGGGTGGTCCGGTTGCAATTCCGCCGAGTACGAGCATTACGATCGCGACCGACGGCACGATCTCCGTCCAACCGCTCGGTCAATCCGCTGCCGCAATAGCGACGGTGGATCGACTGAAACTCGTGAATCCGGCACTCGATGAACTAGAGAAAAGTGCGGACGGACTGTTCCGGCGCAAAGATGCGGCCGATGCGCAGGCTGATGCCAGTGTATTGCTCACGCCGGGCGCACTCGAAACAAGCAACGTCAATGTGGCTGAATCTCTGGTCTCGATGATCGGTCTCGCCAGACATTACGAGATGCAAGTCAAAGCAATCAAGACAGCAGAAGAGAACGCAGATTCTGCCGCGGCGCTACTGCGCGTCAGATAAGGAGTAAGCAATATGAACCAGGCATTATGGGTCGCTAAGACCGGACTCGACGCACAGCAAACCAAAATGACAGTGGTGTCGAACAATCTGGCCAACGTCAACACGACGGGCTTCAAGCGCGGCCGCGCTGTGTTTGAGGACCTTATCTATCAGAATCGTCGCCAGGTCGGCGGTCAAAGCTCGCAGGACACACAACTGCCATCCGGGCTGAATGTTGGCACCGGCGTGCGCATCGTTGCCACCGAGCAACTGCATACGCAAGGCGGATTGATCAATACCGAGAGCGCTTTTGATGTCGCGATACAAGGCCGTGGGTTTTTTCAGGTGCTGCTGCCGGATGGCACGCTCTCCTATACCCGTGATGGTTCGTTTCAGCAAAGTGCGCAGGGTCAGCTTGTCACCGCCAGCGGTTATGTTGTGCAGCCGGCCATCAACGTCCCGGCGGCAGCACAATCGGTGACGATTGGGAGTGATGGCGTCGTCTCCGTGCAACTGCCCGGGCAGGTAGCACCGACCCAGGTCGGCACACTACAGCTCGTCGATTTCGTCAACCCGGTTGGTCTTCAACCGCGTGGCGAAAACCTGTATCTGGAAACGATCGCCAGTGGTGCAGCCCAGCCGGGGACTCCGGGTCTGAATGGACTGGGTCGTCTCCAACAAGGTGCGTTGGAAGGGTCTAATGTGAATGTCGTCGAAGAGCTCGTCAGCATGATCGAGACGCAGCGTGCTTATGAGATGAACTCGAAAGCGATTTCAACCAATGATCAGATGATGCAGTTCCTGACGCAAAATCTGTAGGTGACTCATGACTAAGCAAATGCACAAAGCGATTGTAGGGTTGGCCATCACCGTCCAGCTGATAACAGCTGGCTGTGTCGTGCAGCTCGGCGGGCCGGACTACTCACCGCCCGAGGTGGTGATGCCGGCTCCCGCGCCGATTGTCGACGGGGCGATTTACCAACAGGACCGGGACGTACGCTTGTTTGAGGATCTTCGTGCACACCGCGTGGGAGACATTCTGACGGTGAGTCTGCGCGAGAATACGACGGCTCAAAAATCGGCGAGCACGGCGACGGACAAGAGTAGCTCAGCCACGTTAGCTGAGCCTGTGATCTTCGGGCGCAGCGTGACACGAAATGGCGACACTTTTCTCTCCGGTTCAATCGGTGGTGACAGCGAGTTTAGCGGCGAGGGGAGTAGTAGTCAGAGCAATAGCCTGAATGGCGATATTACCGTCACGGTGGTCGAGCGTTTGGCGAATGGCAATCTCCGCATTTGGGGGGAATTATGGGTCACGCTCATGCTTGGTGATGAATTTATTCGTCTCGCCGGTATTGTGCGTCCCGCAGATATTGGTACAGACAATAGCGTCGACTCCAGTAAAGTCGCCGACGCGCGTATCACTTACAGCAGCAAGGGTATCCTCGCTGCAGCGAACAAGATGGGTTGGTTGCAGCGCTTTATGCAATCTGTCTGGTACCCCAACTAGGGAGCGCAAAGCGTATGCGATCATTCAACCGCCGCACCATTTGGCTTGCCGCCTGCACACTGCTTGCGCTGATGCAGACCGCGTACGCCGAGCGTATCCGCGATCTCGCGTCTGTATCGGGTGTGCGTTCCAATCAGCTTGTTGGCTATGGCCTGGTCGTGGGACTGGACGGCACTGGCGATCAAACGGCGCAGACACCGTTCACGCTGCAGAGTTTGCAGAACATGTTGAACCAGTTTGGGATCCGGGTGCCCGAGGGCGTTGTTCCGCAGCTTACTAATGAGGCAGCGGTGAGCGTGCATGCCGAGCTACCGGCATTTAGCAAGCCAGGTCAGGCTATCGATGTCACCGTGTCGTCTATCGGTAACTCGAAGAGTCTGCGTGGCGGAAGTTTATTGATGACACCGCTGAAGGGTATCGACGGCAACGTCTACGCGGTGGCGCAAGGCAACTTGATCGTCGGAGGGTTTGGCGGTGAAGGTATCGATGGCTCCAGAATAACTGTCAACATACCGAGTGCCGGCCGCATACCGAATGGCGCATTGGTCGAGCGTTCGGTTGGCGGCGATTTCAATGCTTCCGAGCATGTCATTCTGAATCTACACTCGCCGGACTTCACGACAGCGAACCGTCTATCAACCGCGATCAATGATCTATTGGGCGATGGTGTCGCGGTGGCACTCGATCCGGTCAGTGTGCGTGTGCTCGCGCCAATTGAGTCCGGCGCACGCACATCGTTCTTGAGCGTGCTTGAGAATATCGATGTTGAACCTGCGATGGCGGCCGCGAAAGTCATTATTAACTCACGAACCGGAACGGTAGTAATCGGATCGAATGTGCGCGTTTCGCCCGCAGCGGTTGCGCACGGTTCGCTCGTTGTGACGATTAGCGAACAACCGTTGGTCAGTCAGCCCAATCCGCTGGCAGATGGTGAAACAGTACTCACGAGTAACTCGTCGGTAGAGATTGAAGAAGAGAACAATCGCATGTTTCTGTTCGCGCCAGGGACCGACCTCAACGATATCGTTCAGGCGGTCAATCGTGTTGGTGCTGCGCCTGGCGATTTGGTCGCCATTCTAGAGGCGCTGAAACAAGCTGGCGCACTACGAGCAGAACTCTTGGTGATCTGAAGATGGCGACTATCAACGATTTTACGCAGTATGCGGTGTTGCGAAGCGCCGCGCGCGTTGATGAGTCCGCCGCTCTGCGCGAAGTCGCCGAGCAGTTTGAAGCGCTGTTCGTGCAGAACATGTTGAAGAGTATGCGTGAGGCAAGTTTTGGCGATCCACTATTCGGAGACTCCTCGGGTTCACAGATGTTTCGCGATATGTTTGATCAACAGATTGCAGGCGATATCGCTTCGGGCAGTGGCGGTGGTATCGGGCTCGCCGATCTGCTCGTCCGTCAGATGAGTAGCGAGCATCGCAACGTCGCGACCGTCGATCGGGCGCAGACGATCACAGCGACGCAGTCGGTGACCGGCGCAGTAGCGAGTGAATGGTCTGATGCACAGCAGTTTGTCGCCGATGTACTGCCTCATGCAAAGCGTGCCGCGAAAGCACTAGGCGTATCTCCGCTTGCGATCATCGCGCAAAGCGCGTTGGAAACCGGCTGGGGCAAGCGTGTGATGAAAACGCAGGATGGCGAATCCAGTAACAATTTGTTTGGTATCAAAGCACTGGGCGGATGGCAGGGCGATGTCGTCAGTCACGATACGATCGAATTCCGCGATGGCTTAGCTTCGCAGCAGCGAGAGCCTTTTCGTTCCTACCGGTCGGTTGCGGCCTCTTTCGAAGACTACAAGGACCTGATCGGAAACAGCACACGCTACACGCCGGCGACGGAGCGGGCAGATGATGTCCGCGGTTACGCTGACGCGTTGCAAGCTGGCGGCTATGCGACAGACCCCACTTACGCCGATAAGATTATGCGGATTGCGAGTGGCACGACAATGCGTCGTGTGCTGGGCGCGCTCAAGGAATCCGATTTGTTGTCGCTAGCAGGCAGGCTGGGCAGTAATACAACTCGCCCCGAGGGTTCATTATGACGTCAATACTAGGCATAGGCACCAGCGCTCTGACGGCTTTTCGCCGTTCGTTGACGACGGTTGGGCAGAACATTGCCAACGTCAACACGCCTGGATATAGCCGCCAAACAGTGTCGCTCAGCGCTCGTGAGCCGCAGTTTAATGGTGTGGGTTTTATCGGTAACGGTGTTCAGGTCGTCAGCATTGAGCGTTCCTACAATGCGTTTCTTGATGCGCAGTCCAGAGCGGCTGGGTCCGCCAATGCACGATTCTCTACGCTGGCCAATTTTGCGGGTCGAATCGATGACTTGTTGGCGGATTCGACGAGTAGTCTGTCGTCGTCACTGAATGCGTTCTTCACCGAACTGCAGAACTTCGCAACAGATCCTTCATCCAACGCGACGCGGGTTGCGTTGGTCGCAGAAACCGAAAACCTTGTGCAGCGCTATCAGGCGATTGATGCCACGCTCGGTCAATTCGCGCTTGAAACACGCGATGCCATTGAGGAAAACGTCAACGATATCAATCTATTGGCCGAATCTATCGCGGAATTGAATGTACGTATCGTACAAGGTGGCAGGGATGCGCCACCCAATGATCTGCTCGATCAGCGCAATCAATTGATCCGCGATCTGGCGGAGCGCGTCGATGTCACTGCGGTTGATGATCCGAGCGGCAGTATCAGTCTCTTCATCGGAAATGGACAAACGCTGGTTATCGGCAACGAGGTGTATCCGTTAGGAGTGCGACCCAATGAGTTCGACCCAACTCAGAACGATGTCATCTATCGTGGTCTGGAAGGCGACACACCCATCGGAGATTTGCTCCGAGGCGGTGCCATTGGTGCGCTTTTCGAATTCGAAAACGAGATACTTGAACCCACCCGACGAGCGCTTGGCACTACCGCAGCGGCGTTGGCCGCGGGTTTGAACGGGCAAAATTCGCAAGGGCTCAACGCAGACGACGTGCTAGGTGGAAACATTTTAGCGATCGGCCCGTCCTCGGCGGTCGCTTCATCGGCCAACAGTGGCGGAGCGGGTGTCAGTGTGACCGTTGATGATCTGTCGCAAGTGGTCGATGCAGAATATCGACTCATTAACGATGGCACGGGATTCCGTCTGTTTCGGTCGGATACGGGTGAAGAGTTCACATTGACCGGAACAGGCACCGCTGCCGATCCGTTGCGCGCGGCTGGCATTTCGATCGAAGTGAGTGGCACGGCGGATGCCGGAGACCAGTTCCGGATCGAGCCAACTATTGGCGCGATCGGCGGTTTGCGGAGTCTTGTTGAAACCGGGCGGGAGTTCGCAGCCGCCGGCCCGCTGCGCGCGATTGCGGACCCCGGTAACTTGAGTGATACGACTATCGACAACGGCACGGTTGTCGATTTCTCCAACCCGCAGTTGCTCGCAACAGCCGTGATTGAGTTCACGACACCAACGACTTACACCGTCGATGGTGCTGGCAGCTTTACTTTTACATCGGGCAGTCCGATCACCGTGAATGGTGCCGAGTTCAATCTGACGGGTGATCCGACCACCGGTGACCGATTTGTGATCGAGCAGAATACCAACGCGACGGCAGATAACCGTAACGCACTGCTACTGGCGGACACCCAGAATCAGGGTTTGCTCAACAATGGCGAAACCAGCATCGGACAAGCCTACAGCGCGATCGTCGCAGATGTTGGTAGCGCCACACGACAGGCAAACGCCAGCGCAGACGCACAATCCGTATTGTTGCAAAGCGCTGAGACCCGCCGGCTCGAAGCCTCGGGTGTAGACCTGGATGAGGAGGCTGCGGATTTGATTCGATTCCAGCAGTCTTTTCAGGCGGCCGCTCAAGTGATCTCTGTGGCATCGACGTTGTTCGATACCTTGCTCGCAGCGACAAGACGATAAGGAAAAACGATGCGTGTATCTGCACAGGCGACCTTTAAAGACAATGTAACCGCGCTGCAACGCCTGCAAACGACGCTCAACGACCTGCAGCAACAAATCGCGACCGGCCGCCGAATCAATCGGCCGTCCGACGACCCTCTGGGCGCGGCGCGAGCGTTGGATTTGCAACAGTCGATTACCAGACTCGATCAATTCGACAAGAACATTAATCAGGCAACAAATCGGCTGCGACTCCAAGAGGAGTCGTTGACCACCGTGACGGAGTTTATACAACGCGCACGCGAACTGACGTTGCAAGCAAGCAATGCCACTCAAACCAACGAGACTCGATCGTTCATCGCCGTGGAACTGCGCGGCGTACTCGATGCGGCGCTTGGCGTTGCCAATTCTCGCGACAATAATGGCCAGTATTTGTTTGGCGGTTTCCAAACCAGCGTACAGCCCTACACGCGAACCGGTGATACGTTCACCTACAACGGTGATCAGGGTCGTCGCGAGGTGCAGGTGGGTACCTCCCGTCGGATTGCCGACAGCGAAGCCGGCGATCGTATTTTCGGAAGATTGCGCGAGGGCAACGGTCAAGTCGTCGCGACGCCCGCGGCGGGTAACACCGGTACCGCTACTATCAACACCACTAACACAGGTCGGGTGGCCAGCTACAACTACGAACGTTTTACCATCGCCTTTACTGCCCCGGATTCGTTTGAGGTACGGGATGATGGCGGCACGGTTCTGAGCAGCGGTGCTTTTACCAACGGCGATGAGGTGACCATCGGAGATTTCAGTTTTACCATCGCTGGCGAGCCTGAGACGGGGGATGCCTTCGAGATCGGACCGAGCGGGCAAACCGACGTATTTTCAGTGATCGAGAATATTGCGGCGACACTCGCGGCCGGCACTTCGAACGGGCAACAGAATCCGGAGTTTCAAACCGCGATGGATGCCGGGATTGCCGGTTTGGATCAGGCTTTGCAGTCGGTTTTGACCGTACGCTCTGAAACGGGAATCCGATTGGGTGTCACGGAGACTGAGCTCGATAACAATGCCTCAACCAAGCTCGTATTGCAGTCCGCGCTCGCTGATGTCCAGGAGTTAGACTTCACAGAAGCGATATCCGCGTTGAGTCAACAGGCGAGCGTCCTTGAGGCGGCGCAACAGTCGTTTGTGCGAATTCAGGGTTTGTCGCTATTCAATTTCTTGTAGCGACGGTTGCTCTGCAAAATGTCTCATCAGAATGACTCTAAGTGTGTCGCGGGTCACAGTTTCGCAATACTCGACTAAAGCCCTCAGAGCGATCTCAGCGGCGCTCGTCAACGCTTGGCGTTCCTGCAAAAAAAACTCAAGTTTCGGTTGTAGACACCGATAACCACTCTGAAACGCAAATGCGGTTAGATCTTTAAACAGTGTTGCGATTCGGGCCGGTACACGATAGATGCCGGTTGAACGAAACCAGGAGTTTTAAAAAATGGCACAGTCAATCAATACCAACGTAGCGTCGTTGAATGCTCAGCGGAACCTCACGCGTTCCAACAGCCTTCTGTCGACGTCGTTAGAACGGTTGTCAACCGGCCTGCGCATCAACAGTGCAAAAGATGACGCAGCCGGTCTGGCAATTTCACAACGGTTCACCACGCAGATTCGTGGTCTCGACCAGGCGGTCCGTAACGCAAGCGACGGCATCTCTCTGGCACAGACCTCAGAAAGTGCGCTTGGTGAGCTGACCAACAACTTGCAGCGTATTCGCGAGCTCGCGGTTCAGTCTGCTAACGCAACCAACTCTTCATCGGATCGCTCAGCGCTCGACGATGAAGTGCAGCAGCGTTTGGCGGAAGTGGAACGGATTGCCACGCAGACGTCATTCAACGGCCTGAAAGTACTGGACGGTACTTTTGGTAACGCGGCCTTCCAGGTCGGCGCGAACGTCGGCGAGAAAATCAATGTCTCATTGAGCACCGGCGTGCGTACATCGCAAATCGGGCAGATCGCGTCGCTCGAAGGCGCAGAAGTCAGTGGTGCGGCGATCGCAGCTGGCCAGATCAGTATCGCTGTCGGCGGTTCGGCTGCAACAGCGATCGTCGCTTCTGATTCTGCGTCTGCACAGGATAAAGATGCTGCGATTAACGCGTCTGGTGTGACCGGTCTGACGGCCACAGCGCAAACGGTAGCGACCAGTGCGTTCACGACACTCGATCAGGGTGCTGCGGATAACAGCGACGAATTTTTTTTTATTGATATGTAGTGTTAAGAGATCTACACCGGCGAGATCCTGAGTGTGACTAACGGTGGTGGTCCGATCACAGGTCAAGCCTTCGCAGATCGAGTGAACCAGTTCGCGAACGACACCGGAGTAACAGCCGCATTCGACGGCACCGATGTCACGTTTACCGCGGTTGATGGTCGCGATATCGATATCTCTCAGACGTTGGCGGGTACAGCACCTGCTGGTGGTCTGACGACCGCAGCGGTCGCTGGTGATACAGCCGGTAGTGGCGGTAGCACGAGCGGTACGATTACGTTGACGGCGACCGATAACATCGAAATCACCGGTGGTAACGAAGCGCTGATCGGTTTCACGGGCAACACAACGATTGCGCGCGACACTGCAGGCATCGATACAGTGGCGGTAGACACCGTGACGAATGCGGAAGAAGCCATCCAGCGAGTCGACGCTGCGCTGACGACGATCAGCTCTCTGCGAAGCGAGTTTGGTGCAATCCAGAACCGATTCGACTCAACGATTGCAAACCTGCAGACGGTTAGCGAAAACCTGTCAGCATCACGGGGTCGAATCCTCGATGCCGACTTCGCGGCCGAAACAGCTCAATTGACCAAGGCGCAGATCCTGCAGCAGGCTGGTGTTTCAGTCCTGACACAGGCCAATGCTCAGCCTCAGTTGGCATTGAGCTTGCTCCAGTAATCAACGACTGATTACTTCCCGAAGGAGCGGCAAGGAAGCCGCTCCGTACCAGGGAGAAAGCCATGACCTCATTGGACAACGTGACCGCGAAATCGGCTACTACAACCTTGAATAGCAAGCCAGCCCGTACCGAAGCTGGCAGCATACTGCGAACGCCAGCAGAGGGCGAGGAAACGACTCGCGAGGAAGCTACAGTGAAACCGACTGGGGTGGAGCCTAAAGCACTCGAGCAAGCG
>ERZ1740062.513-NODE-513-length-20588-cov-6.920031_pt1 | contig 20588 bp, 25 predicted proteins | sample MGYA00581741_ERZ1740062 | MGnify/ENA primary metagenome ERZ1740062 (study PRJEB43018, sample SAMN04849747) | marine metagenome | isolation source: floating plastic debris | place: Pacific Ocean | collected 2008-09-01 | study: EMG produced TPA metagenomics assembly...
GTCGTCCATGCCGTTGGCGGCGAAGATGCGCGCGGCGCTGCGCAGCGTGCGCACGTCGTTGGCCATGGCACCCGTCACGGCGACACGGTAGTTGCCGTCCTCGGACGAGATTTTGTCGTTCAGCGCCTGCAGATCTTCGTTGCAGGCGGCAAAGGCGGGGGTGGCCAGGCCGACGGTGGCAATGGCCGCGGTGACGAGTAATGTCTTACGCATAGATCGTTTCCCTTGTCGTTGAATGTTCTATGTAAAGGAAACGCCCCGTGCCCTTCGTTCGTTCCGGGAAAAATAAAAAAAGGCGAATAGAGGGAAGACTTTAGGCAAAAAAAGAGGCGCCGTAAGCGCCTCTTTCTTCGGTCCCGAAGGACCCGGTCAGTTCGCCGCGTCCTGGACGTCCTCGCCGGCTTCTTCGACTGCTTCACCGACCTGTTCGGCCGAATTGTCGATCGACTCGCCGAGCTTCTCGGCGGGGCCTTCATCGTCGCAGGCTGACAGGGTCAGAGCGGCGGCGAAGGCAAGCGCGGTAGCGGCGGCTGTCTTCTTCAGGGTCGTTGTCATCTTCTGCTGTACTCCTCTGTGCGCTGCGTTGCGACGCATTACTTAAGCGGCGGCGCGTTACTTACGGGCCGGTTTACGGCCTTCTTCCTCGGCACGCTTCAGCGCGTCGCCTTCGCTGCCATCGACGGCCTCGCGGGCTTTTTTCGCGCTGTCTTCGACCGCGCCGGAATCGATAAACTCCTTGGTATCCTTGTTGTAGCGCCGGGCCGCGGTGCGGTTGCCTTCGCCTTCATTCTTCTGATTGCTCGTCATGTCTGTCTTCTCCGTTGTGAAGGTCATGAATGTCCCGTCTACGACAGCGATCAACTGTCGCCGTCGGCGGCATCCTCGATGGCCTCGCCGGTGTTCTCGATATCCTGGCCGGCACCTTCCACGGTGTTGCAGGCGGCAAGCGCGCCGGCGGAGAAAGCGGCCACGACAGCGGCCAGTAAAATCTTGCGTCCGCCGTCGGAGCGAAGCTTTGGATCATTGGTCATGTCGAGCCTCCATCGCATTGTCTTATGATCTCCGCCGCGAACCAGGGGGCGCGGTGTCCCTGGGACTGAAACACAGTGCAGCGAGATAAGTTCCGGACGTGGTGCATCACCGTGCATCAAGGCCGAGCCTTGGAGGGGGGATCGGGACGGTCGGGGGAGGAGGGGGCCGTGGCCTCGATCTGGCGCAGCAATCCGTCGATCAGCGCCGAGGTCTCGCGGCGCACGCATTGTGGGCCGCCGGTGCTGTCGTTGCGGTCGAAGCCGGCGGCGGCATCCAGCAGGCAGCGACGGACGGTTTGTGGGTCGAGCGCCCCCGATTCAAGGAGTGTCAGGATAAGGGACTCGCTGATGGATAGTGCCGCCAAGGCCGCCGGGTGGGTATCCGGCAAAGCATTGCGGCCCGCGGCAGTACGCTCTGTCATGGGCAATAGCCCTCCTTGGCGTTTGCTTCGGGATCCAAATGTGGCCGCAGGGCGGCATGCGATGCGGCAACGAGGGGAGTGTGACAGCCCCTGGACCGGGGTTTTTTAACCTATGCTAAGATGGAAAAATAACGGGGCCGGCCGGGAACCCCCTTGCCGACTCAGACGTTGCCAACAGGGTGCTGTATCACAGCGGCCGATGGGCGTTGGGGCGACGGGGAAGGAACGGTATTTCCATGAAAGCGGAACAGGTGCAGGCCGAGGAAAGCCACGGGGCGGTGGGGCTTAAGCTGAGCGCGGTCATCAAGCTCAGCAATGCGGAGATCGATTGCCTGGAGGCGATGCAGAAAAAAGTGAAGAAACTGTCCGCCGGCAGTGAGTTCGTGCGCGAAGGCGATCCCTACGATCACAGCTACATCGTGAAGGACGGCTGGGCCATCCGCTTCAAGGAGTTGTCCGACGGTCGCCGACAGATCCTGAATTTTGTGCTGCCCGGCGATTTCGTCGGCCTGTTCTCGCCCCTGTTCGAACTGGCGGACCATTCAGTCGCAGCACTGACCGATCTGGAATTGCACCCGGTGGATCCGGCAAGCCTGGTGGAGATGTTCAGTACCTGCCCGCGCCTGGGCGCGGCGGTGGCCTGGTCGGCCGGGCGGGACGAGGCGATCCTGTCGGAGCAGGTGGTTCGTGTCGGCCGGCGCAGCGCCTACGAGCGCACCGGCCACATTATCGTGGAACTGCTGCATAGGCTGCGCCTGGTCGGCGAAGCCGGGCAGAAGTCCTTCGAGTTGCCGCTAACCCAAGAGATCCTCGCCGATACTCTCGGTCTCAGCATTGTTCACATGAACCGGACCTTGCGCCGATTGCGCGAGAACGGGCTGGTCCGCATAACCGGCGACCGGGTGGTGATCGGCGATCTGGAGGAATTGATCAGCGTCGCTGAGTTCTCACCGCATTACCTGTTGCCCTGTCCGCTGCCGCGCAAGACTGCGGCAACCTTGAGCTCAGTCTAGATCCCGTTGTCGGGACAAGACCTAGACCGATTCAGGTCGACCGGCGTCCGGGCGACCGGCATCCGGGCGATCTGACAGCAAAGCGGCCAGGCGGGTGAGCAGAAAGAATTCATTATAGGGCTTGCCGACGACCGGAACGGCCTGAAAGGGTTCCGGCGCGATGGCCGTTTCCCCATAGCCCGTCGCAAAGAGGAATGGCGTATTCAGGGACTTCAGCCGCGTAGCAACCTGAAGGCTGCCATCGTCCGGAAGCCGAAGGTCTAGCAATGCTGCCCCGAATGAGTCGTGGTCCAGCAGCTGCAGGGCCTCTGCGCATGTCCGCGCAACCGCGACACCGGCGGCACCGTTGCGCAGCAGCATGTCCTCCACATCCAGGGCGAGGATCATGTTATCCTCGATCACCAACAACTTCAGGTCCGGCGGCAGAAGGTGCCCTTGCGCCGCGCTCAATTGATCGTATTCCTGTTCACGGCTTTCCTGTTCCCCAATGGCACGCCGGGTGGCCACAGAGGGCATCCCTGTCGCAATGGTTCGTATCAAGGAAGTAACCTCCAACGGTGCCGGCAGGCGCGAGCCGCCATTCGGCGGTGCTCTGCCCAAGCCGGTGAAAGCGAGGCGCGGATGCGCCCCGGCTTTCACAAGCAGTTGCTTAACGTAACCGGAGGTTCCGGTCCGCGCTGTAACCTATGTTAAGCGGGAGGACGGCGGCGGGCTGGACGTCCGCGGGATTCCGCGGACGGGCCTGTGAGAAAGCTGAGGTATTCGGAAAAGCGGCTGGCGAAGGCCGCCGCGGTGCGGCGTACCGGCGCCCAGAATGGCGCTATTGTGCTGGTGGGCTAGAGCGATCCGCGACGACCGCGAACCAAGTGCATGATGAGCGACACGACCAGCAGAACCAGAAAGATGAAGAACAGAATCTGTGCGATTCCGGCAGTGGCGGAAGCGATGCCGCCGAAGCCGAAGAAACCGGCAATGATCGCGACGATGAAGAAGACGAGGGCCCAGTAAAGCATAGCATTCTCCTGAGTGAGAGGACCCGGCGCGGCAGCTGTATTCTGCGGGACAAGTCATTGAACCCTATGCAGATTTCCACCGATACCGGTTTCACTTTCAACGCGTCGGGAAGGGGAAGGTTCCGGAAATCGCAGGGGAAGTCTGCCGTGAACCGGTTCTGGGGTTCAGTGGGGGAATCAGTGGGCCGGCATACGCAAGGTGAGGTGGAAGCCATCGCCGTTGGTGATCTCGACCTTGCCGCCGAGCTGCTTGGCGAAGGCGTGGATGAGCCGGCCGCCCAGGCTTTCCGGCGAGGCAGCTTCGGCGGTACTGCCGTTGTCGCTGATCGTCATCACCAGGGTTTCGGCGTCCGCCTGCTTCAGATCGATCGCCAGCAAGCCCGTCTCGCCATCGGGCCAGCCATGCTTCAGGGCATTGGTAACGACCTCGGTGATCAGCAGGGCCAGGGGCACGGCGCGTTCCGGTTCGCTCTGGACGTCATCGATGTCGAACGTCATACGCACGTTCTCGGCGCTACCGCCCTGGGCCTGGCGCAGGTACTCGCACAGCTGGGGTACGAACTCCTGCAGCTTGATGCGGTGCAGCTCAGGCGCTTCATAGAGGTTGCTGTGCACCATGGAGAGCGCGTGGATGCGGTCCTGGGTGGTGCGCAGGGCATTCCGCTCCTGCTCGTTTTTAGCGCGCGACACCTGCAGATTGACCAGGCTGGAGACCACTTGAAGGTTGTTCTTCACCCGGTGATAGACTTCACGCAACAGGGCTTTTTGTTCCTGCAGGGACTTGCGCAGCTCGCTTTCGTGCAACGAAATGACATCGGCCATCTTGTGCATGGTCATGCCGAGCTCGCGGAGTTCCTGCGGGGCTTGGGCGATGCCCGGTGTGCGGTCCTCGAAGCGGCCTTCGGCATAGGCGTTGGCGGTTTTGCGCAGGCTCCGGATTTGCTTCAGCACAAGGCGGTCGACGGCAAACCAGGCGACCGCAATGGCGATGGCCCACATCAGCACCGGGTAAGCGAGTCCGGCGATCAGATGCAGGCCGGGATCTTGCAGCAGATGCCCGGAGACCCCGCCCATCACGACGAAGACCTGCTGCTCGTAAAGCGGTGCGAGGGCGAAAACCCGCTCCACACCGTCACGTCCCTCGGTTTGAAAAACCTGCGCCTGTCCGCTGAGGCGCGCGCCAATGACGAAGGCCGCCGGCATCCACTCGTTCACGGCACTGCCAATCGCCGACTCGGCCATGATGTTGCCGCGCCGGTCGAGCAAGGCGACGCTGGTGTTGGCCAGAGCCGGGCCGTCCGGCTGCCTTACCAGCTCTTCCAGCCACGACTTGCGCAGCGCCAAGCCGACGATACCGATCACGCTGTTATCGGCCGCACGCAGCGGCAGGGTCGCCAGCAGCGTCGGCTCTTCGCTCTCCGGCAACTGAACGTTGCCGCTGACAGTAAAATTGGCGTTCTGCAGTGTGCGGGTAAACCACTCCGCCGCGGCGAAACTGGGCGTTTGAGCCACACTGGTGGAGCAGGCAACCATGCCGTTGCGGCGCACGACGATGATATCGCCATACTTGTCCGACTCGCCCTGCACCCGCAGCAATGTCTGACCGCAGGAGCCGGGCGTGAAGGAGATCACTTCCCGCAGGCCGGCGAGTTCCTTCAAAGTATCGCGTGCCGCGACGATCTCGTTCCTCTCCGCGCCGGCAACGATGGCGGAGGATTGCAGCAGGTTGCGCTCGGTCAACGCCTTGATCTGCTTGTAGTTTGTCACGGCCTGCATTACCGCCAGCGTGCTGGCCGGTAACAGAGCCAAAGCCAGTAGAACGATCAGTCGGGAGCGAAGCGAGTGCAGCATCTGGAGTGCCTACTTGGCGGTGACATCAGCAGCTCGCAAGAAGCGCCTGCCTGCCTTCGAGCATGTTGGTCAGGGCCTGGTCGCTGCCTAGATCGGTGTCGGGGTCGATTTGCAGCAAGTCGGCCAGACGGTTGCGCCCCCGGTTGACCCGGCTTTTCATCGTCCCGATCGCGCAGCCGCAGATTTCCGCCGCGTCCTCATAAGAAAAGCCGGAGGCGCCGATGAGAATCAGGGCTTCGCGCTGCTCTGCCGGCAGCTTCTCCAGAGCCACCCGGAAATCTTTCAATTCCAACGAGGGGATCTGGTTGGGCTGGGTGGACAGCATGGCCGCGTAGCCACCATCCGCATCCTCGACCTCGCGCCGCCGCTTGCGCAGCTCGGAATAGAACAGGTTGCGCAGGATGGTGAACATCCAGGCGCGCAAATTGGTCCCGGCCTGGAACTTGTCCAGGTTCGACAGCGCCCGCATCAGCGCCCCCTGAACGAGATCATCCGCCTGCGCGGGGTTATTGACCAGCGATCGGGCAAAGGCGCGCAGGTTCGGGATGACCTCTACGATCTGATCGTGAAGGCCGCCTTCCTCTGACTCGACACTCAAGAGCCGCGCTCCTTCTTGTCGATTTCCTTCAGCAGGGCGAGGAAACGGTCGGGCACAGGCTCGCTCAGCGCTTCGTCATAGACCTTGCGCAAATGCGCGCCGATCCAGTCTTCCTTACCGGCAGGGGCCTTTCTGGCCGGTTTCTGCGGTGCCGTACCGCCGTGGGCAGACGGCTTTTCTCTATGGTCGTTTGGCATCATTTCCCTATCTCGGGCTGCATTTATTCCTGTTTCCGCGTCACCCTCTTCGACTTGGAACGAGTCCCTGCTGGAGCAAGTGTATGAAAACACTTCGTTTTAGCCTAAGTAAACGCTCCCGATGCAAAAAAGTTCCCCTTTTTCGGAACTTTTTTGACGGCCCACGGTTGGCTAGAAAGCAAGCCCGGCTCAGCCGTCCGGCGGCCTTGATCAAAATACCTCTAAGGGAGTTCAGTTCGTCGATGTCCATTTCCCAAGCGATCGGCCCGCACCTGCCGCTTCTTCGCCGCTATGCGCGGGCGCTGACGGGAACGCAGGAGAGCGGAGACCGCTACGTTGCCGCGTCGCTGGAGGCAATCCTCCAAGCCCCGGAAGAGTTCCCCAAAAACATCGACCCTCGCGTCGGACTCTATCAGGTCTTCCAGAAGATCTGGGCGGGGACCCGAGGGTCTTACGAAGAGCTTGAGAGCGATATTCCCGACAGCGCGGGTAACGTAGGCGAGAAGGTCGCCCAGCGGCGCCTATCGGCCTTGACCCCCCGTTCGCGGCAGGCGCTGCTGCTGACGGCAATGGAGGGCTTCAGCCGGGAAGAGGCCGGTCTGATCCTGGAGGCCGACCACGACGAGGTTCTTGGCCTGCTGGCCAGCGCCATCGAAGAGATCGACCGCCAGACGGTCACCGAGGTCCTGATCATTGAAGACGAGCCGATTATCGCGATGGACCTGGAAAGCATCGTTCAGGGGCTTGGCCACAAGGTCGCGGCCATTGCCGATACCCACAGCTCGGCGGTCGCTGCGGCACGCAGCCACCACCCTGGCCTCGTGCTCGCCGATATCCAGCTGGCCGACGGTTCGTCCGGCATCGATGCGGTGACTGAAATTCTCAACGACTTCGAAGTGCCGGTGATCTTCATCACCGCCTATCCGGATCGTCTGCTGACTGGCGAACGTCCCGAGCCGACGTTCCTCATCACCAAGCCGTTTCAGGAGGCCACGGTGAAGGCCGCGATCAGTCAGGCTCTGTTTTTCGAGAGCAGTGCCCGCATGAACTGATCGACGTAGATTTCTCCTGCCGGATACGGCGCGCTGCGGTCCCCGCGGCGCGCCGTTTTCTTTATTGCAGACGGCGAGGACAGCAAGGGCGGCGAAGTATCTCGGGAACCTTTTCGCGTCGTGGGCATTCCCATGGCGGAACACGAGAACGCCAAGTCCGATCTCATGCGACGGAAAAGCAGCGCGGAGGTACGCGGTACAGAGTGCACATCGCAGGGGCCGCCATCAGCCAGAGCGGCACTCGAAGCACACCTCCGCAAGAAGCCGTTGTCTGACGGAAATTTGGCGAGAACCAACGACAGAAAAAGGAGACAGATATGTTTCGCAAGATTTTGCTGGGTGGGGTTGCATCCTCCTTCGTAGTGCTGGCCAGCGGCAGCGCCAATGCCGTGATCTTCTATGGCGATGAGATGGACCGCGCCCGCGACATGCAGACCACCGGCAGCGGGTTCGACAACTACCTCGCCCGCGAGTACCGCGACTTCTTCCTCTTCGAGGCCGACCAGATGTACGACTGGATCGACGCCGACTACTTTGCCGGCAAGGCGCTGAAGGCGCAGGCGCACGACAACGTTCAGCCTGAGAACCCGGCGGACTGGAATATCGACGAAGCGCATATGCCGGCGCTGGTCGATGGCCGCAGGGACCTGATGGCCGCTTTCGGCAAGGGCGGTAAGGAGAAGGCGCCTGAGGCCGCAGCGATCGCTCAGGCCAAGTACGACTGCTGGGTCGAACAGCAGGAAGAAGGCCACCAGCCGACTCATATCGCTGCCTGCCGTCAGGAGTTCATGACGGCGCTGACCGCCCTGGAGGGCGCGATGCAGACGGTCGAGGTTGCTCCCGAGCCGCAGCCGGCCCCAGCGGAACCCCGCATGGTGATCGGTGAGGAACTGGCGCGCACGGTGCTCTACTTCGACTTCGACAAGTCGAACCTGACTCCGGTATCGGAGAGCAAGGTGGACAACTTCGTCGAAGGGATGAAGGGTCTGAAGGATGTGGTGGTCTTCGTCGAAGGTCACACCGACCGTGCCGGTCCGAACGGCTATAACATCGAGCTGTCGGAGCGTCGCGCCGAACAGGTCCGCCAGGCTCTGATCCGCGAGGGCATCACCGTCGGCGACCTGGATGAATTGAAGACCGCGGCAAAGGGCGAGAATGAGCCTGCAGTGGCAACGCCGGACGGCGTGGCCGAGCAGGCCAATCGACGGGTCGAGATTTCCGCTCGTGGCCTGTTTGCCGAGGAAATTCCGGCCGCCGGGCAGTCCAGCCAGGTGACCAACTAACGTCCCACGGCCTGACGGGTCGATGCTCCGTTGACGTTGGGAGGCGGGCCCCGTGAGAGCGGGACCCGTCTTCTCTTTACAGGTCGGGTCACAGATCGGGCGCATGCCGTGGGCGGGAACCATTCCGGCCGTCGGGCGTTGAAGACCAAAGCCATTCACAGTTGAAAACTTACAAGCGTCGGTGACGCGGGAGAGAAAATCATGGGTTTTGAATTTGGTGGAATCCTGGGGCTGATCATCCTGGCCCTCGATATCTGGGCCATCGTCAGCATTATCGGTTCCGGCGCGTCGACCGGCGCCAAGGTCCTGTGGATCTTCCTGGTCCTCATCCTGCCGGTTGTCGGCCTCATCATCTGGCTGCTTGCCGGCCCGCGCGGCAGAACCGCCGCGGTTTAGGGCGCCGGCCAGCTCGGGGGCGTCTTTCCCCGGGCCGCCTGAGTGCTCTCAAGCCTGCCAAGGCAAACCTACCGAGGCTAGCCTGACAGCCTAGGCGCCACAGGCGCGCCACCTTGAACCCTCCGGGCAATTCGCATTGCCGGAGGGTTCAAGCCGTTGCAGAGGCGCCTCCTTCGCGGCAAATTAGCATCAAGCCCGCAAAGCGGGCGGATTCCGCGGCTGCGGGATCCGAGGATCGGAGCGTTCAACGGTATAGAAGGGGTAACAATTTCATGGCTGCTTCCAGCGACAATCTGCATGCGCCGCGCGAGCGGCTGAGCAAGGAAACCGTCCACCTCCATCAGGCCATCGTGTCCCTGATGGAAGAATTGGAGGCGGTGGACTGGTATCGCCAGCGTGCGGACGATTGCGACGATGCCGAACTAAAAGAGATCCTGCTGCACAACATGCGCGAGGAGATGGAGCACGCGGCCATGGTGCTGGAATGGATCCGTCGCAACAGCCCCGACTTCGACAAGCACCTGAAAGAATTTCTCTTCAAGGACGGCGAGATCGCCGATCACTGAGCACACGACGCGGCCGTTGGGCGCCGAGCGGCGGGCCCGGCGGCCGCATCCCGTCTCAGTCGCGCTGCTCCTCACGTTCCCAGAAGGGACCGGAGTTGCGGGCATCGGGGTAGGCCGAATCGTAGCGCGGCGGACCGCAGGACGCCAGCAGCAGGGCCAGTGCCGCCAAAGCGGCCAAATGGGATAAAGAATTCATCGCCGAATGGACTCCCTCCAGTGCCGCGGCGCTGGGTGTCGCACCGCAGGCCATGGGCTGGCCATGGAAGATGATGTGGTGCGTCCCGCTGCCTCGGCAAGCCTCTTTAGCGGGGGCCGTCGCAGGATGCTGCCGGTCAGTCGCGCTGATTTTCCATCGCCGGTCGGGGTTTGCCGGTGCCTCCCGCTGATTGGCCGCCCAGCGGCCCGAGCGGCGAGAGGCCTTCTTCTAGCTTGGCCATGACCGCATCGGTCATTTTCTTTTCCAGCGATAGCTTCATCGACAAGCGCGCGCCCTGGCGCACCAGCCAGGGCAGGTGGTCGCCCAGTTCGTCGAAAATCAGGGTGTGGGCGACGGCCTTGATGCGGGCGCGGACCTGCTTGCGGATCCGATCCAGATCGACACTTTCCGGCTGCGGGCGATCCGCCGGCGCAATCTCTTCGTCCGCTTGCAGGTGGGCGGCCAGGGGAATGATCGGCAGGGCAGGGCGCTGGCTGCCGTCACCGGCGTCGACCAGACGCGGTTCGCCGCTGCGTTCCTTCACCTGCCACGCGCTCTTCTGATCTTCGCTCATCGCGTCGAACAGCGCGTTGTTGTCGGGCAGCGTCAGGTAGCGTTTCAGGAAGGACTGGCAATTCTTGCGTCCCAGCAGATAGTCGTGGCGGCGGAAGGACTCCTCGAAGAAGCCGCCGAAGCCGCCCAGGGTGGCCGAGGCGATGGCGTAGTCGACCTGGCGCCCCTGGTCGTCGCGCCGGGAGGGCGAGATCATGAAGCGCGAAAAGACGTTGTCGTTCTCCGCCAGGGCCAGTTCCTCCGGCTTGAAGCGGGCCTGGCTGACCAGGGCGTTGAACATCCGGGGCACCATGGCCAGCAGGCGGTCGCCGCCGTCGCTGTAGGGGGTGAAGGAGATCTGGTTGGGGAAGGGATCGATCATGATGACCGCCCGGGTGGCCGCTTCGCCCTGCCGGGGGCTGTGGCCGGACCTCTCCTTGCGCGCGAGGTAGCGCCGGGCCTGCTCCAGCGGCTCGTTGTTCATCAGGCCGCCGTCCACACAGACGAACCTGTATTCCTCCGGCACGTCGTCCAGGGCCGGGTCGCGCATGTCGTCGCGGCCGAAGTAGTCGCGGATGCTGCGGGTCAGGATCCGTGGACTGAGGCCGACCGGGAAAGCGCCGGTTGCCAGGGCCGATTCGGCGAGCAAGGGCCAGGCGCCGCCGGGACAGTCCGCCGCCGGCAACGGGACGAAGCCGGCCGGCGTATCGGCGTCCCAGGTCACCGCGAAGCGCATGTCGTCCATGTGATTGGTCATCCCATAGGCATCGCTCGCCCGGGTGCCGTACAGCTTGAAGCCACAGGGGATGCCACGCAGGTTGGCCACGGTCAGGAAGACGGCGAGGGGATCGGCGACCCAGGGCCGCCTGGTCCGGGGGCCGTCGACGCTCAGGGCCCCCTCGGCGATGGCTTTCAAGGCCGAGGAATCCAGCGCCGACACCAGTTCCGGGCGCTCTTCGATATCCCGGGTGCCGAGCAGCTTGGCGATATCGATCTCCTGAACCCAGGAGTGATAGAGCTGGTTTTGCCGGGCCTGCTGAGGTCCAAGCGCCTGCCCCGGGCGGACATGGGTCATCGGGTGCATGAAATGGACGGCGGCGATGGCCGAGGTCATGCCGCCCGCCGAGGCGCCGGCCAGCACGGGAACCCGGACGTCATGGCGTGGACCGCTCCAGTCGGCGCCGTCGCGCGCGGCGTAGTAGGCGTCCAGCGCCTCGATCAGGAAATCCATCACCCCGGCCGTGTAGGCACCGGCGGAGATCGCACCCGCCATCACCAGACCGAGTTCGAAAACCGGACGTTCGGCCATAACCGCCTCCCCCTTGATCGCACCATGGGAGCCAAGCGACCGCGTGCATCCGTCGCGCGTCCCGCGCCGGGGCCGGCAGGGCCTACAGGGGCGGGGTTTCGCTTTCCGAGGACGCGCGGCGGCCTTGGCTCAAGGCAATGTTGAGCCGGCCGGCGAACTGCCACAACAGTGTATTCCGGACTAAACCGGGAGGAGTAGGCCGAGCGGGGCCGGGCCGGTCAGGCGGCCCTCAGCAGGGGCCGCCCGCGGCAGGGGCCGTCAGCGGGTGCTGCGGGCCACGGACTTCGAACGCGGGCGGATGAGCTTCACGGAGGAACTCGGCGAGGACTGCCAGTTGAGGTCGATGCCCTGTTCCTTCAGATAGGATTCGGCGGCCGCCCGCGCTTCGGCGTGGGAGTCGGCGAAACCCTGGGCGTAGAACCGCCCGCCCTTCTCGTAGGAGACCGTCCAGCGGAAGCCCTCGGGGCCGCGCTGGCTGCGCGGACCCGGATTGCCGCGCCAAGGTTCGATCAGGATATCGTGCTTTTTCATGGTGCTTACGGAAATTTTCTTATCTTTCAGTCTAGAGCCGGTATGGGAACAGCGTCAGGCGGCCGGCGGCCCGTGTGACACTCCGTGAAGCTCAGTGGCGCAGCACGAGCAGGGCGCCTTCGATCAGCTTCACGATCTTTTTGTGGCCTTTGGTGGCGGCCAGCTCGCGCGCCAGCTCAAGCTTTGCGATCCCCTCGTCGGGGGTCGTGGCCGGGCGTGAAATGATGGTTTCGTTGACCTGGCTGAGGGTGGCTTCGGTGGTGCCACGGTCAAGCTGATGATGGTCACGGAGCAGACGGGCTCTGAAGATCGCGAGTTCGTTCAGCGTTTGCATGCTCATGATTAAACCCTGCTCGTCGGAGTCTCATTTGTGACAATTCGCGGTCACCAGGCTGCCGCCGCGCGCATCATACAGAATGCATCGGCGGCTGTCGCGGGAATCAGTCGTCTTCGGCGAGGAAGCGCTCCGCACCGGGCCGCCGGCCCAATCCCTGCCCGAGGCTCTGGCGGTCGATCGCCACGCTCTTGATCAAGGCATAGACCTGCTGGCCGGGCTGCAGGCCCAGCGCGGCCCGCGAGCGGGCCGTGATGCGCGACCAGATCGCTGCTCCACCGGCATCGAGCTGCAGGTCGACCTGCGGCGACTTTTCCTCGCCTATCTCCTTAATTGAGCAGGGGATTACATTGAGAATGCTGATATTTTCCGGTGGCGTCAGCGCAATGGAAACGTCGCGGGCCCGGATCCGGACGCGCAGGGTCTGGCCGAGCGGCAGGTTCAGGTAGGGCACCCGCAGTCGGCCGCCGGCAAAGCGCAGCTCGGTCAGCCCGAACATCTTGTCCTGGCCGGCAACGGTGGTCGCCAGTACGGCCCCTGCCTCGTAGCGGCCGGTCAGCGGGCGCAGGTCCAGCCGGCTGGTCAACTCCTCGACCGCGCCGACGGCCTCGATCCGCCCGTTGGAGATCAGCACCAGGGTGTCGGCCAGGCGGAAGATCTCCTGCATCGAGTGGCTGACGTAGACGATCGGCAGGTCCAGTTCGCTCTTCAGCTGCTCGATGAACGGCAGGATCTCATCCTTGCGTGGCTGATCCAGGGCGGCCAGCGGTTCGTCCATCAGCAGCAGCCGCGGGTTGGCCAGCAGGGCACGGCCGAGGGCGACACGCTGCTTCTCGCCGCCGGACAGCGCCGCCGGGCGGCGTTCCATCAGGCCGTCGATGCCCAGCAGGCCGGCCACCTGGTCCAGGCCGATCCGCCGCTCGGCGGCTGGCGCCCGGCGGTAGCCATACAGCAGATTGCTGCGCACCGAGAGGTGGGGGAACAGCCGGCCCTCCTGGAACACATAGCCGAGGCGGCGCTTTTCCGGGGGCAGGTCGATGCCGCGGGAGGAGTCGAACAGCGTTTCGCCGCGCAGAACGATCCGCCCCCGCTGCGGGCGCGACAGCCCCGCCAGGACATTGACCAGCGACGTCTTGCCGGCCCCGGAGCGGCCGAAAAGAGCGGTTATCCCGGCGGCCCGGCAGCTGAACTTGGCGTCCAGCCGGAAGCTGCCGAGCGGCTGCGTGACATCGACTTCAAGCATTCTGAGCGCCCCTTTTGCCGTCAGCCGCCGATGCGGGCGCGCAGGCGCCGGGCAAGGGCTTCGGAGGCCGCCAGGGCGGCCAGGGACAGCAGCACCGACAGCACGGCCAGCCGCAGGGCGCCGGCTTCGCCACCGGGCGTCTGGATCAGGCTGTAGAGCGCCAGCGGCAGGGTGCGGGTTTCGCCGGGAATGTTGGAGACGAAGGTGATGGTGGCGCCGAATTCACCGAGGCTGCGCGCGAAGGCCAGCACGGCGCCGGCAAGGACCCCGGGCATGATCAGCGGCAGGGTGATGGTGACGAAAACGTTCAGCCGCGAGGCGCCGAGCGTGCGGGCAGCGGTTTCCAGCTTCTGGTCGACCGCCTCGATGGACAGGCGCATGGCCCGCACCATCAGCGGGAAGGCCATCACCGCGGCAGCCACGGCGGCACCTTCCCAGGTGAACGGCAGGGTGATGCCGAAGGTCGTCAGCAGCCAGGCGCCGAGTGGCCCGTTGCGCCCGAACAACAGCAGCAGCAAGTAGCCGACCACCACCGGCGGCAGTACCAGGGGCAGGTGGACGATGCCGTTCAGCAGGGTCTTGCCGAAGAACTCGTAGCGGCCGAGCAGCCAGGCCATCGCCAGCCCGACGGGCAGGCTGCCGGCCACGCTCCACAGCGCCACCCGCAGGCTGAGGCCGAGTGCCTCGGTCTCCAGGGGACTCAGCTCGAACATGGTGTCGTCCCGACCTTCGCGTTGCCGTGCGTTTTGAGGCGCGTGTTACCGCTCATGTTGCCGCTCATGGGCCCCTGCGCTCAGCTGCCGGTCGCCGGGGGCGTGAAGCCGTATTTCCGGAAGATCGCCGAGGCTTGCGGACCCTGGAGGAAATCGAAGACCGCCCGGACGGCGGGCGTATCGTGGCCGGCAACGATGGCCAGCGGATAGGTGATCTGCGGCGTCACCCGGGCCGGGAAGACGTCGACGATCTTCACCCGGGGCGCAATGGCGGCGTCGGTTTCGTAGACGATCCCCGCAACGGCCTCGCCGCGGTCGACCAGGGCCAGGGCGGCGCGCACGTTGGCCGCCTGGGCCAGCTTGCCGGAAACCTGATCCCACAGGCCGAGAGCCGTCAGCGCCTGTTGGGCGTAGATACCGGCCGGTACATGGTTGGGATCGCCGATGGCCAGCCGGCCGTCGCCGAGCAGGCCGGCCAGATCGAGTTCCGGCGACAGCCGCAGGCGCAGCGGGGAGTCTGCCGGCGCGACCAGGACCAACCGGTTGGACAGCAGGGCGACGCGGCTGTCCGCCACGATCATCCGCTGCCCCGCCAGGTAATCCATCCAGGTCGCGTTGGCCGACAGGTAGAGGTCCGCCGGGGCGCCCTGGGCGACCTGCCGCGCCAGGGTGGAGGAGGCGGCCACCACCGGCCGGATCGAACCGCCGGTCTGGGCCGCATAGGCCTCGGCAATCTCGTTCACCGCCTCCGTCGTGCTGGCCGCGGCGAACAGCGTCACCGGCTGCCCGCTGTCCTCGGCGCCTGCCGGCATCGCCGCGAAAGCGGCGGCGATGAACAGCAGCAGCCCGACGATCAGGTGGGCGGGAGCACGCAAGGCAGCTCTCATGGGCTCAGGCTCCGTAGAGGTCTTTAGGGTCGGTCACCACCGGCAGGGTTTCTTCCAGGCTGCCGTCGGCGGCCAGGCGCCGGTAGAAGCAGCTCCGCCGGCCGGTGTGGCAGGCGACACCCTTCTGGTCGACCCGCAGCAGCAGGGTGTCGCCGTCGCAGTCGACGTTGAGGTCGACCAGCGCCTGGGTCTGGCCGGAGCTCTCGCCCTTGCGCCACAGCCTGCCGCGCGAGCGCGACCAGTAGCAGACCTGGCCGGTCGCCAGGGTCTCGGCCAGGGCCGCGCGGTTCATCCAGGCGACCATCAGCACCTCGCCGCTGTCGTGCTGCTGCGCGACCGCACAGACCAGACCCTGGCCGTCGAAGGCGACGGCCTGTTCCAGGGCTGCGGGCAGGGCGGCAGCAGACTCACTCGCTGACTCACTCATCGTCGTGTTCCGTCAGGCAATGGGGTAAGGGCCTCCGTCTTACCCGGTGCGCGCGGATTGTCCACGGTTGATTTCGCCCAGGCGCGCGAAGCCGGCTTCCAGGTCGGCGATCAGGTCGTCGGCATGCTCCAGTCCGGCGTGGATGCGCAGCGTCGGCCCCGGCGGGTCCCAGCGGGTCGCCGAGCGCATGCTGTTCGGATCGGTCAGCAGGATGAGGCTCTCGAAGCCGCCCCAGCTGGCGCCGATGCCGTAGAACTGCAGCCCGTCGATCATCGCCGTGACGGCGGCGCGGCTGCACGGCTTGAGGGTCAAGCCGAACAGGCCCGAGGCGCCGCTGAAATCGCGCTTCCACAAAGCGTGGCCGGGGTCGGCGGGCAGAGCCGGGTAGAGGATGCGGTCGACCTCCGGGCGCTGGCTCAGCCACTCGGTCAGCTTCAGCGCGTTGGCCTGATGGCGTTCCAGCCGCACGGCGAGGGTACGCAGGCCGCGCAGGCCCAGGTAGACGTCGTCCGGTGCGGCGGCGCAGCCGAGGAACTGGCTGGTCTGGCGCAGGCGCTCATAGTGTGCCTCGCCGCTTGTCACCACGCCCAGCATGGCATCGGAATGGCCGACGATATACTTCGTGGCGGCATGCAGGACGACATCGACGCCGTGATCCAGCGGGCGGAAGAACAGCGGCGTTGCCCAGGTATTGTCGATCGCCGTCGGCACGCCGGCCGCCTTGGCCGCTGCGACGATGGCCGGCACGTCCTGCATTTCGAAGGTGAGGGAGCCGGGCGCCTCCAGATAGACCAGCGCCGTGGTGTCCCGGATCAGCCCGGCGATGCCGGCGCCGATGGTCGGGTCGTAGTAGGTCGTCTCCACCCCGAGACGGTGCAGCAGGTCGTTGCAGATTTTGCGGGCGGGAAAATAGGTGCTGTCCGGCATCAGGATGTGGCTGCCCGCCGTCGCGAAACTCATCAGCGTGACGGCAATCGCCTGCAAGCCGGAAGACAGCGCCACGGCGCCATAGCCGCCCTCCAGCGCGGCGACGGTTTCCTCGAAGGCGAAGGTCGTCGGCGTGCCGGTCCGCCCGTAGGAACTATGTCCTTTTTCGAGACGATGACGACCTGCTTCCTGGAACGATTCCACGGTCGGAAACAACAGCGTGGAAGCGTGGTGGACCGGAGGATTCACGGTGCCGAAGTGACTGGCCGGATCGCGGCCGAGGTGGGCCAGTAAAGTTTCCGGATGGCGGGCGGCGACTTTTTTCATTTTAGGGGTGTTCCAACGACAGTGAAGAGTCGGCCGGGATTGCGACAATCAGGTCCGGCCGCAAAGGAATATAGACGCGGCAAGGTTCTCCGATCCGTCGGCCGGAGCCAAGCCCGTTCCGCAAGGTGTTGGCGATAGTATCCATCTCGCCAATTGTTTGTCAGCGATAGTTATCGCCACGGGGAATCCGACTCTCCGCCTATTTTTTGTCACGCCACCTTTGCAAGATGTTGCCTTTCCTCGGCGAGTGAGACATGGTTCGCAGATGTGGCGCGCAGATACCCCGCCGCAGGCTCGCAGTCCGCAAGGAAATGTGGGTCATTAGAGCAGGGGGCGAGGCCACGGTTGAGACAAATAAACTGTGAACAGCAGGGAAGGTTAATCCATGTCTAAATTGAAGGTTATGCTCGCGGCCGGCGCAATCACCGTGGTTGGCGCTACCGGGGCTACCGCCGGCACTCTGGACGACGTCAAGGCAAAGGGCTTCGTCCAATGCGGCGTTTCCACCGGTGTGCCGGGCTTCTCGTTTACCGACGATTCCGGTAACTGGCAGGGCTTCGACCCGGCCGTTTGCCAGGCAGTTGCGGCAGCCGTTTTCGGCGACGCGTCCAAGGTCAAGTACACCTCGACCACCGGCAAGACCCGGTTCACCGCGCTGGCGTCCGGTGAAATCGACATGCTGGCCCGTAATACGACCTGGACCTTTAGCCGCGATGTCGATCTCGGCTTCACCTTTATCGGTGTGAACTACTACGACGGCCAGGGCTTCATGGTGCCCAAGGCACTCGGCGTGACCAGCGCCAAGCAGCTCGACGGCGCCTCGGTCTGCATCCAGACCGGCACGACGACGGAGCTGAACCTCGCCGACTATTTCCGGCTCAACAACATGAACTACGAGCCGGTGCCGATCGAAACCAACGAAGAAGCGCGCACCAACTATCTGGCCGGCCGCTGCGACGTCTATACGACGGACGCCTCGGGCCTCGCCGCCAGCCGTGCCGCTCTCGACACCCCCGCCGACCATGTGCTTCTGCCCGAGATTATCTCGAAGGAGCCCCTGGGCCCGCTCGTGCGCCAGGGTGACGACCAGTGGGGCGACGTCGTCCGCTGGACGCTGAACGCCATGATCAACGCCGAAGAGTATGGCGTGACCTCGGCGAACGTCGACGACATGGCCGCCAACAGCAACAACCCGGAAGTCAAGCGGCTGCTGGGCACCGAGGGCGACCTCGGCGGCATGCTGGGCCTCGATTCCAAGTGGGCCTACAACGCCATCAAGCAGGTCGGCAACTACGGTGAAGTGTTCGCCAAGTACATTGGTTCGGACACCCCGATCGGCCTCGAGCGTGGCGTCAACGCGCAGTACAAGGATGGCGGGCTGATCTATGCCCCGCCGATGCGCTGATAAGCCACGGTAATCGAGGTTATCGATAGAGGTTAAGGGTACGCCGGTGCGGGACATCGGCGTACCCTGATCCTTTTTCGGCACCAGCCCCTATTTTTTTCCTGGGTCGTCGCAGCGGGGTGACGCTATGGCCGCAATCGAACAGGATTCGGAAAGTTTCTCCCTAGGCCAGATCTGGTCGGACCAGCGCTACCGCGCTGTCGTCATGCAGATACTGGTGGTTTCGGGCGTCTTTCTGTTTGTCGGATTCCTGGCCGCGAATGCGGTCCAGAACCTGGAAGCCCTCGGCAAGACCTTCGGTTTTGATTTTCTTTGGGCGCCGGCCAACTACGACATCAACCAGACCCTGATCCCCTACAATTCCCAGGACACGCATTTCCGTGCCGGGGTTGTCGGTCTGATCAACACCGGGCTGATCGCGGTTGCCGGCTGCATCCTGGCGACCATCCTGGGTTTCACCTTCGGCGTGCTGCGGCTCTCCAAGAACTGGCTGATCAACCGCCTCGTCTACTGCTACGTCGAGTTCACCCGCAACGTACCGGTGCTGCTGCAGATCCTGCTGTGGCACGGGATCATCGTCCACACGCTCGATGTCCCCAGGAATGCCTACAATCCGATGGAAGGCGTCTTCCTCACCAACCGTGGCTTCTATGTGCCGCGCCCGGTGACCGAAGACGGCTTCATCGTGGTGGTCATTGCCTTCGTTATCGCCGTCGTCGGCGCGATCTGGTTCCGCCGCTGGGCGAAGAAAACCCAAGCGGCCACCGGCAAGATCTATCCGGTTTTCAGCATCTGCCTTGCGGCGATCATCGGTCTTCCGCTGATCGCCTTTTTTATTGCCGGCATGCCGCTGTCCTTGGATGAGCCGGCACTGCAGGGCTTCAACTTCCAGGGCGGCATGGTGCTGAAGCCGGAGTTTACCGCCCTGTGGCTGGCGCTGTCGCTCTACACGGCGGCCTTTATCGCGGAGATCGTGCGCGCCGGCATCCAGTCGGTCAGCCACGGCCAGACCGAGGCGGCCTATGCGCTGGGCGTCAAACCGACCTGGACCATGCGGCTGATCATCATTCCGCAGGCGCTGCGGGTTATCGTGCCGCCGCTGACCAGTCAGTACCTGAACCTGACCAAGAACTCCTCGCTGGCCATCGCCATCGGCTACATGGATATCATGGCAACGACGGGCGGCATTACCCTGAACCAGACCGGCCGGGAGATGGAGTGCATGATGATTGTGCTCATGATCTACCTGTCGATCTCGCTGCTCATCTCGAGCTTCATGAACTGGTACAACCGGCGCATCGCGCTGGTGGAACGGTGAGGGGGCGCCGACATGGCTGATATCACGCAGACCTACAAGCCCGGCGAACACCCCGACATGCCGCCGCCGATGGCGACCAGCGGCATTCTTCTCTGGCTGAGGACCAACCTCTTCAGTTCGCCGTTCAACGTCGTTCTGACCCTGGTGTCGATCTACCTGCTCTATCTCATCCTGCCGGGTCTGTTGAACTGGGCACTTTTCGATGCCGTGTTCGATGCCGGCTCACGGGACGAATGCAAGGCCATCGATTCCGGCGCTTGCTGGGCCATTGCCAACGTGCGTTTCGGGCAGTTCATCTACGGCTTCTATCCCGAACACCTGCGCTGGCGGGTGAACCTGACAGCGGTGCTGTTCTTCCTGGCCCTGGTGCCGATTCTCTGGGACGCCACGCCGCACCGCCAGAAGTGGTTCATCTACTCGGGGGTTTTTCCGGTCATCGCCTACTTCCTGCTGCTCGGCGGGTTCGGACTGGAGCCGGTGGAATCGACCAAGATCGGCGGCTTCACCCTGAACTTCGTGATCGGCGTCACCGGTATCGTCGCGTCACTGCCGCTGGGCATCCTGCTGGCGCTCGGCCGGCGCTCGCACATGCCGATCGTGCGAACCCTTTCGGTGATGTTCATCGAGTTCATTCGCGGCGTGCCGCTGATTGCTCTGCTCTTCGTCGCCTCGACGATGCTGAACTACTTCCTGCCGCCGGGAACCAGCTTCGATCTGATCCTGCGGGTTCTGATCATGGTGACGATTTTCTCCGCGGCCTACATCGCCGAAGTGGTGCGTGGCGGCCTGCAGGCAATCCCGAAGGGGCAGATCGAGGCAGCCGATGCCATGGGCCTGCGCTATTGGCAGGCCATGCGGCTCATCGTCCTGCCGCAGGCGCTGAAGATCTCGATCCCGGGCATCGTCAATACCTTCGTGGGCCTGTTCAAGGATACCACCCTGGTAGTGATCATCGGCCTGACCGACGTATTGGGTGTCGGACGCGCCTCGCTGTCGG
>ERZ1740062.515-NODE-515-length-20501-cov-4.240145_pt1 | contig 20501 bp, 15 predicted proteins | sample MGYA00581741_ERZ1740062 | MGnify/ENA primary metagenome ERZ1740062 (study PRJEB43018, sample SAMN04849747) | marine metagenome | isolation source: floating plastic debris | place: Pacific Ocean | collected 2008-09-01 | study: EMG produced TPA metagenomics assembly...
GCCGCAGGCACCGAGTACCAGAATCATCGCCAACAAGACGAGTTTGTTCATCATCTTCTCCTAACAGGGAGTCACAATCGTGATTCGGAAAACCGGGGACGAAACGGTAGCATACGCCTCGGCAGGCGGGTAGCGAATGCGCTGGCGCGCCCCTATCTCGCACAGGAGAACGATCATTTTTAGAAACCCCTGGCTTGCGGCGCTGTTCGTTGCGTTACCGACGGCTGCATTCGCTCAGCAGACGACCGAGCAGATTGATGAGGTGGTCGTCAGCGCGTCGCGCACCGACTTATCGCTGGCCGAGCTGCCGTATGCCGCGGATGTGATCAGCGGCGATGATGTGCAGGTCGCTCAGCCTCTGCTGGGGCTCGATGAGTCGCTGCTCGGTGTGCCTGGGCTATTACTGCAGAATCGCTTTAACTTCGCTCAGGACTTGCGGATTTCGATGCGCGGCTTCGGGGCGCGTGCAGCATTCGGTATTCGCGGTATCCGGATAATCGTCGATGGCATTCCCGAAACACTCGCGGACGGGCAGGGCGGTATTGAAGGTATTGATCTCGGTAGCGTGGCGCGCGTCGAAGTGCTGCGCGGTGGTGTTTCTGCCTTGTATGGTAATGCCGGCGGCGGTGTCATTCTGATCGAGAGTGAATTGGGTCGTGACGCACCCGAACTGTCGTTATCGGCCGCGAGTGGCGCTGATGGCTATCGTCGTTGGCAGGCCAAGTTGTCAGGAAAGGCTGCTGACTGGCGCTATCTGCTGAATATCAATCAGCAAACCGTGGATGGCTATCGTGAGCAGAATGCGGCGCGTAATCGTCAGGTGACCGCACGTCTGGCACGCCGCGATCGCTTCGACGGCGAGTGGTTGATCAGTGCGCATTACACGGACCAGCCCGAAGCGGATGATCCCGGTGGCCTCGATCGTGAACAGCTGAATACTGCGCCCACGGCGGCACGCGATCGCAATGTCAGTTTCGATGCCGGCGAAGTGCTGCGCCAAACACGCATCGGCGTGCGTTATCGACAGGACATGGAACGCGGTGGCCAGTGGGAGGCACGGGCATACGGTCTGCAGCGTGACTTTGCAGCGCTGCTGCCGTTCGGTAATGGCGGTGCGATCGATCTGCAGCGTGACTACTGGGGCGCTGGTGCGGTGTTGCGCCAGCCCGGCGCCTGGGGCAAACGCACGACACAATGGGCGTTGGGTGTCGATGTGGATCGGCAGAGCGACGATCGCCTGCGGTTTGTCAATGTGTCGGGGCTGCGTGGGGCGCCCACGCTCGATCAGGCCGAACGTGTCCACAGCACCGGCGTGTTTGGTGAGTGGCGGGTCGATCTGACGCCCGCGATGCGCTTAACACTGGGACTGCGCCATGACCGGTTGCGCTATCGGGTGACAGATCGGTTTCTTGCAGATGGCGATGATGGTGGCGTGGTCACCATACAGCAGACCAGTCCGGTATTGGCAGCGACGTGGCGTCCTGCGGATGATGTCACGCTGTACGCCAATGTTGCGCGGTCATTCGAATCGCCGACCACTACCGAGTTGGCGAACCCGGTCGGCGGCGGCTTTAATACGGCGCTCGACCCTGCAGTGGCATTGCACCGGGAGTTAGGTATTCGCTGGGGACGCAGCGATCGCCAACGGTGGTCACTGGCTGCGTTCATGATCGATCTTCAGGATGAGCTCATTCCGTTTGAATTGCCCGATGCACCAGGCCGGGATTTTTTCGAAAATGCCGGTAGCAGCGATCGACAAGGTCTCGAGTTCAGTTGGCATCGGTGGTGGGGCGAGGGCATGCAAACTCGCGTTTCGCACACGTGGTCGGATTTCCGATTTGACCAGTTTGTGCAACGCGATGGCGCTGACTTCTCGGGCAATCGGACGCCCGGTACTGCACGTCATATCAGTTTTGTTCAGTGGCGTTACGATGCGCCGACCGGTTGGTTTCTCGTTGCCGAGGCGAATCGAGTGGGCGCGGTCACACTCGATAACGCGAATACCGCAGAGAGCCATCGCTACACGCTCGTGAATCTGCGTGCGGGGCTCAGTCGTACGCATGGCCGATGGAGAATCGCGCCGTTTGTGTCGATGACCAACGCAATGAACGTCGCGTATGCGGCCAACACCCGCATCAATGCTTTTGGCGGCCGCAAGTTTGAATCAGGCCCTGACAGAGGCGTATATATAGGGCTGACGGCAACGTATCGTCCAAATTAGGGGGGCAAAAAATGAAGTCACAAGCTGCAGTAGCAATTAAGGCGGGGGCGCCGCTGAGTCTGGAAACGGTTGATGTCGCGCCACCGAAGGCCGGCGAAGTATTGGTGAGGATTGTGGCCAGTGGCGTTTGTCACACGGATGCTTTTACCCTGTCTGGCGAGGATCCGGAGGGTATCTTTCCAGCGATTCTGGGCCATGAGGGCGCCGGGGTCGTCGAGGAAATCGGCGACGGCGTGACCTCTGTCAGCGTCGGCGATCATGTCATTCCGCTGTACACGCCCGAATGTCGTACCTGTAAGTTTTGTCAGTCCGGCAAAACCAATCTGTGTCAGCGAATTCGAGAGACACAAGGCCAGGGTTTAATGCCGGATGGGACCTCAAGGTTCTCATTGGACGGTGAACCCATCGCGCATTACATGGGGACATCGACCTTCTCGGAGTACACGGTGTTGCCGGAAATCTAGCTCGCAAAGATCAACAAGCAAGCCCCGCTCGATAAGGTTTGTCTGCTGGGCTGCGGGATTACCACGGGCATTGGTGCCGTACTGAACACCGCAAAAGTCGAAGCGGGTGCCACAGTCGGCGTGTTCGGTTTGGGTGGCATCGGTCTCAGTGTTGTGCAAGGGGCCGTGATGGCCGGCGCCAGTCGCATCATCGTCGTGGACATCAACAACGATAAATTTGAGATGGCCAGAATGCTCGGGGCGACCGATTGCGTCAATCCGAAGGACCATGCCGGACCAATTAAGGACGTGATCGTCGATATGACTGACGGCGGCGTCGATTATTCGTTCGAATGTGTCGGCAACGTCGACCTGATGCGTTCCGCACTGGAGTGCTGCCATAAGGGTTGGGGCGAGTCCACGATTATCGGTGTCGCCGGTGCCGGCCAGGAGATCAGTACCCGTCCGTTTCAGCTGGTGACAGGGCGAGTCTGGCGAGGTACCGCGTTCGGCGGCGTTAAGGGACGCACCGAGTTGCCAGATTATGTCGAAAAGTATCTGGCGGGCGACATCGTTATCGACCCGATGGTGACGTACACGATGCCGCTGGCGGACATCAATCGCGCGTTCGACTTGATGCACGCGGGTGAGAGTATCCGGTCGGTGGTCACTTTCGACTAGTTATTGAGCAAAACTTGTCATAACTCACATTGCTGGCGGTCCGTCGTTGACACATTCTTATGGGGTGTGACAGTCTCAGTGGCTAGGGCACACCGTGCGAAAGCACGGGTCGCAAAACCACCGGTCTAAGGGTATGACGCCTACGACAGCGGGGTTGCCGTCTGCGCGTTCGCGATAGATGTCTAACCCCCTCGTCCGTTCGTCATGCCGCCGGTTACTAACCGTTGGGCAGCAATCGATGGCGAATGACAACAAAAGTAAATGGCGCACTGGGGCGACGGCGAAGAACACCACCATCGAGTCGCGATCGCAGGTCGAAAAGCCAAAATCGATCAAGCAACTGCTGCACATCATGGATCCGGCTAACCGGTTCCCGAAACCAATCAGGCCGATGGGTGCCAACAGCACCTCGACGCAATGCACCGCTGCCATTGGTGGCACCGTTATCGATACCACTGGTCTGACCAAGATCAAATCGGTCACCGATGACACGGTCACCGTGCAGGCGGGCGTGACCCTGCGCGAGTTAGCCGATTACCTGACGCCGCTCGGCAAAGAGATTGCCGGCACGATGGATCTGGTACGGCGTACCGTCGGTGGCGTTGTCGCGAGCGGTTGTTTCGGTCCGTCACACGACGGTCGCGATGCGTTTATCGCGTCGCAAGTGATCTCGATGAAAGTGGTGACACCTAACGGCAAGCTGCTGATGGTCGACGACTCTCAGGGCAACCTGTTGCGTGTGCTACGGCTCAGCATGGGGCTGCTCGGCGTCATTGCCGAAGTGACGTTTCGTGTGCGCGAAGCCCAGACCTTTGTGCTGAAGCAGCGCAAGATGGATATCACGACGTTCGCGCAGGCTGCGAAGACCCTGGCGGGTCAGCAGGTGGGTATCAAGTTTTTCTTCCTGCCGTTCAAGAATGTGATCTACGCAGAGCTGCGCCGCGCTGCCGAAGGCGATCAGCCGGTGCGCAGTCTTGCCTGGCATGTTAAGGACTGGGGTGAAAGTGCTGTGCTGCCGTCGATGTGCAGTAAGCTCAGTCGCATCGTGCCGATCGCGAGCATCCGTTACAGTTTAGTCGATGGATTGCATGGTTTCGGGCGCAGTGTCTTAACCAATACGCTGACCGAAGGCGGAAGTAGCGCGGTGGAATACCGCACCCAGACGAGCGGTCGTTTCGTTGCGCCGCCGTTGCAATACACGAGCTGGTGTTTCCCTATCGAAAACGTCGCGATGTTGCTCGAGGCGTATCGCGCATTCGCGACCGAATACTACAAAGCCAATAAGTTTCGCTGCGATATGCCGCTGGTCGGTATGCGCTTGCCGGCGGATCAGTCCGGTCTGCTATCGCCGTGTTTCGAGCAACCGATGTTTGCGCTTCGCGTCGTCAGCAATCCCCACACGATGTGGGAAGACTATGCGATGGACTTCGCTGAGTTTGCTCAGCGCTGGGGAGGTGTGCCGTTGTTTAATCAGAGCCGTTGCGCAGAACCGGCCTACACCAGCACCGCGTTTGGCTCTCGTCTGGATTTCTTCAAGAAAATTCGCAGACAGATGGACCCGGACGATCGCATGGTGAATCCCTTCCTGGCCCAGTATCTGCGCTAGTGGTCTCACGTCGGCGTCGCGCGAACGGTCGCGCCGCCTACGTCCTGCCTCAGCGTCGCGCGGGGACGAGATCTGTTCTGTCGGGGCTAGTGCATCTCCTCACCACCGCTAACGTTCAACGCCTCACCGGTGATGTAACAGGCAGCATCGCTTGCCAGGAATGCTACCGCTGCTGCTGTGTCTTCCGGAAAACCGGGCCGGCCCAAAGGATTACGATCAGCAATGGACTGGCGGTAGTCCTTGACGCTCATGCCGCGATACTTCGCGAAGTACTCGTTTTGTTTTGCGCCAAGGCCGGTCGTCACATGGTTGGGGCAAACGGCGTTGACGGTGATGCCGTGCTTGCCGAGATCGATGGCGGATGTGCGGGTCAGTCCGACCATACCGTGTTTTGACGCAACGTACGGCGCCATATGCGGGAAGCCTGATTTGGCGGCCTGGCTCGCAATATTGATAATTCTGCCGCCGATACCCTTATTGACCATGTGTCGAGCCGCGGCTTGTGTACACAGAAATGCAGCGGTGTGGTTTACGTCCATCACCTGTTTCCTGTCTTGGACACTGAGGTCGTGAATCGGCTTCATGACGAAGCCGACGCCGGCGTTGTTGACGAGGATATCGACGCCGCCAAGTTGCTCTTCGGTATAGTCGAACAGCGCCTGTACCTCGGCCGGTTTGCGTATATCGCAGGGATAAGAAATAACCCGCGTGCCATGTGCCGCCAATAGACGGGCGGTAGCGAGCATCTCATCGGTATTGCCGATATCGCCGTCGTCGAGGTGTGCCCCAGGTTTGCCGAGATCGGTCACAACGACGTCTGCCCCCCGACGTGCGAGCTCGTCGAGGATCGCCTTACCGAGGCCTTTTTCGCGTGCGCTACCCGTGCAGAGTGCCACCTTGCCTTTCAAATCACTCATCAGTCTTCCTCTACGCTTCGATCGACTGACAACGAATGAACAGCGGATTGTCGGCAAACTCACGGAATTCGCCGGCCACCGCGCGCATCGCCTCGGTGCCCACCTCCTGGCCGAACGTTGCCATGTCGTTCACTTCGATCAGCTCGATATATTCGTAGGGGGCTGCGTCATCCTTACCGAGCAAGCTCTCGCTGCGCAGTACATCGAATCGGTCGACCGATTGCAGCGTGCGGACGGTTTTTAGATCGGTATTGATCGCCCATTGCTCATAGGCGGCGCGATCCGCATCCGTTTTCAGATTAAAAAGCACGACGAGTGTAGTCATGACGAGATTCCTCCGAATGAGCGAGCACGCAACAGCAAGCACAGGACTGCCACGTCACCGCATGAAATGTCATAATGTCTGCAATCTATAACATTTCCGTTGACCATCATAGCCCTGTTTTTGTATGGTCTAGCCGGTTACTACCACCGGGTTCGAACGCACGTTGTGCCTGTGCTAGGCGCGCAGGGTCCGGTGTCCGGTATTCGTACCCATGCAACTTCTACCTCTGAGGTGTAGCGATATGATCCGCGATATTGAACATGACATGACGATTGAGATGACGCGTGACGAGCGCGCGCGGCGCGATTTCGTTTCCAGTTTGCGCAGCCACGTCATGCGTGACATGGCCGACGCGATGCACGCGGAATACCACGGACAGGTTGCGCCCGAGTTTGAGCGCGAAAATGGTCGTCTGCCAGAAAGCGGGCCGGAAGTGCATAAACTGATGAAGTCGCATGACTACTTCCGGTTCTACAGCAGCATCCGCTACAACGCGCAGGAAATGGTCTGGCGATCGGTCATTCCAGCCGTTGATCGGCAGCTGGAGTCGTTGGCCGACAAGGCCAAGCAATTCGATGCGGGCAAACAAGCGGGCTCACTCATACTCGATCCCGATCTTCCGATGCCCAAGACGGTAACCTCACTGGATGTGCACCTGGCGCCCGGCTGTTATCACAGCGAGTTTTTGGCCGACGACGTTGCGACGGGCGCGGTCTACGATCAGGGGCTGAATGTCTTCTCGGCCAACCTGATGGGCGAACATCTATGTGATATTGGCGATTCGATGTCAGCGTTCGTCAAGGTGCGCTACCCGGATCTGAAGCCCCAGCGGATTCTCGATGTGGGTTGCACGATCGGGCACAACACATTGCCCTGGGTACGCACGTTCCCGGATGCCGAGGTGCACGCGATCGACGTCGCGGCGCCAGCCTTGCGTTATGGCCACGCACGCGCGCAGGCACTGGGGCTACCGGTCCATTTCCGGCAAATGAATGCGACCGCGCTGGATTACCCGGACAATCAATTCGATGTGGTGTTCAACTCGATGTTCCTGCACGAGTTGCCGATCAAGGATATCCGCGCTGTGCTGAAAGAAGTGCATCGTGTGCTGAAGCCCGGCGGTATGTTGCTGACGATGGAGCTGCCACCGAACAACCAGTCTGCACCCTATGACGCGTTCTATCTCGATTGGGACTGCTACTACAATCAGGAGCCGTTTTATAAGGCATTCCGCGACCAGAACTACCAGGACCTGGTCGTCCAGGCCGGTTTTGATGCGGATAAATACTTCGATACGGTGATGCCCAGCGTGGCAATGAGTGAGCCCGGCGTGTTCGAACAAGCCGTGCACGCCGATGCACATTTTGATGACAAGACTGGCCGCCTGACCGATGGCATCGTCTGGTACGGTTTTGGCGCGTTCAAATCATGAGCCGGATGCCGATGACAGCGCGTGGACGACGTCCGGCGTTTTTTGAAGACAAAGCGATCGATTCGATCGTTACCATGATCATTGAACTCACCGCCGAACTGTGGATCGTCAAGGATCGTGTCAACGCCCTGGAGACACTGCTCGAAGAGCACGCGCCGGGTTTGCAGGGCAAACTCGAGCAATGGGTGCCGGACGACTCACAGGCGGCCGAGCTCGAAGCCCGCCGAGCCGAGCTGCTGCGCACGGTATTGCGCACGCTCGATGCCAACTTCACGACGCGCGCGGAGATTCAGCGCGAACGCGATGCGGAGATTGCTGACAATGTCGCCGACGGGGGCAAAGAATGACCTTCATGTCATTGGTCATCTTTGTCCATGTGCTGGCGTTTGTGTTCTGGCTGGGCGCAGACGTCGGTGTCTATATTCTCGGCAAGCATGCCCAGCGATCGACCTACGGCGTCGAGACACGAATGAGCATGCTCAGCGTCGCGATGATTATCGATAAGTTCCCGCGAGTCAGCATGGTCGTGGCGGTTGCCACCGGCTATTACTTGTCATTACAGCAAGGCTGGCTGGTGCTGCCCTTGTGGTTACGGTTTGCGATTTGGGGTCTGATCACCGTTTGGTTCATTGCCATGATGGCGCGGGTGCGCGCAGAACAGGCACCACATTGGGTGGAGCGCGCGGAAACGGTAATTCACTATGTCTGGCTTGCGTTGTTTGTGGCGGCGATCGCGGCAACGGTGAGCGGAGCGCCTGTCGTGTTGTCGAGCTGGCTATTCGCGAAGCTTGGCCTGCTGGCCGTGATCTTCGTGATGGTGCTGTGGCTGGAAAAAGCCTTTTTGCCGGCGGTCGGGGGGTTCATGGAGCTCGCTGAGAAAGGCTCGAGTCCGGAACTTGAGTCCCGCATCAGTTCGGCGATGGATACGACCTACCGCAGCGTTATTGGCATCTACGCATGTACGTTACTGGCGGCGCTGTTTGGCGTTGCCAAACCCATCCTGTGGTAGCCCGGCCCGGCGATCTGGCAGCGCCCGGTCTCGAGCACTTTCCGACGCTGTTTTCTCCGCTCACCGTCGGTGGGCGCACTTTAAAAAACCGTATCGTGCATGCGTCTATGACGACGCGCTACATCACCGACGGTCTCGTTAGCGAGCGTTTTATTCACTATCACCGCAACCGTATCGACGGCGGTTGTGGCGCGATCATCACCGAGCCGGTCAACACAGCGTCCTCGCAATGCTCCCCGGTCCGATTGAGTGTGTTTGATGGTCGTGCGCTGGAAGCACTGCGCCCGCTGGCTGATCACGCTAACGCCAACGATTGCGCGTTGATCATTCAGGTGCAGGATCGCGGGCGCGGTCGTCACGAAGCGGGCCGCGTGGATCAGGCATACGGCGCCAGCGCGCTGCCAGATGATATCAGTTGGACCGTACCTCATCCGATGTCTGCAGACACGATTGAGCAAATGATCAGCGAGATGGCGGATAGCTGTCGGCGTCTGGCCGAGATCGGGATCGCGGGTGCGGAAATCGTTGCCTGTCATGGCCACCTGATCCACCAATTCTTGTCGCCGTGGTCCAATCGGCGGGGCGATCAATTCGGCGGTGATCTGGCGGGGCGTGCGCGCTTCTTGGTCACGTTGTTTCAAGCGATCCGTGACGCGGTGCCGGACGACTTCATGCTTGGCGTCAAACTGCCTGGTCAGGACGGCGTGCCGGGCAGTATCGATCTCGACGAGGCCGAGGCAATTGCGCGTTACGTCGGCGATCAGATCGACCCCGACTTCTGGACGTTTGCCTGGGGTACGCACGCGAATACGCTGTATCGTCACCTGCCTGACGCGCACGGGCAGCCGGTTCCGTATGCTTCAGGGAGTCGCCGCTTGCGACAGACGCACCCTGGCATTATGACGGGTGCGCTCGGCTACATTCTTGATGCGCATCAGGCAGAGCGGCAGTTAACCGACGGCAGTGCCGATCTGGCGATGATCGGCCGCGCGTTGATCACCGATCCTTCCTGGCCGAACAAGTTTCTGGCGGGCCGCGATGCCGACGTTCGCTATTGTGTGTCCTGCAATACTTGCTGGCGCGCCATCATCGAGACCAATGTTCTTGGTTGCGACAACAACCCACGCGTCGGTTTTGCAAAGGAAGCCGATTGGCAGCCGGCACGCGACGAAGGCGCTGTCCGGCGTGTCACCGTGGTGGGTAATGGCATCGCAGGCCTCGAGGCGGCATGGATTCTGGCGGAAGCCGGCGCACAGGTCACTGTCATCGGTCATGGCGAAGAGGGCGGTGGTAGCACCCGTCTGCATGCTGAGTTGCCCGGTGGTGAAAACCTCAGCAGCATTTACGACTACCAGATGTTGCGGCTGCAGAAGTCTGATGCCGAATTACGTTTCGGCGAGATGGCGACCCTCGACAGCATCATTGAGACTCAGCCAGAGGCGATTGTCCTTGCCACAGGGTCAACACCGGTCACGCCGGACTGGCTCGATCCGATGTGGCGCGAGGAAGGACTCATTACCGATCTGCGGTCTTTCGCGCGCGAGTTTTTGCAGACGCCAGCCGCGAGTGATGGTCGCCTTATCGTGCATGATCGTGACCACACCGAAATGACCTATGCGTTAGCCGAATACTGCGCGGATTATTTTTCCGAGGTCGTCATCGTGACACCGCGCGAGCGTATTGCCACCGATGTCGCATTGGTCACTCGTCAGGGCATTTATCAGCGCCTGCACGAGAAGCGTGTCAGGTTGGTGACCTGCGCTGAGCCTGTCGCGGATCAGACTTTCGATGACGGTCGGTTCTATTTCGCGAACGTGTTTAACGGCGATCGCGATTCGATTGAAGAGATGGCAGGCGTCACTTTCGCGACATCGAGGGCGCCGAATCTGACGCTATTGCCCGAGCTGAAAAAGACCGGCATTCCTGTCGATGTGATCGGCGACTGCTACGCGCCGCGCAGTGTGATGGCAGCCACCCGGGAAGGGCATGCCGTGGCATTGCGCCTACTCAGCAGTCCACGTAACTAACCGGCACCTCAACCACGCTGGCGGCCAGCCCGCCGCGCGCCGTTTCCTTGTACTTGTCTTTCATGTCGCGGCCGGTTTCGCGCATGGTCTCTATGACTTTATCGAGAGACACCATGTGATCGCCATCGCCGCGTAGCGCGAGCCGCGCGGCGTTGATCGCTTTGACGGCCGCCATCGCATTGCGCTCGATACAGGGTACCTGTACCAACCCAGCGATCGGGTCGCAGGTGAGTCCGAGGTTATGTTCCATCGCAATTTCGGCAGCATTTTCGCACTGTGCGGGCGTGCCGCCGAGTACCTCCGCTAACGCGCCCGCAGCCATTGAGCAGGCCGAGCCGACCTCGCCCTGACAGCCCACTTCCGCGCCGCTAATCGACGCGTTTTCCTTGAACAGCAATCCGATAGCGCCGCAGGTCAGCAGAAATCGCCTTACGCCGTGCTGGTCGGCACCCGGGATGAAGCGCGCATAGTAATGCAAAACAGCCGGTATGATGCCGGCGGCACCATTGGTCGGCGCGGTTACCACACGACCACCGGCCGCGTTTTCTTCATTGACAGCCAATGCGTACAAATTGACCCAGTCCATGATCAAGAGCGGATCCGATAAGCCGGCCTCAGGGCGCGCTCTAAGTTGTTCGTGCAGCGCAGCGGCGCGTCGTCGAACCTTGAGGCCCGGTAGCACGCCATCCGTCTGGCATCCACGTTGGACACAATCCTGCATCGCCTGCCAGATCGCATCGAGACCGTTGTCGATCTGATCGCTGTCTTGCCAGGCGAGTTCGTTGCTGCGCATGACATCAGAAATCGCGAGGTCCTGCGATGCGCAGATGGCGAGCAGTTCACTGGCGGTGCGGAAGGGGTATCGCAGCGGTACTTCGTCCGCAACGATCACCCCGTCGCGGGCTTGCTCTTCATCGACGACGAAGCCGCCGCCGATCGAGTAATAGGCGCGCTCGCTCAGTACGTCGGCCTTATCGTCTGTCGCGGTCAGCCGCATCGCGTTAGGGTGGTAGGGCAGGCGCTGACGAACCCGAAATTTAAGATCGTCTTTGGGCGAGAAGCGAATCTCGCGCCCGCCTGCGAGCTCGATGCGCTTGCGAGATTCGATGTCCGCCAGTATCCCGGGAATCTGATCGGGATCTATCGCGTCGGGTTGTAGTCCCATCAAGCCCAACTGCACGGCTTTGTGGGTGCCGTGCCCGCGACCGGTAGCACCCAGAGACCCGAACAACTGCACTTGCACCCGTGCCGTTCGTGGTAGAAGTTGTTCTGTCCGCAGGCCGGCGACAAATTGTGCCGACGCCAGCATGGGTCCGACCGTGTGCGAGCTGGACGGCCCGATACCGATCTTGAACAAATGAAATGTGCTGATAGTCATAGCGCCCCCGCGTCGTCGGCCAAACTATACAGGATCAGCGTTCGCCAAACGCCGCTTTGATGCGTGTTACCAGACGACGCCCCTTGGGTGTCAGCGTGATCTGTCGGCGCCGTAGACTGTCCGGATCCTGTCGTTATCTGATCAAAGCCAGGGTGGACGTTTTTGTGGGCACGGCAATCGTTGGGCAGATACGCTAAGCTTGCGTCCGCCGACCGCGACAGCAACTGCTTGGCGCGGTCTTCCAGCTAACCGAAGGACGCCCGCGACGTATGAGCCAGTTTATTTATACCGATGAAGAGCCGATCGATGCGGATCAGTTTCTCGCCGTTCTACTCGGTTCGGGCCTGGCAGATCGGCGCCCGGTCGATGATCGTGCACGCATCGCATCAATGGTTCTAAACGCCGATATCATGATGACGGCCTGGTCCGGCGACACGCTAGTTGGCGTTGCGCGGTCTGTGACCGATTTCGCTTATTGTTGTTACTTGTCAGATCTCTGTGTGCTGAAAGACTATGCTGGCCGTGGGAGCGGCCGTGCACTGATCGATCACACGGCAAGCCGGTTAGCGCCGGATTGCAGCCTTATCCTGCTCAGTGCGCCGCAAGCGGTCGACTATTATCCCAAACAGGGCTTTGCGCCGCACGATAGCGCCTGGGTGAAACGCGCCGGCGGATAAGTCATCGCAGGTCAGCTAGCGACCATGGCTGCGGTCGGTTCCACTGGCGCGTCGATTAAACCAACTTGTAGCAACGCGTCACTGGCTTCGACGATCCATTTGGGTGCCAGAACTCCGGAGTCGGACCAGCGCGTCAGTGCCAACCATTCAGTGACCTGCGAACGACGCAGTCGATATCGATCGGCGAATACGTCCGCGATGTCCGGTCGAACCACCAGTAGATTGGCGGTAGCCAGTGCCAGTTTGAGTAGCGCCAACGCGGCCTGTGGCGGGATCTCGCTCTTGTCAGACAAACAGGCCACAAAACAAGGCCACGGGGTCGGCACGACGCCAACGCGCCGGAAAACGCCTTCGTCCACCAGTGGCTGCGTCGTAAACTGCTCCCAGAGAAACAGTTCAGCATTGCCAGCTTGCAGCGCGGTTTGCGCGCCCGTGAGATGATCCACGACGACGTACTCCGGCTTTGTCCGCCAGCCCTGTTGGCGGGCATAGAGCGCCGCCATCAGGTGTGAGCCGGAGCCGAAGCGGCTGATGGCGAATGAGCGACCATCCAGGTTGGTATCGTCTTGAAGGTCGGAGTCTGCCGCAGCATGAATGCCCCAGCGCAGTGGCGATGCGATGTACTCGCCGACGATGCGATAGCCCCCGCCGTTGCCGATGCCGGCGACAGCGCCTTCGGTCAGCAGCAGCGCCATATCGCACTGACCGGACCGGAGCTGAGCGATCATCTCACCTGTGCCCTCGCGCACATCACGCCAGTTGACCCGATAGCCGAGCGTGTCGGCGAAAGGGGTCGCTTCCAGCAGTCGCCACGGTAGATTGAAGTGTTCCGGGACTCCCGAAACCTGGATTGTCTGGATTGTCATTGCGCGAAAGCTAACCCGATTCGCGTCGGCGATCCAGAGGTCGCTGACGTTCCCCCAGATTCGTCGTGAAAAACCCACGCTAAACGCTTGTTTCCGGTCACCGCACGATGCATCGAAACAACAGTTCTGGCCTGTCATATTTCTGTAACAAACCTGTCACTTTAAGTTCATGCATGCCACCTACTGTTGGCGCCGTCACAAAGCAGGTGTGTGTCTTGTCGAACGGTTTGCTAGGTCGTCGTCAACCCCTCGCGGTCCGGATTACGGGCGCGAAAGTGCACTTGCAAAGCAGCTTTTTTAGACATGAAAACTTAGGGAGTACGAGTAATGAAGCGTTTGACCATGGCGCCGAGCGTGATCGCTCTGGCAGTGCTGGCAGGCTGCGGCGGCGGCGATATCAATATCGAGCCGACCACTCAGGTACAGAACAGTAACAACACCACGAATAACCAGTCGGGTGGTAGTAACGACCCGAACTCGGTCTGCGCTGCTTACACGAATTCAGGTGGCCAGGAGATTACCGGTTCTTTCGACGGTACGAACTGCGTTTATGCTCCGTCGTTCGTCGACGCGGGTAACAACTTGACTGTTGATCTGACCATCCCGGCGCTGTCTGGCGGTGGTGCGCACGTGTTCGAAGGCAGCTTGTTCGTCGGCGAAACCTACGACACCGATGCTGATCTGGCGGCTGCTGGCATCCGCGAAGGTGGCGACGGCCCGGTTTTGACCGTCGAAGCGGGCGCGACATTGGCCTTCCAGTCCAGCGCGGATTTCATGATCATCAACCGCGGCTCACAACTGTTTGCAGTTGGCCGTGCTGATGCGCCGATCACGTTTACCTCGGTTTCTGATATCAACGGTACGGTCGGCCCGGAAGACGTGCAACAGTGGGGCGGTATGGTCATCAATGGCTTTGGTGTCACGAACAAGTGTGATTACACGGGCACCGTGGCGGGTGGTGACCTCGCAACCTCAGACTGCCATGTTGACGCTGAAGGCGCCGCGGGTCTTGACGAGTCTCAGTATGGTGGCGACAACAACGAAGACAGCTCCGGCCGACTCGAGTACGTCGTTGTTAAGCACACCGGCGCGACTGTCGGCAACGGTGACGAGCTGAACGGCATCTCATTTGGTGCTGTCGGTTCGAACACGATTGTGAACAACCTGCAGGTTTACTCAACGTTCGACGATGGCATCGAGATGTTCGGTGGCGCGGTGAACTTCACCAACTTCATCGGCTTGTACGTGCGCGATGACGCGATCGACATCGATGAAGGCTACTCCGGCACAATTACGAACGCATTGGTTATCCAGTCTGCAACCGACGGCAACCACTGCATCGAAGCGGACGGTATTGGCTCATTCAGCAGCCTGACCGATACCGAAGTAGAAGCGGTCATTGCACAGGGCCTGAACTCACGCCCGACCATCAACAACCTGACCTGCATCATCTCGCCGAACGGCATTGCCACAGCGACACACGATCCGGGTGCGGGCTGGCGTTTGCGCGAAGGTTTGTTCCCGACCATCAATAACTCATTGGTTATCGGATCATTCGGCGCGACCGACGCGACATCGGCGAACGACAACTACTGCCTGCGTATCGACAACCGTTCGCAGGATGCGGCACAAGACGGTGATCTACAGCTGAACTCGGTCATCTACGCCTGCGAAGAGCAGACGCGTGGCCAGACATTCCCGGATGGCACCACGACGGAGTTGTCCTTTGCTTCTGCTACTGGCGCGTTCGCTACGATTTCGGGCGCGGTTGATGCAACGGCCAACGCTGACGCAGATCTGCAACTGCTCGAAGGCACGATTCCTGTCTACTCAATCGACTTCGCAACATCGCAGGTCGACGGCGCAGCGCCGAACGCCAATGCAACGCCGACGAGTGGCACGTTCCTCGGCGGCCTGAGCCTGAGCGAGACCGACTGGACGGCGGGATGGTCGTACGGCCTCGATCCGGCCAACCGTGGTCAGGCGCTGTGGTTTGAGCCAACGCCTTAATAATGCACTGCGATCACGTTGTTGAGGACGTGATCGGATGACACAGAGCTGACTAAGGCGTCGCCCTCTGAAGAGTGCGGCGCCTTGGTCGTAAAAAGCGGCAGCCCTCTTGGATAAATCAGGGTGCCAGGTAACTAAGGTCAAGTTATGAAACAGATTAATGCAACGTTCAGGCTGACAATCGCAATGGTTGGTGCCGTTATGGTTTCGAACCCGGTGCTAGCTCAGGACGAGAATGAGGACGCTGCCTCTGACAGCCAGCCTGCGATCGTGCGACCACAACTGAACACTCCAATCGAGGAGATTGTCGCCACTGGCCGTTTGCTGGATAGCACGCAGGGATTGGTCGTAGAGCGCATGGACGATGCTGCAGTGACTGACTTGCTGGGTGCCGATGCGATCAGCCGTGTGGGTGACTCAACCGTGGCCGTTGCACTGAAGCGCGTACCGGGATTGTCGGTCGTCAATGACAAATTCGTCTACATACGCGGTCTCGGCGAACGCTATTCGCAAAGCACGCTCAATGGCGCTCGGATTCCTTCGCCGGATCTGACCCGGAACGTGATTCCGCTCAATATCTTCCCGACGTCAATCGTTGAGTCATTGCGTGTACAAAAAGCGTATACGGCGGATATGTCCGCCAACTTTGCCGGTGGTTCGGTCGATATTCGGACCAAAGACATCCCGGACGATTTCGTTCTAACCTTCGAAATCGGTACCGGCACCAACTCGGCGGTAAGCGGCAACGTGTTCACCTATGCGGGTGGTAGCGATGACGATTTCGGCACAGACGATGGATCGCGCGCTTTGTCGTCACAATTGCTGAACGATGTGACCTCGTTTCAGGGTAATGTTGATACGCAGGGCATCTTGTCGCAGCTGAGACGACAGGACAGCGCGACATCACTGGCAGACGCGCAATTGGTCAACCGCCAGCTCGGCCTGATGCTGAACCGCGGCATCAGTCTGGAAGAGCGCGACCCAACGCCAGATATGGATTTCCGTGCCAGTGTCGGTAACCGCTACACGCTAAACGCCGACTGGGAGGTTGGTTTTCTGGTCGGCGGTTCCTATGGTCAGGAATGGCGCGAGATTCAGCGCAACTCGACCAACTTCAATTTCCCGGAAGAACGAACCGACAACGAGCTCGAAGCTCGGCGCTCGGTCAATATTTCGGGTCTCGGCAACGTCGGTGTGACCTTCACCGATGAGCACAGCCTGTCGTTTACCTCGCTCTACCTGCGCAACACCGATGACGAGACCGCTATTCGCGACTTCTTCAATGAGAACCGCGAAAAGTCGGATGGTATTGGCTTCCGCGACTATCGCTTGTTGTTCGAAGAGCGCGACATGGTGGTCAACCAGCTCACCGCTGAGCATCGTATCGGTTCTGAGACACGGGAGCGGTTTGGTGTGATCAGCAAGGTATTCAGCTTGCTGCCGGAAGATACAGAGGTCACCTGGTACTACTCGGAGTCCAATGCGCGCACCGATATACCGAACCAGGTCAATATCGCTGCGCAGACGGTGACGGATCGTGATACCGGGCTCGTGCAGAGTTCGCAAGTGGCACTGGATGCGACGGCGGCGCTGTTTCGCTTTACGAATCTCGACGACGAAGTAGAAAGCAGTGGTATCAAGTTCAATATGCCGTTTAATACGGAGCGCAGCGTTTTTGATGTCAGCTTCGGCTTTGACGCGGATCAGAAGGCGCGCGTCTACCGGCAGTACGAGTTCAGCATCGGAGCGTTGAGTGTGGACGACCCTTCGATTCTTACGGGGCCATTGGGCGACGTATTTTCCAGCGCGAATGTGCTGAATACGGACAACAACTTCGTGTTCAACCGTCAGGGAACCAACAACCAGAGTTATCTGGCGGCGACCATGACCGATGCGGCGTTTGCGGCTGTTGACTGGACATTCGACGACCGCTGGCGCGTAGCTGCAGGACTTCGTTGGGAAGACTATCGTCAGGCAGCGGTCGACTGGAACCCACTGGGATTCTCGGAATCGGATCCGCAAGTGACCACCGACGTCGAGACGTTGCGCAATGGTGTATTCCAGCAAGACGACCTCTTCCCGTCGCTGGCATTGACGTATATGTCATCCTGGTTGGCAGAGACGTTCCAGCTGCGGTTTGGCTACAGCGAAACCGCGGTGCGTCCTGACCTCCGAGAAATCACCGATGCTAGTTACATCGACCCGATCACCAATGATCTGGTTGACGGTAACCCTGGCGTACGTCCGGCCTCGATTACCAACTTCGATGTTCGCGCCGAATGGTTCCTGAATAACGGCAATAGTTATACCGCGACGTTCTTCTACAAGGACATCGACAATCCGATCGAATTCTTCGAATCCGCGGCGAGTGACACGACCATCGCCCGCGAAATTATCAACGCGGAATCGGCGGAGGTTTACGGTGTTGAGCTGGAAGCGGTGAACAACCTCGATTTCCTCGGCAGCGCGTTCGACGGGTTTTTCATCTCCGGTAATGTGACTTTGCAGGACTCGGAACTTGTCGCGGGTGAGCAGGCCGATGCGCCGACCAACCCGGTGCGCAAGCTCACTTCTGCGTCCGATTATGTTGCCAACATTACGTTTGGTTTCGACTCTGAAAACGGCAAGCATGCGGCGACCCTGGTCTACAACGTATTCGGTGAGCGTTTGTTCGTATCGGGTCGAAATGGTGCGCCGGATGGTTTCGAGCAACCGTTCCACGGTGTGGATGCGACGTATAGCTGGTATCCGACCGATCGTCTGACGGTCAAAGCGAAACTGCAGAATATTCTGGGCGAGACAATTCAGATCGAGCGCGAAGGCATTGTGACCTTCGAGCAGGATCCAGGCTCTACGTTCGGCATCAGTGCGCAATGGACGTACTAGTTCTGTTGGACAACGTTTGAAAAAAAGGCGGGTCAATGACCCGCCTTTTCTGTTTCAGGGTGACGGCTTTACCCTTGCGCCCCTCGCTTCGCCAAAACACCTCTCGTCGCGCGGCACCGAACTGGTGCAATAAAAATTGTTGCGATGCAAAAAAACAACGCTGAAGTAGCTGTACTATTTGCGTCTCAGGGTGTCGTTGGCGTATAACAACACTGATACAGAGAACACTGATCTGTGTGCACCGGTCTTCGGGAGAGACCGCTTTTAATCGCTTCTTGTGAGCGGGGGGTAAAATTTGTGAAACACATACCGTCATGGGTTGCGGCGTTGCCGCTATCTAGTATGGCGATTCTGGCTGCACCTGCAATCGCGCAGGACTCTGGTCAGTGCGCTGAACCAGTCGAAGAAGTCGTCGTCACCGGGTCGTATATCCGGCGCACGTCGCAATTCGATTCACCATCACCGATCGAGTCGGTCGACGCTACAGCGATCGAAGCAATAGGCGCGAAAAATATCGCGGATATTGTGCAGACGCTGACTATCAATACGGGTTCGCAAAACAACCCGGACGCGTTTACACAAAACTCGACGGTAGGCACGTCTAACTTCAACCTGCGTGGTCTCGGCGTCGCATCGACTCTGGTATTGCTGAACGGCAAACGCCAGGTGTTGACCGGCTTGCCGACTAACGACGGTCTGAACTTTGTCGATACCAGTTCGTTGGTACCGATGATTGCGGTCGACAACATCGAAATCCTGAAAGACGGCGCTGCAGCGTTGTACGGATCGGATGCGGTCGCCGGTGTGGTCAACTTCCTGACCCGCGACAACTTTGAAGGTCTGGAGCTAACCGCCGATTATCAGTTTATTTCGGACGAAGGTGACGCCAGCGAGTATGTGATTCAAGGCTTGTACGGCGCGCAAGGCGAGCGTAGCAGCCTGATCGCCGCTCTAAGCTTCACCGATCGTACGCCGCTGACAACCGCTGAGAAGCGACTCAGCCGACCACAGGATGATTCCAGTAACCTGGGTGGGCCGGGCTCATACTTCATTGGCGCGACGCCATTTATCGACCCAACGGGTTGTGCGACGTCGGCCATCGACGGTAGCGAGATTGGTGGTATTCCGGTGTTGCTAGCTCCGCCGGGAACCGTACCGGGTTTGGATGTCGGCCTCTGTCAGTTTGATTTTGGTGACTTCTTTAACCTGCAGGCGGACGAGACACGCTTGAATGGTTTCGCCAAGGGCTTCTATCAGCTCACCGATGCCATCACCGCGACGGCTGAGTTCGGCTTTGCGCGCAACCGCTCGCAGCGTGGCAACTCACCGACGTTCCCTAACTTGCGTTTCCCGACCGTGCCGGCGACGCATCCGAACAACCCGTTCGGACAAACGGTCAATTACTTCGGACGTGCAATCGGTAATGGTGGTACGGCAGCGCCATCGATCAACGAGATCGATACCTGGCGCACGGCGCTCGGTCTAGAAGGTGAGCTGAGCAACGGTTGGTACTGGACACTGGGCTACGTGGGCGCGAAGAACGAAGGCGTGAACACGACGGCCGATACCCTGGCACAGGACTTCCAGGACGCGTTGAACGGCTTCGGCGGCACGCGTTGTGCGGGTCCTACGAATCCGGCCGCGCTGCCCGGCGTCGGTGCTTGTCAGTACTTCAATCCGTTCGCGAGTTCGTATGTCTTGAATAACAATTCGCAAGACGTGATCAACAGCTTCACGGCGCAGCAGGTATTGGACACCACGTCTGAACTGCAGACGATCGAAGGTGTCGTCTCTGGCGAGCTGTTCGAGATGCCGGCAGGTGCTGCCAGCATCGCGATCGGCGCGCAGTATCGTAAGGAAGAGCTGATTCACGACTACAACAGTCTGGCGAATGCGGATGCCTTCGCGTTTGTGATCGGGAACCCGGATTTCACCGGTAACCGCGACGTCAATGCTGCATTCTTCGAATTGGGTCTGCCGTTAGCGGATACCCTCGACGTACAGATTGCTGTCAGATACGAGG
>ERZ1740062.516-NODE-516-length-20492-cov-4.953858_pt1 | contig 20492 bp, 18 predicted proteins | sample MGYA00581741_ERZ1740062 | MGnify/ENA primary metagenome ERZ1740062 (study PRJEB43018, sample SAMN04849747) | marine metagenome | isolation source: floating plastic debris | place: Pacific Ocean | collected 2008-09-01 | study: EMG produced TPA metagenomics assembly...
TTCAAATCTGAAAACCCTATATAGCTTCCAGGTTTATTTTTAACAAAAAAAACAGCTTTCCTAATCATAAACAGATATTTGTTGTTAACTGCCTGTGATGGTGAGTCAGAAGTGGTGCATTTGTGGTTAGGCCAAGCCAATAAAGGGGTTAGAAAGGCCTAAGTTCCGATTTATTGTACTATTTCTCCGACGAAATAAAGCAGTGGTCGGATTACGGTTGTTGTGAAACGGATTGGCAAACCGCTTCTTCAAAAAAGCGGAGTTTATCTCACCTCTTGGCCTATATTCCTTTTCTCTTTTCTCCCTGCCTATTTCAGTCTTCATTCGAGATGAAATTTGCTACCTTTAACAGGTATATTTTTACAACTATTTCCAACCAAAACCCATCCAGATGAAATCATCAACCATGTACCCAATCCTTTTTTTGACACTTTTGCTTTCAGGGTGCTCTTCTTATTTAACCAGTTCAGAAAACATTAGCAAAACCAAAAACAGCTATGACAAAATATTGGTGGTGGGCCGCTCGAAAGACCGAACCGCCCGAATCAAATTTGAAAATAGTGTGGTAGCCCAGTTAAAGGAAAAAGGTGTAGAAGGTATCGCTTCGCATTCCGTGAAAAGTCTTATCAACATATATCAACAGAATTCCGATAGTCAAATGGTCACATTAAAATAGAGTTTGTTGTCCATAGGTTATGATGGGGCAATAGTGACCAATCTAATTGATACAGAGCAGTACACCGATGTAATTCCCGGAAACTCTTCAACCGCATACATCCCTGCTCGTGCGGGTAGATTTGGACGGTATTTAACCTATTACCCGGTGACGACTTGGGAACCTGACGAACTAAAAAGTGGTACCAAATATATCTTTGAAAGTAGTCTCTATCGGTTAGCTGAAGACTCGGGAGAAAACCTTCAATGGGTAGGTCGGTTTGAAGTCAAAGACCCTTCCAGCCTCGAAAAAACAGTATCGCTTTACGCAAAGGACCTGACCAATGCTCTCGTAAAAAGTAATATTGCCGAGTAGTTCGTTTAAGATATTCCGATTTTACTACAGAAGCATTTTTTCTTAGGTTGTCATTTTTGTTGGATGAACTTTCCAACAATTACAGCGGTAAAAATTACCAAGTAAAACTGACCCATTAATCCAATCAAGATGGCAGCTTTTTGGGCTAAATCCGTAATAGGTAGAATATCGCCATAACCAATTGTCATTAAAGTGATAAAACTGAAGTACAACATTTGCTCGGCAATACTCGCGGTTTCGGCTTGAATATCGATAATTGCACCTTGAAATGAACCCGGAAAGGCCAATTCAATACTCAAACAGATAAAAAAGCCGATAAGTCCCAAAGAAATATACCCGGTAGCCAACCCAAAAATAACATTTTTACTTACCTCAGTGGCTTGCCAAACTTGTTTCAAGATTTCGTAGGATACCCCTAGGTAAAACAGAAAATAACCAGACATTCTCAAGAAACCAAGTTGTTTGGAATTGTTTTCAGACCAAGTGGTAATCAAGAAAAGTATGAAGCTAAGCCCCAACAAAAGGATACAAAACCACATTAGTTTGCGATTCTTTGATATAAGCAACACCCCAACCATGAGGTTGACCAAAAAAAGGACTGGGTCAAAAATACTATCAAAAAAAAGGGTCGGCACAACCAGTGAACCAAACAAAATCGCAAGCTGACTGCTCAAAAACAGTTCAAATCGATTTTGGTAGAGCCGCTCCAACATTAGTCCTCCATTAAAGCAGGATTAAAGCTATATCCTTTATAGTTTACTTTGAACAATGCACTGTAAAACGACGGGATAAAAATCAAGGTTATCACCGTTCCGAACAGCAACCCAATCATGATACTGACCGCCATTCCTTCCCACATTTCTCCTCCTGAAATGTAAAGCGGTATCAATCCTAAAACCGTTGTGAAGGTTGCGAGCAAAATAGGTCTGAACCGCTGTAAACAAGCAGCGATGACGGCATCTTGGTCACTACGTCCCAATGCCTGTTCCACTTCAATTCTATCCACCAGCACAATCGCATTGTTAATCACAATTCCCGCCAAGGAAATCACCCCGAGAAACGGCATAAATCCGAACGGTTCTTGAAATACCAAGAGCCCTACCACCACTCCAATGACGGCTAGCGGAATGGTCAATACGACCATACTCATTTTACGAACCGAATTGAACTGTATAATCAATAAAAGGACTATCAAGAAGCCTGAAACGGGCAAATAACCAATTACTGAGCCCATACTCTCCGCAGTATTTTCGGCATCTCCACCAAACTTGTAAGAATAGCGTTCGGGCCAATTCTTGGACTGTTCTTCGAGCCATGGGGTTATTTCCGCCGTAATCGAATTTGCATTACCCCAAGCCCGCAACTCACTACTAACGTTAATGCTTCTCCGCAAATCAAGACGCTTGATTTTTGCATACTGCCAAGCTGGAATAATGGAAGCTACTTGTAATAATGGAACACTTCGTCCTGAACTTTGTGAATAAATATTCAAAGTTTCAAGAGAAGCCAAAGATTGTTGCTGACTATCTCCACTTCGCATCAAAATAGGAATAGACTTGTCATCTTCTCGATATTCGCCAGTTTGAAATCCATCCAACACCGTTTGCAAAGAAGTAGCGATATCAGAACTGGTAATCCCAGCTGTTTGTGCCCGATTCTGGTCAATTTGAATTAAAAACTTTTTACTCTTCGGTCCCCAATCATCTTTTACGTTTTTGGTACCGTTGATACTGGAAAGCTTTAATTTGATTTGTTCCGAAATGCTTGCCAACTCATCTGGGTCGCTCCCAGAAACCTTGATTTCAATGGGAGTTCCCCCACCACCTGCCGCTAAAAAGGCAACTTTGATATCAGCGTTGGGGAAAGTATTGAACGCATAATCATCTAATTTTGCAATAACCGCGGCATTTTCTTCAAAAGATGAAGTATTTACCAAAATGTGTGCATAGTTGGAATTTGCTTCATCTGGCTGATATCCCAAATCATAAGATTCAGGGCCTTCGCCAATGTAGGAGGACCAATTCAAAATACCTGCGATTCGGCTCTCGTTTACCTGAAGTGAATCCGACATATATTTTTCAATAGCTTCAACTACCTCTTCCGTACGTTCAATTTTGTTGCCCTCGGGAAGATTGATATCCACCGTAATCATGTTCCGGTCACTATCAGGGAAGAATATGAACGGCACTTTGGTAAATCCGAAAAGCGAAACTAGGAACGCTACAAAAATACCGATGATGACAGTGTATTTTTTCGACAACGCACCAAGAATCAAATCCTTGTAATATCCCTTTAATTTATTGATGGTCCTATCAACAAAGCTTACTTTTTTCTCTGCTTTAGGCTCTACTTTAAGGAAGAGATAGCAAAACATGGTAATAACCGTTAAGGCAATCAACCAAGAGGAAAGCAGTGCAATGCTAATGACTACAAAAATAGGCCCGACAATATCCCCCATCGTGGTTGGCGATAAATAAAACGCCATGAATGCGGCAGAGGTAGTCAACGTAGAAATCAAAAGCGGCATCCAAAGTTCGGAAAAGGCCTCAATGGCGGCTTGTTTCTTTTCAATACCCTGGTCCAATTTTACCAAAATGGTCTCGGCAACTACAATCGCATTGTCCACTAAAAGTCCCAATGCCATAATCAATGCAGCTAGGGTAACCTGATTTAATCCCATATTGATGAGGCCCATGACCATTAGCGTGGTGATGGTTACAATGGGGATAAGACTAGCAATAATCAAACCTGTTCGAATCCCTAAAAAGAGCAACATCACAACCAGTACAATGGTAATAGATTCCACCAGATTCACCATGAAGTCACTTACCTTCACGTTAATGTAGTCATCCAAAGAAGAAACCCGAACCAGTTCCAAACCTACGGGAAGGCGCTCCTCCCATTCGGTTACGACTTGATTGACCGCCTCCCCCAAATAGACTACATTCTTATTTTCTTTGAGATTGACATGAAGGGTTATCGCTTCGCGTCCGTTGACCCGAACTACTTGTGATGGTGGGTCAATATAACTCTGGGTGACATTGGTAATATCGCCTAGTTTAACCAATTGAGAGCCATTTCCAACCGAAATCAACATATTTCGGATATCATCAATGCTATTGAAATTTCCAGTGGGTTCTAGAATAATCCGCTCATCACCTACATTGACCTGTCCTCCGGAACTCAAAATATTGGTAGAACCGATTCGCTGTTGCAAAATCGAGGCGGAAAGACCATACTCCTTCAAACGAGCGTTGTCGAATTCCACGAAGACCCGTTCTTCTTGCACGCCACCCAATTCTACTTTGGCAGCATCCGGAAGCTTTATCAAATCGTCTTTGATATCATCTGCGTACTCCTTCATTTGAGAGTAGCTAAAACCATCGGAAGTCAATCCTACCACAATTCCGTAAACATCTCCAATGCCATCATCATTTAAATTGGGGTTAACTCCTTCTGGTAGCCCCTGGATTCCGTTCAGTTTTCTCCGTAAACGATCCCAAACGGATTGCAGGTCTTCTTTGTTGATTTCGTCTTTTAAGGTAACACTGACCACGGATAAACCTGTTCTTGAGATACTGGTTACCTCATCCAATTCAGGGAGTTCTTGGGCAACCTTTTCAACCTTATCGGTAACCAATTGCTCTACCCTTTCAGGACTTGCTCCAGGAAATTGGGATACAACGGTCGCCACACGAATGGTATAGGGCGGCATACTGTCTTGTGAGAGATTGAAGTACATATTGATACCCAACAACACGATGGTCGCCAACACCATAAAGGTGATACGGTTCTTTTCTATGGAAAATTTTGCGAGATTCATAGGTTGGTCTGGTTGTGGTTATTGTAGCTTTACTTCTTGGCCATTCAACAAGGTTTGTAATCCTGCGGTTGCTATTTTTTGCCCTACCGAAAGGCCTGAGACTACCTCAAATCCTTCGGCAGAAAGATTCCCCACTTGTATCGGATGTTTTTTAACCGTCGCAGTTTCACCTTTGTCTTCTACCAAGAATACAAAACGGCCATCGCTATCCTCGCCCACGGCATATGCTGGCACTACCAAAATATTTTCCACTTTGCGTTCCCCAAAATCAAAGGTCACGTTCGCCGCCATACCACTTTTGATATCATTGGTAGGATTCACCACAGTAGCCATTACCGGGTAAGTAGCTGTATTGGCGTCCACAGCAGGGGATACTTCGGTAATTTTCCCTTTGAAGTCCTTTTCGGCCAGGGCCGAAAAATTCACTTGCACTTCCATGCCCTCACTTACTCCATTAATGACACTTTCTGGAATTCCAAGGGATATCTCCATTTCAGTACCGGCATTCAGCACAGCAACCGCTTGCCCTGCCTGTACGTTTTCGTCAATTTCTGCGGTGACTGAGGCTAACGTACCATCTTCGGGCGCATAAATATATCCGTATTGTATTTGCTCTGCTTGGATATCTACGCCCCGCTTTGCAGACTTATGGCTTTCTTCTGCGGTTTTGAATGAATTTTTGGCGGCTTCAAAATCACTTAAGGAAGCACTTCCTTTTTCGTATAGTACCCGTACACGGTTCAAGTTCAACTTCGCTGTATTCATCTGTGAAGCAGCACTATTCAGCTGAGTAATGGATTGCTCATACGCCAATCGGGATTGCACGTTGTCCAACTTCGCCAAGAGTTGCCCCTTTTTTACTTTTTGACCCAATTTAACATCAAACTGGGTGATGATTCCAGAGGCTCTGAAGCTTAGGTTTATAATTTTTTCGGTTTGGGCAGTACCACTGAAGGTCCGTACTTTTTCGCCCCCTAAATAACCCACTTCTTGAAACTTTACGGGCCGCAAGACCTTTTTGGGTGCTTCTTCTTCACCTCCACAGCTATACAGGGCAAGACTTAAGCTAAACAATACAAAATATCGTGTCATTACTATGTATTTCATGGTTGATAGTATTTTTATGTCGTTAGTTTCTTGTATTTAAAAATTCAAAAAAGCGTTGTCGGAATGCTTCGTTTTCTGCCTCAGACTTTAGCAAGAAGTAATACCCAAGAGAACGCTCTAATTGTAATGAGTTAATCAAAAAATTATACACCGCATTTACCCTGTCCAACTGGGCATTTAAATAATAGTTTTGCGCGTCCAACAGCTGTACGATATTCACTGCTCCTTCCGAATAACTCGTTTGGGTAAGTTCCAGCGCCTCTTTGGCTGTTTCTTCAGAAACCGTGGAGAGCTCAATGTTTGCAATTTGATTAATCAAATTCAACACTCCAGCCCGCACGTTGGAATCCACCGCCAATTCCGTATTGTCCTTGTTGATTTCCAATTGGTCTTTTTGAATGATGGCAATCTGCTGATTGATATTGTTAGTATTCTGATTGAAAATGGGCAAGGAAACACTAAGGGAGGCATTATAACTGTTGTCAACTAGACCTCCAAAACCGGGTACTGCAGTGCTTCCCGCACCACTTCTGTTAAAGGTGCTGTTGTAGCTGCCTTGTAGCGCTACCGTAGGCAAAAACCGCCCTGAACCGCTTAACTTAATGTTGCGTTCCACAGCTTCCAGATTGTAGTCTAAAGACTTGATTTCCGGTGCGTTGCGCAAGGCTTCTTCGGTCAAAAATTCTACAAAGGGTTCTCTTAGTTTGGGGTCATCCAGTAAATTGGTTAATTGTTCATAGTTGTAGCGCTTGAAAACTCCCTCATCCAAGGCCACATCTTCTACATCAATTTCCCTGTCTAAAGGATTATTAAGCACTTGGTTTAAGGAGATGTATCCTTGCTCGAGTTGATTGATGGCCTCAATCATGGTTTGCATGTTCTGGGCCATTTCACTTCGAAACCGAAGTAAATCAGACTTTCCGGATTGTCCTGCTTCGAAATTCTGTTCAGCAATGCGAAAGTTGGCTTTGGTCAAATCCAAATTACGAAGTTGTATGTCGGCATTTGCCTTTAGAATAAGTATGTTGAAATAGGAAATCGTACCATCCAAGATGGCATCAAGCTGAGAGGCGTTGAAACTTTCTTCTTGTGCCTTTTGCAACTTCTTCTGAATGGCTATGTTGGCATTAGCAGCTTCTGAAAACAAAACCTGTTCTAGGGTAATGGCGCCAGCGGTGGAGAATTCAGGACTTTGCCCATTACTTATCTCTGCCAAATCTGGGTCGACGTAGGTACCAGAAGCCGCAGCACTTAATGTTGGTAGATAACTGCTTTTGGCCGTGCGTACATCTTGAACCGTGAGTTCCACATCCTTCTTATTGGATTGCAGGGATAAATTCTGCTCTAACACACCATCGATAACATCCAAAATGTTATAGTCTTTTTCAGATTTGACGTTTTTCATCTCCCCCACAAAATCCGTAGAACCTACTAAACTATATTTAATAGGTACTTCTACGGCTTCGGCAGTATTGTAATTGATAGTCAACCTTGGGGTATATTCAATATAAACGGGCAAATCAGCCATGCTGGCACCCGTTACATAAGCTTCAACCGTAAGCGAAATACGTCTGAAAAATTGGTCGAGGCTCTCATCAGATTGATTGGTTGCCATGATACCCAAATTGACATCCGAAGCACCATTGGCAGAAAATGAGGGCAATCCTTTCTGGATAAATGCGTCCGCCAACTCAGAAATCTCATTCTCTGTTAAAAAGAATCCACCCGCTAAATAGACCGCATCAATACCTTCTAAATTTTGGATAATATCCGTTGTGGTAGAAAACGGGATGAGTTTGTATTCCGCTTGAAGGATGTCAAATTCCTTATCAAAGGTTTCTTTTAGCGGAAGCACATCCATCAACGGAGCTTCTATTGCGATTCCTAAGGTGTCAAAATCCGTAAGTTCTTTAAGTTTTTTAAAATCTTCCAAATACGATTGTGAATCAATCAGATAGGTGAAATTTGGAATACCAGATGTTTCCTTGGAAAAATCCAAATTGCTGAAGTCACGGTTAATCGCTCCAAAAAGAATTACGGGTTTAGGATACGAGGTTTGCTTTTCAAGCAGTTTACTGGTCACCGGACCAAAAGCAAGAATAATATCGGTATCATTATTCAACAACAGGTTATAGTTCTCAGTTGCCTTTTGTGTATCGTAATTATTCACCAAACGGGATTCCAACGGAAATTTGATAATCGCATCTTCACCTACTACACTTTTGATTTCGTTTTGCAACTGTTCCAGTGCTGGTTGGGTCTTCAAGGATTGAAAGTCGGCTATGATACCTATGTTATAGGTTTTTTGTGCTTGACCGAAACCAAATGCTACGCAGAGAAGCAAAGGGATGACGATAATTTTCTTCATAGGTTTGTATTTAGTACGTTCCTTGTTTTGAGTTCGTTTCGTATAGTTCATTCCAGTTTTAGGCGACGTATCAACTTTTCTACGGTCAATCCTTGCACCAGAATGGAGAAAATGACAATTATATAAGTTATTACCAAGAACAAATCACGTTGCATGGCTTCGGTGAGGCCTAGCGCTAAAGCGATGGAAATGGCACCTCGTAATCCACCCCATGTCATAATCAGGGTGGTATTAGGTACAAAATCCAACTTTTTTTGAAACAGTTTCACTGGACCCATCAAGGACAAATAGCGACAAACCAATGCGATAGGTATGGCCAAAAGACCTGCATAAATGTAGGTTGGGTTGAATTCCAACACTAACATTTCCATTCCTACCAGAACGAATAAAATGGTGTTCAGGAGGATATCGATGAGCTCCCAAAACTTGTCTACATAGGTTTCGGTCGTTTTGGACATGGCCAATTCCCTACTCTTGTTGCCTCCTACCATCAATCCTGCGACAACCATCGCCAAGGGTGCTGAAACATGCAAATGTGTTGCCACTATAGTTCCAGTCATCACTGTCGCCAGGGTAATGATTACCTCAATATTGTAGTCATCAATGCGCTTCATAAAATAGTAAGTCACCCATCCTAAGAAAAGTCCCCAAAGGAGTCCCCCGAGCACCTCAACTACAAAAAGTTCCAAAACACTTGCTATGGAGAAACCTTCTTCCGAACCACCGGCCAAACCAAAAATGGTTAGAAACACCACCACTCCGACACCGTCGTTAAAAAGGGACTCCCCAACAATTTTAATTTCCAATTTCTTCGGTGCCCCTGCCTTTTTTAGAATTCCCAAAACAGCTATGGGGTCCGTTGGTGAAATTAGAGCACCAAAAAGCAGACAGTAAATAAAAGCAACATTTAGCCCCAAAAGTTTTAATAAGAAAAAGGTAGCAGTTCCAATGAGAAAGGTAGACACTAACACACCAAAAGTCGCGAACACCAAAACTGGCCATCGTTGTTCCTTCAATTTTTGCAAATCAGTATGCAGTGCACCAGCAAATAGAAGGAAACTCAACATAATATCGAGCAGAACGACCTTGAAATCAATTTGCGAAATAATGAATCGCTCTGCTTGTAACAAGGTATCATCAAAATAACTCAGCACAAAAACGGCTAAGGTGAACAGAATAGTGATAAAGGTCAGCCCGATGGTATTGGGCAACTTGAAAAAGCGAAGATTGAGATAGCCGAAAACAGCCGACAGAAAAACGAGAATGCTAGCGATGACGAAATAGTCCATTCGAAATCCGGGTTGAGGTTGGTGAATTTAGTTAGTTGTCAAATTAACAATTATTAGAGGAAATCCTACAGAAATGAGAACAAATAATGAATTATTTAACTAATTGACTATCAAATAATTAAACTCAATCTCGATGGACCCGTTGACTATATGAAAAAAAAACGAACGTATTTATGTTCATTTCTTAATCAATAGGTTTTATAGTGTTGTCAACAATTTCTTTTGAATTGCCTTTTTTCCGAACCCGTACAAAAAAAGGGCCCTTCAAAATTGAAGGGCCCTTTGCAATATCAGTCGGGGTGGCAGGATGCCACTCACTATTACAAATACCTTATCTACAGTACTTTAAATACAAAAATCGAGGTATAATTCCCTTTTAGGACACTCGATTTGAATAGTAACTTTAAGAACGTAAACTGTTGTTATTTACGGAGGCAAAACTAAACAATATTTTCTTATGGTATCATTTAACTTCTTCTAAGTTTAAAATACCCCTTTTCATGGCTTTGGTAAAACAGTTTTTGAAAACCACATTCCATAAAATTGTAACATAGTAAGGGTAATTATACTGTTTTTTTGTAACAAAGTCAGGGTAAAATCTATCACATAAGACAAATTTTACAATAGTAAAATTGTGGTCTAAAACTATAGACTGGCCACTGGAGAACCTTTTAAACTCTGATGGACCAAATTGGAAATAAACTTGGCCAATGGTTCTATGTCATTGTCAACGCTTGCTTTCTCCAATGCTTGCATATAATTATCCCTTTCCTCTACGGGAATAACCGTCCATGGGTATCCACCAGATGCCAACATAACGTTCATTAGAAATCGCCCCATTCTACCGTTGCCATCCATATAAGGGTGGATATAGACAAAAATAAAATGACCCAATACTGCTCGTACCCCTGCATGTTCCTCTTTTTCTAACAACTCAAAAAGTACAGGCATGGCATCACGAACGGCGTCCTTGTTCAAAGGAACATACATCGATTGGGCAATATAGACTTGATTGGTTCTATACCCGGCCAAGTCCGAAGGTTTTAAAATTCCAGCTGCCACACTTGGAGCAAATAATTCCCGGTACCAATCCGAATGGTCTCGGGCGGCCACTTTTCCTTGATTGGCACCATCAAGGATTTTTTCGATAGAACCCTTGACTGCTTGTGAAGCCTGCCAGTACCCGCGTGCAGCCATGGCATCCCTATGTTTTTTATCTTCCGCATTTTCGGCTAAATCCCATGCCCCGCTTCTAACCTTTTCAATTAAATCTACTGAAACTACATAACGCTCAATGGAAAGTGAATGATAGGCATCCGTTGTGTAGATTTCATCGACTGCTTTGAGGTATCCTTTCTTATCTTCTGGAATTCCAGGGCTTTCTGGAAAGTGTTTTATAATCATTTCCCTAAAATTTTGCCACATCAGTCTAATTCTATTGGCATAAGGTGATTTTTCCCTAAAAGATAGTTCGGTAGCCAGTTGATTTTGAAATGGGTCGTTTTCGCGTACATCAAAATCAGCCGTTCTCATGGTCTTGACAATATCATCCGCGATGCGATCTTGACCAAGATTTCTGAATGCTCCTGCCAATCGTCCCGCTATTACGGTATGTGAGCCATCCAATAGCTGTTGTAAAATTTCCGATGCGTCAGTTATCTGGACTAAGGTCGTTCTCATTTCAATAGGATTTTTCTCGAACATTGTTGGAGAGCAATGTATCAATGCTGAGGGTAGGGTCAACATATTGATTCCTTTTTCCTCTATGACATCAGCTTTGTTCGGCAAAGGAGATTTGATTTCTAAAATCGACGTGTTGTATAAAAGTGGAATACTTTTATTTGGTGCATTCGGAGCTCTAACAATTAATTGATTCGGAATGGTATAATTACCTGTAATTATTAATAAGGATTGTTCAGGAGAAATACAATACGCTCCTCCATATTTATCATTTAAGTATCTTGAACAAAACTGCCAGTAAGAAGTATACCAAGATGTAGTGTCGCCTACTTTTTCTTGAGGATTGGAAACGATGTACCAGCCTTTAGCCACTTCCTTTAGAAATCCATTCTTCATCAGGCGTTCCCTGTGAATTCTATTAATCTCTGATGTGTTTATTGCAACAGAACCGTGTTCGTCCTGCAAAGCTCGAAGGATTTGCAATGATTCAGCAAGTTTTTCTCCTGGAGTAGCCATACTATGTTTCTTTTATCTTAATTAGAGCTTGGTACGAAAATTAGCCTTGCATGTGATATGTAAATTAGCCTAACGTGTTGTATGAATATTAGCTTAATATGTTGTACATAAATTAGCCTAGCATGCTAAATTACATAAAATAGTTGAATACTAGACATTTATAAACCCCAATCTTACCATAACTTATGTGCGCATGGATCCTGTGGAATTTCTTCCGCGTTCGGGAAGATAAGCGGATAAAAGAAATTCCATAGGGCGCATCCTACTTTTCATTTGTGATGCTGTCCCGTTTTTTGACCCACTTTTGGTAATCCTTGAAAATAATGGGGTGGTCCTCAAAATATTGTCTTGCCCTTACAAGGCCTTCTTCCCTACCCTTCTGATAGGCTGCTTCCTTTTGCCTTTCATATTGGATATAATGATAACCGAAGTAACCGAATACCAACGCATTCAGTATCATTACCGTATATACAAATACAAGTTCCCATCTAGGTACCAATCTCGATTTGTCAATGTTTTTTAAGACTTTATCCAAAGCCTTTTCTTGCTTTTCCGAAATGGTATTCAAATTGGATTGGTGATTGTTCAATAGGCGTTCCATTTCCGAGGTGTCCGGCTCGAAACCAAATTCGTTGATATTTTTTAGCAGTACCTTGAGGTCCGTTACCCAATTTCCGAAAGACCTGATTTCCTCGGTCAACAATTCCGCTATTTCATCCAGTTTTGCCATAATCCTACATTCCAATTTCGATTCCTATTCCTTTATCAATGGTTCTTTTGATGCCTTTCACAACTGCTTTGGTGGCCATCTTAACCACTAGGTTTGGCGGTACCTTTACCGATTTTCCCATCAGTTTCATTGCATTCTCAGTTTTGGCTTTCTCAACCACATTTCTGTTGAAACCAATCTGTTCGGCTATCTTGTTCATGGACATGGAACGGTGTACCTCGCTACCTTTTAAATTCTGCCCCGCAAACTCAAATCGAAAACCCTGCAATTGGTTCTGTTTGTTGATGGAAGGGATGACCTTTATGGGATAGGCTTCCATCGCTTTGATGTATTGGTCAAAGTCCTTGGGCCTGACCTCTTTTATTACTTTTTCATGGATTCTTTTGAGAATCATTCGCATATCCTTGGCTTTGTCCAGTTTTTGTTGTTGGACTTCCCGTACTGTAGTAAGGCCCATTTCCTTTGCCACCCGTTCCGCAGCTTGTTGGCTCCGTTTTCCTATAAAATTGTCTTTATAAGCTTTCCCTTGAAAATTGATTCGGTTCACATATAAATGGATATGAACGTGTTTCCGGTTTCTGTGCACAAAGGCAATGGCCTGGTTCTCCTGTAACTTCATTTGTTTTAGAAACCGTTGGGTGATTTCTTGAAGTTCTTTGTTCTTCATTTCCTTGCCATTTTTGATGGTTGGACTCAATACGAAACTCAAAGTGTTTTTTTTGCATTGATGATTCTGTTGTTGGATGGTCCTGAACTCTTGGGTAATCTCCTTTGGAGTATCTCCCGCGAGATATTGGCTATGAACAATCTCGGGCTTCTTTTCCTCTCGTAATCCGTAGGCCATTGATGCTGATGTGTGCGATATGGATTTTCCCATTCCAATCATACCTTAAAACTTAAAAGGTGCTCCCTGATTTCTTTTGCCAGTTGGTTGACTTCTTCTGCCAATCTTGGATTTCGTTTCCGGAACATGTTCCCAATACGTTTGAAATTGTTTTGGTACTGTACCAATAACTTATAGGCTTCTATTTGTTCTTCCGATAAACGTTCAATAATCCTATCATCAAATGCTGCACGGCGACAATACTCACTGACGGAAAGACCAGATTTTTTGGCCTTGACCTTAAGCAGTTTCTTCTCAAATATTGAGCACCTGAACTGGACGAATTCCCGTTTCATATTCCTTTTCCTCTTTTGCGACCAAGGGGAGCAAAAGCAAGATTTGTCATGACAATGACACATCTTGAATTCTCACTCAATTATCATTTTCATGCTGATTTCGCTCGCCTGCTCCTCTCCCTACCCATCATCAATTCATCTTATTTATAAGTGCATATTTAAGTGCCTCCGCTTCCAATTCAGCTTTTGATTTTCTGTTGTTCCGTAATAGCCAAAGATTAAGCTTCTTTTTTTCGAAGAATATCATTTTACCATTGGGTTTTGAGTGTGGTATCTGTCTTGTTGAAGTAAGTTTGTAAAGAAAACTTCGTGATACGCCCATGTATTCACAGGCCTCTTCAAATGTCAAAACTTCCTTGTTGCTTGACAATAATCGTTCTATACGTTCAAGACGTTCCTCTAGTTTTAAATAATCCATTTTTCTAAATTTTTGTGTGAAACAATGGACAAAAGCTTTTGTACTTTTTAATCGAATTCTTTCAGCAAACTAGCATAGGAAACTATAGGAAAGGCTTGCATCGCATGTGGTGCAAGCAAAATAGAGGAGAATGCAAGCAAGTTTTAAGAAAATGAGGCAAATATGGCTTCCAATTCCTCACTTCTTTTAGAAACCCTGTTTCTAGTCAGGGCGTTTCTAACGGTATCGTAATTATATTTTCGCCCGTCCTCACGCCTTAACACATCCGAATTTTTGATGAAATCAATAAGCTGTAAGTCATTCTTGGGAAAGCTCATTTTCAGGAGTTCATAAAACTCCTTACAAGCAGGGTTTTTTAATTTCAGATGGATTTTCGCATCATGTTCGTCCCAATCCTTTAAAAAGCATTGGATAAAACCATATTTCGAAGTTTTATCGATGATAATCATATCATAGCGGACCAAATTATCGTAGAGTTTCCCCAATTGGGATTCGCTGATTGAAATATTGAAATTTCTGGAGGACTTTAGTTTCTCCTTTATTTTGGGAATAAAGATTCTCTCAAACCATTTACTCCACGTCAGTTGGGTCATAAGCATTCCGCTCAAAAAAAGAAATCCGCCAACACTATAGGAAAAAACAGCAATACTTTCCAAGGGTTCCAGAATGGCATCATAGCCCAATTTCATGGTAAAAAGGCCTATAGCATAGAACACCAATCTTGGCTTTTCTACATATTTGTCCCATTTGAACGATTCATTGAACATAAACCGCATGAAACGTACTAAATAGGGTACTGCTATCCTGATAACAAAATAGGCGAAACACGCAAGCATGATATACTTTAGGATGAGTATCATTTCATCAAATTAACATTTTTCCCATGAAAAGTTATGGCATGGGGATGTAATACCACTTTTTTACGACCATGCTCCTGTAAAATATATTTGTGGGAAGGGAGAAGAAAGGTGAAGCGGCCTTTCGCCGCTTGTGCTTTCGCGCGGCTCTAAGGGTGTCGGAAAACCGGAAAGGTTTTCTGACTTCCGCAGGGCCTTGGTAATAGAACCATCAATAGCAAAGTCTTGAAAATAGAATGTAGTGATGCAAAAGCCCCCTTTTCCAGTGTTTTCTTAGTTGTACTAAAAAAAAGGCTGATTGGCCGTGAGGCAGTAACCACTGAATACGATATTGATAATCTTGTTGTTGGGAATGAAACTGTTTCCGTTGCCCATGCCATTGAACATCATGATAGGAGTATGGAGTCTTTTGAATTCCGTTGCTGCGAAAACCGCTTGAAACGCTTAAAACAATTCAAGCAAGAATCAATTAAATGGCCTACGCCCCCCTTTTGAGCACCACTTTTTCATAAATCGAGTGGATTCTTTCGTAGAGAAGTCCCAAACGACTATGTAAATCCTGGTCCATTTCAAACCTAAATTCCGTAAATGTCAATTGTAACCGCTGTTCTTCGGTAATTATCCCTTTGACCAGAAAATAGGAGGGTTCCATCGTCATCTCCTTATCCATCTCCAACAACTTCTCATACGGATGCGCAGCAAAAGCCAGCTTGTTCGGCATGCCTGGATTGATGTCATAAAAGACCCTAAATTGTATGTCGCGGTATTCCTTCCTGTATTGCATGTATCATTTCCAAAGCATTTTTTTAGGGTTGGGGAATATCAGTAAATATAGGACGTTGTCACGAAATCCAAATTTCTCGGGTTCGCAGGCCCCTTTCATCGGTCCAAATTCCAAGACCCCACAAGGTGAAAAACTTTATGGCCAAATTGAAGGTAGCAGGACAATCGGCAAATCAAAATGAGGGAGGAATCCGTTGCAGTACAGGGTGTGCGGATTTGAAATCTTTATGCCAGAAGGAGAAAAAGACAGTGAAGGCAATTAAAAACCTTAAAAAAAATAAGGTTTTCCTGTAATATAAAAATGTAGGAAAATTATATATTGGATGTCGGTCACATATTGCGTATTTGGTCGAAAGTTGCCCCCAAAAAACAATTTTAGAGCCTTTATCATAGTTAAGGTTTGATATTAATCCCAAATCTTTTAATTATGATAATTAAGCGATTATTGTTCGCCGCCGTTTTCATCTTGGCGGTATCGACAAACATTTCATGCGAAAAGGAAGATGTCACAGAGACAGAACTTGAAGTTTTATCCGTTAAGAAATCCGAAATCGAGGAAGGCGACACCTGAATCTACTAAAAGGACACGTGGATTTTTGTTGGCGATGGCAATCCTGGTAGGGATGTCATCGCTTCCTTTTTTCAATGAACTGATCACCGAAGAAAATGGGTCGCTTTCCAAGTGGTTGCTTCCCCCTGGGATACAGGAATCCCTATTGGACGAAAACAGCAAAATCTTGGGCTACTCAAAGTTTAGGGTATTTCTGTACTATCTCCTTATAGAACTCTACATCATGGTGGCCAGCATCGGTTGGTTTTCGGTTGCCAAGGATGAAGCGTACAGATATGCCCTTCTTTTATGCACGGCCAGTGCAGGCTATCATATCTTCCTGATTCTCTCCGCAAAACGTTTGACTTGGCTCAACGACCCGTCATGGAAGCTTTGGTGGACTCTAGGTATTGGCATTGTGCTCTTCGGGCTTTATTATTGGGGCGAACATACAAAAAGAAAAAAATTACTGGCCGTCCGCACCACTTTGGGCAGTTCCCCCGAGAAAATCATTTCGCCCAAAGTGGTGCTGTCCTGGCTGGCCATCGCCTTTGTTTCGACGTTCCCCTATTTCCATGACATTGTTACGGAGCGGTTCGTTGGGGTAAAGGATTGGGTTCCAATCCTTGGCATCGAAGATTTTTTGACCCTCGGGGAGCGGGATGTATGGGGTTTTGTTTCGTACAGGGTCTTGCTCTTGACCCTTTTCGTACAAATGTGTGCCCAAATTCTTTGGGCGGGCTGGTGGATGGATGCTAAGTATAGTCTTTATAAACCCTTCCTTTTGGTGCCCGTTGGCCTGAGCATGTACCAAATTACCATGATAGTGATGGTAAAAACGGACGCCTATCTCAATAAGCCGGATTTCAAGCTCTTGTTGGTACTGGTATTTGGTATAATCCTGGGAATACTCTATTATTTCAAGAACAAGGCCCTTCCTTTGAACGAACAAGAATCGATTACCAGTGTGGTCGCGCAAAATAACAACAGATAATGAACATGTGTAATGAACAAAAATAAATCTGCTTACCAGGTAAGTCCAAAAGGCAAGATTATCTCCTATGATCCAAATTATGATATAGAGCGGTTTTCCTTTATAAACAAGCGGAACACGCTTTTCGATAAAATGGTGGACAGGGTAAACTCCATCCTGAATGGAATGGTTTCGGCAAAGCCCTATGAAATCGACTGGAAGAAAGTTGTGGACGGCTACTTGGAAACGGGTATTGGGGATGTGCCCCACTACGCCTCACAGCACGTGTTTTCCTATTTTCTTCTTCAAAAAAGGGCGAGTGAAAAGGAAAACATGCAGGCCATGTACTTGGAAATCGTCAACGCGCTCAACGGCGAAATTGAAAAAGGAAACCTACCAGGAAGCACTAAAAAGTAAATTGGTCGAATAACAATAGTAAATGAGAAAAGTACAAAAGCTATTTTGCCCTTAGCAGTTCTTTTATATCTCTAGTCCTAATAAAAGTTCCAATTGCGGCGCTTAAATATAAAAGCCAAAGGTGCCTATATGGTTTGTTGCGGAAAATCAGTTGTGATTTACAGCAGTAAACGAAAAATAGCAAACTGCAAGGAAGTTCGAATAGGAATTCAACCTCTAAAGGCTATTTGTGTGGTTAGGCAATGTATTTTATTTAAAATTTAAGTAGTCTACTTCAATATTAAATTTTCCAGCACTTTTCTTACTTGTGATAAATCCAATTCTCTTTACATTTTCAAGAAATTCATCAGTAATGCTTGTTTCGGTCACTTGACCCAAATTATATTGTTTGAAATCGGAAACATTTAGCTCCAATGTCTTCCATTCCCCATCTGTTTCCGGCAATAATAATTTATAATAAGGCCTAAAGAATTGTTCACTATTTTCTAAGCTTATTGAGATTGATTGTCCTTCTGTTCTGTATCTTACAATTACTTTTTTCAATCCTGACAAGTTATAATCTCCAAAAGGACTTTTGACAGAGGTAAAACCACCATAATTGTCAAGGGAGACTTCGCCGTAAAAGTTTAGCGTGTTTTCCGTAAGGTTTACATTTCCTTTTGAAAGTCCACCCATTACTCCATCATTTATTGGCTTCCAATCTGTTCCATCTTTTTTAGAACCGAAATCGAAGTTGGTGTCAACTGGTACTATGGTCAAAATGATTGCTGTCAGGACAAATAGTGCTATTTTCATCTTTTAATGTTTTGTTTTTAATTATTACCTAGTTCTATCTGAATAATTCACATTTCTCATCATTTTTAATGGCATCATAACACTTACAGATTAAAGATACTAGTTGTCAATGATATCTACTGCAGTCCCATTATGAAGGTCATTCACCCAAGTCACAAACTTAACTCCATTGACCTCTGCTGTTGTATAATCCTGAGCTGGAAGTAAGGTGTGATTCTCGGTTTGACGGTAGTAAACTTTCCAATTGGACAGTGAGCTTAACAAATTGGTTTGTTGAGCCAATATACCTTGCTTAAATATTTCAGCATCAATTAATCCGACCTGATAACTACATTCGTTCTGGCCCAAACTTAAAAGCGTCCGACTCGTAAGATCGGAGTAAGACCCGTAAAAGCCAAAGTTGGCATCAGGGTACTTATTATTCAAATATTCATAAATACCCAAGAATTGAAAATCATAAGAGGTAGTTGTGAACTGAGAAAGGTCATCAGGTACTTGAATATTAAATGTCTCCTGCCAATCGGTATTGAGGCATGATGGAACAACGGACTCATCTAAGAGTAAATAGCCCGCATCGTTGATCAACGTAAATTGTACCTCATCATATACTCCGGACACGATGGAAACCATCTGGTCAAAGTTCCCCAATACTCCGTATCCACCGGCGCTAGATCCTGCCAAAACGACATCCGTTACCTCTATATTTTGCCCATTTAAAAAGTCGATTATCTCGGAAAGTGCAGCAGCAAAATTTTGAAATCCTTTGAACGTCTGATTTTGGTCCCCTCCATTTTTTACATTCACATTTTCGTTATCGCCAGAATATACATCCCCAGAACTGTAGGCAATGAAAACCTGATGCCAGTCTTTGAATAAATTTTCTTGGTTGTCAGCTCTAACACTTCGATTAAAAATTGCTCGGCTTCCGTCATTGTTGTTGAAGAACTTTTCTTCGGAGTAGTTAGGTTCGTTTCCGCCACAACTAAATGCATCGAAGCAAGCTCGGCCACCTGGTAAGTAAATCAAGAGTTTGGTAGAGCTCGTATTGAAGTTCACAGCGTATCCGCCTGTAGACCCATCTCTTGAAATAATATTCTCGTTGTCGATCCAAGTCCATTCCGTTGGAGCTGCTAAAGCTGCCTGGAGTTGCGAATTTTGTTCTATATCTTCTTGTACTTCATTAGTTTCATCGCTGCATCCTGCAATTAGTATGATGCATATGACCAAGGAATACATTTTTAAAATAAATAATGTTGTTTTCATGCTTTTTGATTTTTCATAAGACGTTGAAAAACAGGGGAGGTTGTGTTAAGGGGATGCTAAATAGTTATTTTGTGAACCAAGCGTCTACTGACCGGTGCCTAGAAGGCCAGAATAAATAAAAAAATCACTGCGCATACCCTGAGGCACAGCTATGCACCGCTCTTATTGAAAAATGGTACCATTATCAGGGTTATCCAGAAACTTCTAGGGCACGACTATATAAATATTACAATAACCTATACCCAGGTTACCACACCAACTTTGTTGAATTTAACAAGTCCTTTCGATGATTGAACAAGTCCCAAAATTGGCCGATTAAAAGAACAGGATATTCGAACGTTCTGGAAAAAAGACAAAGTCTTTCAAATCGTGCCTGTTGTGAAACTAAAGTAAGGATACACAACTGTTTGTGTATGAGCAGAAGCGGAATTTAAGAAACTACCTTCATAATAACAATATACTTTATTTAAACGTAATAGCGGTTTAAGTTTTCTCTTAAACCGCTATGAACTTGCAACAAAAAAACGGACAAAAAGTTAAGCCGCATTTTTAAACTGTATTAAACTTTCAAATTCATTTTCGTTGGACGTAATTGCCTTAACCATCAATTGTTCGTCTAAAGATGTAAGCTTCATGTCGGCGTTGCCATATTCTTTACTAATTGCAATATAAGATTCAGATTTCAGCAAATCTTCACTAGCCAATGCGTTCAAC
>ERZ1740062.517-NODE-517-length-20443-cov-6.862272_pt1 | contig 20443 bp, 19 predicted proteins | sample MGYA00581741_ERZ1740062 | MGnify/ENA primary metagenome ERZ1740062 (study PRJEB43018, sample SAMN04849747) | marine metagenome | isolation source: floating plastic debris | place: Pacific Ocean | collected 2008-09-01 | study: EMG produced TPA metagenomics assembly...
CGCGGCGGAGATCGCGCAGATCCGTGAAGCCGATCCGGACTCGGTGTTCTTCTTCCTGCCCGGCGGCATGGGCATCGCCTTCATGAAGCAGTATGCCCAGTCGGGTATGACGGTGCCGGTCTTCGGCCCGGCCTTCTCCTTCGATCAGGGCATTCTGGGCGCCGTCGGCGACGCGGCGCTGGGTGTGAAGAATACCTCGCAGTGGTCCAAGGACATCGACAACGCCGCCAACAAGGCCTTCGTCGAGAGCTTCCAGGCCGAGTACAATCGCCTGCCGTCGCTCTACGCCAGCCAGGGCTTCGACGCCGCGAACCTCATCATCGCGGCCTGGAAGAAGACCGGCGGTACAGCCGATAAGGACGCCTTCCGCAAGGCGCTGGAGGCAGCCGACTTCGCCTCGGTACGTGGCAGCTTCAGCTTCGCCAGCAACCATCACCCGATCCAGGACATCTACGTCCGCGAGGTGGTGAAGGAGGGCGACGTGCTGACCAACAAGATCGTCGGCATCGGCCTGAAGCAGCATGCCAACGCCTACGTCGCCGACTGCAAGATGTAGGCGGATGATCGGCCGGCAGGTTGCTGTAATATACTGGTGATCTTGTGGCACACCTTCGTTACGGCGCGCCCAAATGAATTGGGCGCGCCTCCTCAGGATGAGGTCAGAGTATGAGAAGATTGACCTCATGCTGAGGAGTGAGCGTGAGCGAGCGTCTCGAAGTGCGAGGTCAATCGAGCCGCAAGGCCTTCCTCCCGCAACCTGTTAGCGTCTTCTCCGGGACTGCTCCAGCGCAGTCCCAACGTGTTCCCACAGAGCGGGACTTTGTCTCTTGTCCGCGGCCTTCCTGATCGAACAGCTCCTGAACGGCGTGCAACTGGGTGTCATGCTGTTCCTCATGGCCGCCGGGCTGACGCTGGTGTTCGGCGTCATGGGCCTGATCAACCTGGCGCACGGCTCGCTGTTCATGCTGGGCGCCTTCTTCTGTGCCTGGATCGCCGGGCAGACGGGCTCCTTCTGGCTCGGCCTCGGCGGCGGCTTCCTGGCGGCGGCGGCGGCGGGTGCGCTGGTCGAGATCGTCGTCATCCGTCGGCTCTACGACCGTGACCATCTCGATCAGGTGCTGGCGACCTTCGCCCTCATCCTCATCTTCTCGGAACTGGCGCGCTGGGTGTTCGGCGACCGCCCGCTTTATCTCGACGTTCCCGAGCTGCTTTCCGGCGCCGTGCCGCTGCCCGGCGGCGGCCGCTATCCGGCCTACCGCCTCGCCATCATCGGCGTCGGGCTGCTGACGGCCGCCGGGCTCTACCTGCTGATCGCCCGCACGCGCCTGGGCATGCAGATCCGTGCCGGCGAGTCCGACCGCGAAATGATCGGCGCCCTCGGCGTCGACATCCGCACCCTCTACACCGCCGTCTTCGCCCTTGGCGCCGCCCTGGCGGGCCTGGCCGGTGGCATGGTCGGTGCCCTGCAGTCGGTGCAGGTCGGCATGGGCGAGCCGGTGCTGATCCTCGCCTTCGTGGTCATCATCATCGGCGGCATTGGCTCCATCAAAGGGGCGCTGCTCGGCGCCATCCTGGTCGGCGTCACCGACACCCTGGGCCGGGTGTTCCTGCCGCAGTTTTTCGGTCTCTTCCTGCCAACCTCGGAGGCGACCTCGGTGGGGTCGTCGCTGGCGGCCATGGCGATCTATCTGCTGATGGCGGTGGTGCTCGCCTGGCGGCCCAAGGGACTCTTCCCCCTCGATGCCTGAATTCAACCGGGAAACCCTGGTCAACGCCGTGCTGGCTCTGGCACTCCTGATCGCGCCCCTGATCGCCGTATTCCTCGGCGAGCCGTTTTACGTGGCGCTGGCCAGCCGGGTGGCGACCCTGGCGCTGGCCGGTGTCGGTCTCAACCTGGCGCTCGGCACGGGGGGCATGGTGAGCTTCGGCCATGCCGCCTTCTTCGGCCTCGGCGGCTATGTCGCCGGCATCGCCGCGCTGCACGCCTTCGAAGGGACGACCTTCATCGCCTGGCCCTTCGAGATCGGCGGCAGCGAGCACATGATCGTCATCTGGCTGGTAGCCATGGCGGTGGCCGGCGGGGCGGCGCTGGCCATCGGGGCGATCTCGCTGCGCACCACCGGCGTCTACTTCATCATGATCACGCTCGCCTTTGCGCAGATGATCTACTACTTCGCCATTTCGCTGCCGACCTACGGCGGCGAGGACGGCCTGTCGATCTACCTGCGCAGCGGCCTGCCGGGCATCGAGGCCGAGGATCCGCTAAGCTTCTTCCTGGTCTGCTACGCGCTGCTGCTGGGGGCGCTGTTCCTCATGCATCGGCTGGTGGACTCACGCTTCGGCGCGGCCCTCCAATGCGCCCGCATGAACCCGCAACGCCTCGCCACCCTCGGCATCGCGCCGTTTCCGGTGAAGCTCACCGCTTTCACGCTTTCGGCTATGGTCACCGGCCTGGCGGGGGCGCTGTTCGCCGAGCTGAACGGCTTCGTCAGCCCGGCCATGCTGTCGTGGCATCGCTCCGGCGAGATCATCATCTTCGTCATTCTGGGTGGCGTCGGGCGCCTCTTCGGGCCGCTGGCCGGCGCGGCGCTGTTCATCCTGCTGGAAAGCTTCATCGGCGGCTGGACCGACCGCTGGCAACTGGTGCTCGGCCTCATCCTGCTGGCGGTGGTGCTGTTCGCCCGGGGCGGCGTCATCGGCCTGCTGGCCGGAAAGGCGCGCCATGATTGACACCATGACGGGCACCAGAATTGACAAGGCTCCGGGCGCGCTCTTGGAACTGCACGGCCTGCGCAAGGCCTTCGGCGCGCTGCAGGCGACCGACGGGGTCGACCTGACGGTGATGCCCGGCGAGATCCACGCCCTCATCGGCCCCAACGGTGCCGGCAAGTCGACCCTCATCGCGCAGATCGCCGGCGATCTGAAGCCGGATGCCGGCAGGGTCGCCCTGCTGGGCAGGGACGTCATCGGCTGGTCGGTCGCCGCAAGAGCGCGCCGGGGTCTGGGGCGCACTTTCCAGGTCTCCTCCCTGGCGGTGGAATTCTCGGTGCTGCGCAACGTGATGCTGGCAGTGCAGGCAAGAGCGACCGGCGCGTTCGGTTTCTGGGCCCCGGTGCGCCGCGATGAAGGTTTGCGCACGGAAGCCCTCGGCGTGCTCGACCGGGTCCGCCTGACCCCGCGCGCCGAAGCACCGGTCAGCGCCCTGTCCCACGGCGAGCGCCGGCTGCTGGACGTTGCCCTGGCGCTGGCACTGCGGCCCAAGCTGCTGCTGCTCGACGAGCCCATGGCGGGCCTCGGCCCCGAAGGCACCAGGGACCTGACCGCCTTCCTCGCCAGCCTGAAGCAGGAAGCGGGCATGCTGCTGGTCGAGCACGACATGGACGCGGTCTTCGCCCTGGCCGACCGCATTTCGGTGCTGGTCTACGGCCGCATCATCGCGAGCGGGACGGTGGCGGAGATCCGCGCCTCCGCCGCGGTGCGCGAGGCCTACCTCGGCGACCACCTGCATGCCAAGAACGCGGGGGGCGCGTGATGTTGGAGGTGGCCCTATGCTAGAGGTAAGGGGCATCGAGACCTTCTACGGCGCCTCTCAGGCGCTCTTCGGTGTCGACCTGGCGGTGCGCGAAGGGCAGATGGTGGCCCTGCTCGGCCGTAACGGCATGGGTAAGACCACGACCATCCGCTCCATCTGCGGCCTGACTCCGCCCAAGCGCGGCAGCGTCCGCTTCCTGGGGCGGGAGATCGCCGGCCTGCCGGCCTTCCGCGTCGCCCGTCTGGGTGTCGGTCTGGTGCCCGAGGGCCGGCGCTGTTTCCCCAATCTGACGGTGCACGAGAACCTAGTGGCGACGGCCAGGGAATCAAAAGTGGGTGGGAAAGGCTGGGACCTTGCTGCCGTTGCCGCGCTATTTCCGCGTCTGGGTGAGCGCGCCGGTCAGATCGCCCGCACGCTCTCCGGCGGCGAGCAGCAGATGCTGGCCATCGGCCGCGCGCTGATGACCAATCCAAGCCTCCTGATTCTGGACGAAGCCACCGAGGGCCTGGCGCCGGTCATCCGCCACGAGATCTGGTCGGCGATCCGCGATGTGAAGAGCAGGGGGCAGGCCATCCTGCTGGTCGACAAGAACCTGAAGGACCTGCTGCCGCTCGCCGATGCCTGCGTCATTCTGGAGAAAGGCGTTTCGGTCTGGCACGGCAGCGCGACCGACCTCGCTGCTGACGCCGCTCTGCAGGACCGTTTCCTCGGCGTTTAGCCGGATGCTGCACCCTTTTGCCAAGATACCGCTGTCGTCCCGGCACTTGATGCCGGGACCCAACGCTCTGGCCGTTCTGCCGATCTATATTCAGTAGAGCGCCCCCACCCACCAACGCTAATGGACCCTCGGGCCAAGTCCCGGGACGACCGTGGTGTTTGCTGAGAGGTAATCGCCTACTGGAAATACCACTCCCAGATGACGCTGTGGGTCTTTCGGCTGAGAACCATTTCGAACGATTTTCCGCCGCCTGCCACAATGCTGCCCTGACTGTTCACTTTTCCCATGTCGTTGTCATCCTCGTGACGGGCATAGACGACGACGCGGTCCGGATCGTGACGGGCAATGCGCAGGTGGTAGTCGTCTTCGGGCCATCCCTTCGTCTTCAGGATATGGGCGCGCGCCACGTCGACGGCCCAGGTCAGATCCTCCGCCTGCGCCGGTGTGACTGAAAGCCAACACACCAGAGCCATCGACCACAGTGTCTGTCCGGGCTGTTGCGAAAACAGGCTGCGCGATGGGGGCAAGGCCGACTCTCCACCAGAGTACAGGAAGGAGTGCTCTCTGTGCCCCACCAAGATGGCAAGACTAAGGCGACCGTTGTGCAGCCGAATTCATCGCGCTCGACGACGGGTGAGGCTCCCTATCGCGGGGCTGCGCGCGCCGCCGTGGCAAGCCGGCGCGGCGGGATCGGTCGGCGCCGCCGCGTGACACGACTGTCGGACGTGGTCACAGGCGCCGGCGGAGCGGCGATCTCTTCGGTCAGCACGTCGAAGGTGGTGAGCTTGGCCGCGCCGAAACTGGTCGACAGTGCGACGTCGGTCGCGTCGCGTCCGGTCGCGACCAGGATGCGGCCGATGCGCGGTCTGTTGTGGCGGGCGTCGAAGGCATACCAACGCCCGCCAAGATAGGCTTCGAACCAGGCACTGAAGTCCATCGGCGCCGGGTCCCGGGGCACCCCAATGTCGCCGAGGTAGCCCGTACAATAGCGTGCCGGAATGTTCATGCAGCGGCACAGGGCGATGGCGAGGTGTGCGAAGTCACGGCAGACGCCGGTGCGATCGCCGTAGCCGCCATAGGCGGTGCGCCGGTGGTCGGCGGCAGCGTAGTTGAAAGTGATATGGTTGTGCACGAAGTCGCAGATCGCCTGCACCCGGGGCCACCCCGGGGCGACGTCTGTGAACAGGGCGCCGGCGATGTCGCCGAGGTGGTCGGTGTCGACGTAGCGGCTGCCGAGCAGGTAAACCAACACGTCGTCCGGCAGGTCTTCGACGTAATGCTGGGGGGCGCTCGGTACGACGGGGTCTGCCTGCCCGCTGTCGCGTACCAGAAATTCGGTATGGATGAGGATATCGCCCGCGGGCGCTACAAATCGCGTGCAGAGGTTGCCGAAATTATCGAGGTAGTCGTGGGAAGGCAGGTCGGGGTCGAAGACCAGGCGCTCTTCGCTCAACAGGTCGTGACGCCGCGACGGATGGGTGCGTAGCGCCAGGAGAATCGGCGTTTCCTGCCGACACGAGAAGCCAATCCTGAACCCTGCCATGATCCGCATGCCATCCGTCCTCTATCCGGTTTGAGCAAACCTCTTGGTCTGCTGCGGCCGGAAGTCCGGCGGCAAGAGTCAACGGTTTGGATAAAGGAATGTTCCGGGCATAGGCTCCCGGCGAACTGAATCGCCGGACGGATGGCGGTGCGGAGGTCAGGTCTTCGCCATCTCCTCCGTCACCACCTCGAAGTGGGAGATGAGGGAGGGGCCGAAGATCGTGGCCATCGCCACGTCGGTGGCATCGCGGCCGCGGGCCATGAGAATGCGGCCGATGCGCGGCTTGTTGTGGCGGGCATCGACGGTGTGCCAGCGCCCGCCGAGATAAACCTCCATCCAGGCGCTGAAATCCATCGGCTCGCCGTCGGCCGGATAGCCGATCTCGCCGAGAAAGCCGGTGCAGTAGCGCGCCGGGATGTTCATGCAGCGGCACAGCGTGATGGCCAGGTGGGCGAAGTCGCGGCAGACGCCGACCTGCTCGCTGTAGCCGCCGTAGGCCGTGCGCCAGGCGTCCGCCTTCATGTAGTCGAAGGTGATGTGATTGTGCACATAGCTCAGGATCGCCTGCACGCGGGCCCAGCCCGGCGGCGTGTCGTTGAACAGCTTGCCGGCGATGTCGGCGAGGCGGTCGGTATCGCAGTAGCGGCTGCCGAGCAGGAACAGCAGCACATCGTCGGGCAGATCCATGATCTCGTGCTGCTTGGCATCTTCGGTAACCGGGTCGGGCTCGCCGCTGTCGTGGATCTCGAAGCGGCTGGAAATGGTGGTGACGCCGGCCGGCGCGACGATGCGGGTGCAGGTGTTGCCGAAGCTGTCGGTGTAGTCGGCCGCCGCGACCGGCGGATCGAAGGTCAGGCTGTCGCTGGTCAGCAGATCGGGCTGCCGCGACGGGTGAACCTTCAGGACCAGCAGCATCGGCGTTGGCTGAGGACAGTCGTAACCCAGGGTGAAACCGGCTTGTATTTTCATTTGTATGCCAGTCTCCTCGGGAGGTTCAGGGGGCGACCAGTCTATAGGCCCACCCTATAGGCGAGGTATATGGCGCTGCTTGTCAACGTTTACAGCGACGGATCGTTCCACGGTGGCGCCGTTCGGCCTAACCGATCTTGTCTTCTGCCGCCGCCACCGGAATGCCCAGCGCGCGTTCCAGGGCGTCGAGACCCTTCAGCAACTCGGCGCGCGCCGCCGGGTCGAGACGGGCCAGCAGGTCGTCCTCGAAGGCCAGCATCTTGGGAGCGAGGCGGCGGAAGGCGGCTTTGCCCGACGTAGTGAGCGAGAGGTGTTCGATGCGGCGGTCCAACTCGTCCTGGGCGCGGGCGACCCAGCGGCGCTGTTGCAGCGAGGACACCGCACGGCTCACCTTGGTCTTGTGCATGGCGGAGTGCTGGCCGATCTCCTTGGCGCTGGCCCGGCCGACCTGGCCCAGGGTCGCCAGGACGCGCCATTCCGGCACCGTCAGGTTGAACTCGTTGCGGTAGATCGTGGAGAAATGCTTGCTCGCCACAGCCGCCGCCCGGTTCAGTCGATAGGGTAGGAAGGTTTCGAGTCGCAGGTCCATAGAGCCTCGGGGTTGCTTGGGGGGAGCTTGATAGTTACATCTGTAACTATCACAAGAGGGGGCGTCAAATGCGAAAAGGCGCCGAGCAGCAGGAGCAGGTCATGCCGTTGAGTTATCTTTCGGGTTTCGGCAACGAATTCGCCAGCGAGGCGCTGCCCGGCGCCCTGCCGGAAGGGCGGAATTCGCCGCAGCGCTGCCCCTACGGGCTCTATGCCGAGCAGCTCAGCGGCTCGCCCTTTACGGCGCCGCGGGCGGAGAACCGGCGTTCCTGGCTCTATCGCATCCGCCCCTCGGTGAAGCACCAGGGGCCCTTTGCCCTGCGTGACCTGCCCTATTGGCTGACGCCGCCGCACCCGGCCCCCAGCGCCGGGGCCCGGCTGCCGTTGGGCCCGCTGCGCTGGGGCCCGGTGCCGTTCCCGCCGGGCGAGGAGCTTACCTTCCTGACCGGCATGCGGACCATGACCACGGCGGGCGACATCGCCACCCAGACCGGCATGGCCGTCCACATCTACCTGGTCACCGCCGCGATGGCGCGCGAGTACGTCTACAACGCCGACGGCGAACTGCTGGTGGTGCCGCAGCAGGGCCGCCTGCGCTTCGATACCGAGTTCGGCGTGCTGGAGGCCGGCCCCGGCGAAATCTGCGTCATCCCGCGCGGGGTGAAGTTCCGCGCCGCGCCGCTGGATGGTCCGGCGCGGGGTTACGTCTGCGAGAACTACGGCTCGCCACTGACGCTGCCGAACCTGGGGCCGATCGGCGCCAACGGCCTGGCCAACCCGCGCGACTTCCTGACCCCCGTCGCCGCCTATGAGGACAGGGATGAACCCTCCACCCTGACGGTGAAGTGGGGTGGCGCCTTCCATAGCTGCGAGATTGCCCAGTCACCCCTGGACGTGGTCGCGTGGCACGGCAATTACGTGCCCTATCTCTACGACCTGACGCGCTTCTGCCCGATGAACACGGTGCTGTTCGACCATGCCGACCCGTCGATCTTCACCGTGCTGACGGCGCCGACGGCGGTGCCGGGGACGGCCAATGTCGACTTTGTGATCTTTCCGGAACGCTGGATGGTGGCCGAGAACACCTTCCGCCCGCCGTGGTACCATATGAACGTGATGTCGGAATTCATGGGCCTCATCGAGGGCGTTTACGACGCCAAGCCGGGCGGTTTCGTGCCCGGCGGCATGAGTCTTCACAACGGCATGCTGCCGCACGGCCCCGACCGCGACGCCTTCGAGAAGGCCTCCACCGAGCCCCTGGAGCCGGTCCGGCAGAGCGGCACGCTGGCCTTCATGTTCGAGACGCGATTTCCGCAGCAAATCACTGAATTCGCGTCAAAATTGGAGACTCTTGATGTGGATTATCAGGCGTGCTGGGCGGGCCTGGAGAAGCACTTCAACGGTCAGCCCTAAGATGCTGGGCCCTAAGGAGTAAGTGCCATGAAGCTGGCCAGCCTGAAGGACGGCTCGCGCGACGGCCGCCTGCTGGTGGTCCGGGCGGACCTGGAGCGCGCGGTGATGGCCGAGAGTGCCCACACCCTGCAGGAGGCCCTCGACGACTGGGCCAGGGTGGCGCCGGCCCTGCAGCACGAGGCCGATGCCCTGGCCCGCCACGCCCGCGAGGACAGCTTCGCCTTCGACGCCAACTACTGCCACGCGCCCTTGCCGCGCGCCTACCAGTGGGCCGACGGCTCGGCCTACGTGAACCATGTGGCGCTGGTGCGCCAGGCCCGCGGGGCCGAGGTGCCGGAAAGTTTCTGGACCGACCCCCTCCTGTACCAGGGCGGCTCCGACGCCTTCCTCGGGCCGCGCACGGCCATCGCCCTGCCTGAGGAAGGAGGGGCCGAGGATTGGGGCCTCGACTTCGAGGCGGAGGTCGCGGTCATCGTCGACGACGTGCCGATGGGGGCATCGCGCGACGAAGCCGCCGCGGCGATCCGCCTCCTCATGCTGGTGAACGACATCAGCCTGCGCAACCTCATCCCCGGCGAACTGGCCAAGGGCTTCGGCTTCTTCCAGTCCAAGCCCTCGTCGGCCGCCTCGCCGGCGGCGGTGACGCCGGACGACCTGGGCAAGGCCTGGGACGGCGGCAAGCTGCACCTGCCCATGCTGGTCAGCCTGAACGGCCGGCCCTTCGGCAAGGCGGAAGCCGGCGAGGACATGACCTTCGACTTCCCGGCGCTCATCGCCCACGCCGCGCGCACCCGGCGGCTCGCTGCCGGCTCCATCATCGGCTCCGGCACCGTCTCCAACCGCGACGCCGAGGGCGGCCCCGGCAGGCCCATCGCCGAGGGCGGGCGCGGCTATTCCTGCATCGCCGAACAGCGCACGGTGGAGACCCTTCTGCACGGCGCGGCGAAGACGCCCTTCCTCAAGGCCGGCGACAAGGTGCGGATCGAGATGCAGGACGCCGCCGGTCACTCCATCTTCGGCGCTATCGAGCAGGTGGTGGCGCGGCCTGCCTAGCCGCCAAGGTGTCGGCCGCTGGGGCTTTCTGCTATGACCGGGCATTGAGTGCTCTTGCTGGGCCGAGCGAGTGAGGGAGGGAGCTTTGGCGGATCCAACGGACAGCGACGATGTCCCGCGCGTCGACCCACGCTTCGAGATACCGAATAGATTCGACCCGGGCGACGATCCCGTCGTTCGGCAGTTGAGACAGGAAAAGTCCCGGCTGCAGAAGGTCTATGCCAAGATGTTGGCGCAGGATTTCCCGGAGCTCGCGAGGGCCTATGCTGCGGCCGTCGCTCTAATCGATGAGAGCGAGGAGCGCTATCGGGCCGAAATCCAAAGGGTCGCGGCTGAGTTCTTCGAGCGCGCGCCGATCGATCGGGCGCTCTTTCCGGCTCCCGCGAGTATCTTGAATGCCTTCCGGTTTTTCGAGGACGAAATCGTTGCGGGAAGTCTTGAGCGCCCCGACCTGCCTTCGAGCCGAAAGCCGGACATCCATATGACGCGCCCCACAAAATTACCCACACACGGGCGCTACGACTACAGCGCTATCACCCAGCGCAAGGACTACGACTGGCCGGGCGGCAGGCGCCTGGCGGTCTACATCGGGTTGAACCTGGAGCACTTCGCCTTCGGGGAAGGACTCGGCGCCAAGCTGGCACCCTCGTTCGGCGAGCCCGACGTGCTGAACTACGCGTGGCGCGACTACGGCAACCGTGTCGGTGTCTGGCGGATGCTGGAGATCTTCGATGCCCTCGAACTGCCCACCGGCGTGCTGGTGAACTCGGCGATCTACGACTATTGCCCGCAGGTGGTCGACGCCTTCCGGGCGCGCGGCGACGAGATCATCGGCCACGGGCGCAGCAATTCCGAACGCCAGGCCGCTTTCGACGAGGCCGGCGAGCGGGCCCTTATCGCCGAGGCGACGGCGGTGCTGACGGAAGCCGAGGGCAGGGCGCCGGCCGGCTGGCTCGGCCCCTGGATCTCCGAAAGCGCGGTGACGCCGGACCTGCTGCAGGAGGCCGGCTACCGCTACGTGCTGGACTGGTGCGGCGACGACCAGCCGGTCTGGCTGAAGACGCGCGGCGGACGAATTCTCTCCGTGCCCTATCCCCAGGAGGTCAACGACATCCCGGCCATCCCGCTGCACCGCCTGAGCCCGGCCGACTTCACCGGCCTCATCATTGACACCTTCGAGGAGATGCTGGCGCAGTCGAAGGCGCAGCCGCTGGTCATGGGCATCGCGTTGCATCCCTACCTCGTCGGCCAGCCCTACCGCTTGCGCCATCTGCGTCGCGCGCTGGACCACATCGCGGCGCGACGCGACGACATCTGGCTCACCACCCCCGGCGCCATCGCCGCGCATGTGATCGACAATGACCTGGCAGTGTGAGTTTCGATTGTTCGCCTGCCTGTGATCTGGGCAAGAAAAATGCAGTTTTCACAAGGCATGCAAACAGTCTTGTGAAGAAATAATTTTGATCAAAGAGAAAATTCGCTTCTAATTCCTGTCTTGCCGAAACGCTGCGGACGCGCTCAGCCGATCCGCCGGGGCGACGAACAGGGAGAGGAGGAGGAGCGGATGGCCGCGCGTATTGCCGTGATCGGGGCGGGCCCTTGCGGCCTGGGTTTGCTGCGGGCCTTTGCCCTGGCGCAGTCGAAGGGAACGGAAATTCCGGAGATCGTCTGCTTCGAAAAGCAGGCGGAGTGGGGCGGGCTGTGGAACTACAGCTGGCGCAGCGGTACCGACGCCAACGGCGAGCCGCTGCACAACTCCATGTACCGCTACCTCTGGTCCAATGGGCCGAAGGAATGTCTGGAGTTCGCCGACTACACCTTCAATGAGCACTTCGGCCAGGCGATCCCGTCCTTTCCGCCGCGCGAGGTGCTAGCCGACTACATCATGGGCCGCGCCATCAGGAGCGGCATCCGCGACTGGGTGCGCTTTGAAACGGCTGTGCGCTGGGTGGCGTTCGATGACGCCGCCGACAGCTTCACGATCACCTCGCAAGACCTGAAAAGCGGCGCCACGGCGGTCGAGACCTTCGACCAGGTGGTGGTCGCCAACGGCCATTTCTCGGTACCCTTCATTCCCGACTTCGCCGGCATCGACGGCTTCCCCGGGCGGGTCATGCATGCCCACGACTTCCGCGACGCCCGCGAGTTCAAGGGCCGCGACATCGTCATCGTCGGCAGCAGCTATTCCGCCGAGGACATCGCCCTGCAGGCCTGGAAGTACGGCGCCAAGTCGGTGACCATAAGCTACCGCACCCAGGCCATGGGCTTCGACTGGCCCGACGGTATCCGCGAGGTGCCGCTGATCACCAAGGTCGAGGGCGCCACGGTGCACTTCAAGGACGGCAGTTCGGTTGACGCCGAGGCCATCGTGCTGTGCACCGGCTATCGCCACAGCTTTCCCTTCCTGGCGCCGGAGCTCAGCCTGCGCACCCACAACCGGCTCTATCCGCCGGGGCTCTACAAGGGCGTGGTGTGGGAGAAGAACCCGAAGCTGCTGTACCTCGGCATGCAGGACCAGTTCTACACCTTCTCGATGTTCGACCTGCAGGCCTGGTACGCCCGCGACGTCATTCTGGGCCGGGTCGCCCTGCCGGATGCCGCCGCCATGGCCGCCGACAGCGCCGCCTGGGTGATGCGCGAGGAGGCACTGGCCGATCCCTTCCAGATGATCGACTTCCAGGCCGACTACATGCGCGATCTGCAGCCGGTGGTCGACTATCCCGGCTTCGACCTGGACCTCACCGTCGAGATGTTCAAGGAGTGGGAGCACGACAAGGAGCACTCCATCACAGGCTACCGGGACAAGGCCTTCACCTCGCCCTGCACCGGCACGGTGGCGCCGCTGCATCACACGCCCTGGGTCGAGGCGATGGACGACAGCATGGCCTGCTTTATGGGCGCCGCGCCCCAGCGCGCTGCGGGCTAAGGGCGGGGGCGGGCGCTGGCTCTGGCGGAGCCCTGGATTGCGCCTGCGCGCCGGGGCCGGGCGATGCTGCCCGGCCTGCCGCGCCTGCGCCCGGGGGTGGAGCGCTACGTCGTGCCGCCCTGCGGCTCGGTCACCGTCGACCTGTTGGCCGGCGACCGCGTCACCCTGGTCGATCCGGCGGGGCGCCAGCCCGGCGAACTGCTGGCCTTCGACCGCGCGGGGCGCAGCGCCGCCGGCCTGCTCGGCGTGGGCAGCGGCGGGCGCCCGGACGGCCTGATGGATCTGCTTGGCCGCCGCGAGGTCTCCGCGGCGGTGCTGCGCCGTCTGCTGGCAACCCGCGGAGTCGACCTGTCCCAGGCGGAGACGGTGAAGGTCTTCGGCCCGCAGAGCCGTGCCGGCGCGGCGGAGAGCTTCGTCGCCGAGGGCGCTCTCACCCTGGTCGCCGCCGCGCCGGGCGCCGCGATGCTGCCCTTCGAGCAGACCGCCCCGGGCAGCCTGACCCTCTTCGTCGAACGCGCCGCGCCGCAGAACCGGCCGCGCCGCGCGGCGCCGGCGCCCCTGGCCGACCCGATCCGTGACGAGACCATCGACCCGGGTACGGCAGTCGCCTACGAGGTGAAGGCGGGCGAGTGGATCCAGATCCTCGATGTGCAGGGCCGCGAGTGCTCCGACTTCCAGGCCTTCTCCCTGCGCGCGCTGGAACGCGGCATTTTGCGCGACATCGATCCGACGACGACGCGCAGCCTGAACGGCAGCCTCTACCCGATGCCGGGGCTCGCCGCGAAGTACTTCTCCGTCGACCACGAGCCGCTGGTCGAGGTGGTGCAGGACACCTGCGGGCGTCACGACACCTTCGGCCTGGCCTGTACGGCGCGCTACTACGAAGACCAGGGCTATCCGGGGCACGTGAACTGCTCGGACAACATGAACCGGGCCGCCGCGCCCTATGGCATCGCGCCGCGGGCCGGCTGGCCGGCGATCAACTTCTTCTTCAACACCAGCCTCGACGACACCCACCTGCTGGGCCAGGACGACCCCTGGTCGCGCCCCGGCGACTATGTGCTGCTGCGGGCGCTGACCGACCTGGTGTGTTTCTCCTCGGCCTGTCCCGACGACATTGATTCTTCGAACGCCTGGGACCCGACCGAGATCCAGCTGCGCCTCTACAAAGAAAACGAGAGCTTTTCCCGCGCCGTCGCCTGGCGCGCCACTGCCGATGCAGAGCCCAAGATGACCGAGGAAACCGCCTTTCATAGCTGCTTCGCCCGCCACACCCGCGACTTTGCCGAGTACAAGGGCAACTGGCTGGCCAGCGAGATGACCGGGCGCGGCGCGATCGAGGAATATTGGGCCTGCCGCGAGAAGGCCGCCGTGATGGATCTCAGCCCCTTACGCAAGTTCGAGGTGCTGGGCCCGGATGCCGAGGCGCTGCTGCAGCTCTGCCTGACCCGCGACGTGAAGCGCCTCAGTGGCGGCCAGGTGGTCTATACGGCGATGTGCTACGACCACGGCGGCATGATCGACGACGGCACGCTGCTGCGCCTGGGCGACGACACCTTCCGCTGGATCGGCGGCTGCGAGACCTCCGGCCTGTGGCTGCGCGAGCAGGCCGAGGCAAAGGGGCTGGATGCCTGGGTGCGGCCCTCGACCGACCAGCTGCACAACATCGCCCTGCAAGGCCCCTTGAGCCGCGACATCCTGCGCGGCCTGCTGTGGACGCCGCCGGGCCGCCCGAGCCTGGACGAACTCGGCTGGTTCCGCCTGACCGTCGCGCGCATCGGCGGCTTCGAGGGCATTCCCCTGGTCGTCACCCGCAGCGGCTACACCGGCGAACTCGGCTATGAAATCTTCTGCCACCCGAAGGACGCCGAGGCGGTGTTCGATGCGGTCTGGCAGGCGGGCGAACCGCTGGGCCTCGCGCCGCTGGGCATGAAGGCGCTGGACATGTTGCGCATCGAGGCGGGGCTGATCGCCGCCGACGCCGAGTTCTGCGACCAGACCGATCCCTTCGAGGCCGGCATCGGCTTCACCGTGCCCTTAAAGACCAAACAGGGCGACTTCATCGGCCGTGCCGCCCTGGAAGAACGCGCCGCCCATCCGCAACGCAAGCTGGTGGGGCTGACGCTGGAGGGCGGCACCGTGCCGGTGAACGGCGATCCGGTCTGCCTCGGCCGCGCCCAGGTCGGCCAGGTGACCTCGGCCATGCGCTCGCCTCAGTTCGGTGTGATCGCTTTAGCCCGCCTTGCCGTCACCCATGCCGCGCCGGACACCGCCCTGGAAGTCGGCCAGCTCGACGGCCGCCAGAAGCGTTTGCCAGCGACCGTCACCACGATCCCCTTCTACGATCCGAAAAAGGAGCGCGTGAGGGCCTAGGCCTTGCCGTGTACCGCTTCGGAGAAGGCGCGGAACAGGCGGGTGGAGAAGTCGTTTTCCAGCGGCTTGTATTCCGGGTGCCACTGGACGCCGAGGGCGAAGCGTTTGGCGCCCTTCACCGAGACCGCCTCCGGCGTGCCGTCGGGGGCGAGGCCCTCCACCTCGATGCCGGGCGCCGGCTGGTCGATGCCCTGGCCGTGCAGGGAGTTCACCTGGATCTCCGTCGCCCCGGCGATGGTGGCGAACTGGCCGCCGGGCGTGAAGGTCATGCTGTGGCGCAGGCCGTAGCGCACGTCCGGGTCGTCGTCCTTGGGCATACGGTGGTCCAGGCGGCCCTCGACCTCCTGCAGCTTGGGAAACAGCGTGCCGCCCAGCGCGGCGTTCAGTTCCTGAAAGCCGCGGCAGATGAACAGGCAGGGCACGCCCTTTTCCAACGCGGTTTCGATCAGCCGGAAGGTCATGGCGTCGCGGGCCTGGTCGTGCGGCTCGTAGCGTTCGCTGGGTGTGTGGCCGTACAGCGTGGGGTGCACGTTGGAGGGGCTGCCGGTGAACAGCAGGCCGTCCAGGGAGTCGAGCAGGTCCGCGGCCTCCTGGCTCTCGGCCATCGCCGGGATGATGATCGGCGTGCAGCCCGAGGCCTCCCAGACCGCGCGGAGGTACTTGTCACCGACCACGTGGTAGGGCGCGTTGTTGTAGGTGCGGTAGTCGGCGGTGACGCCGACGAGGGGGCGTTTCATGCGGCCGAGGCGCCTTTCTGGCGCAGTTCCTTCAGGACGGTTTCGGTGGAGCTGACGCGGGCGAAGGCCGCCATGCTTTCCGCCGTCACCGCGTCCTGGGCGGCGGTTTTGGCCGCACAGGCGTCGGCCACCAGGGTGACCAGGTAGCCGCGGTCCGAGGCGTCGCGCACCGCGCCCTCGACGCACTGGTGGCTATAGACGCCGAAGATCACCAGCCGTTCGATCCCCAGGTTGTGGAGGATGTAGTCGATGTTGGTGGAATTGAAGATGCCCGAGGAGGTCTTGGGCAGCACCATCTCGTCGCCCTGGGGGGCGATCTGGGGCATCACCTGGCCGCCGTCGGACCCTTTGGGAATCAGGAAGTCCGAGCGCTTGTGGTCCAGGCTGCGGTCGCGGCCGTCCTGCGTCAGCGCCTCGATCACCGTGTAGATCACCTCGATGCCGGCGGCCCTGGCGGCGCCGATGAGGCGCTGGGCGTTGGGCAGCACCTGGCCGTCGACCCGCTGCCAGAAGTGATCGCCGCTGTCGAAGCCCAGGGCGTCGCTCACCTTGCGATCGCAGAAGCCCCGCTGCACGTCGACGACCAGCAAGGCGGCGCGCCCGGCGGTCAGGCTGAAATCGTAAGTGCCGGTCAAACTTGGTCCTTCTGTTCCCCGTGGGCCTTTTTTTCCCGGTGATAATCGAAGGTGGCGTTGATCATGTCCAGCAGATGCTGGCCGCCGGTGGTGGGGGCGAACTGCGGCGGGCTGTCGGGCCCCGTGCAGGTCGGCAGCGCGGCCACCTCGGCATGGAAGTTGGGATCGAAGAAGAAGGGGATCGAGTAGCGCTCGGCACCGGAGGCGTTGATCACCCGGTGCAGGGTGGAGGCGAAGCGGTTGTTGGTCCAGCGCGCCATCATGTCGCCGATGTTGATGACGAAGGCGCCGGGGATTGGCGTCGCATCGATCCAGGTGCCGGCGGCGTTTCTCACCTGCAGGCCGCCGTTCATGTCCTGGGCCAGGATGGTCAGGCAGCCGAAGTCGGTGTGGGCGCCGGCGCCGATCTGCTTTTCGGTGATGCTGCCGCGCTGCGGCGGATAGTGCAGGGGCCCCAGCGTCGCCATGGGGTCGGTCAGCTCGCGGTCGAAGTAGCACTCGTCGAGGCCCAGCGAGAGGGCGAAGGCGTGCATGATCTGCTTGCCCAGGCCCACCAGGCCATCGAAATAGGACTGCATCGACCCCTGCCAGCCCGGCAGATCCCGCGGCCAGAGGTTGGGGCCGTGCAAGGGCGTGCCGGCGGCCACCAGCGGGTGGTCGGCGGCCAGATCACGGCCGATCTTCACGCCTTCCTTCAGGTCGCCGCCGGTGGTCTGCTTGGCCGGGTCCAGGTTTTCGCCGCCGACCTTGAAGTAGCCGCGGTGGCAGGGCGACTTCTCGATGTCGATTTCCAGCTTCTTCTCCATCGGCTGGTCGAAGAAGCGCCTGGCCTCGGCGAAAGTGCGCGCCACCACCGCCTCGGCGATGCCGTGGTTAGTCAGGTAGAAGAAACCGATGTTGCGGCAGGCATGGCCGATCTTGTCGGCCACCGCCTGGCGCGCGGCCAGGTCGCCGGTCAGGAAGGGGCCGAAGTCGATCACCGGGATCTCCTCCAGGGCCACGCGCTGTCCGCGCAGGCTTTCTTCGAGTTCGACGGTGTCCAGGTCAGCGGTGGGGGTCATGACTTCGCTCCTTGCGCGCGCCGCATGAGGATCCAGGAAACATAGCCGACGATCATGATGAGGGCGGCCCCGCCGGTGGTCATGGCACCCAGGGTCGGGACGCCCGGCGTGTAGCCGGCGACCATCTTGGCGTAGAGGTATTCGGGCACGGTGGAATCGGCGCCGGTGGTGTAGAGCGACAGCGGGAAGTTGCCCCAGGACAGCAGGAAGGCGAAGAGCGCGCCCGAGAAGATGCCGGGCCACAGCACCGGCAGGGTGACCTCGCGCAGCACCTGCCAGCGCGTCGCGCCGAGGTCGAGCGCCGCTTCTTCCAGCGCCGGATCGAAGCTGTAGACCTGGATCGAGATGATCAGGGTGACGATCGGCACGATCCAGACCAGGTGGGCGAAGACGGCCGTATGCCACGACAGCGGCAGCCCCAGGGTGTTGAACCACAACAGCAGGGCCAGGCCGAGCACGGCCTGGGGAAAGAAGATCGGCAGCAGCACGATGCGCTGGAACAGCTTGCGGCCGCGCCAGTTGTAGCGGGCGAAGGCGAGGGCGCCCATGAAGGCCAGCACCACCGAGACGGCCGTCACCATGAGGGCGATCACGATCGACGTCTGGATCAGGATGCCGATTTCGATCGAATCCAGCGTGCGCTCCCACCAGCGGGTCGACCATCTGGCGATGGGAAAGGCGAAATAGCGCGACTGGGACAGCGAGGCGAGCACCCCGCAGACGACCGGCAGGTAGAGGAAGACGATGATCGCCAGGGTCCAGGCCCCGATCCAGCCTTTGGCACGCGATTTTCCGGGCCCGGCCATCAGCGTCTCCCCAGGATACGGTCGAGGTCGAGGTAGCGCAGCACCAGCAGCACCAGCGCGCCGATCACCACCATCAGCAGCACCGAGAGCGCGGCGCCAAGCGGCCAGTTCTGGGCGTAGGTGAAGGCGATTTCGATGTCGTGGGTGATGACGATCACCGATTGTCCGCCCAGCACCTTGGATTCTGCCACGGCGCCCACCGACAGCACGAAGGTCAGCAGCCCGCCGATGATGAAACCCGGCATGGCCAGCGGCAGCTCGACCTCGCGGAAGATCTGCAGGCGCGAGGCGCCGAGGTCGCCGGCAGCCTCCACCACATCGCGCGGCACCATGGACAGGCCCAGCACCATGGGGAACAGCATGAAGGGCAGATAGACGTAGACCATGCCGAAGACGATGATCGGCGGGGTGAACAGTAAGGACTGCACCTCCAGGCCGAAGAGGGTCTTCATGGTGCCGTCGAGTACGCCGTTCTTGATGAAGAACAGCACCCAGCCGAACAGACGGATGTTCTCGGAGATGAACAGCGGGAAGACCAGCAGCAGGGTGATGAGGTTGGCCCAGCGGCCGAAGATGTGCGCCAGCCCATAGGCGACGGGGTAGCACAGCAGGGCCAGGATCACGACCGCCAGCGCGGCGAAGAACAGCGACCACAGGAAAGACAGATAGACTGTGTTCGCGGGATCGAAGATGGTCCGATAGTTTTCCAGGGTCGGCGCGCCGAAGACGGCGAAGCTGCGCGGCTCGGCGAAGCTGAAGGCGATCACCGCGATCAGCGGCGCCACGAAGCCAACGGCCAGCAGCACCAGAACGGGCAGGGAATACCGGGCGCCGCTCGACAGCGACAGCCACCGCATCCTTGGTTTCCGGCGGTTATCCGCCCCTGTGGTTGCGATCGCCGTCATCAGTTGGTGACCAGGATGGAGTCCTTGGCATCCCAGCCGATCAGGACTTCCTCGTCCAGCTTGCCGCGGAAGGCCTGCTGGCGCAGCCGCTCGACCATGAACACGCGCTCGCCGACCCTCACCTGGTACTGGATGCGTGAGCCCAGGACGTACTCGTTGTAAAGGCGGCCGCGCAGATGGTTCTCGGCCTCGCCGGGCGCGTCGATGAAGCGCAGGTATTCGGGGCGCACGACCAGGTGCCCGCTCTCGAAACCTTCGGGCATTTCGCGCAGCAGGAAGTCGCCGGGGATGCCGACGCCGCTGGCCCGGCCGTTCATGCCGCGGCGCACGTCGATCACGTTGACCTCGCCCATAAATTCGGAGACGAACTTATCGCGCGGCCGGGTATAGATCTCTTCCGGGGTGCCGACCTGGACCAGATCGCCGGCGCGCATGACACCGATGCGGTCCGACATCACCATCGCCTCTTCCAGGCTGTGGGTGATGTACATGAAGGTCTTGCCGGTCTCCTTGTGGATGTCCTTCAGCTCCTTCTCCAGCGTCTTGCGCAGCTTGTAGTCGATGGCGGACAGCGGCTCGTCGAAGAACAGGATTTCCGGGTCGTAGGCGAAGGCGCGGGCCAGGGCCACGCGCTGGCGCTCGCCGCCGGAGCATTGGGTCACGTTCTTGCCATAGTAGGCTTCCGGCAGGCGCAGCAGGCGCAGCAGTTCCATGGCCCGGGTCCGCCGTTCTTCGCGCGCCACGCCCCGCATCTTCAGCGGAAACTCGATGTTCTGGCCGACCGAGCGATGCGGAAACAGCGCCAGCGACTGAAAAACCATGCAGGTCGGCCGCCGATTGGCCGGGGTTTCGTTGAGGCGCCGGCCGCGCAGCGCAATCTCACCGCCGCTCGGTTCCTCGAGGCCGGCCAGCATGCGCACAAGGGTCGACTTGCCGGACCCCGACGGGCCGACGATGGTGAAGAACTCGCCTTCTTCGACGTCGAGGTCGATCTCATTGACTGCCGTGAATTCGCCGAAGCGCTTGGTCAGCCCGGAGAGTCGGAGAATGGGTTCGGTCACGGAACGCTACTCTTTCAGGTACGGACGCATTTCAGGAACGCTGCATTGCGATAACGATGGGGGCCGGGGGAGCGGAGGGGGAGGGGGACGACAGAAAACAAAAAATAGAAAATAAAAAGACAA
>ERZ1740062.518-NODE-518-length-20434-cov-10.243977_pt1 | contig 20434 bp, 24 predicted proteins | sample MGYA00581741_ERZ1740062 | MGnify/ENA primary metagenome ERZ1740062 (study PRJEB43018, sample SAMN04849747) | marine metagenome | isolation source: floating plastic debris | place: Pacific Ocean | collected 2008-09-01 | study: EMG produced TPA metagenomics...
AGAGTGATTACCTGTCTTAGACTCTGCCATGTTAGACTCGTAACAAGCTCTAGTCTAGTAGCAGGGAATGGTCTGCCGAGTGTTTGTAAAGCTTCCTTCACTTGTACAGCCGCAGATGTGTAAAACCTGACAACAAAACATTTCTACTCTATTGCTGACTGACAATTCATAGAATTTACATTTCAGTATACAGTTTGAACCAATCCAAAGATATTGTAGGCTTATTTTAAAAAAATCTGATTCATACATAATGATTCCAGATAAGGCTAGAAGAATATCGTTAGCTCTGTACAGCTGGTGCAGGTAGCCTGTGTATGGTAGGAAGACTGAAGCAGCAGTTCACAGTGATACACTTACCCTTTCTCCAGATCGATATCAGCTTGCTTCATGTGTCTCCAGTATCGAGTGCATTCTTTACTCTCTGATGCAGTAACAGGCTCTCCGTATACTAACACTTTAACTAACACCACAGCCAACAACAGTAAGTTCACTATCCACGTCAATGTCTAAAGAAGAGAGTAAGATATTTCCCATCATCTTGTTAGGGGTTAGATGGGCAATTCCAATACATGTTGTCAGATCAGTGTTGCAAGATGAGGTTGTGTGAATATGTTGGTAGGGCAGATTCTGCACAATAAATGGCCAGTTTTCATTGTCAAGATTGTCCCGTACCTTTGATTGATCAATCATTTATGTTAAGTCAATAACAGGCAAAAACATAAATACTCAAAAATCAGAAACTCTTCATTAAATTCATCCTTCCCATGATATATGTTTATTTAGTTTTGTCACATAATTTCAATCAAAGTTGTTACAAAAGAGATATCAAAGTTCAATATAGCAAAGGGAATTGGGATTTATATTAGAATTATATATAAAACTATTTTTAAGCACTTAACATACATACCGAAGGAATAAGCCAGCTCCACAGACCAAGTGATTCCGATATACTGTCTGTGTATGCCTTCAATGTTCTACTAGAACCTCCAGTCTCAACACTACCAATAGCTGTACCGCTGCTGCTGTCCTCAAACATGGAGCTAAAAAAGTTTATGTTATACAGATACAACATTATGTTACGCTGAGGGCATTGGGTATTTTACTCCCTATTGACTAAATCAGTGGCAATATGTGATACAAAAGTGTCCACATAAAGTAAAAATATCAACCTCTCAGAGCAATAATTAAAATTGACTCACTGAACTAATCAGAGACAGTCAGCGTATAAAAGATTATTTCACAAATCCAACATACTATCGCACAATGCAAGAAATAAAGTAACGTTCTATAATAACATGAAGATAACATATCTAACCTGACTGGGTTGAAGATTAGTATAGAGAACATGAACATGCAGAGTATGATTCTGCTGCCGTCCACCATGCCAGTCTGACCGTTGTATACAGAGCTCGGTGAGAATGCTGCTGTAGGGGAGCCACCGCTGGTGTGACAGCCCTCATCAGCAGACGAGAGGGGAGACTCAGGAGGTATAGTCTCCGGACTCGGATACGAACCATCTGATGACGGGGTTAGTGGCTGTACAGTAGTAGTAGATACTGTCTCACATGATGCTAGAATCTGCATTACAAGTAAAACACGCGTCATTCAGTAACTCAACTAACTAGTCAAACAACAAAAATTTCAGATGACAAATGTGGGTTCTGTCAATACCGATGATGCTGATTTGAGAAAAACTGATCATGAGGTGAGGGTTACATACGTATTGACTTGATATACTAAAATATGCTGCACTAGTGATTATTAATATTTTCTGAATACACACATTATCAGGATTTTTGCCGATTTCTGTGAGAGCCATCTTGAGTACAAGGTTTTGCTGTGTTAGTCGAGCGTTAGCCTGTCTCAGATGTGTTACTGATTCTATAGCCTTCTTAAGAACAGCTGACTTATTCAGTTTGGCATCTTTACCCATCACCAAATCCTTCAATTCCATTATTTTGTCGTTGATGCTCATACGATATCTGAAAAGAGACAGAGAAATTGTATTAATTACTTTTATATGAGGAAATGTCTAGCAGAAAAGATGGTGCATCAAAATAAATCAACACAGTGCTGAAGTTGTGCCCTTTATATCAATGAGCGCACAACTCCAATTTCCACATTAGGCCGTTGCCTGCTTTATATAAAATGTTTATGATAAAATTTGACAACCATGACATCAATATGTAGGCCCACAGAAGTTTTTAGTCACCTTGAAGAATGCGGATAGTTAACGTCAGAAGATCTACTGCTTGATGTGACCGTGATTCAAAAAATCTGCAGCATGCATAACTCATTACTAGCAATATTATTGCAATTATACATAAGCACCTTTTTTCGATGACATTGTGAGATGATTTACGTTCCTTGGGTTTGGCCTGTCCTCTGAGTTTGGCTATAGGTAGTTTATTATTAGGATCGGCTGACTGTGCGATAGCAGCTGCACCAGAGACAGGTGAGGAGGCTGTGACATTAGTCTGCTGAGCTGCTGATGTAGTTACTATAGAAGCTACTACTGTAGGTGTGGACACAGCCGAGGAGCCAGCAGACAATGCAGTAGGGGGTGTAATCACTCTCACTGCAGGCAGATTGTTAACTGGCTGTTTCACTCGCTGCACTTGTTTACCTGTGGGAGTCAGTAGTGCTGCTGAAATATCAAATAACACAGAGACTAATGAGTCTGCGCTATTCAATGAGGTATGTACAAAGAGCATGAGATAGAGGAATATGTATTACAGAAGTTGTTCTCTCGGGTGATATGAAGAAGAAGATACAATAGAAGATACTGTACTGACCTCTGGTAGCAGGGTTGTTGTTAGGTTTAGGAGTCAGATTGACAGGATGATTGAGAGTAGTAGTAGTACCAGTAGCAGGGTTTAACACTAGTGTAGTGGTGGTTGTAGCAGGGCGTATCTCACTCTGCACCTGCTGCTGCTGCTGCTGCTGCTGCGGCTGGATGGTAGCAGGTGGTGATGCAGGCATTGTCTGCATCAGTATCTATAACCAGAAAATACAATGAATATCAAATAAACATAGATCATATCAAGAAGGCTGCACATGAATATACTTGACGTATCTATAGACATACATGTATGCTGGTAATATTCAGTTCAAAGCTTTATTACATAACTACACATGTAACCACTCGGCATCAACCTACGGAGTTCGTGTAGGATCTTCCTTGTATCAAATCTGGGTGAGCAAAGACCGGTCATGAAAACTATAGCTCAAAGACCGCTCAGACATTCACAATACAAGCGCAAACAATTCGTCAGAACCAGAAAGAAAAGCCAGTTATAGCCTAAATTCATGACATCTCAAAGCTTTACTTCACAACACCATTGCTTCTTCAACCAGCTCTAAATCAGATATAATTTTTTGACAAATTCTCAAGTAGGTTACATGAAGAAGTTCAAGTGAAATTGAGCTAAAACATAAGCCCAATAAAAGATCAAGTTTGATCCCTCTGGCTTGCGCTTGGTGCTGCTAATAGCGAGTGGCCATGGTCGTGACTAGTTGGAGGATAGCAACACAAAACACAAGCAAACGGGATCTCACCCAATGACAAAGTAGTTGGATAAAACTCAAAATCTCAATTGTCTAAGGCATGTGAAAACTTTATTCAAGGTGCTGGTAAGTTCATGTGAACAAACATTTTATATAACAGCTGACATGTACAGCATGAATATATATGCAACTTGCCTGTCTGAGCTGATCCACAGTGAGTTGACCTACATTGATGTTGCCCATGTTTTGAGCCTGTAATTGGCTGAGCTGGCTGACCTGGTTCTGTGACAGCTGGCCAGGCTGTAGCTGCGACACTCTGGTATTACCACTTATCTGATCATGATGGGTAAGCTGCTGTGCATTATTCACTGATTGAATAAGAGCTGCAGTGGGTTGTGTTGGGGAGGGCAGACTACCAAGGGTCTCCATCTGTGACTATAATAAAAAAAAATAAATTTAATGAGCTAGGAACTTCGAGTCATCCATATTTTCCATTAACAAGGTGCTGAAAACCTCACATCAGTTATTACTTTGTTGAATGAACCGATTAACGAAAAATGATATAAACCACAATCCTGCACCTATCAAAAGACCCAAAAATATTCTATAATTTAATGTTAGACTACAGCTACAGGTAAGATGACCTCAATTGATTCAGAGCAGAAAATACTGTACATGTACATACCACATCCATAAGATGAAGAGGCTGGTTAGATTGGTTGTACTGTAAAGCAGCAGCCGCTGGCCCTGTAGTTGTGACCTGCGCATGACCTCCATTCTCTATATCAAACTCGAGACTGGGATCCACGATCAACTAAAATAATTGCATTTCAGTTACATTCCTTTACATTGATACTAAAAACGACACCAACTGCAGATGATTCCAAGGGAATTCTTATTATTCTATTCAGCAGGATTTATTTACAAAACATACAAACATGCATTAAGAGAAAGAGGTAGCTCAGTTGGTTAACACAGACAGACACACAAGCATTAAAAACCCTGGGTTCAAATCTATCTGCTGTCTACTGTCAACTCAACTGAGTCGCTAGGCTGCAGGTGTGCTCTCACCTACATGCACACTGAGAGCTAGCTGGTGCAGTTATTGCAGCCTTTTCTCCTAAGCTACTACTATCTCATCACCCAGTCTTTGGGCTAGGTGTGCGATTGACCTTGCTATTTAAATCAACATCCAGTATACTTATTAGAGGACAACACAAAGTCACACAGCTGGTCAAGATGTATCATACTGTTGTTGATACAACTGTGTGTGCGTTGCCCTAAACTGTATTCCATATGTAGCATACCTGGTCAATTAAACAATCGAGGTTCTGGTTTGATTCCAGTTTGACATCTGAAGACTCATCAGAAGCATATTTCAGTAAGTCAAAGTCATCAGGAGCAGTGAGTGAGTCAGCTAATCCAGAAGATGATAAGTACTGGCTACTGTCTGAGTGTAGCATACCTGAAACAGTGAGTGTATACACCACGTCTGCAGCGTTATAAGTATTCTAACATTAGCCTACTGAGTTACTAGTGTTTCACATAGCAAAAGCTACTCACTTAGCCTGACCTGTCAGTCTGTCATGCGTCCAGGCGCAGAGGAGCATTTCTTTACCCTTGCAGGACCTGTGATCGCATCAAATTGTTTACAGGATGGCGGGACAGGCTCCCACTCACGCACACTCATCTTGATTTGTATTTCAGGTATAAAACTGATGTGACTTTAAAACTCATCGGAAACTTTAAAACCCTGATGACCCCATTCTTGAACTTCCAGAGCACTTTCACATATGAAAAAACCCAATAAAAGGCAAAACCCATCATTATCCATGGCCTACCAGTTGAATTAGGTGAGAGAAGACTACCAAACATATCCTCATCCATGTGTGATTCCTGATGAGACAGTGATCCTAACACCTCTACAACAGCAACAGTGCACAGATAAAACATGAAACAAACCAACATGACAGCTTACTTATTAATAGTAATACCACCTAGCACCTCATCATTTGTGAGGTCTGACAGGTATATCTATCTGTTTACTGTTTTTAAACCACCAGCATGATCCTGTATGCTGCAGCAATATGCAAAACTAAGCAACAAAACACCCTCCCTATAAGCATACAGCTCACCACAGAATACAAATTAGGGGAATTTGTACCAGTCCAATGTCATTAGAAAAGGTTCCATTTTGCATGAATTTGGCAGTGCTATCCTACATGGAGGTGACCAGTTGATTGATCGCATTGTCAAATACGAGCAAAAAAGTATCAAACTTGGTCCACTATATTCATACTTATAGTATGGAGCTCTAGAATAATAGAGACACACAGGATATGTACATTTATCTTCATCCATGCGCGCCCTGCCTCGAATTTGTTTTGGATTGAGACGTAATGGTGGACAGAATGCCAGACATTATTAAAGCAGCCGACCTATACCAATGATTGACAAACCTGCCATGACTCCTGGTTTCATTTAACGGGGCTCTGCCCATAGATAATAAGTGAAAGGTAGGAGGAGCAAAAACCAGGCATGTTTAGATTGCTGTTAATCACTCTTCCAGCCACCCAACGCCTACGGACTCTCAGCCCATTCTGCCGTATTGGGATGGACTGAGTGTCAGTCTAAGTTAGACCTTATGCCAACAAACAAAATTACAAAACTAAACTATCACCAACAGTCAAGTCTACTCTACTGAGCTGTTGCTCACTGATTAACTGGTGATTAACTAGCTAGTAGTTATCCACAGCCACTGATAGGCTAGAATGATGATGGTGGTTGGTGGTACTGATAGTTTAGAGCCATTTCTAGGTTTTATTATGACATGAGCCATCCATAATTCGTCATTTGACTTGTTATTGTTTCTTTGTGGATCACAAACTCACTCTGTGACTCTCAGTACATGTAGTTTAATTAAGTCTCACCTTCAAAGCCATCCATCATTTGACTCTACTTTAGGTATATATCACAAACTCTTTCTATCAGGCAGGAGTTTCTCTTGTCCTTGTCTATCAGCAAGCAAACAGTGTGAGTCCCAGAAGTGTACTAGCTAGTAGCAGTAAGCAAGTAGCCAGTTTAGTAGTAGTTGTGGCAGAGTTGTATTAGCACCATATATCATCAATGAAGTATAATAATAAAGCTGCATGAATTTAGTAGTCAGTTGTAGGCTGCATTAGTGTGGTATGCAATGTATCTTAAAATGGTACACAGCTGTACATTATTACCATCTCGCTTGTTCCAGCCTAGTAGTAGGCTTACATTACTGTTTGTCGTTAATCACTTTGTTGTAAATCATTACATATTATATAGAATAGTAGGTACACGTTGTTGACAATGTAAACTATTGGGAATATCTGGTTAGATCTGTTTGTCCAATCAGAGGACAAGAAACTGTGGTGGTGCCATTTGACGTCATCATATACATGAATGAACTACTCACCTTTTGACCTAATTATGTTTATTTACAAACAGTGGTCACGTGGATACCATGTGACTATGAACAGTCAATATTGATCGAGGAGAGGTTTTGCTGATTCAGCTACATGCACTTGCATTGTGCTGAGTCACTTAAGTTTGCAATAATCACATGCCTTGTTTAGTGTGTTCTAGAGTTTTCTAGATATTTCTGTTGAGTCTATATAAAGCACAGCTGAGATTTGGCTATATCACAACACTTTTTGTTCATATTCAACTGCAGACAACTGTCACTACCAGGCATAATTGTGTATCTTACATTTAGCAGTTTTACTTTCACTACACACAGCCACTGTATTCTGCAGCATTATGGAGGGTAGTATAAGTGTTAAAGCATACCTGGAGTCGTCTGGTGAGGCCACTGAGATCAGGCGATTTGAACTGGATTCCGATGTTTCAACAAGTTTCGAATATCTCAGGAGCAAAATTGCCTCTATCTTCCCAGCCCTCTCTGCACAAGGGTTCAAGATCTTTTGGAAAGGTATAAATCAATATTTCACTTGCAATCCTCATAATGCATTTATATGTGTTTTTTTTTGTTTTAGTTTTAGAGACTTTGTCTTTGACATTTGATTTTGAAACGATCTATGATAGTGATACAGCGACATTCTGATTTCATTTCTTACAAAATCCACTGAAATTATTGCTGATTGTACAATTTAGAAATTATAAGCCAACATTGCTTTCAGTCATGATATCAGGTGCAGGAAGGTTTGCTTTCTCATGATGGATGGGTATTGATGTAGGTTATTTTGTGTTACAGATGAAGAGAGTGATATGATAGCTGTAAGTTCAGATGAGGAGCTTGTGCAGGCTTTACTACATGGCAGGATTAATGGCATGGTCAGGCTCTATGTGCAGAGAGTTGGTGATGATAACTCTACATCATCCGAGTCGCCTTCTTATGGCTGTAAGTTTGTCATTGCATCGTCCCATAGTTATACCCTAGAAAGCTAAACAACTCCAACAACTTTTTTGTGATAATCATGGTCTTTAAACATTGTAGTTATTGCTATTTGTTGTCTGCATAATTGAATTGTCATGAGTTTTTCAAATTTATCCTCTCTAGAAATTATCCATTATTAGCCTGTCAACAGCAACACATAAGTGCAGACACTCTCCATCACCATGTGTCATTTATTGACTTTTTATATGCGTTGTAGTTGTAGGACCACCTGTGATTAACTTTTAAAATGCCCGCGGTTTTTTTCAATGCTTTTAAATTCTTTGAGTTGGGGAGAGTTGATCATTTAACGTCCGCTGTGGGGTTTCCATATGGCCCTATATGAAAAAGCACACTGATCACTGTGTTATTATATTATTGTTATATGTAGCTGCTGCCGGATCAGGAGCGGGACCTTCTAACGCTAATGTAGAGCATCCTGGTGTGATGTGTGATGGATGTGACATTCCAGTACGTGGCCTCAGATTTAAATGTCTCGTGTGTCCTGACTATGATCTGTGCTCCACTTGTTGTGACAAAGGTAAATTGATAAGTTTTTTTTCGCTTAGAGCACATACAATGATATTGAGTGTGGTGACTTAACAATTGAAACATCAAGTGAAGTAAAAACACCACACATCATAACTACATGTAGATGGTTGTGTGTGTGTGTGTGTACGTGCAAGCTGCTGTGATTTTTATCTGTCATAAACTCGTGACAATGTTTCATGCTGATGCGGTTTGTCATGAACTAATTTAGGTTTAGAGGACAGCGTATTAAAGTAGGCATGAAATCTTTGGGCGCAGATTTATGCCTGTAAATGTGTCTTGATCATGTGCTGTGGTGGAAAAGGCTTATTGCGGAGAAGTGTGATTTTATGCCCATTGCCATTTTAATTTTGTATGCCTTGATATCTGAAACTGACATAATCATGACAGAGTGGTTTTGAATAAGAATTGATCTATCAGTGGCAGTCATGCTCCACGCCTCATGTCCGCTATCAGCTTTGGAAAATGATGATGTAATACATGTATGTTCCGTGGCTCAATTTTGCCTTGCAATCATTTATATAAGGTATTTATAGGTTCAATTATGCCTTGCAATCATGTAATATATTTATCAGCTCATTTTTGCCTTGTAAACTCAAGTTCTATGTGCAAACAAAGCGCCATTTTTATTTACTTAAACTGCTATTATAACTTCCCATAGCTGCTGAATATTGCAAACGGTATTCATAACTCATAGCCATTTATACATATGCAACATGGCAGCAATAATGCATTAATTTTGGAAGAACTGCTGCATCTCAGTGCCAATACATGTACCAACAACACGTCTTTCTCGTTTACCACTTTGATCACTTATCCACGCTTTGTGTCCATATTTTTTGGTTAATTCTGTTGAGAATACATCAGAAGGTACTAGCCTGAGTCAGGCTGTCTATGTCTTTTAGATGGCCGAAAAGGCTAAGACAGTGTAGGATGTAGCGCTAGAATAATCTTCCAGCACTCTTCAGTACAGTTTAGTGAATTTATGTCATCAACATTCAATCAGTACCAATCTTTTGTTGTATTGAACAGGGCTGCACAATCATCACTACATGCTGAGACTGGCCTCTCCTGCGTCTGAGTGGACTGGATGTGGTAGACGGGGTGGTGGTGGTCCTCGTCACGCACCCTGGTGGATCCCAGGCTTCGGCGGCCAACAAGGACAAGGATGGGGAGGACCAGGTGGACACTGGAGGAAATTCTGGAGAAATATGATGAGGAACGCTAATGCTGGTCACCCAGGAAGTGCTGCTGGTGAGTGTATACACTGTGTTGTACACTGATTTCCAGCGACAGCGTAACATATATGGGTGGATATGTAAACTGCAAGCACAAGATGCGTAGCTGAAATCTCCTAAAATAAACTGATTTTAATTAAATGTATAGACATTGTAGATATTTAGATATTGTCAACCTGTCCTAAAGTGAAGTAAAAGATGTGCCGACAACCGAACTACATGATTTTGATTATATTTCATGTAGATGGACAGACAGGACAGGGTAGGTGTAATCCACAGACAGGTGGAGTAGGAGGCGGGGCTTGTGGAGGATCAGCTGCAGCAGCTGCAGCTCCTGAGTCTGGTGGACAGCAGCAGCAGATGGCTGAGGAACAGAAAGCAGCACAGAGAGAATACCTGCAGCATGTAGGAGCTCAGGTATCCACGCTACTCGAACCTTTCGGTATAGATGTCGATGTGGAAGTCGAGGAGAGAGAACCGGGTATCAGACACAGAGGTCAAAACAGAGGTCAATTCAGAGGTCAAGGTTTGTACTTTATTTGCTCCGTAATCACACATCAGATTTTGTAGTAATGGTTTAAGAAATACCATAATAGATGTTCTTATCTTATTGCTAGTGTAGAATTTTCTATAAGAGTATTCTATTAGCAATAAATAGGCTCTGAAAATTCAATCTTATCTAATCTTGCATACACTCGATGGTTTTAGGACAGAAACTTGGAGGAAAAGGAGGAAAGTGTAACAGAAACGGCAAGTGTAAGCCAGCTGGAGATTGTAAGAAAGGCTGTGAGCCAGCCAGCCAATCAGCTGCTTCTGCTGATAAATCAGAGGCGAGCGTATCAACGGCAGCTGCTGATAACTCTAGTGGCAGTGCTGAGGTGATGGATAGTAAGCCAGCTGACTCTACTATTACTGATGACACTGCACAGCGTGCTGCATCTACCGCTGCCGCTGCTGTGGACGCTGCCGGAGAGGAGACTGCTATGGACAGCGGAGAAGATGATGCAAGCTGGATCAAAATTGAGCAGAAGGTGAGAATTTCATCATAAGAGTTATCAGAGTATGTGATACATTACAATAATAATAGTGTAGTTATGCTCCTGTTGCATATTAAGCTTCGGCTCAAGTGAACATAGCTCATACATCAAGATTGGTATTGGTACTAAACATGATTCTATCAAATCTATAACCTGCGAAAGCCAGACCATTTCTGTTTTCCGAGATTTTTTACTCATTATTATGGTATGTCATGGGAATATGTGCTGATTAGTCTTATGGAGATAGACCTTGCATGTAAACCTTTTCGACCCATTGAGAACCATTAGCACATGGTTATGTCGAGAACATGCTTTACTGCATTCTTATTGCGGCAATAGATGTCAACTGCATCAATGATCAACACCCTGAGTACACCATGAGTGTCAGTTGAAATGAGGATTAAAAACCTTTTCACTCCTTGGTTTGAGCATGTTAATTCATATGTTGTGTTGTTATATTTAGCCTGAGGATATGGATATAGTAATGCTACAGAAAGACGAGCCTAAGCCAGCACCCTCCGCTCCACAGATGCCTCCACAGTCTATACCAGCTATGAAACTCTACCCAAGCCTGAAAACCCAATCACCACCGCAGTCACAGGCTGGGCCATCCAGTGCCCCACCTTCTACCAAGTCAAGTGAGGAGATGGCACTTGATGCCAAAGTAGCTGAGGCTATTGACCAGATGAGAGCCATGGGATTCCATGATGATGGTGAGTTATGGTGTTCTACACATTATTGCTATTCCTATATAGCCGCCTTTAGTTTTCTTAATCCTGAAACTGATCAGTATCTTAACCATTTTTCTGTACCTTACAATAGGACTGTACTGTACAGGAAATTTAGCTGAAAATAAGCTCCGATTGCCATCTTTGTCATGTATTCCAGATTTTGGCAAATAAGACAACACTGTAAGAATATTATAATCACACAGCATAAATTGTTATTATTACAGGTGGTTGGATGACAGCGATGCTGTATGAGAACAATGGTGATGTTTACAAGGTTATAGATTCAGTTCTCAGAGCAGCTCATAACCGTAGAGAGTAGAGCATCCTCATCCCCACATAAAAGAAGAATCACATTAAAACCCATACGTCAAACTGAGAGCGGCAACCCTCAAAAACAAGATTAAACAAATAGTATCACGTGATAATTGGTATAAATTTTGTTTCCATTTCCATAACATATGAAAAAAAGCAAAAAAAAGTTACAAAAATATTATCCTGAACTAGTGTTTGTTTTCTCGCTTGTGTTGCCCAATGGCTTGTTATCATAAGTTCCATTCTTGGATGGATGCGTTTAAGCCTGGTGGAAGTTTTAGTTGCATCATTTCATAATTGATAGACTGTGTTTTGTCTTTATCAAACATACTTACCACATGTAATATTACATGTTGTGCTTACTTTGCATATAACTGACTGTTTGGTATTTTTGTGCTCCAATCTTTATTCATATTCATCTAAGCTTCTATTTTTACAAAGATATTTTCTGCTTGTATCAGTTTCATAAAAACTCCGAATTAGACACATAAACAGACTCACAATTTACCAATTTTAGCATTTTAATACAACCAATGGTCCTCATATACATCACTTATCACATCAATATGACATCAAGGGAAAACTTGGTAAAGGCAAGGAGTAATATTACTCCTTGGTAAAGGAGAGATCAGCTTAGGGTCGCTTCTTTTCAAGATGATCGGAAATTGGTTGAATGATACAAATTTTCCTTGCGCAAAAACTATCCAATCTTTGTGTGACAATGTCAGTTTTGGTGAATCCTAGTCCAACTCTCACTTCCATCAATATAATGTTGGTTGCCGTTGCCGATGAGGACAACCTACACCATAGGATTCAGGAATGCTCCTACCATAAAACAATCGAGCAGTTGTCTCCTCAACCACATAGGGAAGATGACTTTGTTAGGTTCACTGTGACTGAAGTGTAGCATATAGTGTGCACTGTACATGATGAGAAAAACTTTTCTGATTTGAATAATTCAATCTCAGTGCCTCAAATTGACAAGAGGAGCGCCTCCTGTCACAGTTAATAAATCGAACATGGTGGCAAAGTAGATTACGCCACTTATTGCTATGAATGGCCTGATTATTAAAAGTAAAAGCAGCAAATGATGTCAAGAGTAAGCGCTTGAGCTGAAAAAGTATACGCACAGCCTTGGAACTTGAATATGAAAACATGTACAGCTGTACACATAGATTTGTTTGGGCTTTTGTTAAAAATTCTGATCTTTTGGCCAGAAACTTGTAGGGAAGAGTCATTAAGTGGGATAGTCAACAAGATTAAGATTATCTCAGTTTGTGATAAGGTGGACTATGTGCTACCAGTAGCTTGCTACGGCGACGAAATCACAGCCATAGGCATATAATACATGCCTATGATCACAGTACATGTGCTCTACCTTTTCAACCATCACTCATTACGCTGCATAGGGAGTATAACATTGGTTGACGAGAAATAATCTGTATGAATCTTGACTCTTCTTCATAAACATGAGTCCTGTTGGGAGACTAGTTCAGCACAGAGTTAACGTTCACATGATTGTAAGCCACTATTTTAATAATTTGTTTAAAATATGTATTGTCTTTGGTCATGAATGAGAAATGGAAAGGAGATTGCATGTTGTTAATGTAGCAACTGCCCTTGACGAAAGAAATAAATATCCAAAATGACCTTTTGAAACATTGTCTTTACGTGTCCGTGACCAAGAGAGGACAAGTTTTGCATGTTTTTAATTGTCATGAGGCACCCAATTCCTTCAGGATAAGGGGCGGAATCTTCAAGTTTATTATGCAAATCTTCAGTCTATGTATTTCAAATCTAAAAAGATACAAACTTTGGTAGAAATATTCAATCAAAAGACACAAATCTAAGCATCTCAAATATTTTAATCAACCTATAGTTGTTTAGCTGTTATAGTTGTTATCCTTACTTCATTCATAGTCTTAAATCTTCATGAAAACACACTGGGAGCCCCTGTTATTCAAACTTTTTGTTATGTGATGAATTTATGATCAATTATTCCATGCTGATGGAGATCTTTTTCAGAACAAGTACAGCCTGATGCAAATTGCAAACCATGCAATCAATCATTTATTTTAGGGTGTACATTTTCAAGATTCTCAGGATTTTCAGAAAAATGATGGTCACGGTCAATAATAGTCTCATTATGAAACTACAGTAGTCTGAGGTCGGATGGAGTCGTGGCACCTGATGACAGTGTACATTTTCAAGATTCTCAGGATTTTCAGAAAAATGATGGTCACGGTCAATAATAGTCTCATTATGAAACTACAGTAGTCTGAGGTCGGATGGAGTCGTGGCACCTGATGACATACATGTAGTTAGTCAGTCACAAACTTATTAAACCTAAACAAAAAAGGGAATAGTAGCATCAAAAAATGATCTGAATGAATATAAAAAAGTCTGGCAAGATAGCATCAAATATTGAATGCTATCTTGCTATCTTAATAAGCATCACTTATTAAATGTGATTATAGAATAAAAAGTTTGTAAAAGCTCTACAGTATTCTTCATACTATAGCTTTATATTATGGTCATACTACTATCTATATGACACAATGAGACATTTAGCTAATCCTTAGAAAAATCGGTGCTGACCTACAAAATCTGGACGTAACTCAATTCAGTGATATGCATGAGTCTTACTTTGTTAATGCTTGGTGATGTGCTTTGCAGACAATGCTTGTGCTCTCAATGCTGAACGACAGTGGAGCCAAGGCCACAGCTAATTTAACCTCTTCACAGCCAATCTTGGCCATCTCTAATCGGTAAGTTGTATCTTGTATTGGGTGATGATGCCCTATATTCTTTCTGGAAATGCCAATTCTCAGCTAGGATGAGGAATTGAGATCAACTCACTTATAACTGGACATAAAAAATACTTATGAGATAGATATTACAGCACAGTGACAGCTTTTCAAAACTGAGGGCAAACAGTACCAACTTTCACGTTAAGATAACATTATGCTTTCTTTTTGCTAGTTGGTTGGTGGGCTGTACGTAAGTACGATTTATGTGAGCAAGTTCCTTATGATGTTATTTTTAGTATCAAAATTGTGAAAAAAAAAACTGGCGCGGGTGGCCCGCTTGCTCCATCAAAATGTCCTATAAGAACTGTGCTGTTGGTCCCTTTTGGAGATACATGCAGACAACGCTGACAAGCTTTTATGAACAGCATTTGAGAATTAGCTCCCTGAGCTGAATTATAGCTTGATATGAAAATGAAATAAATTATAAGCATTAGCTAGCATAAGGAGGCTAATTTTTCTTGAATCTCCTGTTCAAAGACTCTATGAGAACATGATAATACTATACCACAATACTATACCACCCGCTTCAAAAAATCTTTCAGTTGATTAAGGATCTTTCATAGGCATATAATAGTTATTATATGCCTATGGGATTTTTTGTTGGCGTCTACAGGGAAATTGAATACAATTCTGAATTCCGACCAGTTTTTATGTCGCAGTCATGCAGCTATAGACACAGTCTACAGGGCAATAGGAACACCATTGACAGTTAACCATTTTTGTCAGTCTAGTAATACAGAAAATTTCACTAAACCTCTCACAAATATCCTTACCTTTCAAATCAGAGACCAGTCGGGCCATCACTATCTAATCTTATAATCACTCAGAGACATTCAATATTACGACAATCTGCAGCTATATCCAAGGTATAACTCAAATTCTTGAAGTATAATATTGTTGTATTAACCACAATACGGCTAAATACAATGTCGATATGGTTGAAAACACCACATGCATTGTTTCTACAGCATGTTTTAAAAGCGACCCAGGAGATAAGACTGATTGGGCTTGCGGCTTTATCAGTTTTCTGCTCCCTGTTGCCTGTTATGGTTACGGTCAAGGTCATAAACATCCCCATACTTAGTTAAGGAAGCTTTGTATGGCAAAGTAACCTGTAATCCAACTGCATTTTAGATCTATGACTCCATTGGACTATTTGGGTCAACCGACACAATACCTGCAGACCAAAGGCCTCGTCTTCCATATTGAATCAGACCTGAGAATAGGAGGTAATCTGCTCTTCTCAGACGGACACTCTCTGAAAACAACGGATATAAATAACACTGAACTTATAGCCGGAAGTGCAAACGAACGAGGTCATACTGTCGGTCCAGCTGTCGATGCCAGATATCAATCTATAACAGGTTTTGTACAGTTGGATACGGATTGCGTAATTGCCATTAACTGGGGCTATAGTTGTCTGCTCATGATCGACAGAGTAAACTCTACATCCACTCAGTTCTCTGGTGTGTGTGGAGATCCTGGATTCTCTGATGGAACAGAGGAAGCACTAATGAGGAATCCTGTCAGTATCACAAGGAACATACACTATCCATCAGAGATAATAGTAGCAGACACAGGTAACAATGCTTTGAGGATGCTGGATGTCGTTACAAAAAATATGAGCACCCTCTACTTTGATCCTGTACTGCTGGTAGCTCCTCGCTGTCTCATATTTGACCAGAGTGACAATCACACCCTATATCTAACAGGATCCTACAGCGCAATCTACAAATTCAATCTCTTCACAAAGGCGATGCAGATTCTAGCCGGCGGAGTGAACGAACATGGGCTTGTCGATGGACCATTAAAGCAATCAAAACTGAGCTTTCCAAGAGAGCTGGCTCAGATTACAGATCACATATTTGTGGTAGCTACGCATGGGAACAACGCAGTTAGGCTGTTTGACACTCAGAGAGAGTATATGTGGACTTACTGCGTAGGTGAGAAGCTGATTAATAGGGGACACACTGGAGACGCTCAATGTAGTGTAAACTCACCTAGGTCTGCTTTTGTCGTAGATGACATGTTGTTGATAGGAGGGCAGTACGGCGTTGTTAAGATACCAGGTGAGTACTGGCACATAATCATCCACCAGAGTGGTAGTTTTTTCTTGGTAGCTCGCCAAAAGCTTTTAACTTCATACTGATCTATATGTGTGGTAAAAAATTGTATATATAATCTACATTTTACTGTCTCATATCGTTATTGACGCAACAGAAACTATGTCAGGTAGGTTTCTTTGGCAGACTCCTTATAAATAACTTTCCTGGTGGAAGAACTATAAATATTGTCGAACCTCTTCTAATATTGCATGCATTCTAATAACATGTATACATGCAGTGCCTCTCCGGTACCAATTTGACAGTCATAAGCTAAGGAATCAACCGGTCTCAAGCTAAACCTGTATTCATCACAATCACTTCTCTCAGCAGCTTAGCCATTCTCATACATTTTTCGACGCCTGTAGAATCCACAGTTTTACTTGCGTTGTTAGGGTAATCGGGAGATAATTAAAAATCTATGGGAGTTATGCCCACAATGAAACTGTATAGATAACTCCACCTTTTTGCGAGCCACTCACAATGAGATTAATCTCATTGCTGCTTATTGCAACAATATTTTGAATTTATCAGGAGAGCTTTTGAAGTTTTCTCTCATTTTAGTTATGGTTCCACCAAATCTTGAAAAGCTAGAATGTAACTCCACGTTAAAGCATATCCTATCAGGCAATGAGAGTGTGGCTCTGATTAATATCGACCCAGTCAGTATGGTGCTGCTTCCTGTCGGGGATTATGTCTATCTGAGGGGTGACAACTGCTACGTCAATATGCACATCATCACAAATGGAAAGACTGGTAAGTCATGGTTTTAAATTTTAATATGTACACATTTTTCTTTCAGTTTCTCCCGCCTATTCTATGTCGCTATTCGTGAATTTCAGCTGTAATTGCATCAGGGCAGCACTTATGCTCACAGAAGTTGAGCACATCTGAAAATCTGGACGGAGATGAACGAAGATATGTGAGATTAGCGCTTGGAAAGCTACTAGAGTATGGAGCAGGTGCATCCGCTTTATACATTGATGCTGACGAGAGCTGTAGTTTCAATATCAGCACCACACCGGGTAAGCTGTATTTACCAAATTTTCTGCCTACAGAATAACTTTGTGGCGATATATAGCATGAATTGCTCTGCAAGAGCAAATAAATGAAAACTCAGGCTTGTGAGTCCCCAGCAACCAGTGATCCTAGATTAACTAGGATGTTTTTTTTTTCAATTTAAAACTTTTAATTATCGTTGGATTAGCTTAACCTCCATGATGCAGTGACACTCATTTGCTGAATTTGTTTTATCAGACACACTTGAGAAGATCTCTGGGAATTTAACTTGTCCTGGTAATATAACTAAAGCAGCATCTGTACAGAGCCGCACAGCTAGCATACAGATAGATGTAGATGCTGCAGAAATCTCACAGCAGATTGAGTTACCTATCGGTATACATCCGTACTCGCTTAGCTTCAGTGGAGGGATCAACTGTCCATTGTCAATCAATGTTATAGGTATGTTATCTATCAAATTCATCCTTTTTGGTTCTTTATTTCACAGAGAGCAAATTCACATTCATTCTAAAACATTTTGTGCTGTCATATAATTATACAGACGACACCTGTCATCAATGTTTTTGTTTAAAAATGGGCAAATAATTAATTCCTCTTTCTTGTTGGTAAATTAATTACAAACCAGGTGCCTAGCGTAATGATTCATGCCCCACTTGTGATAGAAAGGGCTACCGGTAATCGTTTTGTCACAAATAGCACCATATACAGTAAATGTAATGACGCTGACTCGGATCATATCCAAATCTGTCAACCCTTGCAGTATACAGAGTAGAACTATTGAATGGTTGTTTCAGAATCACATACATTTATTTGCTTCCGATTTAGACCCATTAGTGAAGAGGCGCGTGTATGTTGTCGCACACTACTCAGTGAATTGTAACCATGCTGAGGTGCCAGTAAACAAGCAGATCATCTCAGAGACAGTAGAGCTCTATAAATCTCAGATCTCAGAGATCTGCCACAGTGGTGAGGCCTGTCATGAGTCGATGCAGGAGATTGACAATCACGCATGTTAATGTTAAAAGTTGACTTCTTATTAATTTCCAATCTGCTTGCCTTGCCAATCTCTTGACTGAGTGTTTGATAAGCATAATGGTGAATGTCCAATAAATAGCGAGATAATTCCAATGTTAGCATGCCCTAATTGATAATGAACAATAGTATAACAGTAATCAGGAAGCAGATGGAGTTACAGAATCTCCATAGCAAGGACACACCTGGACACACCAGTCTTGGCGCAACTATAAGAAGTTGTTTGTCTTACACAAGTATGATTTGTAGTCTCAACTCGATACTTTGTATCGTTTCAAGATTGAAGAATTTGAGGGTAGCAGCTATGAGCATAAAATATGTTTTTCAATCTGCTCGACATAGACCTGGTTTGGATGTAGCTTCATAAAGCACATGCATTTGTAATATGGAAGGGGAACGCCCAATCACGCATTTTTGAGCCATTCAAAAGAAATTTCAAGAGTGGTATGACTGTGGCAACTTTTCATTATTCAGTTGGGTGCACAGAAGCCAATGGCACAGAGGTGGTAGTACTATGCTCAAACGAGAAGCTGACAATACAGTGGCCCACAGATTTAGTATATGGTGGCGAGGTCACAGAGATTCCGTCAGATGTACACAGCATGATGAGCGAAAGGCTGCGAAGCAAAGGATCAGCATTCAGTCTGACTGTCGTTGGTCATGTGCCTCTGTGAGTAATTCTATAAGTCTGTTAATCATGACAACGCAGGAGACAAAACGAGCTAATAGGCGACCAAACTGTGAAAAGCCTGCTGTGTTAGTGGATAGTGTAAGGCCGCTCTTCATGCCAAATCTCCCGGTGTCCACTATATAGCAGATTCGTTTTATGATCACAATCATCGCTAAGGTGTTGGTTTATTATTATCTATTGAATATGAATGTGGAGGAAATTTGCTGTATTTACAGGGTGATGTACCCGACTATGACTGAGGACGGATCAGCAGCCTCGATAAGTCTGGTTTCTTATTGTGATTCTCCAGATATGGTGTACAAGTCAGCATTGGATCTATGTGTCAACAGATTACCATAAGCAGACTGCTCATCAAATCCCAATGATAAACATTTTACATGAATATTTCTGTTACAGAGAAGCCTTGCTGTCAGTAGTTTTAATATTTGTGTGTATCCAGTTGGCATTGTCATACCAAGTTCGTCATTGCCATTGTGTATTTGCAAGTATTTTACAAACCCAACATTGTAAAACATGTTTCATTCTATTAACACTTTTTGATTGTGTGTAGTACCATCTACTTAAAACTAGAGGAAGGTTGGCTTAATTTTATGAGGTTGTATTATGGAAATTTTTCCCAATAACAAGAACACGATATGAACAGATATGCCACATATAATAATAATATTAATGAAAAATGGGAGAAAAATGCATGTTAAAACAAGTAAAAAACATTTGCACCATAAAAAAATTAAGCGATATGCATCAAAATGCAATATGCTCACTCAAAAAAGGATTTAAAAATGGAAACAATCGGTGATGTATGAATGAGTTCATCCTCTATATCACCTGTTGTAGCTGTGACATACAGAATAAGTAAACTTAAAAGTGTTTGATAAATTACAGAACAACACGGATCATTCCTCCTCCATTCTCCACCCGATAACTACAACAAAAGAAATATAGTGAATAACCTATACTATTCATTGTCAGGGTCTGTATC
>ERZ1740062.519-NODE-519-length-20407-cov-10.781103_pt1 | contig 20407 bp, 20 predicted proteins | sample MGYA00581741_ERZ1740062 | MGnify/ENA primary metagenome ERZ1740062 (study PRJEB43018, sample SAMN04849747) | marine metagenome | isolation source: floating plastic debris | place: Pacific Ocean | collected 2008-09-01 | study: EMG produced TPA metagenomics...
GGGCGTAAGTGGCGCCACTTACGCCCCGCACACGACCGTTGGAGCCCTCAAACTATGGTAGTCAGTACTAAGGAAAACCAAGGACTTTAAAGTCCTTAGGTAGACCTTGTCTGTAATTTCTGGTGCACTTAATTCTTTTATGGCCATAAGCAATGCTATTGCCTATTGCCAAATGTGGATATGTAGGCCTACGTGACTATAGACTATACCCATCCTATTGTATTGAGCTTGTTGGCTCTGGGTTAAGAGCCTACACTGTCGTGTATTGTGCTCCCTACAGTTTTTGACAATGTCAGTTGATCAAGAGAACCCCCAGACATGGTTTTTTTTTATTACCTAACACTATGTTCTCGCAGACAAATGGTGAGAGCATCTATGCAGGAATGACACCTTGTGAGATCGTGCGGGATCGAACGTGGAATAGATTTACCAACTATTCTCCTTTGCTGTATAATAATACGGCTGAAACCATCCAAGGCAGCACTATGGAACTTCAATTTTCTGTCAACAACATTCTCATCATGCGTGCCAGCGAAGAGACCATCGGAGTGATGTCATCATCTGATGGAAAAATCCGCAAGGTAAGGGCAACAGTGTATTATGACTTCAGGCTTATTATGAACTTTGAGTTAGAAAACATTTGATGGGGCTAAATTTCTTTTGCATTGTGTGTGGTAACTGTTAACATCAATGAGCAATGCTTGCTTTGTGTTGGTGGGACAGCAAAGTATCTCTGGGTTGGGCCAATAACTGATATATGTACAATGAAATGGTAGAAGGCGTAAGCGGACGCAGTATGTCACCAAGGTTTACGGTCAGGCAGAAAACAGTCTATAATTACTGAATCTGGATTTGATGATCAGCATGAGTGCGTTCAATACCTGTCGCGGAAAGCTTTACCGCTGTAAGAAAGAAAGAATTCTCTAAATATATGTAATGGGCACCTCTTATTATTGCAATGTATTATTACAACACAATACCAAGACCTACCAGTGACATCACAACTTGACGTCTGATCTACAATTATGGCAAAACGGCTAATTTAAGTTGAAAGAAAATTTGGTAGTTCCACGCCATCTCAATTTCATGGGTCTGGTCTGGTCCACTGTTCTTGTTATAAGCATATTGTATGATTTTTTTCACTTGAACAGATTATAATAAATGACAGTGGAAGTGGAGGGAATAGTGGAGTCTATAAAACACACACAGTGACACAAGTTACCACCCTGCTGCCTCACATAGCTGCTGATACCTCACGTATATACGCTCTCTCATCTAATCGAGTGTATAGTGTACCCATACACGAGTGTGACACGGCCAGCTCATGTGCTGATTGTGCCGCACTCGGAGATCCTCATTGTGGATGGTGTTCTCTCAGTAACAAGTAAGTGTTACTCAAACATGTAAACAGTTGCAGCTACACTTGGGTTATATCACCAGACTCTTCTTCTCCTGGGCTAGAAGAAATGGAGAATTGTCTCAGTTTTATCCTCCCAACCCGCAAATATATAATTGTGCCATCTATCTACCCTCAAGCCAGAAATACTGGCTTCATAATAGAGCAATAAAATCTGAACACTGATGAAGTTTTGTTTCGAGTTCATCCTGTGGTTTACAATAGGATTGCGTGTCAAGTGGCTGCAGGTTAATTTGATAGACTGAGGCCGAAGCCCTATTTAGATAAAGCACCATGATCTCTGTAGGAATTTAGAGAGCATTATTTATGGCTTGGTAATTGCATTAATGTGCATGTTTTGCTTCACCTAATAATTGGGGAATCAAGTGTTTAAGTTATAATGCTTGCGTTCACTTCAAACATTTAGTGTTTAGTGTCACTTTTGTTGTTAACTGGTTGTAAAGCCAGTCTGTGAATTGAATGCTCAGTCAATTAAAGACGATTAGGAAGTCTGCTTTGCCTTTCCCTAACTAGCCGATTAACGTTTTGTGTCCACCTTGTAATATTTCCAGCCCAGTTAGTGAGATGATGAGGTATAAGCCAATCTCTGGTTATTTTTATTATCAAATGTCGCTCGAGTTTTACCTGACTGATAGGCCCGTACTGCACACATCGGACATGTATGGTGCTGATGCTTGACTTGTATGGTTTAGATGTACAGTGAGAAGTTATTGTGATCGCAGTGATTCTACTGGACACTGGGTACAGGGTGCCGGACAAGCAGACGGCTGTATTACTCCTACTCTAGAGGCTACTCAGTTCTCAGTGCAACATTCCTCTAACGACGACGCACCTATACAGGTACTAACTTCCTAATCTGTGTGTCAGTCGCTCTACTTCTGAAGTGTATTACAACTTTCTCTGAACCAATTCCAATATATGAAACGACTTTCTTTTGTATCCTGTGATGTTGGTCAGATTGTGGCGTATATGGCATTTTAACAGCCTATGATCTGGGTCATTATTGTGGTGAAAGTGTTGAGATTATGCATTGAGTAGGCAGTTTAGTCAAGTAGTTCTGTGGAAAATCTAATTATATTTCATTGCTTTGCTTAAGATTTTGTAATGAAAGTCTCGTGTTTTATTTGATGTTAGGGTATTAAAATTTAATATTCATAGGCAACATAGTTTGTTGAGAGCCCTTTATCCGTTGTACAATCCAGTGGTATGGGAATTTAATTAGATGTCTCAGGCTATATTTCATGTAGCGTGACGGATAGCTAAGAAAATGAATCAGTGTCAATCATGAAGGATGTTTTTGGTTTCTGGAATGTGTTTAAGTTTTTTAGTTAAACAGTTTTGCAGACATTTTGGGAGACCTCATGCTTTATTTATATATAACATGTTGCAGCTGGAAGTTGACCTTTTGGAATGGGTTTTTTACATACATGATAAAGTGTTGTATGCGATGATTGATCATATTGACAATGATTTTACCAGACTAAGTATGATTTATATTATTATTCTATTCTAACTTCCCTGCCTTTATGATATTTGACTGTAAGTTATCACTTCATGCTGATGATGCAACCTAAATTGACCAGAATCGCCCTTCTTTCTGAGATATTTGACTGATTCTAGTATATTATGACTTTTATATTACAGTTGAGAATAGAGTTGAACATCGTACCGACAGCAGATAACTCAGCGTATAAATGCTGCCTGTTCAGTGAGACCGGCAGCGAGATATGTAGTACGGCTCGTGTTTATGATGAGTTTACTATCAATACTGTAGCTAAGCAGTATTTACTGTGTAATACTTCTACTAAATCTGTGATAGCTAGTCGTATCGCTGACGATGAAGGTATGTATACCTACCTGTTGATTTTGTTATTTTTTAACTTCTCAACCATTAGAATTATCTTAACTGTGAAATGTTATGGTTATGTGTTGATCCACTATGAGCAGTGTATATTTGTCCATACCCTCAGCTTTTTTTGACATTATTATACCATATCGTCACCTGGATTGTCACCTACTGAATGTACATTATGTCATTGATCAGCCACACATGGAGACGAGAAAGACACATGCCAACTCCATAATTTTCCTTGTATATCATGTAGTATGTTCCTCTTAGTATGGAGATGTATAAATAGGGAGGTTTACCAATTCCAGCTTCCTTGTTCCTGTGTGTGTATATACTCAAAGTTGTAGTTGATGATCTCTGGCGATTATGATATAAATCTATACTGATGTCACCAGCTCTTGTAAAGCGCTGACTGCCTGAATTACATGTAGGATTTCATACTTATAGATCATGTGGTGACGAATCTTGATTTGAAGATATCCGATTCTACATTTGCGTCGATAGAGCTGACATTCTATGACTGCTCCAGACACACTAAGTAAGCCTACTATTAGTTTCTATTTAACTGAGAACACCCTTCATGAAAAAGCATTACATGAATCCACCAACCCACGTCACTACTATGCTTTTACCTATTACAGCATAAAACAACTGTGCTACGATATATGACATTCCTCAGGCGGCTGTTGTGTCAAACATTGTCTCGAATAAAACTTCCAAATCAAGTAATCCTCCTCCTCTCTGTAAGAATATAATGCGCAGCTCTTTGTTTGATTTATGGATATTTGTGTCTAAAAGTCTTCAATTTTCTGTGGTTATCATTATTGGTAATTGAATGTTGTGTAGGAATGACTGGCCTCCAAATTGTGAAATCTAACGATTAAACTCCTCTCTTTTTCTATGAATTTCTTCAAATTGAAACACCACAATTAGCCTCATATGAAGGCTAACATAGAACTTTGATGATGAGGGCCATCACTGTTGTTGAAGGTATAGACTGAGACCATGATAAGTGATTATACGGTTATATGTTTACAGCTGTACTTCGTGTGCCTCGACACAAGTCTCGTTCTCTTGTCTCTGGTGTGTCTCATCATTCACATGTATAAATAAGAATGAGCAGAGCTCGTGTGACAGCGGTACTGTGGAGAGCGATGATGTCATCATCGGCAGTGACGGCGCCAGTCAGGGTGTAGAGTTCTGTCCTAAGTTCACTCAGGTCAGGGATGCTGCTAACCCGATGCTGATACCTTCAGGAACCTCACCAGACATAGAATTCATAGTGAGCAACGTGGATCAGATTCGGGTGAGATTGCGTAATTACACAACGTTTTTACTGATCGATTCCCATTACAAAATCATTACATTGCTTAGTACTAACCAATAACATGGTAAATAAATAGAGTTCCAGCGCACTTTCTTATGATTAGTTAAATGCGGTGGTGATTCAACCACTAATAACTGTTTTCTTGCAATCATAACAACAGTAGACCCAATTATCATTTTTTTATATGTGATGATATCTTTGATGTGTTTCTCTTTTGTTTGCTATGAAAGCAGATTTGTTCTATACGCTAGTATTCTAAGATGTCATGCGGGTACCATCATTTGTGTAAAACTTTCTGTGATTGGAATTCATCATAACAGTATTAGCTGACATTAACTTCTGCTGGTAGCCTATGAGAGAAAACATCAAATCTGACATCTGTGACAGCTGATGCTTGTGCTACGGCAGCTTCATCTGACTGACTTACTTCCTAATTTAGTTCTCCAAGAGAATTGCAGATTTATATGTTGGTTTTCAAATGGCTCAATCAAGATATACAAGTCACAACATGAATGTAATCAGATGAAAACCCCATTGGCCACCAGTGTTACGCTGTATAAATAGATTGTCTTTTCTATACCAATGTTTGTCTTTTATAGTTCAACGACGGACAGAACTTATTCTGTATTGTGTCATGGGATGGACAAGTACAGAGAAATCTCACTGCTGTGACAGTACAGACAGCTAACGGTAAACCAGCTAAGATCAAGTGTCAAGTTCCTCAACCATTCTACTACGACCTGCAGGCATCAACAATACAAGCATCGGTTGCTGTACAAGTGAACGGACGAGATCATTATCTGGACAATGACAACAATGTGCACTGTAAGAAAAAATTCTACTCTTACCCCCATCTATTACCAATGACCTATTATACACTGTAGCAACCGGTGCCAACAGATTATGGGCTGATGATGTAGTTTTAAAAAAATACATGAAGTGCGATGAGAACATATAATTTACACACACTATGTGAGTCACTGGTCATTGTGAACACTTGAGTGTTCTTTCATGTATGTCTGCTGCGGTGTAGGAATACAGTACACTAAATAAATCCACATTACTCTGATTTATGGTCTGACACGTAAAAGTTCAACATTCTTCTTACCCAGAATATGATGATAAAATTGTCATATGTACCCCCATGTGTCATACTGATTAACAAGAAGAATGCTTTTATAATTCATTTTTGAACCGGCTTATAAGCCTTTGAATGCGTGATAATGAACGTAACTTATGTGGCTTAGCTAAATGAATTACGCAAGATTTTGTGCTCATCACAAATTGAATTTCATTGAATGCAAGAGTTTCAGACAGTCGTGTCTGGTTTGCCACTCTGGTATCACATTTCTTACATTGCATTTCCAACTATACTGTGTCAGAATGCCTATTCAATGTTCTCTGGATTTTGGATACTAAGTTTTCTTATTATTATTTTGTTTATAGTTGAGCTATATAAATGTGAAGTGATGGCGACTCGGTGTGGCGAGTGTCTTAACCCTACGAACAGTCGATACGGATGTGGTTGGTGTCAGGCGCTCAGCAGTAAATGTGATGTACAGCAGTTGTGTCCTGACACTGCTCCATTTCTACAAGCAAGTGTGAGCAGTTGTCCTGATCTCGAAATCACTGATGTATGTATATTTAGTACGCAACCACTTCATACGCTCTTTTTATTGAGTCCGTACAATTCATTTATGGTGGGTGCTCATAGTTAAGAGTGACTATGAGACTTGTTGTCCATAAGCACAAACTTGGTATGCAGTGAGGGAGTTGATTGGTTTATGGTCTATGGTGATGCTTTCTGTAGACTTAGAATATGCATGCTCGTCATTTTGTTACTTATTTCGTTTGTATATGTGTGTGAACAAAGTGACATGGGCCTAACTAACATATCTTTTGGGACGTTCTTTGGATGAGAGACTATTCTTACCTGCTTGATTGTGATGGTTGTAGATTGTACCTGTTGATGGTCCAGCTGAAGGGCAGACGAAGCTGACTATTACTGGTATAAACCTGGGAAGTACATACACTGAGATAAAAGACTGGGTATTCATACAGCTGGACAGTAGTAGGCGTGCCACATGTACTCCTAATGAGACATCATACACTCCGAGTGTGGTAACCTGTACTACCCCGGAGACGATTGTTGGCAGTGGTCCGGTTGTTGTATCCATCAACGGAGAGCGCAGTCGAGAGGCTCACTCTAAAAAAATCTTCTCTTTTTATGTGAGTTTTCAGTGAACTCTGAGACTTTGATCAAATAAGCATAACTGCTTATGTTTCCATAAATTAAATAATGAGTGATCTTAACATTTCATGTTGGGTGGGTTGGACACATTTTCGTTTTTCATTGATATTTCAATTTTTAAATCGGGCACCTCTTGTGCCCCTTACTCATCAATGTGCTCATGAGCTCATTATGAGTTGGCTCAGATCCATTTCAATTCCATTAGTCTCAAGGGATGAAGCAGTCTGGGGAGCCATAAATGGTTTCATAGGCGTTCAAGACACAAATAGATATAGTTATGCTCATGCTTCGCACCCTGGCTGAATAAAAATTCTCTTCTCTATGGGCGATCAATCATGTTTAGATCTGCCTGATTTCCAGCATTGTTTCCCTTATTGTGTTTGTAGGAAGTTTGATTACATCTTGACAGATGTATAATATGATTTGATAAGCTCTTGTGGAATGTTTTAGTGGGTAGGCTCGGTAATGTTTGCATCAGAAATCACACACTCCCTAACGTGCCCATCTGGCTGAACATAGAAGTTTGTTGCTTTTTAATATGATTATGATACTGTAATCTGTATGATCCCCCAGTATCTCAACAAGATAATCATTGTGATGTCTTGTTTGTGTTATTATCTCCCGGTCAACGAGAATTGTTATACATGGTACATGTACATGTATTTCCATACAGTGATATTGAGCAGTAACAGTCATCAGGCTGTAAGGTGCCAGCTTTCTATATACATGTAGTTCAACCTTGTCCACTTCCCTTCACCTTCAACACCAATATACAATACCATAGTTAACGGCTGAATTAGCCTCATCGTGTTCCCTGAACATTACAATATCGATATCAAACCATTCAACAGCCGTTGTCACCTTGAATGCGTCAGGCCCAATGCTATGAAATGTTGTGTCCAATCCTCTATTTTGTGCCTAAAGCTAACCTGAGCTTCCTTTCAACCTATTGAAAAATGAACAAACAGGCTTCAAATGGCCTGACCACAAATTGTCTCCTATTTTCTAAGCATGGTTGGTTGTTTATGATTCTTTGTTGTGTGAGATTTTTGTTGTAACAGTTGTCAAGTAAATCCTTAATCCGTATTCACCGTAAATAAATTTTTTGATCTGAAAATTTTGAGACATCATTTTGTGATGGAAATGCACACTTTAGAGACTGCTGCGCTGTGTTCTTATTGTGTTTTCAGTCTGCATCAGTGGTCTAGTCTAAAAATATATGTTGGCCATTTTGTAATTTCCTTTTTTACCAGTGTAAGTTTAAGTTAAATCTAGGATGCATCGCATTTATATGAGCCCTCCGCTTATTGTATGAATGGTCATCACTCACAATGATTCATGTTTTCTTGTAGGCACCAAGTGTGACAGGTTTATCAAAGACACGAGGACCTCTATCTGGAGGTTCAGAGATTTCTATTATTGGGGAGAACATTAATATTGGCTCGAGACAGAGAGTTGCTATAAGACTGACAGACGGATCAAGTATACCATGCGATATAACATCTAGAAATCAGGCAGCTAACAAGTATGATTATTATATGTCTGTGTTACTGACACTCTCGTTACAAACGGGCTTAATCCAGATCCAAACATCTACATGTATAATATCTGTTTTTTTTGAGGATGAAATTCTCAGACTGGAAAATTTTGGAATGGTGGGAAAGCCCAACACACTGATAGAGACTGATATAGATGTAAAGTATAAATTAGTGGTCCAACGTAGTGAATTGATGTTATGCAGCCTGTTACATGGAGAGGGGATGTAGTGTGATGTGGGTGAATTAATAGTGGGTGGCTCCCCATCACCACATGGCTGAGTGAAAGATGAAAGATTTTGATTCTCTGCGTGATAGGCCTATCAGCAGAAGTATTTGGTATTTTACGTCTCAAACTATTATAACATAGTAATCCTGTAACCCAATTTAATTGATGAAATCAATATATCTATATTTTTTTAGCACATAATTTGGCAGAACTGATGGTTTGTGAATCAGAGATTGTTTGCTATGTTTTCATGACAGCCAACAGTTCATTCTCAACCATGAATTATTATTATTTTCCTCATGATAAAAAGATTTCATAAGTATGCTGTTGTGTGCATACAACGACATAACTGGCTTCAGCTGTATCAATAGAAGGGAGTTTAGATGGACCAAGCCATTTTATGTAACAACATGGTCACTATAATTTATAACCACCTTCCACTAAGTGTTTAGAATCTTTATTACTTGATATCATAGGCAGATCTGGCCATGGTCAATAGATGTATGTGTGTGCATATCAGGAGTTCGTGTAGGTGTCTTTACACACTTTAGTTGTAATGATAGGGTAGCTGTAACAAACTGCTATTATTTATTGACAGAGTTTATCATTAGTGGACATTGGACTACTTCAGCCTCTGTGCTCTGGTGCTCTACAATTAGGAATGTATGATAAGTAGAAATACAGATGTAATATGCCGTGTTCCATTCTGTTGTAGGAATTTAAATGAGATAAGATTCATTACCCCGAAGATACCATCTCCACAGAACGTAACAGTAGAACTGACGGTTGATGGATATTCTTACCCCGGCTCTAGCCTGCCTGGGTTTAACACAGCGTTCTATTATCTCAGTGACCCCAAAATCACAGGAATCAAACCTAACCGCACAATCCTGTCGTAAGTTGGGCCACCTCTGCTCTAGCTTTATCCAATGAAATTTTATTGCTCTTTCAAGCTTCAAGCTTATTATGTGTGTCACGAGATCTGCTTTAGCCTGCCCAGGCTGTGCTAGGTTCCAACTAGTGTCTGTGTGATGACTGTCACAACCGTTAAGTTAAGACTCTATGAAGTTGAAGACATGTTTTTTTAGTATTGAGAGACGGAATTTATGAGTGTAATTCATTAATAACAATGTTCATGGCTTTTATCTACCCCCAGGCTCAATTCCACTTTACTACATCCCATTATCAGCATAACTACAAAAATAATAATAGATTGACCTGTATGATGTAATATTTGAGCGATGAAGTGATTTTATCACTAACACTTGTATCAAAGAATGTCAGTTAGTCTGTGTCTACCGGGAGGTTATTGTGTTTTTATCTCCTCGTATTGCTAGGATTAGTATGACACAAGTTTACTCCTGCCCGCTTGCTCGCCTGCTTACACAAGTCAGTTCATCACATGACTGATACTGCACTAAATTATATTATTACTACTGGAGTGCGTTATTTTATCTCCTTATTGTATAGAAATAGAATGTTATCAAATATGTAGATTACAGTATGATTCATTCACAAAGTCAGCTTATTTTTCATCACAAAATAGATCTCCCTCAGATTGACAACGCTCTAACTAACTTTGTAGGCCTATGCCAGTTTCTCAGTGACAAAGGCTTTTACCTTACATTTTTGATGTGATTCTGGTACAATTTAAGAATGAATGTTATTAATCTTAAATATTAATAGAGGAGGGATTCGTGTGACAGTAAGTGGTACAGGTCTGGATCTTGTCGACAAGCCTCAGATGTACATTGAGCTTGTGAACCCTGTGTCAGCTCGTCGCCGCCGTAGACGATTCTCTCGCGCCGTCTCAGACAACAGAAAACTGTCGTCATGTATGAACGCCACCTCGACGGAGATGGTGTGTGTGATGCCTGAGGTACCAGAGAGCTGGTTACAAGGTTCCATACAGTACGGCTTCATCATGAATAATGTAGAGGTAAACTGATGACTAGCTATTATACGATACACTGTCATGAAGTAAGAGAAATATATAAATAGGGTTGAGCTAGAGTGAGTTGACCCACTTTGCAGGAACAAATTATGATGAATCTAAAGCGTTTAGCCAACAAAAGATGACTACTGAAATTTGATCTTTTGTTTGGCTTTTGATTGTTAAGAAATTGGCTTTTTAAATTTAAAGTTGTCCAATGAGTTGACAGTGAATTGTTAGTCTTACTGGTTGTATTTGCCATCTTGTGATGTATGTACAGTATTTAGTAACAATTTACAATGGTGATGATTATGCATATTTTCACACAACTGGCATCCCAGGCCTTGCCAGTGAGCATGCCTGTAAGCATGCCACTTGGACGTCAGTGTGTAGGATTATGCTAATTTATATCTACAATTCTTCCCTCACTGCTCATCAATATTCATCCTTCTTCGGTAAATTACTGAACAATGACAGTCTGATAGTCACCCATGTGCCTATATTACGGTGATATGGCTTAATATATGCATAACTTTGTTGGTAGTAAAATTTATTTCAAATGTGCTGATACAAAAGTTTGTGATGTGTGATAATTTAGAGTCTTTCAACTTACGTGCTTGAAACTAGGCTATTGGTATTCAGAATGGTCTTTTTTTCAATATTTTATCAAAACTTATGGCTACTATTAAATAGCAGATATGATAATGCTTAATATAACTATTAGCTTGTTGAAGCACATCCGTCCTGTTGTTATGTTGTAGGGTCTCACTGACTTGTCAGGTAAGAATGGACTGCCGACCTTTGCTATCACGATGAATCCTACATTTGAACAGTTTGACGGAGAGGTGCAAATAACATCAGAGAGTACTCTCAGAATTAAGGTGAGTGTCTTTCTAGACATGGTGATAAATATGCTTTCATTCTTTCCGTGCTTGTTGTCTCTCCAGCAGGGCTTCGTATGTGGACATTATGATGTGTTGGTGTGCCCGTAGTCAGGAAATGTATGTGTTATTATTCAGCCATTATGAAGTCGTGTCATCTCTGTATTGTTCAGGGTGAGGATCTTCTGGCGATTGGTAATGATGAGATAGTAAAGCCGATGCTGACAGTGAACCTGACACGAGAAGACTCTCGACAGTCTGACGCTCCTCTCACCTGCACGGTAACTCACGTACAGAATGATCAGCTCTACTGTGACCTGCCTGTACTCGCCAAGTCACAGAAATATCTGGTATCTGTCGGCTACGGTGACCTGCTCACTCAGCAAGTCGGCACCATATCCACTGCTAATGAGGTGCTGCCTCAGGAGGCTTATATCGGCATCGGGGTCGGCTGTGGCTTGTTTATCATCATAGTAGTAATAATAATCATTGTGCTGAGATGCCGCGTCACTAAGACTAACCAGGGCATGAAGAAGCTACAAGACAAGATGGATAATCTTGAAATGACTGTGGCTAAGGAGTGCAAAGAAGGTAGATTTTAATGATTAAACTTCAAATGTATCATTCTAAGAAATGAGAGGAACCATAGAGATTATGGTGAATAAATGGCATAAACAATTTTCCTGAATATAGATTAGTTCACATGTTTCCGCTTTGGCAGCTGATTTTTGCCTTTCATTAATAATGAAATAAAAATATTTGGTTAAACCTTTTCTCTAGGTCACGTGGGAGTGAATTTTATATTCCACACGACACGTCTCATACTCAAAGTGGATCGAAGTATGGCCTGAATGGATATGCACTTGATTACTTATAAAAAAACACAAAGCAACGCTTTCAAACAATAAAGCAAATTCCTCAGTTGAAAAGTGACACCAAAGTTAATATTGCATAAGTAATAGTGATCTATAGTGAATCAGTGTGAAAAAAACTTAATTCATTGATACTGAGGACAGTGTGTAATGTAATCTGTTTTATATTTACAGCCTTTACTGAGCTACAAACAGACATGACTGAGATGACGGCTGACATTGCTGCTCTTCACGGCCTGCCGTTCTTCGAGTATAATATCTACTGTATGAAAGTTTTATTCCCCACGCAGAATGAGAACGACCATCCGGTGATGAGACGATTAGAGGTAACCTCTTAGTCAAGTTTCCCCTCACATTTTTGCTACAAGGAAACCTCATGAAAACGCCTGAGATATATGGGAGTGGCAGTGGAATCCAGGAAGTTACACCCCTAATGGAATCTGCTGACATGCGGGAAAAATGTCAAAAAATTCCAAACGGAGTATGCTGACTCAGCAGAAAATTTAAATTCATGTCTTACCAAAGTCAACATACACTGCGATTCCGCTTCGCTCGCGGGGGAGTGTCAGATTATGAGTGCTGTAACCTGTCTATGTTTTATTGTAATGTCGCCACACGTTGGCAACACGCATCTCACCAAAATAAGATTATGATAATGACCACATTAAGCAGTCTTCTTTGGGAGGTGGGTGGTTAGGGGTACTGCCCAGTCTAGATTGAAGATGTTCATATCCATGAGACAGTAGTAACAGACATATGAGTTTGTATTTACAGGTACCGGGAGGTAAAGAGCAGGTAGAGAGAGGCTTACATCAGTTTAGCCGTCTCATCTTCAACAAGACATTCCTTCTCACATTCATCAGAACTCTTGAACAACAGAAAAACTTTGCAATCAAAGACCGAGTAGAAGTGGCCTCTCTCGTCTCCGTAGCTCTTCAACCAAGAATGGAGTACCATACAGAGTAAGTTTTAACGAATCGTGTCTACTCATCTCATGTTTTCACTCTCACTACACAGTTTTTACTCAGACTCAAATTTAAATTCTAGGAAACTGTAGAATTCAGGTGTACTTTGTTACTTATGTTCTCACTATTTACGTCTGTTGCTTGCACCTGGGCTTACACCACCCTACCTTCTCTTGTCTGTTATGGAAATGAATTTTCCATCCACAAGCAATTATATTGCATCATGATATGTTGATGCTCTTGCTCTCATACATAAATTGTGGCTTGAAAGCACTTCTGGTGAAAGGTGTGGAAACATGGATAAATTCATTTTGTATTGTGAATTTTCTTTGCATGCATAATTCATGCTATTTCTACACCGTCATCCTATAACCTAATAGTATTTTATTATCAATGATAATCTCACGCTGCTCATGAAATACATTGTTTTGTATTTTCAGCATTTTGAAAACACTGCTAGCCGAATTAATCGAGAGGACAGTGGAGACTAAAAAGGATGCCAGGATTCTGATGAGGCGTAATGAATCCGTTGCTGAGAAGATGCTCTCTAACTGGTTTGCGTTCCTACTTCAGAAATTTCTCAAGGTTAGTATTGACTGCTTATTTCTTGTTTTCAAGTTTAACCCTCTAAATATTGAAACACTCGGTGCTACTTCCTGCATTCTTGTGTGACAATATAATCTAATTGCTATTGAATCATGTGTCTGTGATTGAAAATACATGCACTGTAATGCTGTTGCCTGATTTGTTGTTAGCTGATTGGATCATTATGTCAGAAGTCTGAGCGGATGACATTACTGATAATGTAATATCAGCCCCCCTGTCCATCTTATGAATGTCTCAGGATCAATTTATCATGGCTCTGCTAATAATTTTATCTCGGAGTATTGTACATAAACATTATTATTAAAAATATTCATGTACTCAGAGGTATGTACTTTAAGTTTTTTGATGTTTTGAACAGTTTAAGTTGAGTAATGTTTATGTACAATTGATATTGTAGTGATAGGTTATGTAGTAGTTGTTGTAACATATAGTGAGATTGTAACAGTGTTTTTATTCTATGACGTGTTACAGGAGTGTGCTGGAGAGCCTCTCTATCTGCTGTTCAGAGCTATTAAACAGCAAGTAGATAAAGGTCCTGTAGATGCTGTCACTGCTGATGCTAAATACTCACTAAGTGAAGACAAACTTCTCCGTCAGACTGTAGACTTCCATCCTATAGTATGTACCTTATCTCCTCTTACATAATAACTACCTGTAATATTTAATTAATTATTCTAATATTCTGGCTTTTGACTGGAATCTGCTTCCAAAAGGATCAAAACCAGACAAACTTATACCTACCTATATTCATATCTAACCTTTGAGTTTCCATACTGTGTATTAAAATGATAGTAATTATTATGTTGTTTCCTGCAGACTTTAAAGTTCAGAAGTCCTGATGAACACGCAGCTCAAGACCCTCAGACCGTCAAAGCTCTTAGCTGTGATACAATATCCCAAGCCATTGATAAGATCCTAGATACACTGTACAGAAATGTTCCCTACTCCAACACAGGCAGGCCTCTCAAAGGACAGCTAATTCTAGGTTTGTTGCTATTCAAGAGTGGCACACAATTCCATCAAGTGGTACTGTGTCATGTTATATTAGTACTTGTTTTCCATATCAGATTGTTTGGTCAGTGGATGAACATTCCACAGCAGTATTATAGTAAGTGCTCACATTCTTCAAACGTAGTTATGCTTGTTTTCTCCTCAGTTCAATGATAATGATTTTAATAATACTTGTCCTTGTTTATGAAGCAAACTCCCAATGAAGCTCCAAAGTTACTGAATGGCTTTATGTATTATAAAATGGTGGCATACGAGAGTCTCATTTGGCTCACACAGATGTTTGCATTAATATATTTTCTGCAGAGTGGCTGAAGCCAAATGGGGAGAGAATTCCCATGTATGACGAGGATCCGGCTTTCAGTAGAGTAGAACAAGACAACTGTAAGAAGATGGCTACATTAGCATGCTACAGGATACCTGATAACTCCATGGTAGCACTTCTTACTAAGCAGCAATTCAATGACACCAAATCTAGTCTTCCTAGGCATGGTGAGTGCCCATGAGATCAAACTTCTTGCTATCGTTACTTAACTCAACATGATAATGAATACACCTGACAAATTTTGATAGGATAAGATTATTGTGCTGATGATAATGTGTAGTATAAGGGTATCAGGGAGGTATTTCAGGAGGATCGATGAGATAAAATAATGATTAGGAGGATCAACTAAATCATTTATCTCATTTTGAGGATATTATATGATATCTCGAGTTATCTTCTCTTTGATCAAGATAAGCAAAAAGCAAACAACTCCGAATTGAAATGTTATGATCTACCTTATCAGTGTTTATCGATTGAGGTTGTGTTTAGGTACGCTAAAGAAATCTCTTTCACATAAGATATATGATTACATGATGACCAATCGCTCATGGTCGTCAAGTACGGAGGATATGATTAGTGTTTGTAAGTCGTCTGCACCTTGTTTGGTACTCTTGTGCTTGATATCGTTATCGTATGTTTTATCACATATCTCAATCATCGCCATAGTTTTTGTTGTTGCTTAGCTTTAATATCAATAGTCTCTATCAGTATCCCGGACTTACAGCTCAGTTTAATTCGGCTATAGTTTTACTGAGGTGTGGAAATTTGTTCCAAAACTACTCTGTGAAACGATTTACTGTGGAATAGTGAGGCGGGTGTTGCAAACTCTCTACCTGCTGGATTGTCATGTGTTGGCCTCTTTACACCACTTTTTCTTTCCTAATACCTTACTACTACCATCTAATTTCTTTATCGGTTTCTATAGGTTGTGTTATAGCGCTCTTTTCTTCAAGTTGTTGATATGGAATTATGGCTGATTATCATTTCCTTCTGCTCAGCATGATGATAATAACATTAATGACATATGGCTGAGTTTTGAATCCAAACAAGGGAAATTTCTGTCATCGTCATTATTAATACCCTTCTCTTTTTATCAGATACAACAAGTTCTAACGGCAACTACTACGGTTCTACAGGAGACAGTCTCTCACGAGCTAACAGTCTCAATAACATTCTCTCTGATACATCAACTGGTGCCAGGCCAGAGAAGAGATTCCATCGCTACCATCTGGTATGTCAACTTCACTTTTTGTTATATTCTCATAAGCATATGAATTGCATGCTATGAGCCTACATATAAATTAAGTGATTTATCATAGTTTGTTTTACCTTCATTAGTGTTATCATTTTTGATCTACCTATGCATATACTGATACCAGGTTAAACCATCAGAAGCAGACACGCATCAGGAGGGAGACAGGAATAAGATGGTATCAGAGATATACCTCACTAGACTTCTCGCTACTAAGGGTACTCTGCAGCAGTTTGTTGATGATCTATTTGAGACTATATTCAGTACAGCACATCGTGGCTCCGCTCTGCCTCTCGCTATCAAATATATGTTTGACTTCCTAGACGATCAAGCCTTACTTCATAGCATCAGTAACCCTGATGTTATACATCACTGGAAATCCAACAGGTGTGTGTGCATGTTTGCTTTACTTATTGTTTATAACATTGCTGCTAGCTCTTTTGTTAGCGAAGTAGTACCATTGTGGTAACATTTACGGTTAGATCCTGGGTGTCAATGGCATTCTTCATCTTCATTGTTATTTGGTTTGATCACTCACTGGGTCTGATTTTTTTGCAGCTTGCCGCTAAGGTTCTGGGTGAACGTAATCAAGAATCCAGACTTTGTATTTGACATACACAAGTCCAACATAGTGGATGCCTGTCTATCTGTTGTTGCTCAAATATTCATGGACAGCTGCTCGCTTAGTGAGCACAGACTCGGCAAAGAGTCACCATCTAGCAAACTATTATACGCCAAAGATATCCCTAAGTACAGAAAATGGGTGGAGAGGTGAGTGCATAATCTCTAATGAATGCATCTGTGCAAAGAGTCCTGTAGATTCTATGTATTCTTTGGTCCTCCTAGCTTTCAACAGTACAAAATGATAAAAAGACAATCTATGAGTCGGACGCAGCAGCAGCATAAGCCTATAGCTTCAAACATGTCTATGATGTATTTTACACTGACTTATACATGTACTTTGTGACTCTGCTGAATACAATGTACTTGCCTTTGCTTTGATTACAGGTATTATTCAGATATAAAGTCGATGCCAGCTATAAGCGATCACGACATGAATGCAACACTTGCTGAGGAATCAAGACAGCACCGCAATGAGTTTAATAACAGTGCTGCCATGTTCGAACTCTATCAATATGTGCTGCAATATTTACCTGAGGTCCGTATTCATCCATTTTTATTGAATTACTGTCCACCGTTAATTTTCAGTTGCAATGAAAGCTTGTGGACAATATGATAAATAGTTGTGTCACGGTACTTAGAGGAATTTCGGAGTATCCCAACTTAATCACGTGACCAAAAATCTACTTCAGCCTAATTTCTGTGCTTCGAAAGCGTAGCAAAGGTGATTTTAAGCTGATAAGTGCTTGCAATGTCACAATCGACAGAAAAATGGAGCATGTAATCAAGCTTGATGTTTTTTTGTCTTCAGTAGGGCAAAATTTTGCCAACATGGTAAATGCTCGGCCCATTGATCTCTTCAACTCATTCTTAGCCGAGTATGCTGAGATATATTAATAATCAAAAATGTCCCTTCTGTGAGTCAGCATCATTTACCAATCATCAATAATTTACGCGATGAAAGCTAGTTACATGTCCAAAAAGTGTCGAGTCTAAGTTACCTCCCAACCGAATTATTCATTTGATATGCCAAAAAAGTAAAACCCATGATCATCAATTTTTTGAAAAATGGCCTAAGGAGCTAGAAATATAACCACAGCTGGCCATTCTTGTTCAGAATGAGCTGTAGAGATTAATGGTCCATACCTTTCGCATTGTACCTTGCCATGCAGCTGCATTCTTTTATAAGCGTCCCTGTTTAGTGGGTGCCACTGTACCTCACTCTCCAGTGTTATTATAATAGGCATGACAATATGTCTCTCACAAACCCTCACTGATTTTGGGGTTCTTTGTCGGCTGTCTGATGTGTGATGCGTATACTGTACATAAAGAATTCTGTTCAATTAGCTGTTAGCATGAATGCTCACATTAATTGATTAATTATTTGATTGTGTTGTAGGTGCTGAGTGCTCTTCGTGAGGATGAGTTTGCCAGGAAGGATCACCTGGCGGAGGACTTAGACTATGTAAATCAAATGCTCAACTTAAGCTCATTTAGTTCTCGAGGCTAATGCTAATCAAGTCATTTACGTTTTCATTTTGCATTCTGTATCATTCATTTCACATCCACCAGTATTATTGTTAGTGGTCATGTGGTAAATTTTGTCAGGGTAATTGTCAGTCCATAAAGAGCAAGCCCACCGTTTCCTAACACTCAGTGAATTCATTCGGATATTATTACTCCAGTCTTCCAATGCCTTATGAATTGAATTTTTTCCTTTGAATTACTGGTTGGACAAACTACTTAGGATTTTGCTGTCCAGGACAATCAGCAGGGGCACTAGTTTAGCCTTAGCATTGTCTACTCTACTTTTCCACAATAATATTTTGTAGCATCTTTTGTGACCTCATATTACTATAGCAGCTATCTATTATAGCAGTCGTTATTTTTATCTCTTTATCTTGTACATATATTTTGTATACAGGACTACAGGAAATGAGAGGAAAGTCTTGATGCAATCCCTTGTCTCATTTATGCACTTTTTTTATTATATACACTATACAACGTTTGCTGTTTTGCCGCATAAAATAGTCGCATCATGGTCATTCCATGAGGGCTATCTTGCTTTCAGAAGCGCCCATCATTCACCACTATTAACATTTTCCCATATTACATGAACTTTATCAGCTGAATGAACAATAAAATACCAAAACATTATTAATAGACGACTTCCTATTTAATGACTGATGTATTATATACAAACTGGAACATCTGATTGGTGTCTGTAATACATATATACCTAGGTTTTGTTATTTTGTTGAGCTCTGGCAGCGAGCTGAGCTGCAATCTTTTGATGATAGTCTCTCAACGTCTTATCCAATGTGACAATGCGCTCAGTACCTTCTAACTCAATATGATCCGGTGTCCACTTTCTATTCTTACGACAGTCCACACTACACTTCTGTGAGCCACATTTAACACAAGGGAAGTGGCAGCCTGGGCAGTTCAGCTCCAAACAGTCACAGAAGTCTGTACCATCACCAATCATTTTACCATCACGATCATGCAAGGCATTGGTATAGCTTGCTCTGCAAGTACAGATACCAAATACTTTAACAAATAAGGGATTTGAATCAAACCTGATGGATTTTGTAAGGGGGCAATGTAAAGTCTTGGTCCAAGGCAAACCTCCAATATAATCAATGGGCCAACTACAGAGCCACTTAGTAATAACTCAATGTCCAGGATAAGCAGGGTATGGGTTTTTCTGCTTGCACAATTGCATGCCGGTACCTCTGCCACTACCATAACTCGAAGGCTTGTGCAAAAGGAGCCATACCGACATGAACATCGAATTGGAAAATGCTGGGTATGCATATTGCATATCTAACATTGTTATAAGCATCATACATTAATAGAACACCACATACTTGTAAACATTAGTTCTTGTGAGTTTTCTCCTCTCCCTGCCACTGGTTTGTGGATTGAAATCAGCCAGAAATTCCTGTGTATCAGTCGTGGCACCTCGAGGCATGATGAATGACTCAAACCTAAAGTATCAACATGCCTGTGTACACATACATTTAATTGCATTCAAGAAATACAAGCATTTAAGCACAGACCAAAAACTACCGGTAGTTCAAGGTAACAACAACCACATCAAACCCAGTGGTATGCATTTAGGAGTCTTATACACTTTAAAATGGAATACATAATTAAAAAACAAATATTGTTGCCAAAAACAGAAAAACCTTCATTCCTAAAATCTCATTGAAAGTGCAATGGTTTTAGCTGATAGCTGGCATTGGTTGGTGCGCCAGTACCAAGCGCAACCAAATATGCACAAACAGCACCAGATTTCACGTGGAGATAACTATAATAAATTTTATTTACTAT
>ERZ1740062.520-NODE-520-length-20405-cov-4.048894_pt1 | contig 20405 bp, 20 predicted proteins | sample MGYA00581741_ERZ1740062 | MGnify/ENA primary metagenome ERZ1740062 (study PRJEB43018, sample SAMN04849747) | marine metagenome | isolation source: floating plastic debris | place: Pacific Ocean | collected 2008-09-01 | study: EMG produced TPA metagenomics assembly...
ACCCTTGTGCGGCAAAAGTCGCCGCCTCGGACTGCGTTGTACCATCGGTGCAGAAGGCCGCCGCCTGTAATCCTTGTGCCGCGAAGAAGCCTGTAAATGCTTGCAATCCGTGTAACCCTTGCGCGGCAAAGAAAGCTTGCAACCCCTGTAATCCATGCGCTGCCAAAAAGGCGTGTAATCCCTGCAACCCTTGTGCTGCGAAGAACCCATGTGCGGCCAGTAACCCCTGCAATCCCTGTAACCCGTGTAATCCTTGCGGTGCCGGAGGCGTAGCGGATGTCGAGCTGGAACCCGCTGAGGCCACCGCCACCTATGAGTGTCTGAATGCGGATATGAGGGCGGCCTATGCTGGCTCCGGTGTGCCCGAGGCATCCCATTATCTCGACTGGAAAGCTTTTTCTGCGGCGCCTTATGCCTCCGCCACCCACGGCGGGCGACATGTGATGAATTATGCCAACAGCGTCGCCGAGGAAGCCTATGGCAAATATGAGGAAGTGGGCAAGATGCCGGTCGGCTCCATCCTTGCAAAAGACAGCTTTGTCGTTCAGACCGACGGGCACGCCGCCGTCGGCCCACTTTTCTTGATGGAGAAAATGGCGGCAGGCTTCAACGAGGCGAGCGGAGACTGGAAATATTCAATGATCATGCCGAACGGCGCCGTCGCCGGAGTCACCAATGGCAAGGGGTCGGAGAATATGGTCTTCTGCTATGAATGCCACATGGCGATGGAAGACACCGACAGCTTGTTCTTCCTGCCTGAAGACCTCCGGGTGAAATAACTCCCAAGCAGCGGCGGTTGGCAACTATTTGTTGCCGCCGCCGTTTTCGCCATTTCCGTTACCATAGGGCTTAGCCTTGATTTTCACATAGCTGCCGGGCGCATCTTCGATCGGTTTCAGCTTGCCTTTCGCCGGATCGCGTGCGGGGACCTTGGGGCCGGATTTCTTCGATAGCCACTTGTCCCAATATGGCCACCAGGAGCCCGCATGCTCGGTTGCATCTTTGAACCATTCCTCGGCTGATGCGTATTTCTTTTTCTTCTTCTTCGTATTGGTCCAGTACTGATATTTTTTTGCGTCCGGATGGTTGATCACCCCGGCGATATGGCCTGAACCCGCCAGCATCAACTCCGTCGGGCCGCCGAACAGCTGGGTGTTTTTGAACACCGACTTGAACGGCGCGATATGGTCTTCCTTGCTCGCCTGAATAAAGATCGGTGTTTTCACCTTGGACAAGTCGATGGGCTGCCCGCCGAGGGTGAGGGCGCCCGGCTGCCGAAGCAAATTCTTCTGATACATATTGCGTAAATAGAAGGTATGCATCTTGTGCGGCATGTTGGTCGCGTCGGAGTTCCAGTAGAGCAGGTCGAACGGAAAGGGCGATTTGCCCATCAGGTAATTATTGATCACGAAGGACCAGATCAGATCGTTGGAGCGAAGGAGGTTGAAGGTGTTGGCCATTTCCTTGCCTTCAAGATAGCCGCCCTTCATCTTGCTCTCGACCATTTGGATATGATCTTCGTCGGTAAAGACGAGCAGGTCCCCGGCCTCTTCGAAATCAAGCTGCGCGGCGAAGAAGGTGGTGGCCTTGATCCGGTCCTCCTCCCCGATCGCGGCGAAATAGGCGAGCGTTGCCGCCATCAGGGTCCCGCCGATGCAATAGCCGATGGTCGTGACTTCCCTCTCCCCGATCGAGGCCTCGATCGCGTCGAGCGCGGCAAGAATGCCCTCCGACATATAACTCTCGAACGTTTTCTCGACATGGCGCTCATCGGGGTTGACCCAGGAGATGACGAAAACGGTGTAGCCCTGCTCGGTGCACCATTTGATGAAGGAGTTTTCTGATTTCAGATCGAGAATATAGAATTTGTTGATCCAGGGCGGCGTGATCAGCAGCGGGCGCTTATATACCTCTTTCGTGGTCGGCGCATACTGGAGAAGCTGCATCAGGTCATTTTCGAAAATCACCTTGCCCGGGGTCACCGCGATATTGCGGCCGACCTCGAAGGCGCTATCGTCGGTCATTCTCGGGCTGAGTTGTCCCTTGGTGCGCTTGAGGTCCGCCAACATGTTCTCAAGTCCATGGACAAGATTTTCGCCCTTGCTCTCCATCGTTTTTTTCAGGACATCCGGGTTGGACCAGAAGAAATTCGACGGCGACATGGCGTCGGTGTAGAGCTTGGTATAAAAGTCCGCCTTCTTCTTCGTCTGCTTGTCCAGCCCTTCGACATCGGAGACGGTTTCCTGAATCCAGTTAGCGGTCATCAGATAGGACTGCTTGATATAGTCGAAGATCTGGTTCTGGCTCCATTCTTCGGACTTGAAGCGCTTGTCGCCCGATTCCGGCGTGACCAGCGGCGCTGTTTCCTCTCCGCTTGCGCGCATCGCCGCGTTCTGCCAGAGGTTCATGTAATTCTTCCAGAGCGCGGCCTGCGCCTCGATGATTTTGCCGGGATCGGCCATCATCTTGTTCATCAGCTCCATGAAGGTCTTGCCGACGGTGGCCGGGTCTGGGTCGATATGGGCCTGCTGCTGGCTGTTCAGGAATTCGGTGACAAGCTCTTGGCTCTGCGCGGCAATCTTGGCAAAGTTCTCTGCGAACTCCTTGGATGCCTCAAGGGCTTCCTGGCTGCTTTCAAGCGGCTCCTTACTTGACATATCGGCATCTTCTCCCTGAGTTATAGTCTTCTATGCCAGCCAACGGATTTCAGGCGGTATAATTTTTCTCCATTGCCTCGAAATCGTCAGAAAACATTGCGAAATTTTCCCTCATATGTTTTATGATAGCGACGTTTTTTAACAGATTATATCAAAAACTTGCCAATCTCAATGTAGGCCCCGGGCCGGTAAGGGGAGAGGCAGGACGGACGTTTCGATGACCATGACGCCAAACGCTTTCGAAAATCATATTGTACGTGCCCTGCGCCTCCTGCTGGGCGGGGTTCTGTTGCTCGCTCTGCTCGCGGGCGCTGCCTGCTCCACGGATAATACTGAGGAACAGGACGCGGCGGAATATCCGAATGTGAATAAGGTGCCGGAGACGCCGGAAACGGTTGCGACACTGACGGAGGCTCAGGAAATAGAGGAGGGCTTGCGCGCCGATCGAGACAACGCCCGCTATACCGATGAAGTCTTGCGCGCCGATACCTCGCTGCAGCCGCCGCTCGCTGCGCCGCCGAAACCGGTGCTCGTGGAAGAGACCGAAGTCAAGACCGAGACGGCGGAGGAAAAAACCGTAACCGAGACGGTCACTGAAACCGTCACCGAAGAAGTTGAGGAAAAGGCTGCCGAGGCCGCGCCCGCCGTTGCCGCTGTAGCGCAGGAAGAGGTGACAGAAACGCCGCTGCCCGCACCGTCTGTTGCCGGTTCAGACTCTGACACCACCCCGGCGCCAGCCCCCATCCGCGAACAGGTCATCAGTGGGGAGACTGCCCAGAAGCCTGCGGTTGAAAGTGTGTTTGAGCAGCAGCTTGCCGCCTCCGGCGCGACCCGTCTGCCGGAGACAATGAGCACGAGCGGAACTTCAAGCAGTGCGACGGAAGCCGCCGCGCCGTCCACCTCATCTTCATCCGCTTCAGCCTCTTCCACCGGGTCAGTCAGCCTGACGCCGCCGTCTGACGATGGTGGGCGGGTTATTCCGAACTATGCTGCCTCTGACGGAACATCGCCGATCGAGACGATTTATTTCGCGCAAGGCTCGCACCGGATCAGCGCAGCGGACAAGGCCAAGCTCGACCGCATCGCCCGGACCCAGATAGCGGCGGGCGGGACGCTTAAAATTATCGGTCATGCCTCCAGCCGGACACGGCAGATGGCGGAAGCAAAGCATATGATCGTCAATCTCAATGTCTCGCAGGCACGCGCGTCGACGATTGCGGAATATTTTATTCGGGCAGGGGTCGAACCCTCAAATCTGCTGGTTGAATCTGTCAGTGACGCACAACCGATTATCGCTGAGCCGATGCCAAGCGCGGAAGCAAAGAACCGCCGCGCCGAAATCTTTCTTCTAAATTAACCAAAAGTCGTTTAAATACCCGCATAGAATTTAACCTAGGGACCCGGATCGCCGGAAAAGCGGGCCGGGAACCGCTCTATTAATGTAACAGGAAGAGGCTGATGGATCCGGATTTCCACCGCATAAAACGCTTGCCACCCTATGTCTTCGAAGAAGTCAATCGGATGAAAGCAGCGGCGCGAGCGGCCGGAGAAGATATCATCGATCTCGGCATGGGCAATCCCGACAGCCCGACACCAGAGCATATTGTCGATAAATTGGTGGAGACGGTCCGTGACGGACGCACCCATCGTTATTCGACCAGCCGGGGCATCCCGGGCCTACGCCGCGCCAATGCCGCCTATTACAAGCGCCGCTTCGATGTCGAGATTGACCCCGAAACCGAGACTATTGCGACACTCGGCTCCAAGGAGGGGCTTGCCAACCTCGCCATGGCGATCACCACGCCGGGCGATGTGATTTTGTCGCCGAACCCGAGCTACCCGATCCACCCTTATGGCTTCATCATTGCGGGCGCCGTCGTTCGGCATTTCGAGGTCGGGCCGGGGATTGATTTCTTTGCGGGGCTGGAGCGCGCGGTGCGCCACTGCATTCCGACGCCGACTTGCCTGATCCTCAACTTCCCGTCGAACCCGACGGCGATGACGGTCGATCTCGACTTCTACAAGGAAGTCGTGAAATTCGCCAAGGATCACGAGATGTATATCCTCTCCGATCTTGCCTATGCGGAGATTTACTTCGGTAACGTCAAGCCGCCGTCAATCCTGCAAGTAGAAGGCGCGCGCGATATCGCGGTTGAGTTCACCTCACTCTCGAAAACTTATTCCATGCCCGGTTGGCGCATGGGTTTTGCCACGGGAAACAAGCGCCTTGTCGGGGCGCTCGCGCGGATCAAGTCCTATCTCGATTACGGCGCTTTCACGCCAATCCAGGTGGCGGCAACGGCGGCTCTTAACGGCCCGCAGGATTGCGTTGAGGAATTCCGTCAGCTCTATAAACAGCGCCGCGATGTGCTGATCTCCGGTTTTGCCGCCGCTGGCTGGGACGTGCCGTCTCCGGATGCGACCATGTTTGCCTGGGCGCCCATCCCGGAACCCTTTAAGCATCTGGGCAGTCTCGAATTCTCGAAACTCCTGCTGCAGGAGGCGCAGGTCGCTGTTGCGCCGGGACTTGGTTTTGGCGAGCATGGGGATGGTTTCGTTCGTGTTGCCATGGTTGAAAATGAACAGCGGATCCGTCAGGCAAGCCGCAATATCAAGAAATTCATGTCCAATGCCGATGCGCATCTCGGACGGAAAGAGGCGTCCTGAAAGTGAGTACCAACGTGAAAATAGGGATTGCCGGGCTGGGCACTGTCGGCGCGGGTGTGTTGAAGATAATTGGCGCGCATGGCGATTTGCTGGAGGCGCGCTCAGGCGCGCATCTGACCGTGACCGCCGTCTCCGGTCGGGATAAATCAAAAAATCGCGGCGTGCCGCTCAATGGCATTGAATGGTATGATGATGCAACGGCGCTTGCCGATGACCCCAATGTTGATATCGTGCTCGAACTCATCGGCGGGAGTGACGGCGTCGCGCGGGAGCTTTGCGTAAAGTCCCTGAGTAACGGCAAGCCGGTCGTGACCGCGAACAAGGCCCTTCTCGCAGAGCATGGCAATGAACTCGCCGCGCTTGCCGAGAAACATAATGCCCAGCTCGCCTATGAGGCAGCAGTGGCGGGCGGCATCCCGATTATCAAGGCGCTCCGCGAGGGGCTTGCAGGCAATGCGATCTCTCGCGTTTACGGTATTCTGAATGGCACCTGCAACTATATCCTCACCGAGATGGAAGAGACGGGCGGCGAGTTCGACGCGATCCTGAAGGACGCGCAAGAACTTGGCTATGCCGAGGCTGACCCCGGTTTCGATATCGATGGTGTCGATGCGGCGCATAAGCTCGCAATCTTGACAAGCGTTGCCTTCGGCACCCCGGTTGATTTCAAGAATGTCTATATTGAGGGCATCCGTAGTGTCACCGCCGCCGATATCGCCGCCGCGTCGGAGCTCGGCTATCGCATCAAGCTTCTTGGCGTGGCCCGGCGGATGGAAAAGGGGATCGAGCAGCGGGTCCATCCCTGCATGGTCCGGCGCGATACCACCATCGCCAATGTCAACGGTGTTTTCAACGCGGTTGTCGTCGATGGCGATTTTGTTGATGAGACTTCCTACGTCGGGCGCGGCGCAGGCGAGGGGCCGACCGCCTCCGCCGTGGTTGCCGATATTGTCGATATCGCTCTTGGCCGCCATACGCCCACCTTCGGCATTCCGATCGAGAAAATGACGGAAACCCCGAAAGTTTCCATCGAGGATCATGTCGGCGCCTATTACGTCTGCCTGACGGTCTATGACCAACCGGGCGTGATCGCCGATGTGTCGGCGGTGTTCCGCGACGAAAATATTTCCATCGAGAGCTTGTTACAGCGCGGCCGCTCCAAGCAGGAGGCGGTTTCCGTCATCCTCGTCACCCATGAGGTGCAGGAGGCGGCGCTAGTGCGCGCCCTTGGAAAAATTGAAAAATTCACCCATAGTGTGGCGAAACCGCGTATGATCCGCATCGTCTCGCTTTAAAGAACAGTATGATTTATTAAAGTAATGGAAGAGAAAATATGACTAAGTCCTCGCATCTGGATAGAAATCTCACCCTGGAAATCGTTCGTGTGACGGAAGCCGCCGCGCGCGCCGCTTGTAATCTGGTGGGCCTCGGTGATGAGAAGGCCGCCGATCAGGCCGCTGTGGACGCCATGCGCACCGCGCTGAACCTCTTGAATATCGACGGTACGATTGTTATCGGCGAGGGGGAACGGGACGAGGCCCCGATGCTTTATATCGGCGAGAAAGTCGGCACGGGCAAGGGCCCGAAAATCGATATCGCGCTTGATCCGCTGGAAGGCACTACCCTGACCGCGAAGGGCGGGCCAAATGCGCTCGCCGTTATTGCCTTCGCGCAAGAGGGCAACTTCCTGAATGCGCCGGACACCTATATGGAAAAGATCGCCGTGGGCGGCGGATACCCCGCAGGCATCATCGATATCGACAAATCGGCGGGTGACAATCTTCGGGCGATTGCCGAGGCGAAGGGCGTGCCGGTCAACCAGACCATGGCCTGTGTTCTGGATCGGCCGCGCCATGCAGAAATCATTGCCGATATTCGCAAAACCGGCGCCCGCATCCAGCTTATCTCCGACGGCGATGTCGCCGGTGTGATGGCGACGGCAAACCCCGATACAGGTATCGACATGTATATCGGCACGGGCGGCGCACCGGAAGGTGTTCTGGCCGCTGCTGCGCTTCGCTGTATTGGCGGGCAGATGCAGGGAAGGCTGGTTTTCCGCAATGATGATGAGAAGGCCCGCGCTGCCAAATGGGGCATCACGGATCTGGGCCGGATTTACAACCTTGAAGAACTCGCCGCCGGGGAAGTCATCTTCGCCGCGACTGGCGTGACTGACGGCTCTATGCTGAAGGGTGTGCGTCAGCGGGGCGACCGGGTCTATACGGAAACCATCGTGATGCGCTCCTATTCCGGCACCGTGCGCTATATCCGGGGCGATCACAAAGCCAAGTGATCGGAGCCTCTTATGGACGCGCCTATCGCGCCGGCTTTTCTGGATGTTGAAAATTCGCTGACAGCCCGGCGCTGGCGGTTGCGCTCTGAAAATGAGCGCCTCGGCCTTGCCATCGCGCAGCGTCTCGATGTGCCGGAAATCGTTGGCCGGGTCATGGCCGGGCGTGGCGTGCCCCTGGAGGAGGCGGAACAGTATTTAACCCCGCAGCTTCGCCATCTGCTGCCCGATCCGTCTAGCTTCAAGGATATGGATGCGGGCGCGGCACGTATCGCGGCGGCAATCGAGGCGGGAGAGCGAATTGCCGGCTTCGGTGACTATGATGTGGACGGCGCAACCTCCTCTGGATTGCTCAAGCGATTTTTTAATGCCATCCGCCAACCTCTTGATATCTATATCCCCGATCGCATGAAAGAAGGCTACGGCCCGAATGCGCCTGCGATGGACGAGCTGAAGGCGCGGGGGATTGATCTGGTTGTTACCGTCGACTGCGGGATCGTCTCCATCGATGTGCTGGCCCATGCGAAAGAGATCGGGCTGGAAGTCATCGTTGTCGATCATCATCAGGCGGAAACACGGCTGCCCGAGGCTGTGGCCGTCATCAACCCCAAGCGCCATGACGAGAGCCAGAATTACACTTATCTCGCTGCCGTAGGGGTGACCTTCCTGCTGGTCGTGGCGATCAACCGTGCGCTTCGAAATGCGGGATGGTATACAGCGGAACGCCCGGAGCCGGACCCGCGTCACTGGCTTGATCTGGTCGCGCTCGGCACCGTCTGCGATGTGGTACCGCTGATCGGGCTGAACCGCGCCTTCGTTGCGCAAGGGCTGAAGGTCATGGCGCGGCGGGGCAATGTGGGCCTTGCGGCGCTGGCGGACGTTGCCGGGTTGGATGAGACGCCGGGCACCTATCATGCGGGTTTCCTGCTGGGGCCAAGGGTGAATGCGGGCGGGCGCGTTGGACGGCCCGAATATGGCCCTGAGCTTCTCTCCAGCGACAGCCCGGAAAAATGCCGGGAATTGGCTGGACACCTCGATCGCTACAACAAGGAACGGAAAGAGATTGAGGCCGGGGTGCAGGCGGAAGCTCTGCTGATGGTCGAGAAAAGCAGTCTTAAGAATGATTCGGTGATCGTCGTCGCGGGCGAGGGATGGCATCCGGGCGTGATCGGTATCGTCGCCAGCCGAATAAAAGACGCCTATCAGCGGCCGGCGGTGGTCATCGCGCTCGACGGGGCGGAGGGCAAGGGGTCCGGCAGGTCCGTTCCCGGTGTGGATATGGGCGCCGCCGTGGGCGCGGCGCGTCATAAGGATCTGATTATTGCAGGCGGCGGTCATATGATGGCGGCGGGGCTGACCATCGCGACCGATCGGATTGATGAGTTTCGCGTCTTTCTCAATGAGCGGCTCGCGAAGGATGTGAGCGAGGCGGCGAAGACCGCCAGCCTCGGTCTCGATGGTGCGCTGTCGGTGGACGGGGCGACGACAGAACTGATCACGTTGATGGATCAGGCGGGTCCCTTTGGTGCGGGCAACCCGGAGCCGAGATTCGCGCTTCCCAATGTCCGGCTGGTGCAGGCCAGTATTGTCGGCGAAAACCATGTGCGCTGTATCCTGACCGGCGCGGCCGGGCGCGGGCGGCTCGCAGGTATTGCCTTTCGCGCGTTGGAGACGCCGCTGGGCGATGCTTTGCTCGGCCATAACGGCGGCGCTTTTCACATTGCCGGGCATCTGAGGAAGAACAGCTGGCAGGGGAAAGTCTCTGCCCAGCTGCTGATCGAGGACGCCTTTCGCCTTGTATAGGCAACAGATGTATCGAATTTGCGATATTTCACATTTTTTACTTGATATGTGGGGATAGAATAGGTAAATCGTGCCCCTGCGACAGGATATATGTCCCCTTCGTCTATCGGTTAGGACGCCAGATTTTCATTCTGGAAAGAGGAGTTCGATTCTCCTAGGGGATACCACCGGTGATACTTGGCTGCGGCCTGATCCCTTTTAATTTCTGCAACTTTTCACTACATATATCTATGGCGGTTGCCGTGATCCATAGCGACGGGAGAGAACTCATGAATTTGCGACTTTGTTTCGAAAATAAAGCCGGAGTGAATATCGATGAAGCCGCCGTTTTTCGCCATTACGCTGAGAATTACCTGAACGGGTTCGACGTAAAATGGGCCGGCACGATCAGTATTCCCCATCATGATACAAACACCAGCCCGATGGAGCCTCTGTGGCAATATGTGATTGAGGATGCGAGCCAGGCCGCCCGCGATTACCTGATCGAATATCTGGACCGTAACCCGATGGCCGGATATTTCGTGCATGTCTATGAGGTCGGTAGCGGCGCGGGCGACCAGAAGATTCACTAGACCGCCATAGATCGAAAGATGAGCTACGCTTAAGCGCTGACTTTCTTGTCGAACTGGGCGTCTTCCATGTCGGCGCCGTCGAAAATGGCGCCGTTTAACTTCGCACCCTTGAAATTGGCGTCGATCAGGTTGGCGTCGGTCATGTCCGCGCCTTCAAGATCAGCATCGGCAAAGCTCGCCGCAGAGAGATTGGCGGGCCATTTCTTGCCAAGCGGTTCCCCGTTCGGGCCTTTAAGGTCCACGGCGGTGAGAATGGCGCCTTTCATATGTGCATTCTTGAGGTTGGAGCGGGAGAGATTGACCCCCTCCATCATCGCATCGGTGAGGTCTACGTCCTCCATGATGCATTGGGACATGTCGCTCATCACGGTCTGGCTGCCGCGAAGGTTGGTGCGCCCTTCATCGTCGCGCCGCTCATGGCGCAGCCGGAGAGATCCATGCCGGAAAGATCCATGCCTGACAGATCGGCACGCTCACCCTTCAGGCCATTTGTCTCCACCCAGAGGAAGTGCGTTTTTAAAATCGCCTGCAGGTTCGGCGGGAGCGGGGTTGATTCCGGTTCCGGCACCAGATGTGCGGCGACTGCCTTGGATTTGGAGAAGTCGACATTTTCCGTCTTTGCACCGTCGAGTTTCACATTCTCGAAATTGCAGCCCTCGACTTTAGCGCCAGAGAGATCGACGTTGCTGAGGTCCGCGCCGGCGAGATCGGCACCCGACAGGTCACAGCCCGCCATGTCCGAGCCCATGAATCCCGCACCATGCAGATCAGCCTTTGAAAGGTTGGCTCCGCGCAGTTGGGAATTGGCGAAGTTCGCATTGCCAAGTGCCGCACCGGAAAGATTAGCGCCATTCAGGTTGGCCTTTTCCGCGACTACTTCCTCCATTTCGGCATCGGAAAGATCCCCGGCGGGGAAAGTGACGGTCTCGCCGCCTGATAGAATGAGGGAGCCGCCGCGAAAATCCGCTTCCTGCAAGTTCGCGCCGTTGAGTTTTGCGCCCCTTAATTCCGCGCCGCGCAAATCCGCGCGGATGAGAAGGCTGTTGCGCAAATCTGCCTTGGTGAGGTCAGCGGCATATAGATCGGCGGAGATCAGGTTGGCATCCCGGAAGATGGTCCGTGAGAGTTTGCAGCCGGACAAGCAGGATTTCTGGAGCTTGGCACCGGCAAAGTTCGCCCCGGTGAAATCAGCGTGCTTGAAGTTCGCTTGTGCGCCTTTTTTGGGATTTACCAGCCACTTTCCGTGCTCGGCAAGCATATCCATAATTTCTTGTGGCGTCATTGATGTCATGCGGTACTCTCTTTGTCGAAACCCTGTTTTGGCTTTGATAAGACTAGATTAACATTTATCTCACATACTTCGAGACAGGAATTGCCTACCGTCTGGTTTATAAACAGACAAGGTTAACAGTTAGTTGCATTCTGCCTTAAATTGATTAAACAACGCCGAGGATGAAGCGAAATGTTTGAAGTAAACCAGGAACAGGTTGATGCGTTGGAGATTTGGGTCAAGAACCGCCGCGAAGCCTATTTGCGTATGGGATTCCATCTGGCGGCGAATGCGGGCGCGACTTCGCTTGTCGAATATTCGGTAGATGGCGGCCTCAAGCCGGAAGATTTAGAGAAATCAATTTTTGATCTGCGCAAAGAATATGAACTGGCGGAAATGTTTCATAAAGACGCCAAGCAAGTCCTCCATGCCGGGCGGCAAGGCGGTTAAACGCGGCGGCGGACGTTAGGTTACCACGTAGAACTGCTCCCGGCGTTTCCGGGCCACCAGACCGGCGATCTGCCGGATCAGCGCCTGTTCTTTCTCTTCTGAAAACTCGAACCTGACCCCGACACCGTCCTCCATCTGGCGGACGATACGCGCCGGGATGAGACCGACATTCTCAATCTCGACGCTGATTTCCGTCGCGTCCGGCAGGCGCATGTCCATCTGCAGTCCGGCCCCGCCGAGAGAAATATTAAGAATGCGTGCGGGCAGGCGACCGCCGTCATGGGCAATCTCGGTCTCGCCTGCCATTACAACCCGGCTATGGGCGCGGCGGTTCTCTGCTTCGATCGTGGTCATGTCGTCTCCTGGGGGCGAGGGGGCGGTTTTGCACGCCTCGTCGGGGGCTATAGGGGCAGTCTCGCCGAGATTGGTTAAGAAGTCGTTTGCATCGCCCATAAATCGCCATAAACTGGCGTTATGAGGTCTTTTGTTAACCTTTCGTTCACCCTCTCGCTCTATTCTTAAATTGCATTTATCAGGAAAGGGTCCGTTATGCGGCAACAGGAACTCGCCTCCCTCGTTGAGGGACTGAAGTCCGAATTCGACAAAGCGCCACGGCTTAACCGCAAATCGATCGCGGACCGGGCGAACGGCGCCAACCTTGCCGCGCTCGATCTGATACTTGAGACCGCGGACATGGAGCAGGAGGGGGCGAGCCGCCAGGAGCAGGCGAAAACCCTTAAGGCACTGTCACATGAATTCAAGGAAATCTCCGGAATCATCGTCGGCCTCCGCCCGCGTTAGCGCCGTTGCCTCTGCTGTACGGTTGGCGGGACGCAGATCAAAATCAGGCTTGGCAAATATGACGGATATGCTACATCTGGTAGGCATATCACGGATAGTCGGCAGTCGTCGCGGGTCCAAAAGATGTCGTAGTATAGAAAATGCCGCATTTATCTGAGTTTAAAGAAAAATTGAAACTGCTCCGGCAGACCGCGATCAAGCGTGCCAAGGCCAGCTCCCGGATGGAGCGGTTAATTTTTGCTGCGCCGTTTCTGGCCGCGCTTTTCTTTGCGGGAGTGACGGTACTGCTCGACATTTTCCTCCGCGATCAGACGGCGTTGGGATGGATCTTCTCGCTTCTCGGAACGGCAGGGCTTCTCTTCTTCTTCTTTGCACCGCTCACCTTTGTGACCGTCCGGCTTTATAAGCGCCTCTGGCACCGCCTGAAGGAACGGCGCTTTATGGATGCGCTGATGATCGGGCTTTATCTCCCGCACGCCTTCGCCGTGCTGATCGTCGTGATTTCGCAGCTGGAAGGCTCTGAGAATATCACCAGCCTCGGCGCGGCGGTCATCACCTGGGCGATGCTGAGCCTGCTGCTCTCACCATTCAGCGTGCTGCTGACCTTGCTTCTGTGGTCGTATCTGCCGAAGGAAATCCGCGTACCGACGCAGCTCCTGCAACTCCCCTCCCGACTCAACGCGCGCGGTCAAAACCTCCTCGCTCCACCGGAGCCCAAAGACGAGAGTGACGTGGTGCGGACTTAGGGGCCGACTTTCCAGATGGTGCCTTGCGCTGTGGCGCAGAGCTTCTCCGCGCCGTCCTTTAGCGCATAGACATCGCAATCACAGACAGCCTGAGACTTGCCATAGGCTTTGACATGCGCGCGGGCGATGAGTTTTTCCCCGATTGCTGGGCGGACGTAATTGATCTTGAATTCGAGTGTCACCGAATCGCCGAGCACTGTGCCGCCCGCGTAGGTAAGGGCATTATCGGCGAGATAGCTGACCACACCGCCATGCGCGAAACCGTGCTGCTGCAGATGGTCGGGGCGCAGCCCAAGCGACAGTTCAACCCCTCTGTCATCCAGCTTTTCAAGTTGCGAGCCGATCAGCACGCTAAAAGGCTGTTCGGAGAGGACGCGGCGGCCACGATCGAGGGAGATTTCAGTCATAGGGTTCATTCCTATTGTTATTTACTTCATTAGTGAAGTATATTTGCATGGTGCGACGCGCGCAAGTGAATTATGAGAGGGTGATGTCAAACGCGAAGAAAAACCTGATCTACCACCGTTTGCAGACGGCTGCCCATAGCCTGAGGAAAGCGGCGGACCGGTCCGTGCTGGCGGCGTCCGGCCTGACGACAGCGCAGGCGGCGGTCCTCTCCATTGTCGAGAGCGGCGAGGAGGTGACCCAGCGGCAGGTGGCCGAGCGGCTCCGCCTTAATGAATCCGCCATGACCGCCATGGTAACCCGGCTGATCAAGCTCGGGTTTCTTAAACGCCGCCGCAGCGAGACGGACGGTCGTGCCTGGCAGCTCGACGTGACGGAAGGGGGCCAAGCGGCGCTCAAAGACTTGCGCGGCCCCTTCGGCGAGATCAATGCCGCCGTCGACGACATGCTGAGCGAGGAGGAGATAAAAACCCTCACCCGCGCCCTTGATAAAATCACGAAGCGTTTTGGCGGCGGGTGAAAGCTATGCTATTTGATTGGAGGTGGAGGAAGCGGATTAAGAAGCTCTTCCACTTCAATTCGAAAGTGTTTTCGAGAGTTTGATGCCCATACCATCCTATGATTTTTCCCAATGTCAATCTTGAAGTCCTCCGGACATTCAGGATGCTCAATCCAATGGACAATGGCTTCAAAGTTCCGATAGCTAAAAAATTCTTGGGCCGCTCGTAGCATCTTATAGGCCTCGACGACTTTCGCATTAGCTCCATGGAACTCTGCAGCAAGTTCGGCTATTGAGTCTCTGTTTTTTGCCTCTTCTCTTGCTAGAAATTCAAAGGCGGAATTTTCGCTATCACCATATTTTCCATAAATTTCAATAGCTTCGTATAGTTGACTAACTGCGCTATTCTTTCCAAAGCCATTTAGTGCAATTCCTCCTGACAACTTCCCAATAACCTCAAAATACTCTCCAGATATCCCGCCTCCATTCGCTGCAATTTCTTGCCGAGGCGCGTAAACCAGCAGGTTGCCATCTTGCTTATTAACCACTCTACGCAATACTTTAAATACAGAAACGGATTTCTTTAAGTTTGAGAGGGCGCGCTCAAAAGTTTCTGCAAAAGGAACTAATTCCCTTGTACGCTCAGATATTTTTGAAACATTTCCGATTTCACCATACAAAAAGTCATAGGCGCGATTGTACGCTAGATCCTTATCAAATTTTCTGTCTACAACAATAAAATCAGGAAAATGGCCATGTCCACAATCCGGACCAATTAGATACAAATAGCCGAGGTCGTCTAAAATCAAATATCCGCCATGTAGCCATTTGGAAGTAGTTCGGCACAAGTTGCAAGGTGCATACATGCCATCACGCTTTTTCAGATCAACGTTGATATTTTTCCGGATAATTTGGATTTCTCTATTCTTTGAAGGAACTACCCCTTGCGCAACCCCAGGGAAGTCCTCAGGGAAATAATGCGATTTTCGGAATTCATCAAATTCCTTCCCAATTCTCTCGGGATCCTCATTATACCGTATCCCTTTTTCGGTGCTCAATAACCCCCTCCAACATACCAGAACAAACAGAGTACATCTAGGGATGTCGTTTGTCAAGGAATTAGTATGAAGGCGAAAACCATTACACCATATGTAGTGCATTATATCCGAAACTACCTAGATGAACTACTTAATGAAGAACATTTCTTAAGTGAACAAATTGGAAAGAAAATTAGTGAAGAGGGATGGCTGGGGAACCTGGACTCGAACCAGGATTGACGGAGTCAGAGTCCGCTGTCCTACCATTAGACGATTCACCACCACTCAGGCGGCGCGCCCGCGATGTGCGGGGCTGGCGGCTCTACTAGCAATTCCTCGCCGTGCTGTCAACGCCCCTTCAACGCGCGGTCTCGCAAAATATATATATGAACCTTCCGCCGAAAACTGCTAGCATGGAGGAAAGGGATCGCGGCGTTTGTCGCCGCACCCGCAGAACTTATTACCTGGAGGTAGTCCTGGGTGGCAACATCACAACCTCGGAGAACAGACAAGAGTGACCGCAGAAGATATCGACGCAAGTTTCACAACAACAGGGGATATGCGCCCGACATATTTGGCGCTCTTGATCTTGGGACCAATAACTGCCGTCTGCTGATCGCGAAGCAGCAGGGCAAGGGATTTCGCGTTATCGATAGCTTCTCGCGCATTGTGCGGCTGGGTGAAGGCGTCAGCCTCACCGGTAAACTGTCCGACGATGCAATAGAAAGAACGGTCGAGGCGCTCGGCATCTGTGCGGATAAAATGCGCCGCGCTGGCGTCACTCATATGCGCTGCGTTGCGACGGAGGTTTGCCGTAAAGCGGACAACAGCGATGACTTCCTTGATCGCGTGCGCCTTGATTGCGGGATCAATCTCGACATCATCACCACGGGGGAGGAGGCGGCGCTCGCGGCTGAGGGTTGCGCTCCGCTCATCGACTACCGTCATCAGAACGCGCTCGTCTTTGATATCGGTGGCGGCAGTACAGAGCTGGTCTGGCTCGGTCTCACGGGACGCAGGCAGAGCGAGGTTCTGGGCTGGATGTCGATCCCTGTCGGCGTGGTCACCCTGACCGAACGCCATGGCGGAATGCAGGTTTCCGAGGGCGCCTATGCCGACATGATCACCGATGTCCGCCATCATGTTGATGAATTCGAGGCGGAGCACGGCATCGCCGGGCAGATCCGCGAGGGGAATGTGCAGATGCTCGGCACGTCCGGCACGGTGACGACGCTCGCCGGCGTGCATTTTGGGCTGGAACGCTATAGCCGTCGCCGCGTGGACGGAGCATGGCTGAACGCGGGCGCGATGCTGGATATTTGTCGTCGCTTGGCCACCAGCGATTACGAAACACGAAAGAAAGAACCCTGCATCGGGGAGGAGCGGGCCGACCTCGTCGTTTCCGGCTGCGCGATTGTCGAGGCGATGCACAGCCGCTGGCCGGTGAAGAAACTGCGCGTTGCCGACCGGGGCCTGCGCGAGGGGATGCTGCTCGGCATGATGCGGCGCGCAAAACGGGATCGCCAGAAGGCGGCAGAGGCCGCCACGCGCCAGCGTCGACAGAAGGCGGCATGCGAGCCGAAACCCGTCACATGAGCCGGGGACCGAAACGCTCGAGCGGCAAAAGCGCCACCGGCATGACCGGGCGCTTGCTCCATACCAAGGTGAAGTCAGCGCGAGGGCGCAAAACTTCTTCCACCAACTGGCTGCAACGCCAACTGAACGATCCGTATGTGGCAGAGGCGCGGACACGGGGCCTGCGCTCCCGCGCGGCGTTCAAGCTGATGCAGCTTGATGAGCGATACAACCTCCTCAAATCCGGCGATGCCGTTGTCGATCTCGGCGCGGCGCCGGGCGGCTGGACGCAAGTGGCGGTGGGCCGCGTCGGTGCCGAAAAAGGCAAGGGCAAGGTGCTCGCGGTTGATATTCTTGAGATGGAACCGATCCCCGGCGCGGAGATCATGCAGCTTGATTTCACCGAAGATGGCGCCGACGAAAAGGTGAAGGCAGCCCTCGGCGGACCGGCGGATGCCGTTATCTCCGACATGGCCGCGCCAACGACGGGCCATAAGCAGACCGATCATTTGCGCATCGTCATGATGTGCGACCTCGCGCTCGAATTTGCCATCGATGTACTGGCTCCGGGCGGCGTCTTTATCGCGAAAGTCCTGAAGGGTGGCACGGAAAACGAGCTGCTGGAGCGGATGAAGAAGAACTTCACTCATGTCCGCCACGCCAAGCCCGAAGCCAGCCGCGCCGATTCCCGAGAGGCCTATGTCGTCGCCACCGGTTTTCGCGGAAAAGACGACGCGGACGCGGGCGAGTAGCCCTCCTTTTGCCCTGCTAATAAAAAATGGGTGCTATGCATAATTCGCTCTATGAATTTTAAAATCTGCCTGTATGATTGCGCGGCAATTCCATAGATCGTTTCGCGGCCCCGTTGGAATATCTTGCCGGGTCCGAAATTGATCACCACCATATATTGTGCGCTGATGCGCCTGGAGTTGCCATGAATATCCGCGAAGCCTTTACCTTTGACGATGTGCTGCTGCAACCGGCGGCCTCCGAAATCCTCCCCACCCAGGTCGACACCACGACCCGGCTGACCCGGGAAATCACGCTTGGCATTCCGCTGATCTCTAGCGCCATGGACACCGTGACCGAGGCACCGATGGCCATCGCCATGGCACAGGCCGGCGGCATTGGGGTGGTTCATAAAAACCTCGATATCGAAGAGCAGGCGAACGAGGTCCGCCGGGTGAAGAAATTCGAGGCCGGAATGGTCGTGAACACGGTCACCATCGCCCCCGATGAGCCGCTCTCCGAAGCGCTCTTCCTCATGCAGAATAACAAGATCTCCGGCATTCCGGTGACGGAGCGGGGCAGCGGCAAGCTGGTCGGCATTCTCACCAACCGCGATGTGCGCTTCGCCACCGATACCCGTCAGCCGGTCAGCGAGCTGATGACGAAGGACAATCTGGTCACCGTGCGTGAGGTGGCGACGCAGGACGAGGCCAAGCGCCTTCTCCATAAGCACCGGATCGAGAAACTCATCGTGGTAGATGACGACTATCGCTGCATCGGGCTGATCACGGTGAAGGATATTGAACGCTCCACCCTTTTTCCCAATGCGTCGAAGGATGAGCAGGGGCGACTGCGCGTCGCCGCCGCCGTTGGTATTGGCGATGACGGGCTTGCGCGGGCCGAGGCACTGATCGCCTCCGAGGTCGATGTACTCATCGTCGATACGGCGCACGGTCATTCCAGCCGGGTGCTGGAGGCGGTGAACCGGATCAAGAAGCTGAGTAATCGCACGCAGGTCATCGGCGGCAATGTCTCCACCGCCGACGGCACGAAGGCGCTGATCGATGCAGGTGTGGACGCGGTGAAAATCGGCATCGGGCCCGGTTCCATCTGCACGACGCGAATTGTTGCCGGTGTCGGCACCCCGCAGCTCACCGCAATTATGGATGCGGCGGCGGCGGCGCAAGGCTCCGGTGTTCCCGTCATTGCCGATGGCGGTATCAAGACATCGGGCGACCTTGCAAAGGCGCTGGCGGGCGGGGCAAGTTCCGCCATGATCGGTTCCCTCCTCGCGGGCACCGACGAAAGCCCGGGGGAAGTTTTTCTCTATCAGGGCCGGTCGTTTAACTCCTATCGCGGCATGGGATCCTTGGGCGCAATGGCGCGCGGCTCGGCGGATCGTTATTTCCAGCAGGAAGTCTCCGATAACCTGAAACTCGTGCCTGAAGGGATCGAAGGACGGGTGCCGCATCGCGGGCCCGCCAATGCGGTCATTCACCAGCTTGTCGGCGGCCTCAAGGCGGCGATGGGCTATACCGGATCGAAGGATATCGTGAGCCTGCAGGAGCGGGCGTCATTTGTCCGTATCACTAACGCGGGCCTGACCGAGAGCCATGTGCATGACGTTTCCATCACCCGCGAGGCGCCGAATTACCGGCAGAACGGATGACCCCTGCCGCCCGGCTTGCCGCCGCCACTGAGCTGCTGGAGATGATCAGCGTGGCCACGACCCCCGCCGAGCAGCATATCGGGACTTACTTCCGGAGCCGCCGCTATGCGGGGTCGAAGGACCGGCGTTGGGTCACCGAATTTGTCTATCGCGCGCTTCGCCGTCAGGGGGAGTTGGACTGGATCGCGGCTGAGACAGGACTTGATATATCGCCCCGAAGCCGCTCTTTTTTAAGCTTGATTCTGTTTGACGATGTTGCGCCGGAAGCCCTCGCGACAAACTGGTTCGGCGGACCTCATGGTCTCTCCGAATTGACGGCGGAAGAAGCGGCGGCGCTGGCAAAGGCCACGACGCTTGATCTCTCCACCATGCCTGTAGACGCGGCGGGAAATTTCCCGGCATGGCTCGCCGAAAAGATCATCGCGCAATATGGCGAGCAGGCGAGAGCGGTCATGGCCGCTTATGGCTCCCGCGCGCCAGTCACGCTCCGGGTGAACGCCCTAAAGGGCGCGCGCAGCGATATTCAGTATTTCCTGAAAAATGAGGGGATCGATGTCACGCCGACGGCATTGTCCCCGGACGGTCTAATTATTGAGGGGCGGTTGAACCTGAGTCGTCATCCGCTTCTGGAAAACGGCCGGATCGAGTTGCAGGATGAGGCGGCGCAAATTGCCTCCCGTCTCGCCGATGCACAGCCCGGCATGACGGTTGTGGATTTCTGTGCTGGCGGCGGTGGCAAGTCCCTCGCCATGGCCGCGACCATGGATTATGCGGGCAAGATTTACGCCTTTGATACCAATGCGCGGCGGATGCGCGATATCGCAGGCCGCGCAAAGCGAGCAGGGGTCACGCTGATTGAGCCGTTGGGAATCGCGGGTGATGACAGTGATGACGAGATTTTTGCAGCCCTTGTGGGCCAGATGGATCGGGTCTTTGTCGATGCACCCTGCTCGGGCTCTGGTACCTGGCGGCGGCAGCCGGACCAGAAATGGAAGCTGACCGCGGAACGACTCGCGGAGCTCACCGCGCTGCAGGCGGGTATCATGAGCCGCGCCGCGCCGCTGGTCGCCCCGGGCGGACGGCTTATTTACGCGACCTGCTCTATCCTGCGTGAGGAGAACGAGGCGCAGATTGATGCCTTTTTATCGTCACATCCGGAGTTTAGTCTTCTTCCCGTGAGTGAGTTGTGGAAGACGGCGGGTCTTGACGGTAAATGGACAGGAGATGTCTTTGCC
>ERZ1740062.521-NODE-521-length-20392-cov-4.408074_pt1 | contig 20392 bp, 15 predicted proteins | sample MGYA00581741_ERZ1740062 | MGnify/ENA primary metagenome ERZ1740062 (study PRJEB43018, sample SAMN04849747) | marine metagenome | isolation source: floating plastic debris | place: Pacific Ocean | collected 2008-09-01 | study: EMG produced TPA metagenomics assembly...
GCAGTTTTCCATCTTCGATGAGGTAGGCCTCACTAGCCGAAAACACGAAATTCCCGGACGTGATGTCGTCCTGGCCGCCACCGAAATTCGGGGCATAAAGACCGCGTTTGACCGAAGCGATAATCTCACCCGGATCGTGTTCGCCATTGCGCATGTAGGTGTTTGTCATGCGCGGCATCGGCAGATGGGCAAACGACTGTCGACGACCATTGCCGGTGCTGGACACGCCCATCAAGCGAGCATTCATCTTGTCCTGCATGTAACCCTTCAGGATGCCGTTCTCGATCAACACGGTGCACTGGCTCGGCTGTCCCTCATCATCGATCGTCAGCGACCCGCGCCGATTAGCGATCGTCCCGTCGTCGACGATCGTGCAAAGCTTTGATGCAACCTGCTCGCCGATACGTCCGGAGAATACGGATGTGCCCTTGCGATTAAAATCACCTTCAAGGCCATGCCCTACCGCTTCATGCAATAAGACCGCCGGCCAGCCCGGACCAAGCACCACCGGCATCATACCGGCCGGTGCTGCCACCGCATCCAGCTGCACGATGGCCTGGCGCACTGCTTCCTCACCAAACTGGAACCCCAGGTCTTCATCAATAAACACGTCGAGCGGATAGCGACCACCACCGCCCGCGTAACCCTGTTCGCGTCTGCCCTGATGGTTCACGATGACCGACACGTTCAGCCGGACCAACGGGCGTGCATCGGCACTGAACATGCCGTCGCTGTCCGCAATCAGGATGTCGTCATGGTTAGCCGCGAGGCTGATCACGACCTGCTCGATTCTGGGGTCCAGTGCCCGAACACGGCTGTCGAGGGATTTCAATAATTCGGTTTTTTGCTGATCGGTGATTGCTGCCAGCGGGCTGTCAGCAGGATACAACGCCGGCGTCGACTGGCTGCGCAATACCGGCGCACTGACCTCCTGCCCCTGACGCGCGATTGCGCGAGCAGCATCAGCTGCACGCTGCAGAGCGGCACGACCCACGTCGTCCGAGTACGCAAATCCGGTTTTCTCGCCGCTGATCGCTCGCACACCAACGCCCTGATGACGCGAATAACCGGCATCTTTGACGACTCCGTCTTCCAGCGACCAGCTCTCACTCGATGAACGCTGAAAATACAGGTCAGCGTTATCAACCTGACGACTGAGGACGGCACCCAACGTATCCTGCAAGGCCGGCCGGTCGAGCTCATAAGTCTCCAGCAGCTGGGTCGTCAAACTGTGTTCCTGCGTCTTCTCTTGCATGTTACGAATGCGCTCCGCTATGCCACCACCGGGCGGATCATCATACCAACGTGCGCCGCGTGCCGCGCGTTATCAATTTCCGCCGCTAACCAGACAGCCGGCCAGCTCAGCGGTCGCCGCGAACCGCGCGGAATCTGTCCGCTCAATGCTGGGTTCATCCCAGCCACCGTTGATTTGGTAAAACACCTCGGTCATACCTTGCAATGGCTTCTTGAAAATTTGACTGAACAACAGCAACGCGGCACCAACCTGTGGGCCAGCGACCACCGCACCAACGGCAGGCAAGGTATTGCCGACTTTGACGCTGACGACGGCGGTCTGGTTGTAGTTGCGCTTGTCGAGGCTCGCGCGTCCAATCAAGCCGACGTCCGCTGACGACCCTTGCAGATTGAGGTTACAGGTGTAGGCATCGCCATTGACGATACGAAATTCCCCCTCGATCAAATCGAAACTGAAACCCTTGCGGAATACATCCCGGAAATCGAGTGCGAGTCGCCGCGGCAGTTCCGCCACACTCATTAAACCGACCACGCGGCCTGCGCCCGGTTCCACGTCATCCAGCGTGCCATTGCTGATCGTCACGCGTGCTTCGCCGTCGAGCGATGCCAGAAACTCGCTGCTCGGCCCGCCACCCCAGGATACATCCACTTCGCTGGCCAGCTGATCCGCGTTGATGCCAGGCTGGTAACCCAAGCTTGCCATCATCGCTTTGACGTCACTGCAAGAGATCGTCGCTTTGCGCCGCGTGCGCGAGCCGGTGGTCTCGCCAGGATCCATCACACAATCGCCGCTTGCGGTGATGCCGAACGAAGACTTTTCCGTGTCGAACTGCTCGATCAGAACACCGTTGGCCACTTTCGTCACCGCCGCATCAAGACGACCAAACGACTTATTGCCAAGCCCGAACTCCTGCGCTTTGATACGCGCCGACGGAATCGTTGTGGGATCGCTGTCTCCGCTGGCTGAAGGGTCCGATTCGAGCAAACGCAACCGGTCCATATCGAGCCGGACGATGCTCGCCGGGTCGGACAGCGAGCGCGGCAGGATTAAGTTACCGGCAACGGCTGGCGAATCGATATCGATCAGCCAATTCTCACGACTGGCTTGCAACGTGGCTCGCACATCGCGCAGTCGCTGACCAAACGCGTCGAACACGTCAACGCCCACCGCGATTGACTCGAGCTGCTCCGTAATGCCGGGACCCTCGTCGCTGCGAAGCGCTAACCAGTCGTCCAGCCGCAGACGATCAATCTCTCCATCGACAAACAAGCCAGGAACAATCGGCAACACCGCGTAACCGAATCCCAGATGCACCGTCGCTCGTTCCAGTTGCATCGGCCGTCCCGTGGTGCGGTTGAACAACGAGGCCATCGAGATGCCGCTGTCCATCGCCACATCCAGCTCGAGCCCCTGATCGATGACCACTACTTTGACTTGCGTCGAGCGGGTGTCAGCGGCGCTTTTGCCCGCAGGGTAAGGCATATCCAGTGCCAACCCTTCCAGACTGGTGCGGACATCGAGCGTCAGCGGTTGTCGAGGCCCGGGGGCATTGCCGGTTTTCGGCAAGCGCAGCACGGCACTATACGGCGCCTCACCGTCGATTCGACCCGGCAGCGGTACTTTCAGATCATCGACGAGCGCGGTAGCTGGTATCACGCCATCGATGTCGAGTTGCAACCCAAAGCCACTGTCCGGAGCAGCGGGTGCAAGGTCCATGCGAACCGGCCGATCAAATGAGCGCGCGGTCACGCCTTCTGCATAAACCCCTTTCCGATCGAGCGTGACACGGCCATCGATCGCTTCAGCACCGAATGGCAGGCCTTTGAATCCAACGCCCGCATCGGTTGTTTCGAACGCCGCATCGAGAGAGAACTCTCGAATGGCCTTCAGTGGGACGTCGAGTTGAATGGTGTAATCCGCTCGCCCTGATACTTCGAGGATATCGAAGACGTTACCGAACAAGCGACGAATGGGGCTATCGTCCGCGTAGCGGTACATCGATTCGAGACTCGCATTACCCGTCGAAAAAATCGACAGCGCGGCGGTTCGCAAATCGCGAAACTCAACTGCGCTATCTTTAAACGGAATGCCACCACTGACTCCGCTATTGGTATCGGTGTATAGCCTGAAGCCGTCCAGCCGCACTTCGGCATCAAGATCCGTGATCGAGGGCCATTGTCGGGCATATTGCATCGTGACATCCCGCGCGGAAGCACTGGCAGTGAACTCCCCCTCACCGTCTACAAACGGAAACTCCCGGAGATTTCCAACTAGCCGGAAACGACCGTTTTCAACACGGCCACCTTGCAGTGCGTTACTCAGCCAGCCCTGCAATTTGGGCGACAACACAGCGGTCGGCATGAGTCCACTCAAATCATCGATCTTTGTCATGGACCAGCGCGTGTCGATATCCACGACCAGACCGGAATCGTCGCTTGGAATCGTTAACTCCAGGGTCGTATCTTTCTGCAAAGGACCGCTGCTCAAGCGCACCGAATCGGAAACAACGTTGATACCCGTATCGTTGACGCGCCAGATAAGGACACCGTCCAATGCATCCAATACCACCGGCTGAGACGCGATCGCCGGGATGCGTAACGCCCCAGCGCGGCTGCGTAGTGTGACGCTGCCGGTGTCGGGACGAGCGCGCAGCGCGCCCGACAGATTGGCGAATCCTGGCACAGCGTCCAGAGGCGCCATACCGAGACCTTCAAAGTCGCTGGTCAATTCAAAGTCGGCCAGCCGCTCCGACATCGGTGCCGGCTCGTCAAACAACCTGTCCACAAAACCACTCGCTGTTGTGAACGTGCCCGCCACTTCGGTTTCGATCACTTTTTGCGCGAGATCATCCGGCAGAAAAGCTGCCAGATAGGGCACATCGTAAACGGTGACGTTGCTGGCCTCGAAACTAAAACGCGTGCCATCCGTGCGCGGCACCGCTTGCAAGCGGACCGTAGCTGGCGGCCAACGTCGGTCTGACACATTGACGACAAAGTCGTCGATTGCGCACAACCAGCCTTCGTCCTGCCGACTCCATTCCGCGCGCCCACTAACCGACGATTGTTGGTCGCCATCGGCTGGTACCCAGTCGCTGGCCTGCAATTGCACCGCCACGGATTGCAACGTAGCCGACGACCAGTGCCAGTCGGCCTCAAACTCTGCGACACCGGCTTTCGGCAGTCGCCAGTCGGGTGGTAACACGCCGCGCATCAGCGCCGCTGATACGCGATCGATTTCGGCTGACGCGCGCCAGTCGCCGTTGATCAGTTGCTCGTTGGTGAGCCCCGTAACATCGCCAGCCGCCAACACTTTCGCTCGCAGACCGTCCTGACCCAGTTGACGAACATCCGCGTCGAAGCGCACGCGCTCGGCGGCGATGGATACGGCGGCATCGTCCAACGCCAAACTGACCGCCGAACGACCAGACGGGACATCACGATAGCGCAGCACCAGATCGGTGATGCTGATGTCGAGCGGCGCCAGATTGGCCAGCGCGCTATCGTTATCTTCGACACCGGACGTCTTACCAAGCGGCAGCAGAAACGACTGCAGTTGCCAGCCTTCATCGTCGCGCTCTACCGCCAACGAGACGCCATCAACACCCAATCGACGTACGACAAGGCGCTGACTAAACACCAGATCGGTGACTGAAACACCCACGGTGAGCGTGCGTACGCTGGTCGGTTCAATCTGCTGCCCTGCGATGCGAGGCCCTACGACGAAGTCTCGGAATACGATTTCCGGGCCACGCAATCGCCAGCGCGCATCCAGCGACGAAAAGCTCACATCACCATCGATAGCGGCTGCGACCCGCGCCTGAATCTCATCACGATATTCCGGTAGCTGCGGCAAAGCGATGCGCAGCAAGCCCACACCGATTGCCAGCAACACAATGAGTGTCGCCACCAGGTAGGCGGAAAATTTGGCAATCTTTTTGAGCATAAACTGGCGGGCTTACATCAACACCACATCATATTGGTCAGGCGCGTACAGGCTCTCGCTCTGCAACCGCACCGTTTTTTCGGTCGACTCCGTGATCTCTGCCAATCCGGTCGACTCCTCGTCGAGCATCAGCTCAATGACATCCTGATGCGCCAGTATCATCAGCTCATCAAAACTGAATTGGCGATGCTGGCGCAGAATCTCTCTAAATATTTCATAGCATACGGTTTGTGGCGTCTTGACCGAACCACGCCCTTCACAGGTTGGACAAGCGATGCATAGGATATGTTCAAGACTTTCTCGGGTGCGCTTGCGCGTCATCTCGACCAACCCCAGCGGTGACACGGGCATGACCTGGTTTTTGGCCGGATCATTTGCCAGTGCCGCCTGCAGGGCATGCAACACTTTTTCTCGGTGCACAGGCTCGGCCATATCGATGAAATCGAGAATAATGATACCGCCTAGATTCCTGAGGCGAAGCTGTCGCGCAATCGCGACAGTGGCTTCGAGGTTGGTTCGGTACAGCGTGTCTTCAAGATTGCTGCTGCCAACAAAGGCGCCGGTATTGACGTCTACCGTCGTCATGGCCTCAGTCTGATCAAAAATCAGGTAGCCACCCGACTTCAGTGGGACTTTTCGCTCCAGCGCTTTACCGATGTCCTCTTCCACACCATAGAGATCGAAGATGGGTCTCCGGCCTGAATACAGCTCGATCTTCTCGGTCAGCTCCGGCAGAAAACTGCTCGCAAACTGGCGCATGCGCTCAAACTGAGTTTGTGAATCGACGCGAATGCGTTCGATGTCATCCTGGACCGTATCGCGCAAAATACGCAACGCCAATGCCAGGTCCTCATGGACGATTTTGCCAGGACTCACATTGCCTGCCTGTTTGCGAATGCCCTCCCATAGTCGATCCAGGAACATCATGTCCGCGCGCAATGCGTCGTAGCTGGCACCTTCTGCAGCCGTTCGCACGATGTAACCATTGGAGCTGTCAGGTGGCACGATCGATTCAAGAATGTCACGCAACCTTTGTCGCTCCTGCTCGTCTTCAATACGTGACGAGACGCCGAGCGATTCGCTCTTTGGCATCATGACAAGATAACGCGACGGCAACGTCACAAACGTCGTCAGTCGCGCACCTTTGGTGCCGAGCGGATCTTTCAGCACTTGCACCAGAATCTCTCCGCCCTCTGACACCAAATCGGTAATCGACAGAGCCGGCTTTGGCAGTATCACAGTCTCCCCGCTATCGTCGCCACCTCCGTCTGCGGGCTTGTAGATATCGGAAGCATGCAAAAATGCCGTACGCTCGAGACCGATATCGATAAACGCCGCTTGCATACCTGGCAGTACGCGACTCACCCGGCCCTTGTAGATATTGCCGACGATACCGCGTCGCGAAGCACGCTCGATGAATAGTTCCTGCAGAACGCCGTTCTCCACCAATGCGGCGCGCTGCTCACTCGGCGTAATGTTGATCAATAACTCATCGCGCATGATCGCTCTCCTGAAGCTACGGCCAGTCTTTCAATTGACCGAGCAACTCACTGGTTTCAAAAATCGGTAATCCCATCACGGCTGAGTGGCTACCCGAGAGGTGAGCCACAAACTGTGCACCGAGACCCTGAATCGCATAAGCACCGGCCTTGCCGCGCGGTTCGCCGGTTGCCCAGTAACGTCGTGCCTCGCTCTCCGAGACCTTCCGAAACGTCACCGCGGTGCTGACAACGGCAACGACCGGCGTATCACGCCAAGACACGCAAACACTGGTGTGGACCTCGTGTGTCGTAGCGCTCAACGCCGTCAGCATACGCACGGCATCCTCTTCGTCAGCGGGCTTTTCAAACGAGCGCTCGCCGATTGCGACGACGGTATCGCCGGCGATCACGGGCACAGCGCGTTGCATGCCCGCCTCCGAAAGTGTCGCCGCCTTCTCGAGCGCGAGTCGGCGCACATAGCGCTTCACAGGTTCGTCGTCTGCGCGTCTCTCTTCGATGTCCGCGCTGATTTGCTCTACCGCCAGACCGAGCAACTCGAGCAGCTGTTTGCGTCGCGGTGATGCCGACGCGAGTAACACTCTAGCGCCCGCTTCAATCACGATGATACGGATGATTGGTCATGATCGTATGCGCACGGTAAATCTGCTCCACCAGGACGACGCGTGCCAGTTCGTGCGGTAGCGTGAACGGCGCGACTGCCAGCAAGGTATCCGCACTTTGCCGCGTCTCTTCGTTGACACCATCGGCACCACCGATGACAAAGCTGACGGAAGCACCACTATCGAGATCGCGCTGCAACCACTGCGCGAACTGGCGGCTGGTCATCTGTTTACCACGCTCGTCGAGTAGCGCTCGCGTATGCTGCTTCGGGATACGTTGTTCGACGCGCTGCCACTCATCGGCCATACGCGCCGCACTATCGTTCTTGCGCGAAGGTGCAATGAGCTCGATGCTGAACCGCCAATGGCGTGGCATACGCTCACTGTAACGCGCAATCGCCTGCTCGACCCAGCGCGTCGGCTTACCGGCCACCGCGACGACCGACACACTCATGTGGCTTCTTGGTTGTCGCCTTTTGGCGGCGCGATGTCCCAGAGTTTCTCGAGATTATAAAACTCGCGAACCCGCGGCAGCATGACGTGTACGAGCGCGTCCTGCAGATCGACCAACACCCACTCTCCGTCGTTTTCACCTTCGATTCCGAGCGGTCGATGACCCGCCGCCTTCATATCATCGACGAGACTCAATGAGACCGAGCGAACGTGACGATCCGAAGTCCCGCTGGCGATAACCATGAAGTCCGTCATGCTGGTCAGTGCCCGCACATCGATCAGCGTGATATCTCTGGCTTTGGCATCTTCCAGCGCCGCTACCGCTTTTTCTGCTACCTGTTCAGGAGTCAACGTCATACTCTGGTGACCTTTGCAAATACTGTTTGCCCATTGCCCGGCGCGTACGCCTGCTATGCACTGGCGCTATCATAACAACCTGCCGAAGCCACGATGCGACGAACACTCTCCGGCATCAGATAACGCGGGTCGTGGCCCGCCCGAATGAGGCGTCGAATGCTGGTTGATGAGATCTCAAGCTGCGTCACTTCATGGATATAGATCGCACCAGCCAGCGCTTTATGCAGGTCGGCGATCAGCTCGGTGCCTCGATCACGCAATAGATCGCCGAGCGCACCATCAACCGGCGCCTGCCATCCTGGCCGATGCGCTACGATGATGTGCGCCAGCCGAAAAATCTCTCGCCATTGATACCATTTGGGCAAACTCAGAAAGGCATCCATACCGACGATCAGACATAGCGGATGCGCGGGAAGATCCTCTCGCAACGAACGCAGTGTATCGACGGTGTAGGACAGCCCGGGACGCCGAATCTCGCGATCATCCACCACAAAGCCAGGCTCCGACACCACGGCGCTTTGTACCATCTCCAGACGCACCTCGGCAGGTGCCTCGGGTGTGGCACGGTGCGGCGGATTGCCGCACGGCATAAATCGCACTTCGTGCAATTCAAGCCCGTGGAGCAATTCGTAGGCACTACGCAGATGCCCGATATGCACCGGATCGAAGGTACCGCCAAATATGCCAATCGGTCCCGCCAGCTCTGTCATGCGGCTAACAAACCGTCCGTTTTGCCGGTCGCGATCAACGTGACGATGCGCAGAATCAACTGCCATGGGTCTTCGCCGCTCATACCCTTCGCAGCGCGATCGGCACGTTCGCAAAGCGTCAATAAGTAACCCGACGACTTGCCATCGAGAACACCGACCGCCCGGGCAACTAGCGGTTGCCGTTTTTGCCAGACTCTGGCGGCGCGGATCGCCGCATTAGCCGTTGCGCCGGCGTCGATCTGCTCCCGCAGCGCGGCCAGCTGTCTCGCTTCCCGCGCCAGCGCCCAAAGCATCATGACGGGAACAACCCCTTCCCGACGCAGGCCACCGACCATGCGCAGCGCACGCGCCGTGCGGCCCGCCAGCGCCTCATCGACCAGCAAGAACACATCGTAGCGCGCGCTGTCCGCAACCGCGGTGTCAATATCCTCTGCAGTGATCGCGCTGCCCTCGTGAAGCAGCGCCAGTTTATCGATCTCCTGTTGTGCCGCCAGCAGATTACCCTCGACGCGACGCGCCAACTGCAACACCGCATCGCGGTCGGCCTGTAGGCCTGCGCGTTGCATTCGGGTCTGAATCCAACCTGGCAGATCTCGCGCTTCAACCGGCCAGACTCGAACAACCGCGCCGACTGCGTCAATCGCTTTAACCCATTTCGATGACATCGCGCTACCGTCGAGCTTTGGGGCACTCACGATCAACAGGTTGTCATCGCCAGGCATCGACAGAAATTCGCTGATCGCCTCGCTGCCAGGCCGGCCGGGTTTTCCCGTCGGTAAGCGGAGATCGATGATTTTGCGGTCACTGAACAGGGAGAGGCTTTGCGCCGCGACCGTCAGTTGTGACCAGTCAAAGCCGCGCTCCGCGACCAGCAAATCGCGAGTTTCAAACCCTTGCCGCCGGGCAGCAGCACGCAATAGGTCAAGCGTTTCGCCGACAATCAGCGCTTCATCACCACAAACCAGATAAGCCGGTAACAGAGATTTCGCAGTTTCGCGCTCGACTTGTTCAGGACGTAACTTCAATGGTCAATCAACCGCGCTCAGGGCTCGAGGGCGATGCTCTCGGCTTCCAGCAGCGATACGAGACCGTCGTACAGCGGGTAAAAACGTTGCCCGTCACGACTAACTAGGCCTCCGGATAGCGAGCGCGACAGGACATCCCCCCGCACATTACTGACATTGCCGTCAGCAATACCCGCATTCAGTGTGGCAATCAGTGACGAATCGGCCTTGCGCAGGTCTTGATGCGTGACCGGACAAACCGCGATATCCAGCAATTTCTCGTTCATGGACGTATTTTCCTCACAATTGATGCTGTTCGCCAGTTATTCGAGCAACGTTGGTTAGCAACCTGAAGTGTAATATTATATCGTTCTAGTCATCGTACGAGCGCAGACCGCGTCATGCTCAACGTCAATACACATTCGAGAACCGACCTCGCCGGCATCATCCTGTCGATGGCCTGTCTGGTGCACTGCGTCGTGCTGACCATCGCTGTTTTGCTCGGTTCTGTGGGCGGCGCACTGTCGTTGAGCAGCGATTTCGTGCATCAACTGATGCTGCTCGTCGTCGTGCCGGTCAGCGGTCTCGCATTGTATGGCGGCTGGGTGCGACATCGTCGTCGCGATGTCATGTTGCTCGGTGCGCTCGGCATCGGTCTGCTCGCCTTTGCCGCGTTCTTTGCGCACGACCACCTGGGACACGCCACAGATACGGGGATCACGGTAGTCGGCAGCGCGATGCTGGCGCTGTCGCATTGGAAAAACCGTGCTTGCGGCTGCACTGGTCAGACCAAGGCGGTCGCCTGAACCTACAACGCGCGAGCGTAAGACCGGTTGTGCGGATGCACGTCGAAGTCGGCATCGATCCGCCGGCATTGCAGCAATAGTACCTGTGCGGCATCACGATCATCGCGCTCGGCCAAATGCGCGAATCGGTTCCGCGCCAGCGCAAGCGCCGGCGTTTTGTCTTCCCACTGAAACATCTCATTGATGAACCAGTCCCAGCCCGCATCGTCATCCGGGTTGTCGTCAAAGTAATGCTTAAGGCGCTGTAAGCCGGCGATGCGATTGTCCCGCGAAAAATACCCATACGCCTGATCGAGCACCTGCCGACGCTGACGTAGCAGCGCCGCGTTTTCGGCGTGTTGCTGACGATCTTCGCGACTCTTGCGCTCGACCGGGATACCCAGCGCCTCGTGGTGATGGAACAACGCGATGCCGGTTGCCACAAATACGGCCATGAGTGTCAGACAGCCGACCCAGACCGTCAGAAACGAGAAGGCAAAACCGCCCAGGCTGCGCAACACGGCGCCAAACAACGCCAGCACCAGCCACATCGCCAAAATACGGAGATAGTCACGGCCAAGCACACGAACGATGCGGATCAGTCCCGGCACTTGAAACATGACCCAAAAGCGTCTCGTCAGCGCAGCCACGGCGATGCCAGCGGGTGCCAACGGCGCCAGAATCAATACAAAGATCACCGCAACCGCATCGCCGAGGGTTTGCCACAGAAACACGCCAAGGACGTTAACCGCCAGCAAGCCAAACCAGGGTGCGAATGCCCAGGCGTTGCGGAAATAATCGAAAATCGCCGAATCGGGCACGGGCACCGCCTGGCCCAGCGCCAGTGATCGCGTGACGACGGTGGCGTATTTCAGCAATGCAGAAGTGGCGAATACGGCGACGAAAAAGCCGATCATCATCAGGAAGTGGGAGCTGATCAGCCCGACCGCCCACGTCAGGAGAATGGCCAACAAGCCGGTACAGAAAACCATCGCTGTATCCAACAGACAATCCGCAAGTCGACTCAGGAACTCTCGATTGGTCATTGCCGCAACACTCATCGCAGCGACCGATTTTCCGGCGCATCCGGCACCGGATCGTGACCGTGCCCGCCCCACGGATGACAACGACTCAGGCGTCGCATCGTCAGCCACAGGCCCTTGAAGACGCCGAATCGTTGCACCGCCTCAATCGCGTACTGCGAACAAGTTGGTTGATAGCGGCAATTGTTGCCGAGCAAAGGCGAGATCAGCGCCTGATAACCGCGTAGCAGTATGCAGACGGCTCGAATATGCCAGGCGTGTTTAGACGGCTGCATCGCCCGACATATGTGCCGCTGTGGCACGAATGCGCTGCATCATCGCATGCAAACCGTTAGCGCGATTCTGGGAGAGATGTTTATCGAGTCCGAGCCCGGTGACGAACTGCGGCTCGTAGTCGACAATCGCCTGTGCCGATTGTCCATCGTATAAACGCATCAGCAGAGCGATCAGGCCAGACACGATAGCGGCATAGCTGATGGCACGAAAGTGCATCTGCTCGGCGTCTCCGCTCGCCTGCATCCAGACCTGCGATTGACACCCAGCGACCTTGTCGGCTTCGGCGCGTTCGTGTTCCGGATACGCCGGTAACTGGCGCCCGAGATCGATCAGATATTGATAGCGATCCATCCAGTTATCGAAGAAGCTGAATTCGTCGATGAGTTCCTGTTCGATATCGGCAATCGCGACGCTCACGTTAGGCATCCTCTGCTTGCGTACGACGCCAGGTGGTGCCGTCGGGGCCATCGCTGATCTGTACACCATCGGCCAGCAGCTGATCGCGAATCTCGTCAGCGCGCGCGTAGTTCTTTTCCGCCTTGGCGGCTGCGCGCTCTGCGATCGCCGCTTCAATAGCGGCGCTGTCGCTGTCACTCGCCCGCGATGCCGCAAACCAATCCTCTGCAGGACGCTGCAATAACCCGATGCACTTACCGCTTTCTCGCATGGCTGCCGCAACCGTTGCCGTTTCGGTTGCATCCTCGCTGCGATTCAGCGCGCGCGCCATATTGAATAGGGCCGCGAGTGCACGCGGCGTATTCAGATCGTCCTCAAGCTCGGCGAAAAAACCATCGACGAGCTTGCCAGCACGCGCCGCGTCGACGCTGGCGTTTGTTTCATCGGCTTTTTGCAGAGCGCCGTACAATCGATCGAGCTTGCGTGTCGCATCCGGCAGTGTCGTCGACTGCCAGTCCAACGGCTGGCGATAGTGCGCAGACATCAATGCCAGCCGTATTGCCTCACCATCGGCCTCTTCGAGTAACTCACGCACGAGACGCACATTGCCGAGCGACTTCGACATTTTTTCGCTCTGCATATTCAGGAAACCGTTGTGCAGCCAGTAGTTTACAAACGGCGCACCATCATTCGCGCAGCAGCTTTGAGCAAGTTCGTTTTCATGGTGCGGAAACTGTAGATCTTGTCCGCCACCGTGGATATCGATCGTCTTGCCCAGGTGCGCGCGTATCATAGCCGAACATTCGAGGTGCCAACCGGGTCGACCGCGCCCCCATGGGCTATCCCAGCCGGGCGTGTCGTCGTCGGACGGCTTCCACAGCACAAAATCAGCCGCGTGTTTCTTATAGGGCGCTACCTCGACGCGCGCGCCGGCGATCATCTCTCTGAGGTCACGTCCCGACAACGCGCCATAGTCGTCGAATTGCTCGATATTGAATAACACGTGGCCTTCTGCGGCGTAGGCGAAACCGCCCTCGATGAGCTCAGTGATCATCGTCTGCATTTCAGCGATATGCTCCGTCGCTCGCGGGGCGATGTCAGGCGGCTCCACGCCAAGCGCGCCCATATCGTCAAGATACGCCGCGGTGTACTCGTCAGTAATGTCGCGAATATCACGTCCGCTGTCGCGAGACGCCTGATTGATCTTGTCGTCGACGTCGGTGATGTTCCGCGCATAGACGACGTTGTAGCGACGCCGCAGCAGACGGGCAAGCACGTCGAAAACGACGGGCGGCCGTGCATTGCCGATGTGCGCATAGTTATAGACCGTCGGCCCACAAACGTACATCGTGACCCGATCCGGGTCGATCGGCACAAAATCACGCTTTTCGCCGTGGTAGGTGTCGTATAACTGCAAAGGCATCTTGAAACCGGTCTTATCGTTACCAAATCTGACCCGTCATTCTACCATGCGGACGGACTGCCACAGCAGGCGCGAAGCGCCGTATAATGAGCGCCGAACCCCGAAATTGAGGAGCATGTCCGCATGGCGGATCCGCATTTTGCTGCCCGTACCAGCATCGAACAGGTCGAGGAAGGCCACGAGCTGGCACCCAAATTTGACGACAACGGTCTGATTCCGGTTGTCACGACAGACTTTACGTCCGGTGAACTATTGATGCAGGGCTATATGAACGCCGAAGCGCTGCGACGCACTATCGAGACCGGCGAAGCGCATTACTATAGCCGTAGCCGCAAGCTGCTCTGGCACAAAGGCGCGAGCAGCGGTCTCGTGCAAACGGTGCGTGATTTGTTGATCGACGACGATCAGGATTGTGTCTGGCTGCGGGTCGATGTTGCCGGCGGCGGTGCGAGCTGCCACGTTGGCTATCGCTCGTGTTTCTACCGTAGCGTGCCGGTCGGTGAGGCGTACCAGGCTAGCGCCGAGGACGGCAAGGTAACGTTAACCTTCACCGAATCCGAGAAGGTCTTCGATCCGCTGGAAGTCTACGGCGACGTACCGAACCCAACGCAGCTCTAAGTGAGTCAACGACGAGCCCCGCAAGACACGGGGCTCACCAATCGCCCAACGCGCTTAGAAACTGTAACCGAGCGTAAAGGTCACGCCGACTTGTTTGTTAGGCTGTTCTTCGTCGTCGCGTAACTCGCAAGGGAGATTCAACTCAATCTCTGCATCCAGGGATGCCGACACTTCAGCATCATTTATCTCGAGCTGGCGTTCGCTAGGCATTACTCGGCTGGGTTTGCCATCGACAGCAGACCTGCCTTTGGTCGAGTGGTTGTCACCGCCGACTTCGAGCGCCGCCGCCTGCAGACCATACGTCCCCCCCTGATATTCATCACCGCTGTCCCAGGTTAGATGCTCTCGGGTGTTTCGCCGATTAAACCGGAAATTGCCGCTCGCGCTGTCGTCGGAAAATCCGCTGCTGACCGCACCGGACACACTTGCATCGACATAGACTTCCATATCCGTCGGCAAATCTTCACTGTCACCGACAACGTTGACAGTGACTGGACCGACCAACGACCCGTTGGCCGCAACGATCGTACCAATGGGTAGGCCGGAGCGGAATGAATCGAAGTCCGCGGACACATCGATCTGCACGTTGCCGCATTGTCGACTGCTGAAAAAGATATCCCCGGTCAGCTGACCATTGGCAGCTTGAGCGGAGGCTGAAATCCCCGGTACATTCAGGCCCGCGCTAGCGCTGCCCTCACCCGATTGATCGTCCGTCTCAAACACGGCTCGCGCGTCCTGACCCGGGGCCTGCAAGATGCCGTTGACCGATACGCGGGCACGCGCCTCGTTAATCGTCTCCTGTGTTGGCACATCGCTCGTGACATTCACGTCGAACACGTCGTCGACCTGAAACACGGTGCCCTCGAACAACCGGCTCGTGGCAAATGCCGTCCAGCTGACCGTGCCGACATCGGCTTCGACCGGCAGCCAGTCCCATTCGAAAACCGTTTGACCATCCTCTGCGGTAAAGCGAATAAACTCTTCAAGCGTTGTGCCGCTACCGGCGCCGTCGACCTGATAGACGACCACTTCGTCGATTTGATACACGCCCAGGAAGTTTGCAGGGTTCAGTGTCAGTGAAAAACGGACAGGATCACCGGCCACAGGCTCCAGTGGCGCAAGCGTTGTGACACCGGTGGGAGAATTTGCAATGTCAGCCAGCGTTTTATCGAAATTCAGCAACGCGAACACGTCAAATATCTCCGCCTGCTGTAACAGGATGATCGAAGGCAACACAAACAGCATCGGCGGAGCCGCAAAATTCTGATAGGGGTATTCGATGGTGCGTTTGACGTAAGCATCGATCTTCGCATCCGCTTTGTAGTTATCGTCACGCGTCTGAAATTCTGCGGACGCGGAATCGAGCGATGCACGTACACCACCCTGCAGGTGATCCATCAGTTTGTAGATACCGGCCGTAATGCCAACCCCAATCCCGGCCCGAGGCGCGATAAAGCCTTCGACATCAAGTTTCACGGTACGCGCGGCAAAATCATTGTTGCCGTCATCCACAAGTTCATACGAGATAGTGAGGTCGTCGGTATTCACCTCGATATCGAGTGGCGCCTCCAGTGTCACATCGCCGATATCCAGATCGTCGTAGCCTACTTGCATCGAGATCGTGACTGGCATCGTGCCATCGATATTGGCGCGCCCGCCGAACAGCGACAAATCGCCCTCCAGCGTGAAGCCGACGCCCATCGGGATTGAAACGACCAACAACGATCGCTGCCAAAACGGCGCCTTGAGAATCTTCTTACATGACAGCTTGGCGTTGAGTGTCGGCGTCCAGTCGATGTATCCGTCGAACATGACATCGAACTCGACATTGATGGCCACACTGCCACTCTCGAGCAAGCCCGCCTCGGCGCCCTCTTCGAACGTGATATTGACATCCCGATACTCGAGTTCCGTGTCGAGATTGGTGGTGATACCGGCAGGATTGCTATCCACGTCCGCCTTGCACTGGAAATCCTGGGAAATACTCGTCGAAAACTGACTATCGAATAGCGTCGTCAACAGCCCCTCGTAGTCGGTAATTTCGGTGGGAATACCGCGCGAGTCCGTTTCGGATTGCGAGCCGACCACTTCTGCACCCGTCTTGGTGCTACTCGAGGGCGGCGCAACCGGCACGATGAAGGATTCCGGCTCGATCAAATCATCTTGCGTCATCGTGACGCTCATACGTCCATTTTCCAGCAGCGGCCCAATCATCCCGGCGCTGACATCGAGCGTTTGTATGCCATCGACCTCGCTGACGGCCGTCACTGTGCCTGCCAGGCTCATATCACTCAGAATGATGCCATCGCCAACAGCAATCGCGTCGATGCCACTGACCAGGATGCGGCTCGTGAATGTCGCATCTTCGCGGTAGTCGGTAATCAGTGTGTCGGCCTGCAGGGTGTTCTTGTCAATCACAACAACATCGCTTTTTACGTCGGCAACGGTAACATCCACGCGCAATTCGAGCGGCTCTCCCGTCACGGTGTCGCTGCCCGCGACCGTCGCCGTGACCCTGGCGCTGCCGATGGCCAAGGCCGTCAGATTCCCCAGTGAATCGACGGCGACGACGTCCGGTGCACCACTGGCCCAGGTGACGGTCGCGCTACGCGCTGCTCCGGACGCGTCTGTCATCGAAAGATTGACCGCCACTGTTTCACCGATAGTTGGCATGAAGAACAGCGTTTGATCGGCACTCACTTCGGCAACACGTGGTGTCGGTGTGGGTGATGTGGCGACAGAACTACCACTCGACCCACCATCGTCAAGGCAGCCGGACAACACCATGAGAAGAATGAGCGATCCACATAAACGAACGAAAACGAGAATCGAAGGCATGACGCGACTCCTGACTTGAATGAAGAACCGCTACGCTAAGTGTCTTCGTTTGGAATCGCTTGAGTTGTCTTTGAGTTTTTTGAAAGTCATTTTTTTCAATGACTTGCATAACATTCTACTCGACGGCCCGCATCGTTTCAGACATTGAGACACCAGCAGAGATGACGGAAGGGCAGCGCGTTACGAGCGTCTACGCTGGCCGCTAGCGGTCTGCGCTGTCGAGCGCGTAGTAGTTTGGAATCGTCCGCTCACCCGCCGCCGCATCGCGGGCGAACCAGTCGAGCCATGCCTGATGTTCGGGCGTCCACGCATCACCAATGTCTGCCCGCACAGCTTCGGCAATTTGCACCGCACTGGCCAATTCACCGACCGCATGAGCTGCGCTGGCAGAAATAAACACGTAGGGCTGGCGCGGATCGCTCCATTCGTTGTCCAGCCGTTCCTGAATCAACGGCGTCGCGTTATCCACATCGCCGATCGATAACAACCCAAGCGCTAACATGGCACTGGCATACGATCGTGCGTACGCATAATCCGAGGCACCGTCGTAGGCCTGTCGCGCGAGTGTCACACCCTGCTCCAGCCGGCCGCGTGCCATCTCAATCCCGGACAACTCGGCCGTGACCAGCAGCCCACCGTCCACATCGCCGAGTTTATTCGACAGCTCACGTACCTGTTCAAAGCACGGCGTAGCTTCTGAGTACTTGCCCTGCGTCTTGAGAACTGCACACAGCGCATAATCGACATACGATAAAAACGTATCGGCGCCCTGGCTGCGAAACGCTACCGAGGCATCGCGATATCGCGCGAGCGCGGCATCCAGATCGCCCTGCGCGTAGTAGGCGTTACCAATGTTAAAACTGTTCTGAGCCGCCCGCAGCCTGTGCCCTGACGCCTCAAACACCTTGGCTGCAGCCGTATAACGCTGCAAAGCCTCTGCATTCCGACCGAGCGACTGCAGGGTTGCGGCACTATTCATCAACGCTGTTGCCGCGCCCACCTCATCGCCCGCCTCGAGTGCGATCTCCCGCATCTCATCGGCGAGCGAAACAGCTAGCGCCAGATTGCCTTGCTCATGGGCGACGTTAGAGCGCACTTTGGCAGTAAACGCGCGCATCGCGAGATCATCGGCAGGTGTCGAATCAAGCAGCGCCACCGCCTCATCGAAGCGCGCTGTGTGTGCATAGACGTCCGCCAGATACAACTCGGCCCAGCGATAGTCAGGCTGCGCCTTTAGCGCCAGCGTGAGGTATTGTTCGGCCGCCTCGAATCGACGTGCCAGCACGGCATTAACGCCAAGCGCGAAGTTTTGGTTGGCGACACGGTCCTCGACATACATTGATTGCAACGCCGGGCGCTCTGGGCGCACCGGTACAATCGATGTGACGAGTTCCCGCGACGCACGGCCAGCCGACTGCAGGATATCGCCACCCTCGATCCGACGGTATTGACCACTTTCCGTCGCGGTAATCACCCGGAAATCGATCGCTGTTTCGCCGTTATCGTCGACCACCAGGCGACTGTCGATCAGATGCGAACAACCGAACGCATCACAAACACGATCAAACATCGCGGCGGCTGCGTCCTGACGCTCAAAGCTGATCTGCGAAAGCCCGCTGACTGTGGCACTGACATCCTGAACTTGCAGGCCGTTGAAGCGCTGCAACTCGGTGGTCAGCAGCGACATGACACCGTACTCTGCCCACGCGTCCCGGTCGTCACCGGTCTCAACAACCAAGGGCAAAACAACCGCCCTGACCGAGCCAACCGGTTCGGGGAACAAATAGGGCCGCACCGCGAACACGACACCAATGGTCGATAACAAGGCGAGTGTCAGCACTACAAGTCGGCGATATCGTAATCTCCCGGCGCGCGATACAGGCGCTACCGTATCAGGCGGCTCTGCGCAATCTTCGACGGTCACCGCGGGATTCCATCGAAAGCCGCGATTGCGGACGGTCTGGATATAGCGCTGCACTTGCGCGTTATCGCCGAGCATCTGACGGGTATCAGATACCAGTCGCGACAACGACCAGTCGGAGACATCCTGGTCGGGCCAAAGACGGGCGACCAGGTCGTCTTTATCGACAACGGCATTGTCGGCATCAATCAACAGCAACAGCAATCCAACGGATCGCGCGGGCATATCCAACAACACCCCGTCACGGCGCACCTCGACACGCTCGCGATCGATCACGTGCTGATCAAACGCAAGCAAGTGGTACTCTGTGTCGGTCTTTGGCTGGTCGGTCATTCTTGTTGTCGGAGTCTTCGCGCCCGTGACTGAGCAAATACTCGCACGAAACCGACAATCTCACCAAACACAAAAAAGGCCGGACGCAGAGGTCCGGCCTGTTCGCTTTTTGCTGTCGATGTCGAGTCAGTTACCGACCATAGACTTCGGATAGTCGCTGACCATATCCGCCCCACCCAGCGGTTTGTTCTGGCCCTGGTGGCAGGTCGAGCAATAAGCCTTCGGCGCATCCCCACTCGGACCGAGGCGATTATCCGGATAGACCGGCTGCAACGGATCGAGATACTCGGTATTCAAGCCACTCACCATACGGATGCCATGCCACGCTTTGACGCGCTGCGGCGGGCTCTCCTCCCACGATGCGAAAGCACGCGAGTTATGGCAGAACGTACAGTTCACGCCGAGCGAGTCCGACATGTGCATCATCAATGCGTAAGTCCACTCGGTGTCCTTGATCGTGTTCTGTTCATACTGCGCACTGGCAGTCTTGCCGATGACCCGAATGTCATCATAACCACCCATCAGGAATCGCGTCATCGGGTCGCCAGGCAACGACGAATACGCCGCAGTCTCCGACGCCATATTCTGGCCGTAGAGATTGCCCGCATACGGCGATGAGCGATCCGCCGCCGGATCGGCGGCAAACCAGATGTACTCCGGTACATTGTTACCGCGGTGACAGGTATAGCAATTGACACCCGCACCACCGACATGATCGTTCCAGTTCTGGTTCACATGCTGCGTCATTTGCAGCATGCGTCGCGATACGACTTTGGTGTACATACTATCGTCAGCCAGATTCTGCAGGTTGTGACAGTAACCGCAGCCCTGCTCCGGCGAGACCCATTGGGTGATGGCGGTCATCGTACGCGTGAACTCGCCGACCGATAGATCACCGCGCCCCTGTACGGTCTGATAACTCTCGCCTGCCTTCGTC
>ERZ1740062.522-NODE-522-length-20369-cov-6.227036_pt1 | contig 20369 bp, 16 predicted proteins | sample MGYA00581741_ERZ1740062 | MGnify/ENA primary metagenome ERZ1740062 (study PRJEB43018, sample SAMN04849747) | marine metagenome | isolation source: floating plastic debris | place: Pacific Ocean | collected 2008-09-01 | study: EMG produced TPA metagenomics assembly...
CGGCCCTCCGGAACCAGTGCCAGGCCATGCGCCGCGATCTCGTGTGCCTCGGTCCCGCTGATTTCGTCATCGTCCAGCAGGACGGACCCCTCGACAGGGCGATGAAGTCCGGCGAGCGCGCGCATCAGAGTCGACTTGCCGGCACCATTCGCGCCGAGTATTGCGACCGTCTCCGCCGGGTCGACACTGATATCGATTTGCTGAAGCACCGGTGCGGCACCGTAGCCCGCGACCAGCTTGTGCGCACCCAGAACGGCGACGCGTTCGCCGGTCCAGGGTACACTTCTCGGCCGTCCGGGATAGTCGTTGTCGCCCAGATAGGCGCGGAGAACAGCCGGGTCATTGCGCACGGTAACAGGTGCTCCGTGAGCGATTGGCGTTCCCGCATCCAGGACCAGGATGTCGTCCGAGACACCCATCACAAGACCCATGTCATGTTCGACGAGAACAACGGCGATCCCGACCTCGGCGATCTGCCGCAACAGCAGCGCCAGTTGCTCCTTGTCGGATTGGCTCAGACCGGCGGCGGGTTCGTCCAGCAAGAGAACCCTTGGTCGCGTGGCCAAGGTGCGGGCGATCTCGACCAGACGACGGTCAACGTGGGGCAGGGCGGCGGCCTCCCGGTCCAGCGGCCCATCGTAGCCGACAAAGGCCAAAAGACCCTCGGCGCGTGCCCGCGCGGCAACGGATGGTGGTGGGCCGAAGGGCACGCCGAGCGCACCGGCGCGGTCAGCCGTGAGTAGATTGTCAATTACGCTGAGTTGCTCGAAAAGCTGCGTCGTCTGATATGTCCGGGCAATTCCGGCGCGTGCCGCGGCCCAGGCCGGTTTGCCCGCCAGGTCGTGATCCAACCGGATCGATCCGCTGTCCGGCACATAAAACCCGCCGATCATGTTCAGCACGGTCGTCTTGCCAGCACCGTTCGGGCCGATGATAGATGTGATCCGTCCAGGTTCTGCCGTGAAGGATACATCTTGTGCGGCGCGGACACCGCCGAAGGAAATCGACAGGTTTGAGACCGCCAAAGCGATGTTTGCGCCCTCACGTCCAACGAGTTCGGACAACGCCATGTCGGATGCGGCGGCTGTCTTGGGATCCTCGACGATGAGTACCCGCTGCAACAGGCCCATCATCCCGCGCGGCGCAGCCAGCAACACGCCCAGCATCAACCCTCCAAAGAACAGCAGGCGGTATTCGGCCAGGCCGGACAACAGCTCGGGCAGCAACACTGTGACGAGAACACCCAGCACAGGTCCGAGCAGAGTCCTCGATCCGCCGACCACGACCGCCAGCAGAAACAGAATGGACTGGAAGAAGGGGAAGCTGCCTGGGCTGATAAAACCCTGGAGCGGCGTGAATAGACCACCGGCCAGCGCCGCCAGTGCAGCCGACAGGACGAACGCCAGCGTCTTTACGCGCAGCGGATCGATCCCGACGGACTGCGCCGCAATTTCGCTGTCGCTGACTGCGCGCATCGCGAGCCCCCAATGCCCGCGCGCCAGCACATGATACAGCACGAGAGACAGACCCGCGAACAGGATCGCGAGGATGGCCATCTCCATCTCGAAGAATACACGCCCGAATGCTTCCGGCGCGGGGAATCCCATCAGACCGTTCTGCCCGCCAGTCAGATCGCGCCATTCGATTGCGCCGTGCTCGACAATGAAGGCGAACGCGATGGTCATCATCGCCAGGTAAGGCCCGGACACGCGAAGTGCCGGGAGTGCCAGCAAGCCTCCGGTCACCGCACCCAACAATGTCGCCATCGGCAGGGCGATCCAGAAGCTCCAACCTGCGAGTGTCGCGATGCCGACAGCGTAGGCACCAATCAGGAAAAACCCGACATGGCCGAACGAGATCTGCCCGGAAAGCCCCAGCAGGATGTTCAGTCCGACGCCAACGCAAAGATTGATCGCCATGAGTGCGAGAATGAAGACGAAGTAACCGCCGATCTGGGTGGCCAGGATGATCGAGACGAGCGTCAGCAAGGCGATCGTCGCGATGGCGACACGCGGGTCCTTGACCATCCGGGACAGGCGGGAGCGGAGCGACAGGATCATCGCTAGACCTTTTTCAACCCGGCGGTGCCGAAGAGCCCGTTTGGCACCGTGACCAGCACCAGGATCACCATCGAGAACGATACGATCTGAGTGTAGCTCGACCCCAGATAGGCGGTGGTCAGTGCCTCGATGCATCCGTAAAGGACGCCGGCGATCACGACGCCCCAGGCGCTCGTGATGCCGCCAAGTATCGCGGCGGCGAAGGCCTTGATGCCGAAGATCGTCCCCATGCTGGCGCTGACGTTGAACAAAGGCGCGATCAAGAGCCCCGCGATGCCCGCAAACACGGTCGAGATAGCAAAGGAAGCTGCGATGACAGTTCGGGTGTTCACGCCAACCAGCCGAGCAGCGTCTGAGCGTTGCACAGTTGCCAGCATCGCCTTGCCAATCTTCGTGCGGGTCTGAACCAGCGTCAGCAGAAGTGCGATGCCGATACCGACGACCGGGATCGCCAACTGCAGCGGGTAAGCTCCGGCGCCGAAAACCTCGATCGCCTCGTCAGCCCAGGCGGACGGGAGTGAGCGCGGTTCCTTGCCAAAGGTGAACAGGACGATGTTCTCCAGCATGATGCCGGCCGCCACCGTGGCCATGAGCCACAGATCCGATCCGCGCTGGACGAACGGGCGCACGACAAAGCGTTCGATGGCGAGCCCCAGCAGTGCACAGCAAACAAGTGCCGCCAGGATCGCCAAGGGCATCGGCCAGCCCAGGGTCACGCCAAACGTGTACCCCATGACTGCGCCGAACATCATTGACGAGCCCTGGCTGAAGTTCACCGTTTTCGAGACCGCATAGGTAACGTGGAATCCCAGCGCGAGCAAACCATACATCGCGCCGAGCCCCAGCCCGGTGATCAAGGTGGACGCAATCATCCCGTTCTCCAGTGCCCGTGGAAGGGCCGGTGCGGCCCTTCCGGAGAGGCATCAAGGGTCAATCGATTGGAATGATCTCGCCGTCGATGAAGCGGGTGAAGACATAGTCGTTCGGCCCCAGCGCGTCGTGCTGTTCGGGCGTGAACGGTTTTTCGTAGGTTTTGATCATGCCATCGTAGCTTTCGATGGCGTAGAAGCCGTCGCGGATGGCCGGTCCGTCAGTGCTCTCGGCATTCGTGATGGCCAGCGCCGTCAAGTGCATTGCGTCATAGGCATTGGCGATCCCGACCGCCGGGGTCACGTCGGCCGCGCTCTTGATCTCGGGGAAGAGCGCCTTCAGCGCTGTCAGTTTTTCGTCAGCCTTTGGGTTGTCGTTGCCCGAGAACGTGAAGGTCTGGATCATCTCGACCGTCTTGGCGCGCGGCCCGGCCAGTTCAGAGAAACGCCCGCCTGCAGGCCCCCAGTGCGACACGACCGGCACGTCCCAGCCCATCCGTTCGAGCGATTTCATCACCTGTGCCGATGGACCGACATTCGCGACCATGAAAATCGTGTCGGCGCCTGCTTCTTTAAGCCTGGTGAGCTGCGGCACGACGTCGACATCCTTGGCTTCGACCTTCTCAATGCCGGCATTCGGCATGCCCTTCGCCGCGAGTGCAGCGATCAGCGCCTTTTCATTGGATTCGCCCCAGGGGTTGTTGATCAGCATCAGCCCCGGCTTCTGGGCGTTGTGCACCGATACCGCCCGATCGACCAGCGCGACACCGACGATCTCGTCCACCGCAGAGACGCGGAAGACATAATTCGGATCTGCACCGTTCTTGGTGATCGGCGTGCCCGCCGCCCAGGGACCCATGAAGGGAACCTGGATCTGGTTCACGTAAGGCACGATCGCCAACGAGACCGGGGTCTGCAAACCCCCGAAAAGAACGGTCACGCCTTCGCGTTGGATCAGTTCGCGCGCCGCGATCAAGCCCTTGCCGGGGTTGGCTTCATCGTCGCGGCGGATCAGTTCCAGCGGACGCCCCAGGACCCCGCCTGCGTCGTTGATCTCGGTGATCGCCAGCGTCATCCCGCGGGTGATCGCTTCGCCTGACTTCGCCGACGGGCCAGAGAGCGATGCGATCAGTCCGATCTTGATCGGATCGGCGGCCTGCGCGGTGTTGATGCACGCCAGAATTCCGGCAGCGGCCATTCCGGCCAGCGCGATCCGGCGCGTTAGAAGAGATCTTATGCCGTAAGATTTCATGTCTCTGGGGTCCCTCTCATTGTATGGTCTCTACCGCCAAGCCGGTGCTCCGGATGCGGCGGGTCGTCAGGTCGTCGCGGAAACTCTGCTGCGACACGCTTCTGGCATTGTTCCTGCAAGACACATGCCATCGTTAACCCGCTGACCTTGGCGCACCGTTCGGAGAGATCTCTTGGCCGACACCCCCACACCCTTAGAAGCCGAAGACGTGAAGGCCATGATCCTGGGGTTTCTCGAAGCCCAGATGGCCGGTGAATTCGATCGGGTGGCGCACCTTGTGGCGCCTGATTGCAAGATCGTTTTCTCCGGCGGGCGTCCGTTCGACTCCGCGGCTGACATCACCGCCTTCAATGCCAAACGCTACGCATGGGTTCGTAAGCGCATGGAGCGGACTGATGTGTCGATCGGCGACGGCATTGCCGTCGTCTACAGTTTAGGCGCCTTGTACGGTGCTTGGCCTGACGGAACCGAGTTTGACGGCAATCGCTATGTTGACCGTTTCGAGATCCGGGACGGCGTGATCGTCAGGTGGGAAGTCTGGAACGACAGTGGCGAACGCCTTCTGGAACAACACGGAATCGACGCCTGACACGCTTAAGCAACATCCATCCAGGACACGTGTGCAGCAACAATACGCCAACCTTCGGGCAGGCGTGCCCAACTGTGGCTCTGTCGTCCGATCCGGTCGACGCCGTCGCGCACGAACTCGGTGTTTGCGGTGCCGAAATCGGTCCCGAAGGTTGTGATCACAGTTCGGGTCAGGGTCCGGGCAAGGCCCTTGGATGGGCGTCCCTGCCGAAACGCCAGGATTTCATCATGTCCGTACAGGTTCTCTGCAGCGCCCAGTCGTATGACATGCGGACTGGTCCAGAACAGCTCGTCCAAGGTCGCGACGTCATTGGTGACCAGTGCCTGTTCATAGCGCTGGAAAGCCGCTGAGACTTCCGTGTGAATCTCCGGGATATTGATCTGCATGGGTTGGTCCTCGCTGGTCTCCAGTTGACGAGTGTTTTATCAAAATCTCCGAAAATTTTGCCGAAAAAATAGTCTAGGCAAAATTTTCGTCTGATTTTTATGCATATTTTAGCCCCACGACACACCTGCTGATTATCCTTGCGTCATTCATTGAGGCTGCTCCCGGACGCAATTGGTATTCTTGTTACCGTCGTGCGCTCGACACTCAGACATGAATGAGACATCCGTTCTTGCAGTTAAACACACCTCTCGTGCCTGAACGCCCTGTGACTCTCTTAGGATGGTCGGTGAGCCTCGAGCGCGACAATGATCTGCTGAACGAATTTCGCCGATGCAACAGGAAGCGTTCGGCCTTTCATCTGCCCAAGCAACAATCGGCCTGCCGGAACGTCGCGTTCGTCCAGAGGACGATGACGGATCGCATCCTCAAGGTCTTCGTTCAACCCGATCGGGATCTGGAACCCGATTGCATTTTCGTGCGTGACGTAGTGACGGATCAGTTCGAAGGACTCCGTCTCGACAGAAGTGCCGAGCGTAATGCTGCGTCGGGATGCGGCCTGGTCCAGCAGATGTCTCACACCGTAGGACGCCGATGGCAGGACCAGATTATGACCCATGCAATCGCGCAGGCGCAGAACTGACTTGTCAGAGAGCGGATTGTCCTTGCGAAAGACCGCGTGGACGGGCTGCGGCAGGGTGTGGAGAACCTCGAACTCGACCATGTGAACCGGCTCGAACACCAAGGCAAGGTCGCTGCTGAACGAGGCCAGATCCCGCTCCGCATGGGCGCGGTCCCGGACGTTGACGGTGAAGCTTACGCCAGGGTGTGCGGCGCGATACGCCGCGATCTGTCCAGGTAGAAAGTATGGCAGCAGGGCTTGCGAACACGCGATCGAGACGTGACCGCGACGTTCCCCCGACAGATCGGCCACCTGCGAGCGGACGCGGGCCAGATCGGTCCGTTGCGCGCGGATGAACTGCATCAGCAACTCACCCGCCGGGTTCAGCCGCATCCCTTGGGGCAGCCTTTCGAAAACCGGCCACCCGAATTCCGCTTCAAAGCTCTGGATCCGGCGGTTCAAAGCGGATGCCGTGAGGCTTGTGTCCTCGGCCGCTTTGCGGATGGACCCCGCGCGCACAACGGCTTCGATCAGCTCGAACGTCTTTAAGTATCTCATGAGCATCGAGAATACCCATTGCGTTGCGTTTTTTGCAACGAGGTTCTGATTTTATAGCAGTAGATGTTGACACGCTTCGCCCTCAGTCTTCGGCAGTGCCTAAAACGGAACAGCGGCAGGAGCGGGTTATGACGGACGCAACTTCACGGCGCGACTTTCTGAAAATGAGCATGGCGGGCGCATCGGTGCTGCCATTTCTGCGGTCTCTGCCTGCCAGTGCAGCCGGATCGGACACAATCGTTGTGGTCACAGGGCAGACGATCAACTCGCTCGATCTTCACCGATCCGGCACCAGCCGCGCATCTTACCAGGTTGGCGTGAATTGCTACGATCGTCTGGTGTCATTCGGCACCAAAGAGGCTATCGGCGGCGGTTTCTCCTATGACTACACGGTGATCGAGCCGGAACTGGCCGACAGCTGGGAAGAGTCCGAGGACGGCCTGACGCTGACCTTCAAGCTGAAGTCGAATGCCAAGTTCTGGGACGGTCGCAAGGTTACCGCAGAAGACGTGAAGTGGTCTTTCGACCGCGCGGTCTCGGTTGGGGGCTTCCCATCCGTGCAGATGAAGGCGGGCGGTCTGGTGCGCCCCGACCAGTTCATCGCGCAGGACGAAGAGACGTTCATCATCAAGCTTGACCGGGCGTCGAAACTGACGCTGCCGGATCTCGCGGTGCCGGTCCCCTACATTATGAACTCGGTCGAAGCGAAAGCGAACGCAACCGCCGAGGATCCCTGGGCGCTTGAGTACCTCCACAAGACTCCGGCTGGTTCGGGCGCCTACAAGGTGGCGCGCTGGCAGCCGGGCGAACAGCTTGTGTACGAGCGCAATGACGACTGGGTTGGCGGACCGATGCCCGCCATCAAGAGGGTGGTCATCCGCGAAGTGCCAAGCCCTGCGACCCGCCGTGCGCTGATCGAACGGGGCGATGTTCAGATGGCTTTTGGTATTCCGGACAAGGATGCCGCCGAACTGGTGGATAAGGTCGATGTCTTCTCAACGCCGGTTGAGAACTGCATCCATTGCCTGTGCCCGAACTTCGCGTTCGAGCCGTTTCAGGATCCGGATGTCCGCAAGGCGATCGCGTACGCCGTGCCCTATGAGGACATCTTTCAGGCGGCAGCCTATGGCCGGGGCTTGCCACTCTACGGTGGCGAGACCGAGATCACGGATATCGCCTGGCCACGTAAGACGCAGTACTACACCGATCTCGACAAGGCGAAGGAACACATGGCCAAGTCTGCCCACGCGGGTGGCTTCGATGTGACCATGTCGATCAGCCTGGATCTTGCATCGTGGATGGAGCCGACGGCTCTGCTGGTGCAGGAGGCTCTCGGCAAGATCGGTATCAACGTCACGATCGATAAGATCCCTGGCGCGAACTGGCGCACAGCCGTGCTGGTCGAGAAGCGCCTGGATCTGCATCTCGAGAACTTTGGCGGCTGGCTGAATACGCCTGATTACTATTTCTTCTGGGCTTACAAAGACGGCCACCTGTTCAACTCGTCGAACTACCGCAACGAAGAGATCGAGGAACTGGTCGACAGCTCGCTGCATATGCCGATGGATGACCCGGAATACGCGCCGAAGATCAAGCGGATGTTCGAGATCGCGTTGGAGGAACTGCCGCGCATCCCGCTCTATCAACCTGCCTTGAACGTCGCTGCAAACGGGGTCGAAGGGTACGAGTTCTGGTTCCACCGGCAGTTGGATGTTCGGCCCGTCAAGGTCTCGTAGCCCGTGATGGCGAGCTCGCCCCGGCTGCGTGCGGTTCTGTTTCGGGTTCTGCAGGCGATCCCGGTGGTCATCGGCGTGGTCGTGATCAGTTTCCTGCTGACACGCGCGCTGCCCGGCGACCCTGCGGTCTACTTTGCCGGGGTCGCGGCGGACGAAGCATCGATCGAGCAGACGCGCGTTGCCATGGGCCTCGACAAGCCTCTGATCCAGCAATTCTTTGTGTATGCCGGTGATTTGTTGCGGGGTGATTTGGGTCAGTCGCTGTCGAGTGGACGGCCCGTCGCGACGGACCTTGCGAACAGGCTGCCGGCATCGCTTGAGCTGACGTTGTCGGCCTTCGTCATCGCAATCTCGATCGCTGTGCCGCTTGGTGTCCTGGCCGCGACACGGCCCGGGACATGGGTCGACCACCTGTGCCGGCTGCTCGTCACGGCAGGCGTCTCTCTGCCGACATTCTTCACCGGGATCGTGCTGATCTATGTCTTCTACTACCATCTTGGTGTCGCACCCTCGCCACTGGGTCGGCTGGATTTCATCTATCTCTCACCCGACCATGTCACCGGGTTCTACCTGATCGACGCCGCGATTGCCGGGGACTGGGAAACCTGGTGGGGAGCCGCCAAGCAATTGATGCTGCCCGCAGTGACGCTGGCCTTGTTCACGCTCGCGCCGATTGCGCGGATGACGCGGGCCGCGATGCTGAGCGCCTTGTCCTCAGACTTCATCCGCACCGCGCGGGCGGCGGGTCTGTCCAACGGCAGGGTGCTTTACGGGTATGCCTTCCGGAACGCACTGCTTCCTGTCGTAACCACGCTCGGCATGGTGTTTTCCTTCGCGCTGGGGGCGAATGTTCTGGTCGAGAAGGTCTTTGCCTGGCCGGGCATCGGATCCTATGCCGTCGAGGCGCTCGTCGTTTCGGACTATGCCGCCGTGCAAGGATTTGTCCTTGCGATGGCCTTGCTTTTCGTCGCGCTGAACCTTGCGATTGACCTACTCTACACCGTGATTGATCCCCGCATCGGGTTCGAAGCGCAATGAAGGACACGCTCAACATCGACGCGCCGCAGCCCAGCGGCAGCCTTGACCATCTTGTCTACGTTCTGCGCTCGAACCCCGTTACGCTGATTGCGTTTGGAATGCTGGGCTTCATCCTGTTCTGCGCGACGCTTGGCCCCTCTCTGGTGCCCTATGATCCGCTGCTGACGAATGCATCCAAGGCCCTGCAGCCGCCATCATGGGACCACTGGTTCGGGACGGACAATGTGGGACGGGATGTCTTCAGCCGGGTGATCGTTGCCACGCGCCTGGATCTGTCAATCTCGGTGGCGGCAGTGGCCATATCGTTCGTGGTCGGATCGATCCTGGGCGCAATTGCCGGATACTGGGGGGGCTGGCTCGATATCGTGCTGAACCGGTTCCTCGATACGATCATGGCATTCCCGCTGTTCGTGCTGGCCATGGGCATCGTAGCAGCACTCGGGAACACGATCGAAAACATCATCTACGCCACCGCCATCATCAACATGCCGTTCTACGCGCGGCTGGTCCGGGCCGAGGTCAACATCCGCCGCAATTCCGGTTTCGCGCGCGCGGCCAAGCTGTCCGGCAATTCCGACCTTCGCGTGCTGGCGATGCACATCTTCCCGAACGCATTGCCACCCATGATGGTCCAGGTGTCGCTGAATCTCGGCTGGGCCATCCTGAATGCCGCAGGTCTGTCGTTCATCGGGTTGGGTGTGCGGCCGCCGACGCCGGAATGGGGTATCATGGTGGCCGAGGGAGCGAATTTCATCGTCTCGGGCGAGTGGTGGCTCGCCGTATTCCCCGGCCTCTGGCTGATGATGGCGGTCTTCACCTTCAACCTGCTGGGGGACGGGTTGCGCGACATCGTCGACCCGCGCAAGAGAACGTGACCATGCTGAGCGTCAAGGATTTCGCGGTCTCGTTTCAGACCCGCAAGGGCGAGGTCGAGGCAGTGCGCGGTGTCAGCTTCGAACTGGCCAAGGGCGAGATCCTTGGGATCGTCGGTGAAAGCGGGTCGGGCAAATCCGTCACATCCTATGCCCTGATGCGCATTCTGGACGCAGGCGGCACGATCAAGAGCGGCGAGGCGACCTATTCCGGCCTGGATCTGCGCCGCGCCGCGGAACGCGACATGCGCGATATCCGCGGCCGCGAGATCTCGATGATCTTCCAGAATCCGCGCGCAGCCTTGAACCCGATCCGGCGCGTCGGGCACCAGATCGAAGATGTGCTGCGCCGTCATGGTCGAGCGACTGCACAAGATGCGCGCGCCAAGGCCTTGGCAGCCCTTAAGGACGTCCGCATCAGCGATGCCGATGCCCGGTACAACGCCTATCCGTTCGAGCTCTCCGGCGGCATGTGCCAGCGGGTCGTCTGCGCGATCGCGCTCGCCTGTGATCCACGTCTTCTGATCGCCGACGAACCGACAACGGGTTTGGATATCACCACCCAGAAAGCCGTCATGGATCTGGTTCGGGACCTGATCCGTGCCCGCGACATGAGCAGCATACTGATCACCCATGATCTTGGCCTGGCCGCGCAATACTGTGACCGAATTGTCGTGATGAAGGATGGCGAGATCGTCGAACAGGGCGACCCGGTCACGCTGTTCAGCGCGCCGACACATCCCTACAGCCGCAAACTGGTGGACGCGACACCGCGTGCGGGAGAGAGCATTCGCAGTCTGCTGCCACCCGAGGATCGTCGGCCGATGCCGCCGCACGAGATCAAGAACACGCCCTTGGTTGAGGTACGAAACCTAGTGAAGACCTATCAGGGGAAATCGGGACCTGTGCACGCGGTCAAGGGGATCTCATTTGACATCAAACAGGGTCAGAGCGTCGGGCTGGTTGGAGAAAGCGGTTGCGGAAAGTCGACAACGTCCGAGATCCTCGTGCGCCTGCTCGACCCGACCAGCGGAGAATTGATGTTCGATGGTGAGGACATTGGTGCGATGCCGGCCAAGGATTTCGCGCGGAACCCGCGCCGGGCGAACATTCAGATGGTTTTTCAGGACGCCACCGACAGCCTGAACCCGCGCCATACCGCACGGCAAACCATCGCCGAGCCGTTGCGCCGCCTCGGCGGGCAGCGCGGTGCTGCGCTGGCCGCGCGGATCGAGGAATTGGCGACCTTGGTCGGCTTGCCGCTTCCGCTGCTTGATCGGTTTCCGCACCAGCTTTCCGGCGGGCAGAAGGCGCGCGTCGGCATCGCCCGGGCGATCGCACTGGAGCCGAAGTTCCTGGTACTGGATGAACCGACAGCGGCGCTGGATGTCTCGATCCAGGCGGTCGTGCTGAACCTGCTCGTGGATCTGCGCGCCAAGCTTGGGATGACCTATCTGTTCGTCAGTCACGACCTGCATGTCGTGCGCCTTCTTTGCGACCACGTGATTGTCATGAAGGATGGCGTGATCGTCGAGCAAGGCCCGGCGGCGCGCGTCATGGCTTCGCCCCAAGAAGCGTATACCAAGGCGCTGTTGGACGCGGCCCCCACACCTCCCGCACGCCGCTTAGAAAGCGCCACGACCGGAGTCTCCTGATGTTGAGCGATTTGCCTTTCACCCTGGACGCTTTGCGGTCTGCTTATGCAGCCGGTGTTCGACCAGAAGCCGTGATCAACGAGGTGTTCCGACGTCTGGATGCGATCGGTGACCCGGGGATCTTCATTCATCTGCGCACGCGCGACGAGGTTGTGGCCGAGGCCGAGGCGCTTGGTCCTTATGACCGGGAAACACCTCTTTGGGGCATCCCGTTCGCGATCAAGGACAACATCGACTTTGCTGGTGTCGAGACGACGGCAGGCTGTCCCGCCTATGCCTACACGCCCACAAGCGATGCATTCGTCGTCGCCAATCTGCAGGCCGCTGGCGCCTTGATGATCGGCAAGACAAATCTCGATCAGTTTGCCACCGGTCTGGTTGGCGTCCGGACGCCCTATGGTGCCCCGTTGAACTCCATCGATCCCACCATCGTGCCTGGGGGTTCCTCGGGTGGGTCCGGTGTGATCGTCGGCCACGGCGTTGTAACGTTCTCGCTGGGCACCGATACTGCCGGGTCGGGACGCGTACCAGCCGCACTGAACAACATCGTTGGCCTGAAGCCGACGCTTGGCGCGCTGTCTGCCTCGGGCGTTGTGCCTGCATGTCGAACCCTCGACACCGTGTCGGTCTTCGCAATGACCGTGGACGATGCCTATGCGGTGTTCGCTGCGGCCCGTGGATTTGATGACGCGGACGCCTACTCGAAGCGGCTCGTGCATCAGCAATTGAGCGACCCCACGTCAGGCACGCGGATCGGTATTCCCGACGCTGGCTCGATCGAATTCTTCGGTGATGATATCCAGGAGGCGGCATTCGATCGGGACATTGCCCGCCTGGCCGACGCTGGCGCCGAGATCGTGCCAATCGATTTCGAGCCGCTCTACGCCGTGGCCCGAATGCTCTATCAGGGTGCATGGGTCGCGGAACGCTATTCGGTGATCGAGAATCTGCTGGCCTCGGATGTTAACGCTGTCCACCCGGTGACCCGCCAGATCATCTCGGCAGCGGAACAAATGTCTGCGGCCGATGCGTTCCGGGGCATCTACCGCTTGGCTGAACTGAAACGGGCGGCGGAGCCGATGTTGGACGGGTTGGATATGCTTTGCGTGCCGACCATCCCGACCTTCTACGCCGTCGCCGATCTGGATGCGGATCCAATCACGCCAAATTCGAACCTCGGGACGTACACGAATTTCGTGAACCTGCTGGATCTGTGTGGGATCGCGGTACCCACCGAAGCCCGCAGCGATGGCAAGCCCGGAAGCGTCACGTTTCTGGCCAAGGCGGGTGAGGACGCCCAGATCGCATCGATTGCGCGAACGTTCGAAGCAAACTGCACGCGTTCACTCGGAGCAACCGGCCACCTGGTGCCTGCGCTCAAGCCGCTCGCACCGCGCGCGTCCGATCGGATCGAACTTGCGGTCTGCGGTGCTCACATGAACGGCCTGCCATTGAACTGGCAACTTACGGATCTGGGTGCACGATTCGTCCGGCGCGCGCAGACGGCGAGCGCATATCGGTTCTTTGCACTGGCCGGTGGGCCGCCGGAACGTCCTGGTCTGGTACGGTCGACGTCATCGACAACCACTTCGGTAGCACTTGAGATCTGGTCGCTCCCAAAATCGGCGCTGGGCCGCTTTGTGGAAGGGATACCAGCGCCGCTCGGGATCGGGTCCGTCGAGCTTTCGGACGGGTCTTGGGTTAAAGGCTTCATATGCGAAGCAAGCGGCGCGGTTGGCGCAAAAGACATCTCACATCTGGGCGATTGGCGCGCCTACCTGACCTCGGAACCCGCTTGATTGCCCCAGAAAACGACGGAGGACTGAGAGTGTCGCGCGCGGAAGACCGATTGACCGACATGGGTCTCGAACTGCCGCAGGACTGGGTTCCGATGGGACGGTTCCTGCCATTCCGCCGTGATGGGACGACGGTCTATCTGTCCGGCCAGGTGTGCGAATGGAATGGTTCGGTAACGCACAAGGGTCCTGTTCAGGACACGCCAGAGGGCATCGAGATTGGCAAAGAAGCCGCCAAGATCTGTGCACTCAATCTCATCTACCGGCTGCGCGAAGCCTGTGAAGGCGACCTCGACCGCGTCGATTGCGTTCTTCGGCTTGGAGGGTTCGTGAACTGCCTTTCGGGTTTTCCGAGCAGTCCGCTCGTGATCAACGGGGCAACCGAGATATTCATTGCGCTGTTTGGCGAGGCGGGATGGCACGCGCGCACGGCGGTTGGTGTGTCGGGTCTTCCCGGCGACGCCTCTGTCGAGGTTGACGCCATCGTCCGGCTAAGGGTCTGATTGATGCCCGGCCACCGGGCGTCGCGATAGCCTTGAATGAGAACCGGTTGCTTGCTTCGATGCGGGCAAACCGCTAGCTGCCTCGGCCAGAGATGGGTGTACGGCGGTTCAAGGATCCGGCGGCACACCCTTGTGTTCGGGAAGAACGATGGCGCTGCTCGATCAGATCATTTCACGCGAGTCTCGCGAGAACTATCGCCGATTGCTGCTGGACGGTGCCCGGCAGCACTGGAAGGGCTATGCGATGGCCATCGGCTTGCTGCTGGTGGTCTCGTGGTCGACCGCGATGATGGCCTACATCATGAAGGACGTCATCAACGAACTGGTCGAGAACGAGGACGCGGTCCTCGTCGCGTGGATCGCGGCGGCGGTAACGGGCCTTTTTCTGGTGCGCGGCTTCGCAACTTACCTGAATGCAGTGATCCTGATGAGGATTGGCAACAAGATCGTCGCCCGCCTGCAAGAGCGGCTGTTCAACCATCTCTTGCAACAAGACACCGAGTTCTACGACCAGCATTCGCTGGGGGACGTCATGATCCGTTTCAATGGAACGGCGAATGCAGCGCGCGCGGCCATCGAGCTTCTGATCGTGTCCTTGGGACGGGATCTCGTATCGCTGATCGGCCTGATCATCGTGATGTTCATTCAGGACTTCTACCTTTCGCTGATTGTGCTGCTCATTGGCCCACTTGCTGCGTTGGCGGTGGGCTGGCTGACCAAACGGGTCAAGGAAATCGCCTACCGCATGCTGACAGCGACGGTGCGGATCACCGATGGGGTCAAGGAACTGTTCCTCGGCGCTCGCATCGTGAAGGCCTTCAAACTCGAAGACCACATGTACGAAAAGATGTCATCGTTGGTGCACGATGTGCGCCGGTTGTCCGATGACGCGATCAAGTATCAGACCGCCACCGTGCCGATGATGGATATCCTGGGCGGTCTCGCCGTCGGCTCGGTTATTGCCTATGCCGGGTGGCAGGTAGCCACCGGGTCTCAGGATCTTGGCACGATCGTATCTTTCATCGCCGCACTTCTGATGGCCTATGAGCCCGCCCGGCGGTTGGCCCGGTTCCAGGTTCAGTTGAACACCCACATGGTCGGCGTCGAGATCATGTACACCTTTCTGGACTCACCCGCTGGGTCTCCGCCGCACCAAGGTAGTGCCCCAGTGGCGCCTGGTCCGCGTGCAATTGCGTTGAAAGATGTCGTGTTCGCATATGGCGAAACCCCTGCGCTGAACGGATTGAGCATAGCGTGCCCGGCGGGCAAGGTTACGGCGTTGGTGGGTGCTTCGGGGGCGGGCAAGTCGACCGTGTTCGATCTGATCGAGCGCTTCCGCAGCCCGCAGAGCGGCAGTGTCGAAATCGACGGCCGCGACATCGCGGATACCAACCTGGCCGACCTGCGCGAGATCATCGCAATGGTCAATCAGCAGACCTATCTGTTCTCCGGTTCAATCCGCGAGAACATACGCTTTGGCCGCTTGATAGCCACGGATGCTGAGGTCGAGGCGGCTGCACGCGCAGCGAACGCACATGAGTTTATCGTGGCGCGGCCCGGCGGTTATGACAGCGAGATCGCAAACGACGGCAGTGGCCTTTCGGGCGGCGAACGCCAGCGCATCGCGATTGCCCGGGCTATCCTGCGTGATGCGCCGCTTCTGTTGCTGGACGAGGCTACCTCGGCGCTTGACGCCGAGACCGAGGCCCGCAATCAGGAGGCCTTTGCGCGCCTGATGAAAGGGCGCACGACGCTGGTGCTCGCCCACCGGCTGTCCACTGTGCGAAACGCCCATGTGCTCCACGTCCTTGATCGCGGCAAGCTTCTGGAGTCCGGCACCCACGACGAGTTGATCGAGCGCGGCGGACACTATGCCTATCTTTACGATCTGCAGTTTCGAGAACCGGATACGGGTGCCGAAACAGGCGACCCGTCGAAAGAAACGCTGTCCTGACGACCCTGCCTGCCGTGACAGGGTGAATGTGGCGCCGTCAGCGTTGCCAGTTGTTCCGAACTGCAACCGACTCAGCATCCGGAGACAGGGGCTCGCTTCCACCCAGTGCTTCGATCATGGCGGCAAGAGCATCGGCGCCCGGTCCCGAAGCGGGTGCGAAACCCTGATCAACGGAGTCATTCATCGGAGCGCTGACAATGATTTCAACATGCCATGCGGCTGTCTCTGTCCGACAGGCGATCCCGAACTCCAACTCATTCGGCAGGTCGTCCAGCACCTCGAACTCACGGCAATAGCGCCCTCGTTTGTCCGTGAAAGTCAGCATTGGCATGATCCGGTCGTCGAACGCTGTCCCGCTTGGCAAGGTTTCAAGCGCCAGATGCAATGCACTATCGCTCGGCGCGTCACCCAACGTGATCTGCGGAGAACCCATGTTGTCCTCGATCTGCGTCCCGAGCAAAACACCGACAACAATCGCCACGCTTGCGGCCGCTGCCGCCGGGACCCATGTGGTCGGACGAGCAAAGCGCCACCGCATCGGTACGACAGTATCGCCTTCATGCGCGAGCGTTGCGGTCAGCGCTGCTGGCACCGGCGCATTCGCCACGTCGGCAAATGCGGCCCGAAGCATCGCGTTGCTCGCATCGATCTGATCGGCGAGCCCTCGAGCTTCCTCATCGTGTTCCAGGATCGCGGCAACGCGTTCTGCGTCGGCCGGGTCGAGTGCTCCATCCACATAGGCTGCGATGTCTTCCTCGGTCCAGTCGCGAGTCATGAGAACGCTCCCTCCTGCAATGGCTTCAGCTTGGACCGTGCCCGGGCGAGCCGGCTCATGACCGTACCGACTGGGATGTCCAGCACCTCGGCGGCTTCGTGATAGGCGAGACCCTCGATGGCGACGAGCGCCAACACCGTGCGCTGGGTCTCCGGCAGGTCGGCCATGGCCTCGCGGACACGTGCCAGCAGCAACCGGTCAGCGGCCTTCGCGGCGCCGCGCCCGCCGTCTGAGACAGCGGATATCAACTCTTCATCCGAGCGAGCAAAACGGTGTTCGTGGCGACGGCGGGAATCCAGGAAGGTCGTCTGCACAATTCTGTACATCCAACTGTCGAACCGCGTTCCGGGTCGAAACTGATCTCGACGCGCAAGCGCTTTTTCGCACGCCGTTTGCACGATATCATCTCCTTCGCTGATGCTCCCCGCCAATGCGCAAGCGAACCGGCGGAGCTTCGGCAGTACGGCTACCAGTTCATGTCGAATTGCGTCGGTCATTGGGCTCGCACGATGTCTGTCCTGCGTCGAGAACGAGGCTACGCGGCTTTTATTCCCTCTGGGTTGGAATTATTTTTCGACCGAGCCGTTCTCGTCTGGAAACTACCAAGGAACAGCCGATGAAACACCTGCTGCTGGCGCTCTTCGTTCTTGCTGCATTCGCGACCGGCCCTGATGTCCTCCGCCCGGGTGCCATTGCCTGGGCTGACGACGGAGACGGTGATGGAGGAGATGGCGGCGACGGTGATGGTTCAGACGGTGGCGACGGAGATGGAGGAGACGGCGGCGACGGAGATGGAGGAGACGGCGGCGACGGAGATGGAGGAGACGGCGGCAATGGAGACAATGGCGATGATGGCGACAACGGTGCCAGCGACAATGATGATGCAGACGACGGCAACCAGGGCGCATCGTCTGCCGCGACCTCGTCTGGGGGTGGCCAGAATGGCTCTGGCGCCAGGTCCGATGCGGGCGGCGATCCGCTTTCCGATCTGATTGATCTGATCTTCGGGCCAGACCGACCATCGATCCCGAACGAACTCCTTGTCCTGACACCTGCAGGCCAGGTGCCCCCCGACCTTACCGCCCTGCAAGCCAACGGCTTTGCTGTCCTGGAAGACGAGACCCTCAGCGCCCTCCAGGCCGGTTTGTTGCGCCTGTCAGTTCCGCCGGGGCTCGATCTGGACGCCGCGGCGGAGATTATCAGAAATCTCGCTCCGGCGTCCACGGTCGATCTGAATGATCTCTACGAACGGGCAGGCTCGGGATGCGCAAACGATTGCTGGGGGGCAGAGCTGGTTGCACTCGGCGACCTCGGGCGTGCGTCCTGTCGCCGGGGCGCACCGATCGCAATGATCGACACTGCGGTGCAGCTGGATCATCCGGCATTGCGTGCTGCGCGGATTGAGACCAGATCGTTTCGCCGCGTGGGCGTGAATGCGGCCCCGAGAGATCATGGAACGGCCATCGCCGCTCTGCTGGTTGGCGAAAACGCCCCTGACGCAACGCCACTCGCACCCGACGCCAAGCTTCTGGCGGCGGAAGCGATCGGCATGATTGATGACCGGCCGCAGGCAGATACCGTCGCGCTCATCCGAGCGCTCGACTGGACCATGAGATCCCGCGCGCGGGTCATCGCACTCAGCTTGGCGGGTCATGCGAACGCGACACTTCATTTTGCAATTCGAGCCGTCACGCAGCGCGCAAATGTGGTAGCGGCCGCGGGAAATGACGGCGCCCGCGGACAACCCGCCTTTCCCGCTGCCTATCCGGAAGTCATGGCGGTCGCCGCCGTCGATCGACGTTTGCGCCCCTATCGCAGCGGAACGCGCGGTGACTATGTTGAACTCTCGGCCCCGGGCGTGGATGTCACCTCCGCGTCGGCCGATGGTGATGTTGGTTTGTTCACAGGCACCAGTTTTGCGGTGCCATTCGCAGTGGCAGCGACATTGCGCGCCCGGGCACAGACGGATGGAGATCCACAGGCAGCCCGCCGCCTTTTGATTGCAAATGCCCGCGATCTGGGGGCGCAGGGGCATGATGAAGTCTATGGCTTTGGCCTGATCCAGGCGCCCGGCGACGCATGCTGGTAGCGATGGGAAAGTTCGCAAAAGCAGGGAATAAAGCCGCAGCCTGATCGTTCTCCTTCCGACCGCGCTTTGACATGGCGCACAATCTCGGGAGGAAGACGTGAAACGCATTCTTGCAGTGTCATTGGCAGCCGTGCTCGGCGGCTGCACCGCGACCGGCCTCGATTTCAATCTCCCTTTGGACATCGCCGGGAATGGCAAGCCGGAAACGCGTACGCTGACCGGATCGATCGGGTCGGCCAAGGCCCCGATACTGCGACAGTTGCGGTCCATCCAGATTCAGAACCTGTTGGATGGCGAGACGCACCGTCTGCGCATTTCAAAGACCAGCGGAGGGATACGCGTGCGCGAGCCCGGTGGTTGTATCTGGACCCGATCCCACGATTGGTTCGCGCCGTCCGATAGCTTTGCTCGCTGCGGGTCGTCGAAAAACTGGCATACGGCACAGGCCAGGGTAACGCGCGATGGCTCTCTCTTTCCGCTCAGGATCGGCAACACCGCCATCTACGAGCGTCGTGCGGTGTCCTGGAACGGCAAACGTTCGGCGCGGCGCACGACCTGCGTCGTCGAGGACACGGTCGAGGTGCTCCGCCCCGGCAAGCGCCCGATTCCCACCTTTGTGGTCGCCTGCACTGACGGCCGCGTAACGCGCACCACCTGGTACGCGCCGCGTCAAGGGCCCATCGCTTATCGCGAGGTCGGCCGCCACCGCCACATCCGCGATGCCTGGCTGCGGCTTGACTGAGCTTGGCGAGGAGATGGACATGTTCGATCACACCAGACAGCTTGCCGGTTCTTCATCGGTTAAACTGACACGTTTCGGTGGCCTGGGCTCCAGGGGCTTGCCCTGCTGGACAGCGGTGCCTGACCGTCGAGATGCAACGAAGCCACCTTTGGTCGCGATTCATGGCCTGCATCGTGGGGCGAAGGTGCAGGCCGCCACGCTCGCACCATATGCAGAGGCGCTTGGTCAAACCGTCATCGCTCCGCTCTTTGCGCACGAGGACTGGCCCAGATATCAACAGGTTGTCCGAGGCGGCCGGGCCGATCTTGCCTTGTTGTCGTTGCTGAGTGACCTTGCCATGGCGGGTATCAGCGGGACGAAACGCTTCGAGTTGTGCGGCTACTCCGGCGGTGCCCAATTCGCACATCGCTTCGCGATGCTCTATCCGCATCGCGTCAGTCGGCTGACCGTGATCGCAGCGGGATGGTACACGTTTCCGCACGACGCGCCATTTCCCTATGGCCTTGCGGCACCCAAAGCGCGCTCAGCAGGATGGCATCTGCGGGATCTCCACGATCTGCGGGCGTTCCTGAACCTGCCGATCCGGGTGCTCGTCGGGGCGCGGGACGACCAGGTCGATAAGAACACCCGTTCGGGCACCAAGATCGATGCTCAACAGGGTCGAACCCGGCGCGAGCGCGCCGCGCGCTGGGTTGCTGCGACCCGGGATGCCGCGCATCGGTGCGGGATCGAGCCGGACATCACACTCACCGAACTCGATGGCTGTGGCCACGACTTCCGAACCTGCCTCGCGCAAACGGATGCGCAACGACAGCACATTGAGATAGGGAGAGGACACGAAAGAAAAACAGGAACGAGAAAAGAGAACGGAAGAC
>ERZ1740062.523-NODE-523-length-20360-cov-4.410539_pt1 | contig 20360 bp, 19 predicted proteins | sample MGYA00581741_ERZ1740062 | MGnify/ENA primary metagenome ERZ1740062 (study PRJEB43018, sample SAMN04849747) | marine metagenome | isolation source: floating plastic debris | place: Pacific Ocean | collected 2008-09-01 | study: EMG produced TPA metagenomics assembly...
GAGGTACGGGTTACGGTCGTCTTCGATCTTGATCATGGTCTTGGCGGCCGGGACCGCCATCGCCACGAGGATAACGACCGGGAGCAGCGTCCATACGATCTCGGCTTTCGTGCTGTGCGAGAACTGAGCGGGCTCAACACCTTTGGACTTGCGGTGCATGACCAGCGCCAGAATCATCCAGCCGAATACAAACACCGCGATGGCGCAGCAGACCCAGAAGATCAGCATATGCAGGCCGTAGATTTCACGGCTGATCGCGGTTACCCCCTCACGCATGTTGAGATCCCAGGCAGCGAAGACACTGGCACTGGGCAGCATGGCGGCGACACCCGCAACGAGTTTGCGTTTGATATCCATCTTGATGAGATCTCTCTAAATTTTGGTCCCGAATATTCTCTCTGCGAGCGTCGCATCGCGGGGATGCTGACTCGCGTTGGCCGGGCTGCGGCGTGCTGTTGTGAGCCCGACTCGTTTAGCCCGCTATTGTAGCGCTTCTTGCATTGTAAATGGCGACTTGGTTCGCCTTTTATCGGCCCGTATTTTGCGACGCGGGCTGGTCGACGTCTCTGTTGCTGGTTTGTCTAAGCACCTGTGCCAGTCGCGCCTGCAACGCGCGCTTTTCATCCGGTACCAGGAAACGACCGAAAATATGCCTGTCCCGACCGCGCGCGAAGGCCAGATCGAGTTGATTACCTCGCTCGAGCAATGCGGCGCGGGTCCAAGGCGTCGGCAGCTCGACTCGCTCATCGACGACATCGCTGCGCCGCCAACGTGTCAGCACGACGGATTCGTCGTTGATCTCGACGCTCTCCCAGGACTGTGCACGTTGCCAGTGGTGGTGCAGTGCCCAACCCAGCGCGGCGAGCTCGAGGCCGGCAAACGGCAGGATGGGCCAGTAGCCGCGTGACACGAATACACCCGCAACAAACAGGCTCGTAATCGTGACCAGCATGAAGAACTGGCGCGCCTCAGTGGCGGTCATCGAGCAGTTGGCGGTGAGCTCAAAGCGGTGCACGCGCAGGCATCCTTGTGCAAAACTTGCTCAAATTATAACCAGATCTCGAACGTGCCGGCAATGCTGCCCACTGCCGAACAGTTGTCTATTATTGTTTGTATATCAATTGTTTATGACAGCTACTGTGAGCGCACCCGAATGTCGCCCGGCGCGATACGAATATCACCGGCCGCGGGCTTCGGCATACCGCCAAAGCAATGGCCATAAACGAGCTCCAGCGTGATGGGAAAGGTATCTTCGCCACCGGTCAGAATCTGTTCGAATTCGGCCCAACGGCGGCGCCCCATCAGCCCTTTTCGGCGCGCGCCACTGGCATTGCGAGCACCGCTGTCGGTCAAGTCCTGCCAGAGCTTGCTCGGGTCCGTGTACGCCAGGGTTAACTTCTCGCTATCTAGAACCGGTTCTCGCAGGCCATGACGCCCCAGCGCATCGCCGAAGTCATGCATGTCGATGAAATCGAGCGTATGCCGGTCGGTGTCGTCCGGCGGCCACCCAGCGCGCAGTTCACGCAGCGAGTCAGGCCCAAGCGTCACAAACAGGAACACGCCGTCGGGGCGCAGCACGCGCGCGATTTCCTGTAGCAACGTATCGGGTTCTGTATATCGTAGCGTCGCGAAATTGCTGACGATAAGGTCGATGCTGTCGTCCGCCAGACCGGTGGCGTGCAGCGGCGCTTTGTCGAGGATACGATCGACGACCGGGCGCCGTAACCAGCGACGGCGCGCCAGCCCAGCCGGCAATCCGCCGGCCGGCTCCGCAACGATGAGCGTCGTAGCCGGGTAGTGTTGGCGAAGCCGTCGCGTCAGTGCGCCGCGCTGAGCGCCGAGCTCGAGTACGACGGATGGCTTTAATTGCAGGTACGGCAGCCGGGCCACCAATTCATCCGCGACGCGCGCGTGCATAAACATCTGCTCGTCGCGTGTCGCGCGCAGTCTGCGGTGCAAGGCATGCTGGTCGATTGCGCTGGTCATCGCGCCATTATCGACACTTCGTCGCAAAAATGCAGCGGTTTCCGCTGGCTCGAACAGGCTATCGTTGACGCTATGGCGAGTTGGCTTGAGCGCGTGTTTACGTTCGTCGGTGACCGCTGTCGTTTGTGTGGTCGGTATGGCGAATCCGGGGTCGTTTGCGGCGACTGTGATCGCCTCTGTCAGCCCAATACGAATTGTTGCCGGACGTGTGCGGCCCGCACACCGGTACCGGTCGAACGCTGCGGTCTCTGCAGCGGTCAGCGACCCGAGCGACCGCCGCTGGTGGCGCCATTCGACTACTGCTTTCCGGTCGATCGGATACTCGCGGTCTTTAAATATCACGCGGATCTAACCCTTGTGCCCGTGCTGCGTCACTGGCTCGAAAACGTGCCTGCAGATGCGATCGAGGGCACCGCATTCGTGCCGGTACCGTTGCATCCCTTTCGCCATCGCCGCCGTGGTTTCAACCAGGCCACCCTGATCGCCCGTTTGTTGGCACAGCGTTACCGGCGGCCGGTACTGGATGACGCGGTGATCCGACGCAGACACACCGCACCGCAGGTTGGGCTGACAGCGACCGAGCGCCGGCGCAACCTGCGTGACGCGTTCGTCGTACCGACGCCGCTCGCACATGCACACATCTGTATTGTCGACGACGTAGCGACGACCGGCGCCACGCTACAGGCGGTCGCCGCGAGCTTGCAACAAAGCGGTGTGGTGTCGATCAGCGCTTTCTGTCTGGCTTACGCCGGTGCGGGTGTGTACAGGTAATGCAGTGCCAACCCGATGAATATCACCATGCCGATGAAGTGATTATTCAGAAATGCCCGAAAACAGGCCAGTGGTTCGCGGTCGCGAATCAAGTGTTGCTGAAACAACATGAATGCGGCGACACCGACAACGGCGGTGTAATACCAGCCGGTCAGCGACAATCGTCCGCCGAGCATCAGCAGCGCGATGAGCATCATCAGCTGCAGCGCCGCGATAACAAAACGATCTGCGTCGCCAAACAGAATCGCCGTGGAGCGTATGCCCGCGATCAGATCGTCTTCGCGATCACACATCGCGTACATCGTGTCGTAGATGACCGCCCAAATCACCGTAATCGCGAACAGGAACCAGGCGACCGGGTCGATGGCACCCGTCTGCGCGGCAAATGCCATCGGAATGGCCATGGCGAAGGCGAGACCGAGAATCAGCTGGGGCACGGACAGAAATCGTTTCATGAACGGATAAATGATCATCAAAACGGTGGCGCCTGCGGCCAGCACCTGGGTCAGACCATTGAGCATCGTGACCAGTCCTAACGCGATCAGTCCAAGGCCAATGAACACGGCGATCGCCTCGCTGGTGCCGATTTCTCCGCGAGCGAGTGGCCTGGCCCGGGTGCGTCGCACCTGGCTGTCGAACTTGCGGTCGGCGATATCGTTGATCACGCAACCGGCGGAACGCGTGACGAGCGCGCCGATGCAAAAAATCAGCAGAATATCTGGATCGGGGCGTCCTGCGCTGGCGATCCATAACGCCCACAACATCGGCCAGGCCAGCAGCCAGATGCCGATGGGCTTATCGAGCCGCATCAGTCGACCGTAGATCGCCAGTTGTTTGATCAAGTCAGCGAGCATGCCTGCAAACTCAGTCGATACGACGCGGGATGTCGAGCAAATGGCTCGTCATGTGTTCGATGAGCAGCAATGGCTGCGCGTCGATGTCGAAAACGGAACGTCGCGCCCATGCACCGACGGTGCTTGCGAACGGACTAGCCGTCGCGCTCGATGGCTGAAACTGCATTGCTGCGCGGCGCTCGGCCGGACGCTTGGCGAGTTCGGCCCCGAGTGGTTGCTCGCCCAACGTCATCAGCCAGGGTTGTGCGGTGAGCGTCGTCGCGGGCACAAAACAATAGGCGTGGACAAATACCTGCTCGTCGCTGCGAATCTCGATCTCGCGCAACCATCCGTCGTGCTCGGCGCTCGGCAGCATTGCTGTGACGGTTGCCGGCAGCGTCACAGTCTTTGCGGACAACACACGAATCCTCACCGTCTGTACAACTGATCGACGAATATCGTCTGTCATCAGACGCGTGGTCATCAGCCAGTCCGCTGCGGTGCCGTCCACGGTCGCACGGTCCGCCCAATCGGGCAGCGCATGGTCGGAGCTAGGTGAGTGAGAGGCGGTCATGTCATCCGGTGCGTTAGCGGCAATCGCTCTATTCTAAACGTTCCCGTAGCGGCTCGCGTTACCAATCCAGCGATCGATGGCCGTTTGCACACGCAGAGCGCCTTGCGGGGAGTCGTCGGACAGCAGCGCGTTGGCCACGGTTTGCACTTCGGGTAGTAGGTGGCCATCGCGAGACAGGTCTGCGATGCGCAGATTGATTGACCCGGTCTGACGGGTGCCAAGCACCTCGCCCGGGCCACGTAACTCGAGATCCCGCTGTGCAATCACGAACCCATCGGTGCTATCACGCAGCACGGCGAGGCGTGCCTTGGCCATCTTTGATAACGGCGCTTTGTACAACAGCACGCAACTGCTGGCGCGCGCACCGCGCCCCACGCGACCTCGCAGCTGGTGCAATTGCGACAAGCCCATACGTTCTGCGTTTTCGATGATCATCAGGCTGGCATTCGGCACATCCACACCGACTTCGATAACCGTGGTCGCCACCAGCACTTGTAATTCTCCGCGCTTGAATTGCGCCATGACCTGCTCTTTTTCGACGGCTTTCATGCGCCCATGAACCAACCCCACGGCAAGTGACGGCAAGGCCTCGCTGAGCGCCGCGTGTGTATCTTCTGCAGCCTGATAATCGAGAACATCTGAGGCTTCTACTAGCGGGCAGACCCAGTACGCTTGCTGGCCTTCCTCGCAGGCGCTGAGCACACGCGCGATCACTTCGTCACGGCGGGTCTCCGGGATTACGACAGTACTGACCGGCGTCCTACCGGGCGGCAGTTCATCGATGACCGACGTATCGAGGTCTGCGTACGCGGTCATTGCGAGCGTGCGCGGAATCGGCGTCGCGGTCATGACGAGCTGGTGCGGCACGCCATCTACTTCACTGCCTTTTTCGCGCAGTGCCAGTCGCTGGTGCACACCAAAACGGTGTTGCTCATCGATGATCACGAGCCCGAGCCGGTGGAACACAACACCTTCCTGAAACAGCGCATGCGTGCCGATCACCATCTGCCCCTGTCCAGACTCGATGTCGGCCAACGCCTGGCGACGATTCGCCGCCTTCAGGCTGCCCGACAGCCATGTGGTGCGGATGCCCAATGCGGAAAACCACTGATCGAAACTGGTCAGGTGCTGCTCCGCGAGGAGTTCGGTCGGTGCCATCAATGCGCACTGGAAACCGGCGGCGATCGCGTTCAAGGCGGCGGCCGCGGCGACAACGGTCTTGCCGGAACCGACGTCCCCTTGCACGAGCCGCAGCATCGCCGCGGGTTGGTTCATATCGTGGTTCAGGTCACCGAGCACGCGAGCCTGCGCGCCGGTCAGTGAGAACGGTAACGCCGCCAAAAAATCCTGCTGCAAGCCTGTGCCGGCGTCCAGTACTGGTGCGGGCTCGGACTGGATACGTTGGCGCAGTGCACGCAGGCTCAGGTATTGTGCGAGTAACTCTTCGAGCGCCAGGCGCTGTTGCGCCGGATGGCTGCCTTCCGCCAACGCTGCGGTCGCTGCATCTGCCGGCGGCGCATGAATCAGTGACAACGCCGACGTGAGTGTGGGCAGTCGGAGTTTGTCCCGCGTGCTTGCCGGCAATACTTCGAGCGGCGTGTTGGCCTGCAACAGGTTTAGCGCTCGTTGTGTCAGTGCGCGTAAGCGGCCCTGATTTACACCGTCCGTGGTGGGATAGATCGGCGTTAGTGCATCGCCTTCGGCTTTCTCAGCTTGTGTGCCGACGTCGCGGTATTCGGGATGTACGATCTCCAATCCGCTACGGCTGCGGCGCACATCACCAAAGCAGGATAACCAGCGACCGTTGCGGAAACGGTCGCGTTGCGCGTTGGTAAAATAGAAAAACCGCAGTGTCAGCGTGCCGGTGCCATCGCCGATTTTCACGAACAGTGTGCGTCTGCCGCGAAACGCGACCTCGGTGAGCAGGATCTCGCCTTGTACCAGGCAGCGCTGCCCGGGCTGCAAGCTGCCGAGCGGCGTGATGCGGGTACGATCCTCATAGCGAATCGGCATCAGGAACAGCAAATCCTCGACTCGCACGACATCGAGCCGCGCCAGCTTTTCGGCAAGCGCAGGTCCTACCCCCTTAAGTGTTGTGACGGGGCTTTGCAGGGCATTCACTGGCATAGACTGCCGGGCGAGCTGTGAGCGCGTAGTAACAGCGGTGACTACAACGCGAGGATAGCGTCGGCTTCAACGTCCACACCGCGTGGCAAACTGGCAACGCCAACCGCGGCCCGAGCAGGAAACGGTGCCTCCAGAAATTCTTCCATGACGGTGTTGAGGGTCGCGAAATCGGCGAGGTCGGTCAGATAGACCGTCAGTTTGACGGCATCTGACAACTGGCCACCTGCGGCCTCTGCGACCGTCTGCAGGTTGCGCAACACCTGTCGGGCGCGATCTGCGAAATCGCCCGGGACGACTTCCATCGTGGCTGGATCTAGTGGGATCTGTCCCGACAGGAAGACGAGATTGCCGGTACGGATAGCCTGCGAGTAGGTGCCGATAGCGCCCGGGGCCTGATCAGTGGAAATGGCTTGCTTGGTCATACGAAGTCCGCGTGGTGATCCAACGGAGATTATAACGTCGGCCTGTGCTCGAGGGACGAATACCGCGTCGTCAACGATGCGCGCTACGCGAGGTTGCGGGTGACCTTCACGACACTGTTCATGGCGCGGATACTACGCATGACATCAGCGAGGTGTTTACGGGCGCGTACTTCGATACGGAATGACAACACCGAATGGTCGAGATCTCTCGAATGCACATCGACCTGGTCGATGTTAGAGCCGACCTCGGCAATCGTCGCCGCGACCTCGGCCAGCACGCCCATTCGGTTCACAGCCTCGACGGTCAGTTGTACGTAGAAATGCTCATCGAGCGCTGGCATCCAGTCTACTTCGATCCATTTGTCGGCGTGTTTGCGGTAGCTGGCTAAATTGCCGCATTGCGTTCGATGAATGACGATGCCGCGACCGGAGCTCAGATAGCCCATGATTTGATCGCCCGGTATCGGTGAACAGCAGCGCCCATAGGTCACGATCATGCCCTCGGTGCCGGCGAGCGTCAGTGGCTGGTCTTTGCGCTCGGCCGCGTCGGCATCATCCCTGGCCGCCAGATGTCTGGCTGCCAATGGTGCCAGGCGCTCACCCAGACCGAGTTGTTCAAACAATTCCGCCTCATTATTCAGACCGAATTGCTCCAGTAATGAGGCCATGCGCTGGCGCGGCACCTTGCGCAGCGTCAGGTCGAACTCGTTCAGCGCCTGGTTGAGCATCCGTTTGCCGAGGTCGCGTGCCTCATCGATCCGCAGGTTCCGCAGGTATTGCCGTATCGCCGTCCGCGCTTTCGCCGTGACGACGGTGTTCACCCAGGCCGGATTCGGCTTAGCGCCCTTGGCTGTGATGATCTCAACGCTTTGGCCATTGGTGAGCTGCGTGCGCAGCGGCACCAGTTTTCGATCCACTTTGGCCGCGACACAGCGATTGCCGACATCGGTATGTACAGCATAGGCGAAGTCGACCGGCGTCGCGCCACGCGGCAGGCGCAGAATATCGCCGACCGGTGTGAACACGTACACCTTGTCAGGAAACAGGTCGACCTTGACGTTTTCCATGAACTCCTCGGAGCTCTCCGTCTGGTCCATTTCCATGAGCTTGCCGAGCCACTCGCGCGCGCGCAGTTGAGACGAATTGGCTTGCTGCTCCGACGCTTTGTATTGCCAGTGGGACGCGATGCCGTCCTCGGCGAGCATATCCATCGCCGATGTGCGGATCTGGACTTCCAGCGGCAAGCCACGCGGGCCAAAACAGGTGGTGTGCAGCGACTGATAGCCGTTAATTCGAGGGATCGCGATGTAATCTTTGAATCGACCTGGCATCGGCTTGAACATCTTGTGCACGATGCCAAGCGTGCGATAACAGGTGTCGACCGAATCGACGACAATGCGAAACCCATAGACATCGACGATCTCGGCGAGCGACGTGCCTTTGCGCTGCATCTTCTGGTAGATGCTGTACAGGTTTTTGCGGCGCCCCAGCACCTCGCCCTGAACATTGTGTGCATGCAGGCCAGCGCCCAAGGTTTCCGTGAGCTGCTGCACGACCTGCCGCTGGTTGCCGGCTGCCTTACGGATCGCTTTCAGCAACACCTGATAGCGATAGGGATGCAGGTGCCTGAAGCCGAGCTCTTCGAGCTCGGTCTTGATGACATTGATGCCAAGCCGGTTGGCGATCGGCGCGTAAATCTCCAGGGTCTCGCGCGCAATGCGGCGTTGTTTTTCAACGGGCATCGACTCCAAAGTGCGCATGTTGTGCAGTCGGTCAGCCAGCTTGACGAGAATCACGCGGATGTCCTCGATCATCGCGAGCAGCATCTTGCGGAAACTGCTGGCTTGCGCTTCGGCGCGACTCTTGAATTGAACCTGATCGAGTTTGGTGACGCCGTCTACCAGCGTGCGCACCGCCTTACCGAATTTTTCCTCGAGTTCATCCGCAGCGGCATCGGTGTCCTCGATGACATCGTGCAGAATGGCTGCGGCGATCGTCTCGTGGTCCATGCGCATATCGGCCAGGATCGTCGCCACAGCGACAGGGTGGCTGATGTAGGGCTGGCCGGATTTGCGTTTCTGGCCGTGGTGCGCCGCGGCGCCGAACTCGTACGCACGCATAACCTCCTGCACTTGTTCAGGAGGCATGTACGCGCGTAGCGCGTCGAGAAGTTTCGGCAGGCCAGTGGCCCAGCGGCTAGTGGGAATGCGCGACAGCAGGCTGGCCGCGACATCAAGACCGCGCTCGCCTACCGTGGACACGTCATGTTCCTGCGGGGCTGGGCGGTCCCGATCATCATTGGCAGCGGCGCTTAGTCACCGAGCCCCAGAGCGCGTAGCGGCATGATGTCTTCATGCACAGGTTCTGGCCGGATGAATTCTTCGGGTGGCACGTCCGGTTCATCGAGAATGGCAGCGGTAACGTTGCCTTCAGCGATTTCACGCAGTGCAACCACGGTGGGTTTGTCGTTTTCCCATTCGAGCGTTGCATCGGCGCCATTGGCAAGACGACGCGCTCGCTTGGCAGCGATCAGGACGAGATCAAAAATGTTATCGACTTTTTCCAGACAGTCTTCAACGGTAATACGAGCCATGTGCGGGGTCTCATTAGTGCTTTAATTAGAGCGACCTATCAGTTTAGTGCATTCAATATCGCTTTGGCTACCGTTTTTTAAGAAGATTTGGGCGGGCTGTCACACACATCAGCCAGCCAGAATGCGTTGCATGATGGTCGCGGTGCGGCGGGTTCCGACGCGATTGCGTCGCAATCTGCCAAGCGCGATGCCGGCCAGCTCATCCAGTGCCTTGTCGAGCTGGTCATTGACGACGATATAGTCGAATTCCTGCCAGTGAGACAAATCATCCAGCGAGTCGCGCAGGCGCCGGTCGATCACCGCCCGGGAATCGGTACCGCGGGCGTTGAGCCGCTGCGATAACGCCGCCACCGACGGCGGTACGATAAACACGGATCGACAGCCAGGCATCGCTGCGCGAACTTGCCGCGCGCCCTGCCAGTCGATCTCGACGATGACATGACTACCGGCGCTGAGCTGTTGCTGAACTTGCGCCTTGCCCGTCGCGTAGTAGTTGTCGAATACCTGTGCATGTTCCAGAAACGCGCCCTTGTCGCGCAGCGCCTCGAACTCCGCTTTACTGACGAAGTGGTAGTCCTTGCCGTCCACTTCGTTCGGGCGCTGTGGACGTGTCGTGTACGAGACCGAGAATTCGAACTCCGGATGACGCTCGATCAGGCCGCGCACCAGCGTCGTCTTGCCAGCTCCGGACGGCGCGGAGATCACAATCAGGCGTCCTGTCCGTTTACTCAATGTTCTGTACCTGCTCGCGCATTTGCTCAATCGCTACTTTCATGTCGACGGTGGCTTTGGTCGTGATCCCGTCTGCCGACTTAGAACCGATGGTGTTGGCCTCGCGATTGAATTCCTGCATCAGGAAGTCCAGCTTGCGACCACACGGGCTACCGTCGGCAATGATATGGCGCGTTTCGTTCAGATGACCGTGAAGTCGGTCCAGTTCTTCGTCGACATCCAGTTTCTGCGCCTGCAGTACCAGCTCGGTTTCGATGCGCGCCGGGTCCGTCTCGACATCGAGCTTGCCGAGCCGCTCGCGCAACCGCTGCTGACTGGCAGCGATGACCTCGGGTCGGCGTGCCGCGATCGTCTCTGTGAGTTGTGCAATCTCATCGCAGCGCTGCAACAGCGTCGTGGCGAGATGAGCGCCTTCCCGGCTGCGCATGTCACCGAGCGCCGTCAGTGTTTTCGCCAGCAGCGCCTCGATATCGTCGTGCAGGCTGGTGGTATCAGGACGTTGGTCGCGGATCACGCCCGGCCATTTCATTAATTCCAGCACGCTGGGTGCGCGAGCACCGCGAAACACCTGTTCGGCGGTTTGACTGGCATCGCGCAAGCTGCGCAGTAGGTGGTTATCCAGTTCGACACGGCTTTGTTCGGCATCGTTGAACTGCACGCTCAGGAAACCATCCACTTTGCCGCGATTGACGTGTTGACCGATGAGCGCTCTGAGATCGGCCTCCAAAGGCCTCAGGCTTTCGTGAATCCGCAGACTCACGTCGAGGTAGCGATGATTGACGGTGCGCAACTCCCAACACAGTGTGGCGATGGGTGTTTCGCGTTCGCAGCGAGCGAACCCGGTCATGCTGTGGATGGCATCGGTCATAAAGAATCAGCTCTCAGCTATTGAAGTTCCTTGAGATTTTCGTGGACGAGTGTGCGCCATGTCATAGCTTTGAGCATCCACAGGCGTTAATGTTACCTGAGCCCGTGATTCAGTTGGAATTCACGCGTCGTTGGTCAGGGAGACCTTGCCGGATGCGATTTGGCGACAAAGGGCGCGGCAATCGGAACTCGTTAGTGAATATCGAATACGCGAAGCTTAGCCTGATCGGCAAGCGCAAAGACAATCAGGATCGCGTCGCCATCGCGTTGGGCAAGGAAGCCGCGCTGATGTTGGTGTTCGATGGTATGGGTGGGCATGCCGGTGGTGCCGCGGCCGCCGAGACTGCCATGGACGCCGTGCGCGCCATTTTCGATCAGTGCTCTCAACCTATCCTCGACCCCCAGGGGTTCCTCTATCGTGCCGTCAGCGCCGCCCACGAAGCGGTGGTCAACATCGGCAAAGATCAACCCGTCGACCATCGTCCGCGAGCGACCTGTGCGATATGCCTCGTGCAGGATGACGCCTGCTATACCGTGCATGTCGGCGACTCGCGTATCTACTTGCTGCGCGATCGTGAGGTATTGCATGTCACGCGTGACCATTCGCATGTTGAAGTATTGATCCACGAGGGCGTGATCAGCCGCGAGGAAGCCCACACACACCCGATGCGAAACTATGTAGAGTCGTGGCTGGGGGGTGGCCACGCGCAACCCGGCATTACCGTATCGCGCAAACGGGCGTTGCAGCCTGGCGATGTATTGTTGTTGTGCACCGATGGTCTCTGGTCGGGGCTCGAGGACGATCAGATCATCGAACTGGCCTACCAGACTCAGGCGCCGTTCCCAACGGTGTTGAAGGTCATGTGTGAGGTGGCCATCAAGAACAATGGCCGCCGCGCTGACAACACCACCGTCGCGGCTTTGCGTTGGGCTTAGTGCCGCCGAGCAAGGACAACGACGTTGCGTCACGGGGAACGGCCGGCGATCTTTTTTGACGCGCTCAATGAGATTCGCTCGCAAAATAGCTCCCCGGCCAGGATGCGTTAGCGCTAGATTGTCGAGTGCAGCCGCTTGGCCAGCGATGTATTTTCTTCGCTCGGAGAGACTCGCTCAGAAAACACCTCCCTGACCCCTTCGGACCCACGGAGCGCTGCTACGTTGGGCCGGCGATCTATTTTAACTCGCTCAATACGATTCGCTCGCAAAACAGCTCCCCGGCCTGTTACGACCAGCAGTTATGGTTTGTCGTGACTTATCCGGCAACCGGGGTTGGCTTGAGAGCGAGTGATTTCGAGCGAGCAAGGCAATCCCGGTTGTAACAACCCACGCTCTGCCGCTTCCAAAAACCAACTGGGAATTGAGCAGTTTGCGAAATTCCGATACAGGTTTTCCTCTATAATTTTTCTCCCCCTGTAACGCGGAAGTAAACCCATGCAAAGACCGAGTGGTCGCGCCGTCGATGAACTGCGCACTGTCACGATCGAAACCGGATACACGCGTCATGCCGCTGGTTCGGTATTGATCAGCTGCGGCGATACGCGAGTGCTCTGCACTGCCAGCGTCGAGTCTCGGGTACCACCATTCCTCCGTGGACGTAACCAGGGCTGGGTCACGGGCGAATACGGCATGTTGCCCGGTTCGACCAACACGCGCAGCCAACGTGAGGCAGCACGCGGTAAGCAGTCGGGCCGTACACAGGAAATACAGCGCCTGATCGGGCGTTCGCTCCGCGCCGTCGTCGATCTCAAAGCGCTCGGCGAAAATACGATCACGCTTGATTGCGATGTGCTGCAGGCAGACGGCGGTACGCGCACCGCTTCGATCACCGGTGCCTACGTAGCGCTGCGCCTGGCGACGCAATCGATGCTCAACAGTGGGCAGTTGCGCAAGGACCCGGTCCACGGTGCAATCGCTGCGATTTCGGTCGGCATTTTCGATGGCACGCCGGTGTTGGATCTCGACTACGCAGAGGATTCGCAAGCAGAGACGGACATGAATGTGGTTATGAATGAGGCGGGCGGTTTCATCGAAGTTCAGGGTACGGCCGAGGGCCATGCGTTCCGGCGCGAGGAGCTGGATCGGCTGCTGGAGCTCGCGACGGGTGGCATCGAAACACTGCTGGCGAAACAGCACGCGGCACTCGCCTGAGCGACCGACATGACGCAACAGATCGTGCTCGCCACCGGCAATCGCGGCAAGCTGGCTGAGCTCTCGGCTTTGCTGGCTGACCTGCCTGTCGCGTTGATCAACCAGGCCGAGCTGCATGTCGACAGTGTGCCGGAGACGGGCACGACATTTGTTGAGAACGCCATTATCAAAGCGCGGCATGCTGCGCGTCAGACGGGTCTGCCCGCGCTGGCTGATGACTCCGGTCTCGAGGTCAATGCGTTGAATGGTGCACCCGGTATTCGCTCCGCACGTTACGCCGGCGAATCTGCAACCGATGCCGACAACATTGATCGATTACTCGAGGCGCTATCAGAGTGCGATGACCGGTCGGCGATTTTTCGTTGTGTGATCGTATTTATGCGGCATGCCGACGATCCCATGCCGCTGATCGTCTCGGGCAGCTGGCGGGGCGAAGTTGCTCTGGCGCGCGCTGGCGATCAGGGCTTTGGTTACGATCCCGTATTTTTGCTGCCAGAGCTTGGCAAGACCGCTGCCGATCTTTCGGCGGCAGAGAAAAATGCCCGAAGCCACCGTGGGCAGGCGCTGCGCGCACTACGCACGCAATTGCAGGTGGTCCTGCCGTTGTGATGTCGTCAGACATTCCGCTATCGGTGTATCTGCATCTGCCCTGGTGCGAGCGCAAATGTCCATACTGTGATTTCAACTCTCATCGGTCACCGGCTGACGATTTCGCGGTAAAGCGTCGCGATTATCTGGAGGCGATGCGCCGTGACATCAACGCACAGGCCCTGCTCGTGGACGGTCGAGATGTACACACCGTGTTTATCGGTGGTGGAACGCCGTCCTTGTTCACACCCGGCGAGATCGCCGAGCTATTGGACGCGTTGCGGGCGGCGCTGACGCTCACGGACGACGTTGAGATCACAATGGAGGCGAATCCCGGGTCTTTGGAGCGTGAGCATTTCAGCGGCTATCGAGCGGCGGGCGTCAACCGCCTGTCGATCGGTGCACAAAGTATGCAGGACGCGGCACTAAGGCGTCTTGGACGTCTGCATACGGTAGCGGATACGCACGCTGCGATCCGGACCGCGCTGGCGGCGGGATTTGATCGACTCAATGTCGATCTGATGTACGCGCTGCCCGACCAAACGCTCGAGGCTGCTTGCGACGATGTCGCGGCAGTGATCGATCTGGGTGTCCATCACGTCTCGCACTACCAGCTGACGCTTGAACCCAACACCCGCTTTTTCGCCGATCCGCCCGCTTTGCCCAACGAGGATGCCGTCGCGGAGATGTTGTTGGCGACGCGCGAGCAGTTTCGCGCCGCTGGCCTTGGCGCGTACGAGGTGTCTGCATTGGCCGCGCCCGGCCACGCTTGTCGCCATAATCTGAATTATTGGCAGTTTGGGGATTATTTAGGTATCGGTGCCGGCGCACACGCTAAATTGACACGATCGGACGGCATCTGGCGCTATGCGCGACCGGCGCACCCACAATCGTATGTCGAACATGCCGCAGGAGTGGCGCTGCCCGATGGCGCCAGCCGACTTTCGGCGGCCCAACTGCCATTTGAATTCATGCTCAACGCGCTGAGGCTCAATACGGGGTTTGCGATCGGTCTGTTCGAGTCGCGCACCGGCTTACCGGCAGATGCGATTCTGCCGCAGCTCCGCGATGCGCGGGATCGCGGGCTCATCGATGCGCAAAGTGACGATCGTTGGGTACCAACGTCACTTGGGCAGCGCTTTTTGAACGACTTGGTTGGCCTTTTTTTACCCGGTTGAGCCTCCGCAACGGCGATCCGGTGAATCACTTTGGTGCGCATGTTTATTCACATCGGCGAGGTGGTTACTAAATTTGTAACGTGAACTGCTCTTCGGCTCCAGTAAGCGCTTCGAAAGCGCTCATAAAGCATTGAAAATAACCAATTAAATAAATTGATTACATTTTGATCATTCTAACAACGACTCAGTAACCATGCGGCTTTGAGGCGTTTAACCAAAATTCTTCCACAGAGTTATCCACAGCTTTTGTGGATAACCTCGACACTTGAATTCCACGCTTCGACGTGCTTGTCAAAAGGCGGCGTCCCTTATATAGTACGCGGCCTTTTTCCCACCGTGTGCCAGGCGACTGCCTCGCGCAGGAGAAATACTATGAAAGCTGATATTCATCCGGCGTACACCGAGATTACGGTGACGTGCAGCTGTGGCTCGACTTTTCAAACCCGCTCGACGCTGGGTCAGGATTTGAATGTCGAAGTCTGCTCACAATGCCATCCGTTCTACACCGGCAAGCAGAAAATCGTTGATTCCGGCGGGCGTGTTGATCGCTTCCGTCGTCGTTACGGTAAAGGTTAAGCTTTCGGCCATCCGGCCGACGACAAACCTGAGCGTTGCCAGTTGCCGCTCACCCGTCTACTGGCAGCCCGACCAAAAACACTCATTCGATTAAGGGACAACGCGCAATGACCGACAAAATCTATACGTTAACAGCCCCAGACGGCTCCACCACCGAGCTGCCTGCCTACAGCGGTACTGTCGGGCCCGACGTCGTCGAGATCGGTCACTTATATAAAGAGCAGGGCGTGTTCACCTACGACCCGGGTTTCGTGTCCACGGGCAGCTGCCGCAGTGAGATTACGTTCATCGATGGTCAGGAAGGCGTGCTCATGTATCGCGGCTACCCGGTCGAGCAACTGGCCAAACACTCGCACTACATCGAGGTGGCCTACCTGCTGCTGAACGGTGAGCTGCCAACCGAGACTCAGCTCGATGAGTTTACGCACTCGATTCGACATCACACGATGTTGAATGAGTCGCTGCGGCGCTTCTATAACGGTTTCCACTACAACGCGCACCCCATGGCGATGGTGTCGGGAGTGGTCGGCTCGATGTCGGCCTTCTACCATGACTCAACGGATATCAATGATCCAAATCATCGTGAGATTTTCGCGCACCGCATCATCGCGAAATTGCCGACCATCGCCGCTGCGGCTTATAAGCATTCTCTCGGTCAGCCGTTCATTTATCCGCGTAACGACCTGGACTACTGCAGCAATATTCTGAACATGTTCTTCGGCGTGCCCGCAGAGCCGTATCAGATCGACCCTGTTGCAGCAGAAGCAATCGATCTGTTGTTTATCTTGCACGCAGACCACGAACAAAACTGTTCGACATCGACAGTTCGTATGGCCGCGAGCTCCGGTGCCAACCCGTATTCGGCGATTGCCGCTGGCATTTCCGCCTTGTGGGGTCCCGCACACGGCGGCGCCAACGAAGCGGTGTTAGAGATGCTGGAAGAAATTGGCACGAAGGATCGCATTCCGGAATTTGTGGCGCGTGCCAAGGATAAGAACGACCCGTTCCGCCTGATGGGCTTCGGCCACCGCGTCTACAAGAACTTTGATCCGCGCGCGACGATCATTCGCGAGATGTGTCACAAAGTATTGAAGAATCTCGGTCGCACCGATACGCCATTGTTCGATCTGGCGCAGGAGCTCGAGCAGGTCGCACTGAACGATGAGTACTTCATCGAGAAAAACCTGTATCCGAACGTCGACTTCTACTCAGGCATTATCTACCGCGCACTGGGTATCCCGACCTCGATGTTTACGGTGATGTTCGCGATCGGTCGCGCTGTCGGTTGGGTGGCACACTGGGATGAGATGATCGGCAGCAATACGCGTATCAGTCGCCCACGCCAGCTCTACGTTGGTCCGGCAGCACGTGACTACCAGGCGATTACTGACCGCGATTAATAGCCCTGCTGCCTCAGGCAGCGTCTGCCGGCGCGATTAACTTGCGTAGTTTCTTGATCGACGCACGTCGCATCGGCTTACCGTCGACCGGGCTCAACGGCGCCTGTCGCAACCCGTCATAACTGAACACGGTCGCTTCGATCGGCAGCTGCAGCCAGTCGAACCGATACGCGGGAAACCCGCTGGATTGATTGCGCCTTAACTTCAGCCGTCGTTCGAACGGCCTGTATTGAATGCCCTTGTCGCTAAGGAACCAGGCGATATCTTCGGCACTGTCCGCGAACAGGTGGAGATTGGCCGGACTGTCGTCGGCAGCCGTGCCGGCCAACAATGGTCCGACCAGTCGTGGTTCGAAGTGCTCAAGTTCCAGCATCAGTGATAGCGCGGTCTTACGACGGCTCAGGATCGACGCATCGTGATCGCCCTCGTGGTAGAGCCGCTGGTGTTCGATCAGCGCTGCTTCGACTTCCTGATTACTCGGTAACGCACCGTCACGCCCGAGCCCCAGCCGTTCCGCGGCTTTTCGTTTGGCGACCTGAAAGTCGCTGATACCATGGTCCACCATGATGCGTGCGGCTTCCTGGGCGACCGTCTGCCGGGAACGGTCACTGACAAACATCTGGGTCACGGCGAGCTCCTTTATGCTGCTGGCGCGGGACGGCTTGGCTAGAAAATATCCTGTTCGCCGACTTCTTCACCGCCGTCATTATAAGGATTGATCTGCGGCCCGGTCAGCTGTGTTTTTGGCTGGGTACCCGCTTCGAAAGTCTCGAACTTAAAATTGGTGCTGTTGGCACCGGCAAGTTCGCCTGTGGCGGGATCAATCCTAACGGTGACCAATCCCGGCGGTTGCGGATAACTACGCTCCGGCGCGCCGGCCAGCGCATCGCGCATGAAATGAATCCACATCGGCAGCGCCGTGCGCCCACCCTCTTCGCCCGCGCCAAGCGGTTCATCGCTATCGAAGCCGACCCAGCTGATCGCGACAAGGTCGGGATTAAAGCCGCCGAACCATGCGTCACGCTGATCGTTGGATGTGCCGGTTTTGCCAGCGAGGTCTTGTCGGCCGAGCGTTCTCGCGCGGCGGCCGGTGCCGCGCTGGATGACATCGCGCATCAGGTCTTGGATCAGCCAGATATTCGTGGCGGGCAAGACACGCGGTGCGACGTAATCATTGCCCCAAAACTCCTGTAAGGCAGCGCCGGTCAGCGACAACGTCGACGTATCTTCGAGGTCAGTGGCATTTTGTGGCTCGTCTTGTCCTATCGTCGATTCCAGTTCGCAGGTCTTGCAGACAATCCTCGGCGTTTCGGCGAACAAGACTTCCCCGTCGGAAAGTTCGATGCGATCGATAAAGTAGGGTTCGACGGCGTAGCCGCCGTTCGCCAACACCGCGTAGCCCTTGGCCATATCCAGCGGCGTCGCAGCACCGCTACCCAGCGCCAGCGAGAGGTTATTCGGGATGGCGTCACTCTCGAATCCGAAGCGGGCGATGTGGCGAGTCGCCGACACAATGCCCATCTTCATCACCATTCTGACCGACACGAGGTTCATTGACCGCACCAGCGCCTCGCGCATGCGTGTGCGTCCATAAAACCGACCGGTCGAGTTTTTCGGGCGCCATACGCCTTCGTACTCTGCAGACTCGATGACCACCGGCGCATCATTAATAATGCTGGCTGCGGTAAATCCGTTCGCCAATGCGGCGGAATAGATAAACGGCTTGAAGCTGGAACCGGGCTGGCGCTTGGCTTGCGTGACACGGTTGAATTTACTGGCGGTGTAGTCGAATCCGCCGACCAGCGCAGCAATGCCGCCGTCGGTGGGATTCAACGCGACGAGAGCGCCCTGCGCCTGCGGCACCTGCGCCAGTGCCAGATCGTCCTCGACGGTGGTGTATACATAAATAACATCACCGGCGGCCAGCACGTCATCGATCGACTCGGGTTTGGCGCCCACGATGCTGCGGTCGATGAAAGGGACCGCCCAATTGACGCCACCCCAGTTCAGCTGACCGGTCTCGCCCCTGGCAAACCGGACGCTGGCCGCATTGTTATCGGTATTGATTGCCGTGACCAAAGCGGCACGCAGCCCACCCGGGTTTGGGATGTTCGCCAACATCTCCTCAATATCGGTATCGCTGGCGGTGGCTAAATCCAAGCGCCGCAGCGGCCCTCGATAGCCATGGCGGCGATCATATTCGAGTAGGCCGTCGCGGACGGCATAGTTCGCCGCCTGCTGCATCTGGCTGTCGATTGTCGTGTGTACCCTGAAGCCGCGGGTTGTGATGTCCCGCCCGTACTCGTTCATTAGTCGAATACGCACCATTTCCGCGAGATACGGTGCGGCCAGCTCGATATCCGGCCCGTGTAGCCGTGACAGCATCGGGTGATCGTTGGCTTCCTGATATTGCTGCTCGGAGATGTAGCCGAGATCACGCATGCGTCCGAGCACGTAGCTGCGGCGATTTTTGGCAGCCTCCGGGCCGGCAACAGGGTTGTAGTTGGACGGTGCAGGCAGCACACCGGCCAGCGTGGCGGCCTCGGCGATCGTCAGATCCACCAGTTCCTTGTCAAAATAAATCTGCGCAGCCGCCGCGACGCCATAGGCACGCTGACCAAAGAACATCTTGTTCAGGAACAGCGCCATGATTTCTTCTTTGCTGAACTCTTGCTCGATCTTGTAGGCGAGAAACGCCTCTTTGATTTTGCGGATAATCTTCCGCTCACGGGACAGGAAGTAGTCTCTCGCCAGCTGCTGCGTGAGCGTGCTGGTGCCTCGCGCCTCGCGCCCGGTCAGCACCGATCTGACGGCAGCGCGCAAAATCCCAAAAGGGTCGACGCCCCAATGTTGGAAAAAACGTTTATCTTCCGCCGCAACAAAGGCATGGACGACATGTTCCGGCACTTGATCGTAAGTCACCGGCAGCCGGCGCTGCTCGCCGATTTCCTGAATCAGCTTGCCATCCCGACTAAAAATACGCAGCGGAACCTGCAACGGGATGTCACGCACCGTCGCAGCCTCCGGGAGGCCTGGCTTGGCGTAGTGGTAGGCCGCAAAGATAGCGCCGGAAATCGCGATAGCTGCGCATAAGCCTAGTGCCAGCCCCAAAACGGCCAGGCTCCCTGACGTATTGCCCCCGGTCAGCCAAATATGGGGGATAGATGGCGACTGGCGATACCTGGTTCACAGATTTTCCATTATCTGCTGACTTAGCATATGGATTGCTAAAAGCGGAACGTAGTCACATTTTATTTAACACTTCGTTGATATATAGTTAACTTCGTTTCCTCAGGCGACCGGCTATAAATTAGGCGTAACTCAACGAATTTTAAGGAAAAACTGAGTGTTATTCGGCAAAAAAACCCGCATCCTGCTCGGGCTTGACATAACGACTTCTTCGATCAAGCTCATCGAGCTCGCTCAGGCTGGTCGTGGATACCGTGTGGAATCCTATGCAGCGGAGCCCACACCGGCCAATTCCATTAACGATAAAGCCATCGTTGACGCCCAGGCGGTCGGCGAGGCTATTCGTCGGGCGGTCAAGCGTTCAGGCAGCAAAATT
>ERZ1740062.524-NODE-524-length-20350-cov-3.752402_pt1 | contig 20350 bp, 14 predicted proteins | sample MGYA00581741_ERZ1740062 | MGnify/ENA primary metagenome ERZ1740062 (study PRJEB43018, sample SAMN04849747) | marine metagenome | isolation source: floating plastic debris | place: Pacific Ocean | collected 2008-09-01 | study: EMG produced TPA metagenomics assembly...
GCCATGATATGGCCGAGACAACTCAGGCGGTGCGGCTATGGCGCGCACTCCACCCCGGAGCGGCAGGGAGACAGCGATGACACGGGCGTATTTCGGCACCGATGGGATCCGTGGGCGGGCCAACACGCATCCGATGACGGCGGAACTCGCACTCCGCCTCGGGGCTGCGGTTGGTCGCTACTTTGCCCAAGGGGCCGCGCCGGGCCACCGGGTCGTGATCGGCAAGGACACGCGCCGCTCCGGCTATATGCTAGAGAACGCGCTGACGGCTGGGCTAACCTCGGTCGGGGCGAATGTCCTTTTGCTGGGCCCCGTGCCAACGCCGGCTGTGGGGATGCTGACCCGGTCGATGCGCGCCGCTCTCGGCGTCATGCTCTCAGCCTCGCACAACCCTTATCACGACAACGGGATTAAGTTTTTCGGCCCCGACGGCTTTAAGCTCTCGGACGCGGCGGAGGCGGATATCGAGGCCTTGCTCGATGAATTGCCGGCCCTGGCCCCGCCCGAGGAGATTGGGCGCGCAACGCGGATCGAGGGTGACCGCGCACGGTATGTCGAGATTGCCAAACGCACGCTGCCGGGCGACCAGCGGCTTTCCGGCCTGAAAATCGTTGTCGATTGCGCACATGGTGCGGCCTACAAAACCGCGCCAGAAGTGTTGTGGGAGTTGGGGGCGGAGGTCATTTCCATCGGCGTCTCGCCCGACGGGTACAACATCAACCGCGATTGCGGGTCCACCGATACCGCCGCGGCCGCGGCCCGGGTGGTGGCGGAGGGCGCGGACCTGGGGATCGCGCTCGACGGAGATGCGGACCGGGTGATGATCTTGGACGAGACCGGGACGGTTTGCGACGGCGATCAACTGATGGCTCTTATCGCGGGGCTTTGGGCCGACCAGGGGCGGCTGAGCGCTGGGACATTGGTCGCCACCGTGATGTCGAATTTGGGGCTTGAGCGGTATCTTTCGGGGCGCGGTCTGACGCTGCGGCGAACCCAGGTCGGCGACCGCTATGTGGTGGAGGCGATGCGCAAGGGTGGTTTCAACCTGGGGGGGGAGCAGTCGGGCCACATTGTGATGACCGATTACGTGACCACCGGCGACGGTCTTATCGCGGCGCTGCAGTTTTTGTCGGCAATGGTTGCGACAGGGCAGCCGGCCAGTGCACTTTCCCGAACCTTCCAACCGGTGCCGCAGCTTTTGAAAAACGTGCGCTACGACCGCAACCGCCGCCCGCTGGAAAGCGACAGCGTCCGGGCGGCGATCGAGGCGGCGGAGGCTGAACTTGCCGCGAGTGGGCGGCTTCTAATCCGTAAATCCGGCACCGAGCCGCTGATCCGCGTGATGGGCGAAGCCGAGGATGAGGCGCTTTTGGCCAAGGTGGTCGAGGGATTGGCAGACGATATCGCCCGCGCCGGGGCTGGGTGAGGCAGACAACCCGTGCCCGGCCGCCGCGCCCCCTCGCCACGGACACGGCGCCTGGGCTTGCGGGGGCGCAGGTCGCAGGGTATAGGGTCGCGCATGGGTGATTAGCTCAGTGGTAGAGCGCTTCGTTCACATCGAAGATGTCGGGAGTTCGACTCTCTCATCACCCACCAATCTGCCCAATGGTCCTTGGCTGGCCGCGCCCTAGGGATCCAAAAACTCATCGGGCACGTCGATATCGGCGACCAGGAAATAGATCCGCGCCGCATCTTGGTTGATCAGGGCAAGCGCCTCGGGGTCGCGGCGGTTGATCGGATCCTCGCCGCAGCTTAGCGGGCTAACCAATTGGCGGACCTGGCGTTCCGGCGGCAAATCGGGATCGACGGTCGCGATCCAGATCACACCCGGATCAACCAAGCCATTGTCGCCGGCATGGCTGACAAAGGTCATGAACGACCGGTCGCCAACCACAAAGGGCGCGTGGCTCGACGTATAAGGATATTCGGGACAGATCGGGGGGATCGTGCTCCACCGCTCCCATCGGCCATCGTCGGTGGGGCGATAAATCGCGACATCCGCGCCTACGGTGCCGGTCACGGGATCGATCTTGACCGCAATCGCGTCGTCCCCGTTCAGCTCCGGCGCGGCAAACGGAAACGCGAAACTGCGACTGACGCCATCGTCAAAAAACCGCGTGAAAACGCCTGTTTCGGCGTCCAGCGCGACGACGTTGCGGGATTGCGGCGCCATTTCCGTCAAAAGCAGCCGGCGCCCGTCGCGCATCCAGCGCCCGCTGGCCAGGCCGAGGGGGATATCGACATCGCGTGGATTGCGCGGCCGATCCACGCGATAGCCATAAATTTTGGGCCCGCTGTCGCGCACCTCATAATGGGTCTTGGGAACCCGGGCGCTTGGGTTGCGGCGTGGGTCCTTGGCCATAAATCCAACACTGTCAGCGACTTGCGAAAGCTGCCAGTCGCCGGTTTGAAACCGGCTAAGCCGACACAGCGAGGGCATGGCCGTCGCCGCGTCGTTGCAGGTGAAAAACACCTCCGGTCCCCGCTGGCTTAGCGCCCATTCCGGCCCGTTGGCATAATCGCGCACCGAGGGCGCAAGAAACGGCATCGGTGCCGCGAGATCGACCTGGACTGCGCCGGTCTCGGGGTCGACCGGCGCGACGAAGGCAAAGCCATAGCCCTCCCGCCCCAGATCCTCTGGGGCCTCCTCCACCCATGTTGCAAGATACTCAAACGCCGTGAATTCCAAATCGCGAAGGTTGCGCTTTGGCGTCTCGGCCCGGCAATCGACGGCACCGGTCGTGGGCCCCTCAAGCGCCACACCGCAACTGACAAAAAGATAGCGCCCTTGCAGGGGTTCGGTGGCCGTTGCGGGCCCGACGGTTGCGCCAATCAAAACGGACGCGGCCCAAAGGCTGCGATTTGAAAAAGGTTTAAACATTTCGCCCACTCTGAGATTCGTTAACAGAGGTTAACCTAGCCGATGGCGGACGTGATTCGCACCGTGACGCTGGTCGCAGAGCCCAAAACCGTGGCCGATGCCGGATTAAACGGCAGTTTAAGTCGCCATCGCGACCAGGCTTTCCGCCACCTTGTCCGGCGTGACGACCGAGGCGCGCACCAGCGTGTCGAAGCGGCGCGTGAAAAAGCGCACCTCATCGGTCCCGGTCACCGAAACGAAGGCCTCCCCCACATAGACCGCGGCGCGCATGCGGCCAAACACCGTGAAGGGCGCGCAAAAATGCGTGGCGCCGTCGAAAAGATGCAGCCGCAGCACGGGATAGTGGATGTCGCAAAGCTCTGCGATATGGATCAGCTGGTGGCGCGCGATGTCGGGCGGCGTCGCGCGCCAGATCCCCTGCTGCCGGGCCAGTGTCGCAAGCGTCTGGATCGGCATCGCAATCTCCAGATCCATCTCGCCAAGGTCGAAACCCGACAGCACCTTCTCCTCCCCCTCTGCGCCATCGGATTGGCTGGACAGGCTCAGCATGTCGGGCAGCGTCGCGGGCACATACCGGACCTTGTGGCCCGCGGCCTCCGCGTGCCACCGCGACAGGGGGGAGCTTCCGGCCTCTGGGTCGTCGGACAGAAGCGCACTGCTGTCGGTCATCTCCTGCCGCCCTTCCCGGGCATTGTCGCGGGCCAAAAGCCAATCGACCGACACCCCGGTCGCATCGGCGATCCGGCGCAAGGTCTCTGCGCGGGGCAGGCGGTCGCGCTTGGGGTCGCGCAGCTGGCTTAGCGCGGACCGATCAAGCCCGGTAGAGCGTAAAAAGCCCGGAATATCGTCGCCGACATCCTGAAGGACGGTCCGAAATCGGTCGCGAAAGGCGGCTGAAAGCGCGCGTCTATCCATTTACACGATCTGTTGTAGATTTACACATTTTACGGAACATCATCACAAAAAAACACCGTTTGCAACGAACTTGCCAAATTGTGCAACTGCCAGAAACCCGCCTAACGTCTGGATACCCCAGACTAAAAGGACGTTAGCTCATGTCGAAAGACGAATGGCCCACGCTTGGCCTGCTCTTGCTTTGTTATCTTGCCTTTGCCCTGATCACGATGTTCGCCGAGGCGTTGACGATCCCGCTCGCCGTTCTTCTGCTGGCGCCGGTGATTGCGCTGCACTCTTCGCTCCAGCACGAGGTTGTGCACGGCCATCCGTTCGCGGATGCGCGGGCGAACGGCGCCCTGGTTTTCCCAGCGCTCGGGCTTTTCATCCCGTATATCCGCTTCAAAGACATCCACATCGCGCATCACTACGACCCCAATCTGACGGACCCCTATGAGGATCCCGAGACCAATTTCCTCGATCCCGTGGTGTGGGAGACGCTGCCGGGCTGGCGACGGCGGCTTTTGGAGTTTAACAACACACTCCTTGGGCGCATGGCGCTTGGGCCGATGATCAGCCTGATCACCTTGTACACGGACGATTTTGCCGCCCTTCGGCGGGGGGAGCGGCGGGTCATCCTGGCCTACACGCTGCATGTCTTAGGGCTGCTGCCGCCGGTGCTTTGGGTCTTGGGCTGGGGTGCACTGCCGCTTTTGGCGTATGCGATCAGCGCCTATCTTGGGTTTTCGCTTCTGAAGATCCGCACGTTTCTTGAGCATCAGGCGCATGACCGGGCTGCGGCACGCTCGGTTATCATTGAGGATCGGGGGCCGCTTGCGCTGCTTTTTCTCAACAACAACTACCATGCCGTCCATCATGCCCATCCGGGCGTGGCCTGGCACAAACTGCCTGGCCTTTTCGCCGCCCGGCGGGAGCTTTTCTTGGCGCGGAACGGGGGCTATGCCTATCGGTCTTATTGGCAGGTGATGTCGCTTTACTTTTTGGTCGCGAAAGAACCCGTCGCGCACCCGCTTTGGTCTTCCCGCCCGCCGGCAGGGGGCTAGCGTGGCGGCCAGCCTTGCGATGTATGCGCGACCAGAGCTTTTGGCCGAGACGGCGGCGTTTTGGGCGCTGATCCGCGGGGCGCTGCGCACCGAAGGTGTTGCCGCGCCCAAGGACCTGACCGAGGACGGGATCGGTCTGGCGTTTTGGCAGCGGCCCGACCTCGTGCTCAGTCAGACTTGCGGCTATCCTTACCGCCGCTTTTTGAAAGGACGCGTGACCCTGATCGGAACCCCCGACTATGGTGTCCCGGGCTGCCCGCCGGGCTATTACCGCAGTGTGCTGGTGGTCGGACGGACATCGGCGCTGGCGGCCGGTCGGGCGCTTGACGGTGCGGCGCTTGCCTATAACGCCGACGACAGCCAGTCGGGCTATCACGCCGCGTTGGCCAATGCGGCGCGCCACCGGATTGCCGTCCTGCCAAGGCTGCAAACTGGGGCGCACCGGGCCTCGGCGCAAGCGGTCGCTGCCGGCCACGCGGAGGTTGCGGCGATTGATGCCGTCACTTGGACCCTGATCCTGCGCTATGACGCGTTCGCGGCGGAACTGCGCGTGATCGACCACACCGACCCCGTCCCCGGTCTTCCCCTGATCGCCGCCGCGGGCGCGGACCGCGCCGCCACGGCCCGGGCTGTCTCGGCGGCGATCGCGGCGCTGCCTTCGCCGACACGCGCGGCCCTGTGCCTCCGCCGCCTCGTGCCGCTGACCGATGACGCCTACACCGACGCGGCTTTCGCCCGGCCAGCCGCCTGAAATGCCCCCCGGGGTGCTGTGCCGACAGACACGCCGAGCCCGACGGCCAAGGCTGCGTGGGCCTGGCCGCCACGTCGCCCTTCTAGCGCTTTGTGAGGGCTTGAAGCCGATAACGCGTTGAAGCCAAAGACTTCAACGCGTTGTACTGTGCCTCATGTCTCAGGTCTTTCACGAAGCGCCAGAGCATGGCGCTGGGGGGGGCCGCGCCCAGCTTGTGTCAGACCAGACAGCTATGGATCCGGACCGAAACAGTTTTTGCCAAAACCCGCCGCCAGAACGGCGCTGAAGCGTATCGTGAGAACCTCAATCCAATAGCGCAGCCAGACATCGAAGATTTCAACGTGGTATGGGTGCCTGATGTCTGGGGTATTTCACAAAGTGATAAGCCGGGCTTGGCGCGCCGCTGCTGTCCCCAGGTTTGGCCCAGTGGCGCGCGAAGTCGTTCGCGACCGCCGCCGGAACCCCTTGCCAAGGCAGAGCCTACGCGGAGCCCATAACAACCGACATTTGCGAGAGGCGCCGCGAAAACCGGTATAAAGCCTGCCGCGTCATAGCGCTGTTCGCGTTTGCGGTCGGCCGCCCTTGCGCTCGGTTTTGGGCTGGCGCCAGCGGCCGCGACGGCCAGGGGCGCGGACCCCTGGCCATGGTGTCACGATGTCGATGCCCGAGACCACCATCCGCGTTTTTTCGGGGCCGCATCGCCCGACGCCGGGTCGGGCGCTGCGGCCAAAGCCACAGTGCCAGCCGGCGCGCCGTTGGCAGCATCGGCTGCCACTTGCGCAATGGTTTCCTCGGCGGACGCGCGGGTGCGCGGCTTAGGGCCTTTGCGGGTCGGTGTTGTGTCGGCGGATGCAGCGTCGTCGGTCGCCGCAGCAACTTCGGGTGCTGGTGCCGCGTCCGCCGCGGCCCCTTCGCCCGGGACGGGCGAGGACGCAACAGCGCCCGGGACGGGCGAGGACGCACCAGCGCCCGGGACAGGCGAAGACGCTATAGCGGCCGGGACGGGCGAAGACGCAATTTCGTCCGGGGCTGGCGAGGACGCAACAGCGTCCGGGGTTGGCGCGGACGCAACAGCACCCGGGACGGGCGCGGCTTCAACGTCGTCGGAAGCGTCGGGCGACGCAGCCGCCTGCGCCACGCTTTGAGATCCAACCGCGGCCGCGAGCGGGTCTGGTTCCGCGTAGTCTGTCAGAGGGGCCGCTTCCACGGTGCCGGTGCCGGGTGCAGTCCCTCCGTTTTGGGGGTCCGACACAATGTCCTGCTGCGCTGCGGCATCGGTCGGGGCCGGGCCAGTGGGGTTGGCGGCCGTCTGGTCCGCCGGTGGCGCTTGATGGCTTTCCACGCCGTTCGTCTGCTGCGCGGCGTCATCGGTTTCGGTCCCACCGCTTTGCGCAGCCGCGTCAACCGGTGCTGCGTCGTCGTTTGGCGCAGCGGCTGCAACGGTGACAAGCGTTCCATCTTCGGCCGCATCCGAACCGGCCTCGACCGTGGACGATTTCCGCGAGCGCCCGCGCGAGCGGGAGCGCGAGCGCGATTTTGGTTTCTCGTCAACATCGGACGCCGCTTCGGCCTCCGCTTCGGTCGGCTTGGTCTCCGCTACCTGCGCCTCGGCCTCAGCCGCCTCGTCGCCCGAACCGCTGCCTTTGCGCCGCCGCCGGCGCCGGCGCTTTTTCTTCGTCGGCTGCTCGTCGCCCGCAACCTCCACCCGGTCGACCTCCGCCTCGGTCGCAGCGTCTTCGACCTCCGGCTCCACCTCCGCCTCATCAAGCTCTGGCAGGGCTTCGACAACGCCTTCGATCACCTCAGGCTTGGGCAGGATGCGTGTCGCGTGCTTCAAACGCTCGATCTTGTATTCGGGGCTGATCAGCGCCGGGTCACCCTCCACGCGCACCGACAGGCCGAACCGGCCCTCGATCATCGCGACATGCTCTCGCTTGGCGTTGAGGATGTAATTGGCGATGCCAACGGGGCAACTGACCACAACCTCCTTGGCGCGGCGCCGCACGCCCTCTTCCTCCAACTCCCGCATAATGGCCAGCGCCAGACTGTCATCGGACCGGACCCGGCCGGTGCCATGGCAATGCGGGCAGGGCGCGGTTGTGGCCTCCAACATACCGGGGCGCAGCCGCTGACGGCTCATCTCCAAAAGACCAAAGCCCGAGATGCGGCCGACCTGGATCCGCGCGCGGTCGGTCTTTAGCTTGTCCTTCAGACGTTTCTCGACTGCGGCGTTGTTGCGCCGATCCTCCATGTCGATGAAATCGATAACGATCAGCCCGGCCAGATCGCGCAGCCGCGCTTGCCGCGCGACCTCCTCGGCGGCCTCAAGATTGGTCTTAAGCGCGGTTTCCTCGATCGAGCCCTCTTTGGTCGAGCGGCCAGAGTTGACGTCGACCGCCACCAGCGCCTCGGTCACGTCGATAACGATGTAGCCACCCGATTTCAGCTGTACCGTCGGGTTGAACATCGCCGACAGATAGCTTTCGACCTGATAGCGTGAGAACAGCGGCAAAGGCTCGTCATAAAGCTTTACGTTCTTGGCATGGCTCGGCATGAGCATGCGCATATAGTCCTTGGCCTCGCGGTAGCCGCGCTCCCCTTCGACAAAAATCTCATCGATTTCGCGAGAGTAGAGATCGCGGATCGAGCGCTTGATCAGGCTGCCTTCCTCATAGATGGGGGCCGGGGCGATGGAGCGCAGCGTCAGGTCGCGGATCTGCTCCCACTGGCGCAACAGGAATTCATAATCGCGCTTGATCTCGGATTTGGTGCGTTTGGCGCCGGCGGTGCGGATGATCAGGCCAGCGCCTTGCGGCACGGTGATCTCTGACGCGATGTCCTTGAGTTTCTTGCGGTCGGTGGCGGACGTGATTTTGCGGCTGATCCCGCCGCCCCGGGCGGTGTTCGGCATCAGAACGCAATAGCGGCCCGCGAGGCTAAGATAGGTGGTCAGCGCGGCGCCTTTGTTGCCGCGCTCCTCCTTCACGACTTGCACTAGAAGGATCTGGCGGACCTTTATAACCTCCTGAATGCGATAGCGTTTTGGCCGGGCCCGGCGCGGCGCGATCTCTTCCTTCATGTCTTCGGCGGCGACGCTGTCGTAATGGTCGTCTTCCGGTGCATCGGCGTCGGGATCTGTCGCGCCCTCGGCCGCGCCCACGGTTGCGTCGTCATCTGTCGATGCGTCGCTTTGCGCCGCTTCGTCTTCCGCCTCGCCCTCGATTGGATCTGCAGCGCCCGCGGTGTCGGGCGCAGCCTGTGCGGCATCACCTTCGGATGCCGCCTCGGGCGCGGGCCGAGATACGTCGTCTGCCGGCGCGCTTTGACCGGTTTCAGCGTCGGGTCCCGCTTGAGCGCTGTCGGATGCACTTGACGCCCCTGACGCCTCGGCGGGGGGCGCGTCCTGCGTGCTTTTCGGGGCATCCGGGTCGGCGTTCGCGGCGATGGGCGATGGATCATCCGGCCCGCCGTGGCCATCGACCGGTTCCAGGTCACCCGCTGGGCCGGACAGGGCACCGGCATCGCCCGCACCTTCAGGCGCGGTGCTGTCGGCGTCGGGTCCTTCGGCGCTTGGCGAAGCGTCTTGGTTTGGCTGCTCCCCGCTTTGCGCGGCGCCATCGGGGGCGCGTTTGGCCGTGCTGCCGTTTTCAGGCAGATCTTCGACCAGGGTCGACGCGGCTTCGGTTGGCACCTCTTCGGCCAAAACGGCATCCGCGGGGGTGGTTTTCGCGGCCCGCGTGCGCCGGCGCGACTTTGGTTGGGTCTCGGCTTCCGCTTCTGCCTCTGCCGCGGCGTTTAACGCGGCTTCCTCGGCCAGCAGCGCCTCGCGGTCCGCGACGGGTATTTGATAATAGTCGGGATGAATTTCCGAGAATGCGAGGAAACCGTGCCGGTTGCCGCCATACTCGACGAAGGCCGCTTGCAGCGACGGCTCTACCCGCGTGACTTTGGCAAGATAAATGTTTCCGGCAAGCTGCCTTTTGTTCAGAGACTCATAGTCGAAATCCTCAACTTTGTTTCCGTCTGCGACCACGACGCGGGTTTCCTCCGCGTGCGTCGCATCGATCAGCATTTTCATGGACATTGAGTGTGGGTGTCTTTCGCAGCCCAATCCAGCGATCCGGGCCAAGCGGGCCAGGGTCGCGGGGTTGCGGCGTCATTGGGGTCCGAAGCGGGGACCAGCCTGGCCGCCGAACCCACCCGCCAAAGGGCGGACGTTCGGGCAGGCATAGGGTCTCGGAACGCTCCATCGCGGTTAATCTCCAGCGCCAGGGGGCGCTCATCGGTCGTGCCCTGGAAAATCGGGCGGGGCGGTGAAGGGGCACCGGGCGCAGGGCGGGGAGTAAAAGTGTCGCGGCGATCCAGTCGCCTATCGCCCAGAAATCACGCTTCTGCGCCAAATTTACTGGCTCCGACACATGTCGGATCTCGTCAGACTATCGCCTGCGGCAGGCGAAACACAATCGCTTTTTACCCGCTTTTTTAAGACAGTGCGCCGGCGGCCACCCGCCGGGCGGCCCGACAGCCCTTGATCGACCGCGCGGAACAGACGATAAACATGTCAAGGCCGCGGGATCGGATTCCGTGCCACAGCGAAGCCCCGGCCACGGGCCCGGGCCTCGCCACATTATTAGAGACAAGGACCGTCACCGTGCGTGCAGTGCTGAATTTCTTCGGGTTTCTCTTCGCCTGGGCCAGCCTCGGCCTGATCGCCGTCATGATGGCCATCGGGGCGATTTTCTTTTTCTACAGCAAAGATCTGCCCGATCATGAGCAATTGGCCCAGTATGAGCCGGCGACGATCAGCCGGGTTTATTCGGCCCGCGGGCTGGTGATGGACGAATTCGCGCAAGAACGCCGCATCTTCACGCCGGTCGATGAGGTGCCGGCGCTGATCAAGCAGGCCTTTATCAGTGCCGAGGACAAGAATTTTTACACCCATGCAGGCTTTGATCCCTTGGCGCTTGGCAAAGCCATCTTTGACTGGCTGCAGGGCGGACGGTTGCGGGGCGCCTCGGGCATCACACAGCAGGTGATGAAGAACTTCCTTCTCGACGGGTCCCGCGAGGTGGAGCGTAAGATCAAAGAACTGATCTTGGCCGTGCGGGTCGAACAGGCGCTGACCAAGGACGACATCCTGGGGCTCTATCTTAATGAGATCTACCTTGGGCAAAACTCTTACGGGATCACGTCGGCGGCGCTGACGTATTTCGCCAAGTCGTTGGAGGAGTTGACGCCGGCGGAGGCGGCATACCTCGCGGCGCTGCCGCAACGCCCCGCACGGCTTCACCCCGTGCGCAACTACGATGACGCGGTGTGGCGCCGGAACTTCGTTTTGAAAGAGATGTTCGAGAACGGGTATATCGACGGAGAGACCTATGAGGCCGAGAAGGCCGAGCCGTTGCGCACCGTGCAATCGGGGGATTTTCTGTCCGCGCGCGGCGCGCTGCCGCCGCGGGACTATTTTACCGACGAGATCCGGCGTCAGCTTTCCGCGCGGCTGCCGGGCGGCGAAGATCAGCTTTTCGGTGGCGGACTGCCGATCCGCGCCACAGTCGAGCCGCCGCTTCAGGCAAAGGCCGCCGAGGCACTGCGGCGCGGGTTGGAGAAATACGACCGCTCTCGCGGGGGCTATCTCGGCCCGCTGGCCACGCTCGACCCCGAGGCGCTGGAGGATGAAGAGAGCTGGCGCGCCGCGCTTGCGCAGACGCGCGTGTCGCGCGACCTCGTCGGTTGGATCCCTGCGGTTGTGCTGGAGGTAGGGGACAACGCGGCCCGCATCGGCATCGAGGGTGTCGAGGAGGACGCCGACGGCCATTTCTTGACGCTCCAGGATGCGAATTGGATCCAGCGGATCCGGGCCACCGACCGACCCAGCGCCAAGCCCCGCCGGCCTGCCGACCTTTGGCAAGTGGGCGATGTGGTGCTGGTGCGCGCGGTGATCGAGAACGGCGCCTTTCAGCGCTGGACGCTGCGCCAGATCCCCGAAATCCAGGGCGCCTTTATGGCGATGGATGTGCAGACAGGCCGGGTTTTGGCGATGCAGGGCGGGTTTTCCTACCAGCACTCCGTCTTCAACCGCGCGACCCAAGCCCCGCGGCAGCCGGGGTCGAGCTTCAAACCCTTCGTCTATGCAGCGGCGCTGGACAGCGGCTACAACCCCAACACGATCGTGGTCGACGCCCCAGTCGAGGTCGACACCGCCGCTGGGATCTGGCGGCCGACCAATGCCTCCAACCGTTTCTACGGACCGGCGCCGATCCGCACAGGCATCGAGCAATCGCGCAACCTGATGACCGTGCGCATCGCGCAGGACATCGGCATGGACCGCGTCAGCCAATATGCCGAACGGTTCGGCGTTTATGAGGATATGCCGGCGTTCCTGTCCTACTCGCTCGGCGCGGGCGAGACGACGCTTTACAAGATGGTCGCCGCCTATTCGATGTTTGCCAATGGCGGGCGGCAGGTGGAGCCTGCGCTGGTCGACCGCGTGCAGGACCGCTATGGCAACACGCTCTTCCGCCAGGATCAGCGGAAATGTCGCTATTGCGGAGACGAGGACGCGCGGCCCGGGAAACTGCCCTGGATATGGAACGACGCCCGTCAGATCATGGACCCGGTGACGGCGTATCAATTGTCCTCAATGATGCAGGGCGTGGTCAGCCGCGGCACGGCGGCCAACAGCGTCGGCAAGCTTGGCGTCCCGATCTCGGGCAAGACCGGCACCACGAACGAAAGCAAGGACGTCTGGTTCATCGGCTTTACGCCGCAGATCGCAGCGGGCTGCTATATGGGCTTCGATCAGCCCCGGCCGATGGGCCGAGGGGCCTATGGGGGAACCATGTGCGGCCCGGTCTTTGCCGAATTCATGAAGACCGCGTTGAAAGAGTTCAACAATTTTGAGCGTCCGCAGCCGCCAAACAGCGTGCTGGTAAAGATCGACCGCGGCTCTGGCGTGCGCGTTGGCAACAATTCCAGCGGCCGTCACATCGTGGCAGAGCTTTTCCGCCTGGGCGAGGAGCCGGCCATCGGCTCTTCCGGGCGCTATATCGATGGCGGTTTCGCAATGGGCGCCAACCTGCCCTTGTTCAGCCAGTCCACCGGCGGCGCGGCGGAGGTTACGGTGCGTGGGCAACGCACGGTCCTGCCGCAAAAACAGGGCTTTGGCGTCCTCCCGTCCGGGGGGCTTTACTAAAACGGGTTGCAGTTTGCAGTTCCGTCGCGTGCATGGCATCGGCCTTTGCCGTGTTGTGGAAACCGAAACCCCAGAATGTTGCCCGAAATCAGGGCTTTCAACACGGTATGGGACCCTTGATGGCTCGGGGGTTTGACCAAACGCGACGGGGCCGGAGAGCGGCGCTGGGCGATTTATGTCCCCTGGACGTTGATCGGCGCGACGCTGCGCCCCAAGGTCAGAACCGGCGGTGGACCGGTCGCACGGCCGCGAAGTCCCCGTCGCGCGCTGTGACACCGGCGCCGACCACCACCCCCCGAAACCCCGCGACGGCCAGGCGGCAGACCCCTTGCCGCCCGTTTGGACAGCGACTAAGACGAAGCGAACCCACCCGCTTATCAAGGACGTCGCCGCCACCCCATGCGTGCCGAGACTGAAAACCACGTCGCCGAGATCGAAAAATCCCTCGCCCTCCTGCGCCAGCGGCTGGATTGGGACACGGCGGAGCATCGCTTGGAGGAGTATAACGCCCTCTCCGAAGCCCCCGCGCTTTGGAGCGACCCCGCGCGCGCGCAAAAACTGATGCGAGAGCGTCAGGCCCTGGCCAGCGCCATCGACCGGTTCAAGTCCCTATCGGGAGAGCTTCGGGACCAAATCGACCTTTTGGAGCTTGGCGAGGCCGAGGAAGACGCAGAAGTGACCGCCGACGCCGAGGCCGCCATCGCGGCGCTGAGAACCACCGCGGCCGAAGCCGAGATCGAAGCCCTGCTCGACGGCGAGGCGGATGCCAACGACACGTATGTCGAGATCAATGCCGGCGCCGGTGGGACCGAGGCCAATGACTGGGCGCAGATGCTGGCGCGGATGTATGTCCGCTGGGCCGAAAAGCGCCGGTTCAAAGTGGAACTTGTCTCGGAAAACGGTGGCGAGGAGGTGGGCATCAAATCGGCCACTTATCTTGTTAAGGGCCACAACGCGTTTGGCTGGATGAAAACAGAAAGCGGGGTTCACCGGCTGGTGCGCATGTCGCCCTTTGGCTCTGCCGACAAACGCCAGACATCCTTTGCCTCTGTCTGGGTCTATCCGGTCGTAGACGACACCATCGATATCGACATCAACCCGTCCGAGATCCGCGTCGACACCTATCGCAGCTCTGGCGCCGGCGGGCAGCACGTCAACACGACGGATTCTGCCGTGCGCATCACCCATATTCCCACCAACATCGTTGTCACCAGCTCCGAGAAATCGCAGCACCAGAACCGCGCCAATGCCATGGCCGCGCTAAAGTCGCGTTTGTACGAGCTTGAAATGAGGAAGCGGACCGAGGCGATCCAAGAGGCGCATGACGCCAAGGGGGATATCGGCTGGGGCAACCAGATCCGCTCTTACGTGCTGCAGCCCTATCAGATGGTCAAAGACCTGCGGACCAATGTGGAAACCTCCGACACGCAGGGCGTGCTGGATGGAGAGCTTGACGGGTTCATGGCGGCAACCCTGGCCCTGGATATGAGCGGCAAGAGCCGCGGCGACGCGCAAGCCGAGGCGTGAGGGGCCGCCGGGCGCCGGACGATCCCGCCTGACGCGCCGATCTGGCCAAAAGGGTCGCCCACTGGCAAAACGCTCCTCTCAACGGGTCGTAACGCGGTTCGGACTGACACGACACGACGAACCTGCCGCTGTAAAAAGCAGGGCCGCCGCGGGCCCGTCCTGCGCTTCATGGAATACTTGAAACATCAAGCACGCCAGAACGCGTTGAAATCTTTGACGTCGGGCAGCGTTGTGGATCCAGTTTATTGCGAAACGCTTATGCGGGTTTTGGGTCAAGCTGAGGCAAGTGCTGTTGAGATAGGCGTTCAAGATTGGCGATTTCTGAGCCAATGCGAACCAAGGGTGCGTTGGGGTCGGAAGGTTGTCGCTCCCGATCAGAACGCTGGGGCGCTGCGCCTTTGGCCCTCCGGGACCCGTGGCTGGCGTTGTATTTGCGAATGCTGGTTTCGGTTTTGGAGTGACGGGGTAGGGGTATCCACCGGTGGCTGGCGCTTGGCGCGGGTCCGTCGCCGGCGCCATGGCCCAAAACCCCCTTCCCGGCGCACGCGCATCCGGGCGCTTGCGGCCATGGCGGGGCCTAGCCGAGCGCTTTGCAAGCGGGATTGGACACGGTTGCTGTTTCCCCGCGCGCACGCCGCCGGATAAGCCCGGGGCTTTGGCCGCTGTGCCATGGCAGTGGGCGAAAAACGCGCCCATCTGTCGCTGCCGGAAATCGGCGTTCTCTGCGCCACGCAGAAGACCGTGTGTCCCACGCTTTTCGCGCCATGCTGCGGGGCAAACCCAGGCCGGTTCAGGGCAAAGGGGTTGCGAAAAATCCGTCCGACTCGAGCATCGCTGCGATCCCTGCCGATGTAGAGCGCGCCCTGTGACCCGGCCCGTCATTCGCGCCAAGCGGCGTCGGACGCCTGATAGGGCCCTTAGCCCCGGGGCAATTCGCGGGATGGGCGGGGACGGTCGTGCCAAAAAAAAGCACCGCCGGAGCGGTGCGTCAGTGGTTCCGGTCTTATGCCGGCTTATTCGGCGGCGGAGGCCTGGCTGGCCGGCGCCGCGGTTTTGGACGTCGCTTTCAGGGGGTCGTCGCTGCGCTGCACCGATCCCTCGAAATGAGCGCCGCTTTCGATCGCGATGGTTTTGTGGACGATGTCGCCCTCGACCCGCGCGGTTGAGGTCAGCCGCACTTTAAGGCCCCGAACGCGCCCGACGACGCGGCCCGTCACGACAACATCGTCGCCGACCACCTCGCCCTTGACCGTTGCACTTTCGCCGATGGTCAGAAGATGCGCCTCGATATCGCCTTCGACATTGCCCTCGACCTGGATATCGCCAGAGGTTTTAAGGTGGCCTTTGATCGTCAAATCCGCCGACAGAATGGACGGGCTCGGCTTCGATTTCGGCGCGCTGCTGACGGCGCTTGAGGGGCCGCCCGATGGCGGCGACAAGGGCGCGCCGGCGCCGGGCGGTGTGCTGGAGGGTTTGGGGGCCGTGCCCGGCCCGTCACCGTCTGGTTTGTTTTTAGAAAACATCTTTTGCCGCCTTTATGAAGGTCATCGGGTTCACAGGACGGCCGCCGATACGGACTTCGTAATGCAGATGCACCCCCGTACTGCGGCCCGTCGTTCCCATATCGCCGATATGCTCGCCGCGCGCAATCCGCTGCCCCTTCTTGATATGGATTTTGTTAAGATGGGCATAGACCGTTTCAAAGCCGAACTCGTGCCGGATCTTGATCATCTTGCCAAACCCCGATTGCCGGCCGGCGAACACGACAACGCCCTCGGCCGTGGATAAAATCGGCGTGCCGCGCGGGCCGGCCAGATCGATCCCGTTATGCGCACGCCGCCCCCCGGTTTTGGGGTCGCGGCGCGTGCCAAAGCCCGAGGTAAAGCGGTGCGCCGCCTTGACTGGCATCGCATAGGGCACCTTGGTGGAGGCGATGCGCATCATGTTCATCTTGTCCATGCCGTCCATCACGGCCGCGAACCGCGCGTTCAGCTCTGGATCGTCGAAGCTGCGGGGTGAGATGGTGACAGGCACATCGCTGCCGCCAAAGCCCGAATAGCTGCTGCGGATCGTGCGCACCAGATTGTCGACGTCAAGCCCGGACCGGTCGAACATCTGCTCCAGCGGTTTGAACGCCATCTCCACCGCGTCTTCCAACCCGGCGACCAGCTGCGCCTGACGCTCAGACGCGATTTCCATCGTCAGCTCAAGCGATGCGACTTCGGTCTCCAACCGGTCGAGATCGGTGATGGCTGTGTCGCGCGCCTTCACCGCATCTTCGAGCGCGCCGGTCATGGTGGTCAGGGCGTTGCCAAGCTCCAGCGCCATCAGGCCCTTCGATTGCGCGGCGCTTAGGTGCGACAGGCTTTCGGTCAGGCCCGCGACCTCAGCCTCCGCCGCGTCGCGCGCCGCGCCCAGTTCTTTTAGCTGCAGACGCGATGCTGCGATCTGGGCCGACATCTCTGTCTGGGCGCGGATCATCTCCATCATGTCTTCTTCGCGCACCGCGATCTCAGCCAGCGCCGCGTCCAAGCGGCGCGCCGTTTCCGCATATCGCCGGCGGGTGTCGTCGCGCTCCTCGGTCAGGGCCGCAAGCCGCGCCTCGTAAGCGGCGGTCACCGGGCTGCTGGCGCTGGTTTCGGGCGCGTCGGTTAGCCCAAGCACGATGTAGGCACCCGCGCCGATGGACCACAGCGTCAAAACGCCAAGGGCGGAGCCAATCGCGATCTGGGCACGCCGAGAAAGATGCGCGCCGGCTTCGAGATTTTCGGAAAGAGCGGTGTTTGTCACAGTGCCCGCAGGCGGGGCGCACGTATCTTCACGCCCGTCAGTCTGGCTCATTCTGCACTACCCATGTCTGCGCGGCGCCGGATTTTTCCGGTTACCCGCACCCTGCCGTTCGGTCCACTTGGTCAAAAATCTGTGACAATGCAACAGGGTTGCCCCGCGCCCGGCGTCGGATCGGCAAAATTTCGCCTAAATTTCAGAATCGGTCGCCAACGGCCAGTAGAAATCGGGGGGAATCCCCGCTTCAGCGCGCTTTTCGACGTTGAAAGGCGGCTTTAGCGCCCCGTGGAAGTATTTTCGAACCAGCTTGTGAAACTGCGCCTTCGGGTCGTTTTCGTGGCGTCCGCAGAGGAAATGGAACCATTTGGACCCATAGGCCACATGCGCGACCTCCTCGGCGTAGATCGTCTTCAGCGCAGCGACCGTCATGCTGTCGTCGGCTTTCTCTAACAGAGCGATCATCCCGGGCGTGACGTCGAGGCCCCGCGCCTCCAACACCATCGGCACCACGGCCAGCCGGGCCTCCAGATCGTTGGCGGTGTCCTCCGCCGCCCGCCACATTCCGGCATGGGCGGGGAGGTCGCCGTAAAAGCTGTCCATCGCCTCCAACCGATCTGCAAGAAGGGTGAAGTGCTTGGCCTCCTCATCGGCGGCTTGGACCCAGTCGTCGGCAAAGCCCGGCGGCATCGGGACATGCGTGAACCGGGCTAGGATGTCGAGGTGCAGATCGACGGCGTTCAGCTCAATATGCGCAATCGCGTGCAGGATGGCGCGCCGTCCGGCGGCGGTGCCAGGCCGGCGGCGGGGCACGTCCATGGGGGCCAGGAGTTGGGGTGTTTACGGGCGCGCCGGGCGGGCGGGCGGATTGGCGTGCCCCAGCGCCGGCGCGGCACCGGTGGCACGAAAAGCGCGCCATTCCGACGCCAGCGCGCGCGCAGCCTGGGTTTTGGCGCGCGCGTCGGCGGTCCGCAAAACCTCCGTTGCAGCCTCCGCAAGCCTCATCCCGGTGCTGGGGTCAAAGCGCTTTGACCGCGTCGAGCACGGCCTCGGCATGGCCTGGCACCTTGACCTTGCGCCAGGCCGCCGCGATCTGGCCGTCGCCGCCGATCAAAAAGGTGGAGCGTTCGATGCCCATATAGGTTTTGCCATACATCGATTTTTCCTTCCAAACCCCATAACGCTCACACATATCGCCATCCTCGTCGGACAAAAGCGGCATGCCGAGACCGTGCTTGGCCACGAATTTCTCGTGCTTTTTAACGCTATCCTTGGAGACACCGATCACCTTGGCCCCGAGGGCGGCGAAATCATCCAGCAATGTTGTAAAGGCGACAGCCTCTTTGGTACAGCCAGAGGTATCGTCTTTGGGATAAAAGAAGACAACCAGCGGACTTCCCGCAAAGTCTTGAAGCGACACAACATCGCCACCGTCGCGTGGCAGGGAGAATGCGGGGGCTGTATGTCCGATCTCGGCTGGGGTTTCGGTGGCCATTGGTCCCTCACTATGATGGCTGCTAGCGGGCGATATGTTGCGATGACGACCAAGTGCAAGAGCGACCGCAGAGGCGGGATCGGCCGGTGAAACAGCTTTGGGGCGCGCATGCGCCGGGGCATGCCGCCCCGGCCAGTCGGCCGCCCCTACGGGGGCGCCGCACTGCTTCGGTTTGCGGATTTTGTTTGCGAGAGCTTGGCTCTGTCATCGCTGCGGTGATGACCGGCGCGGCGCTTGCGGCGCTGGCGCTGTTGGTCGCGACCGAGGGCGGCACGGTGCGGATCCCCAGGCTTGATGGCCCCATCGCCGCCGCGATGCCGAAGGCGGCCGCCGAGGGCCGGGCACCAGAGGTCAGCATCGGCGGCATTGGCCTTTCGGTTGACCCCAGCACAGTCTCGGCGGGTCTGACGTTGGACAATGTGCGGCTTTTGCAGGGCGATTTGGCCGTGCATCTGCCGCGTGTGATCACCGCTTTGGATATCGGCGCGGGGCTTGGGCAGATGCTGCGCCCCCGGGCGCTCCAGATCCAGGGCGGTGCTGTGCAGATCCTGCGCGACAGCGCTGGGCATCTCTCAATTGGCGCGGCCGATAGCGGGCCGATGATGCCCTTGATGACCGGCCGGGGCGCGCCCCGCGCCGACCTTGGCACGCTTGTCTCGGGCATGGCGGGCGGCAAGGCGCCGCCGCTTCTGGCCGCGTTGGAACGCGTCGAACTCTCTGGTGTGGCGATCGGCTTTCGCGATGAGCGTGGGGGGCAGCGGTGGGAGGCCACGGACGCCGAGGCGTCTGTGATCCGCCGCGACGGGCGCGGCACGGCGCGGCTGCGGGCCGAAATCGCCGGCGCGGCGGCCGAACCGACGGGCAGCGCCGCCGATGCCAGCGCCGATCTTTCGACCGGGGCCAGCCGCCTTCGATTTCGGATCACCAACGCACGGCCCGCGGATCTTGCCAGCCAATTTCGCGCATTGGATTGGCTGGCGCAGATCGACGCGCCGGTCGACGCCCATATCGCCGTCGAACTGGCCCCGGATGAGACGCTGACCCGGATGGATGCCGTGCTTGCGCTTGGCGCTGGAACGCTGGCCTCCGGCACTGGTGCGCCACTGCCGTTTGAGCTGGCCTAGATCTATCTCGTCTACGATCCGTGGCGTGATTTGCTGCGCATCGATGCGGTGGAGGTTACGGCCCGGGACGCGACGCTGCGCGCCGAGGGCCAGGTTTTGCTAGAGCGGGGCGCAAGCGGGACGGTCACCCATCTGGTTGCGCAAATGCGCATCAACGGGCTGTCGGCCGACATGGATCCGCTGATCGAACCGCCCCTGGCATTCGAGGGCGGCGATGCGACGCTGCGCATCGCCGTGGCGCCGCTAAAAGTCGAGATCGGGGCGGCGACGCTGATGGGGGCGGCCGGAACGCTTGGCTTGAGCGGTGCGGTCTGGCCAACGGCATCGGGCTGGGATCTGGCGCTTGATCTTGCCACCGACCGGATCGACCACCGCGCGGCGCTGGACCTTTGGCCGCCGCGCATCCGCCCGAATGTCCGCCGCTGGCTGGCAGAGCATATCGACGCGGGCACGCTGTCCGATCTGCGGCTTTATCTGCGCCGCCTGGCCGGTGAGATGCACACCGCGATGACCTTCGGCTTTGCGGATGCGACGGTGCGCGTTCTGGGTGGCATGCCGCCGGTGACGGCTGGGCGGGGCCATGGCCGCATTATGGACGGGCGCGTCGATCTCACGCTTTTGGAGGGGCGGGCAGA
>ERZ1740062.525-NODE-525-length-20333-cov-10.467058_pt1 | contig 20333 bp, 20 predicted proteins | sample MGYA00581741_ERZ1740062 | MGnify/ENA primary metagenome ERZ1740062 (study PRJEB43018, sample SAMN04849747) | marine metagenome | isolation source: floating plastic debris | place: Pacific Ocean | collected 2008-09-01 | study: EMG produced TPA metagenomics...
CCTTTTTGTCCTTCCCCCCTCCTGGTGGGGTGTGCGTCCTTTTTGCTCCTCTTCCCCCCTCCCCCCCCCCCCCCCCCCACACTACTGTGGTAGCCCTCAAACTAGTGCCCTTTAAGAAGCACAGCATTGATATGATAACGAGTAAGTCTCCTCACCTCTAGTGTATATACAGCCTGTGCAGGTGATAATTCACCACTAGTACTAGCTGAACTGAACATTCTAGACTCTAGTTTCTCTCCAGTATAAGGCTGACCTCGTATGACGTGCTGAGCTCGTATATTACATATATCTCTAATCAGCATCATAGTAGGCTGATGACACGGTGACAAATCTAACAAACTACTCGTACAGTCCTGTAAATCAGTATATATAACATTGAATTTTGATTGTCAGATTAATCAAGATAGTCAAACAATGTGACTGTTTCAGTAAGACATTGATATAGCTGAAAGTATGACAACAGCAATTTAGCAGTTTTATAAAACATCAAATTAATATGCATGCAATATAACCATGTGATATAATGTTTAACAGCAGAGGGGAGGCTAAACTTAGACCAACCGACAGTGGCAGCCTCTAAGTTTACAAATACACAGAGTATTTCAGTATCACATACTCTGTAGTAACATTACACAGCAGCAGCAGCAGATGCAGCGTCAGCAGAACTTACCCTGAGCTCTTTGAGTTGAGGAGAGACTCTGTTACAATAATCACATACTGTTTGTAGAAAAGGTATATACTTTGTGTTACGTGCCAAGATCTACAACAGAAACAAACAGAAAAATAGGCATTATAAACATCATACTGGTATAATGTTCTTGACGATGGCCTAAAACCATCAATAGGCATTGGTATCGGCAACAGGTTTTGTAAAGCAATCTCAGAATTTATATCATGGAAGCTTATGTCCAGAAAGGTGTCAATGGCAACCTAAATCATTTCAACTAATGTATAGCATTCCCCTGAGACAAGACTAATAACTCAATGAGACAAGACTATGGCATGATACACCGCTGCTGCCTGCAGAGAGATATACTATTGGAAAGAGCAGGTAACTCCACTAGCAGAGTACTTGGTTCAATAGGCACGTGGGGAACTTAAATTACCACCTCGCGCCTGTCTGAGTGTCTCGAAGAGCATACACATAACTCACCACACCAGGTAGACATCGCTCAGCCTCAGGATTAGGTCCATCATTCTGTGCTATGAGAGGGGACGCCGTGGGAGAGCTCTCACTACTACTCTCACTAGCTGATGGAGCATTACTATTCACAGCACACAGCTTACCAGTCAACATCTAACAATACATATATGAAAACACAATATTATTACTCATGAACTCAGCAAACAAGCTGCTAAATCACATGGTAAAACTTCATCAGACTCGCAAGGTGGATATAACATACGCATACAACCATCTCAAGATTTGCAGTGACCGTCTATCAGAAATGATGAGTGTGACCTATTCATGCATGACCGGATCATCGAGTTTAATTTTTATATCAAGGAGTTGAATATCGACAGAATACGTGTAGACACAGATCAGGTAGATGTACATGTACTTATATCATACCGTTTTATCTCTAATCGGTATGTGTGATATGACTTTTCTATCACCAAATCCATCCAGCGACTCACCATTCATGTATAACTCCACACGACAATTACTCATCAACTTGTGTCTACAAGACAGATATTGTCATAAAACAGTTATTGATGACAGAAGTAGCCCAGGGATCACTTTTGGTCTGTGGTGTGTGGTATTTGGATGTTCTAATAAATATCTGTGCTCATGATGGTAGCCAGCTGTTCTCACATAGGCGATAAAAAACTTAAGGTTGCAAAAAGGGTGCTTGTCTCAACTTATCAATGTCGATAAGCCGAAAGATTTTGAGAAGTCAGAGGTGTTGAGAGAGGTTATGCAATTATCTCATTGAATACACATCATAAGGCATCTGAGCAATGTTCCAGCAATGCAAGGTTGAAGGTAACTACCAAGAATAAGTCCGTTTGTAAGTGAGTATGCCTAGGAATTCCAAAACAATGCCTTGAGTGGTGCTCTTTCTCATGCCTATTATCACACTCAGATCAATATAACGTATAACGTATACATACTTCTGTTGCAGCTGATGTTTGAGAGAAGCTAGCGTATCATTACTATGAGACCAGAGTTCTACATCTTCATTTCTACCCTGACCGCTGGGTATACGAACATATACTGTCAGGTGTTTACCTCGTGATGCTCTACAAAAGTACAGGCACACTAAATGTGTCACAAAAACCGAGTTTTTGTTTTATAATTTTCATCAATGATAGAACAATAAATAACATAAACACGTTGCAAACCATCATTAATTGCTGAAATCCTGCTCAACTGGGTAAAAAATTACCATACTGTGGACAGACCTGCCATTCCTCACGCATTCAGAGTGAGACTCCAGCAATTGCCCTCATCAATGCGTGACACGCGCTTGAGACTTTTGCCCTATTTTCAGAATATTTTTGCCCTTGTTGCATCAACTTTATATATGTTATCATTGAGCGAAAATTGCCCTAATCTGAACTTTCATTGCCCTATTTGCCAATCTCACGCAAGTGCCCTCCTCCCAGGATGGCAGGTCTGACTGTGGATAAAACCCCCTTAACCAGACCAGGCGTGTGTAAAGAAGGATTGTGCAGGCTAACGATACCCATAAGATGAAGGCAAAATCACCGATTTTTTATTAAAATCTTTATGCGAATACATATAGGCTACAACAAATAATTTTGGTGTTATGCAATCTGATGATTTTGTTGACTGTATGAAGTATACCTGGACAATGAGAGTAGAGCGCGCTCTTCACTGTAAGCCTCGTCACATTCACTAATATACTCTTGTAATACAGTCAGCACCCGTATCATCCTGTTAGCTTCTGTACTTCTCTCCTCATGTCCGGCATCTTTAGTCAGACACTGCAGTGTATCATACGATGTATGCAGCCTCTCAAAACACTCAGCTATAAACTCACTGTGTATCGACTCCTGCAGTATAACAAGATAATATTACTACTGTAAGGTTTACTATCAAATGACTTCAGGCAACCACACACATCCAGAAGCATACAGTGTATTAAGTTCAGTTACATGTAGTAGTTATGTTCTCTCTGATATAAGTAGTCAGAGAGAGGACTACTCCAAAGTGTGCATCAATCTACTCAGAGCGAAGATTTGAATTGCTTATTACCCTAGACACATTAATTTTAGCTAGTAAAAAGTTTCACACCGTTGAGTTTATCAGGTAAATTAGCTAATTTTACTTTAGCTACTTTGGTTTCCCTCCATTATGGCATATATAAGGATTGAGTAAAATTAGCTACTTTTAAATAAGCTACCTCAACTAGCGAAAATGGCGAAAATTAGTGCTGATGAATACTTTTTGTGAGTAGGGTATAGCATTGTCTTTTCCATTGTTGCCGAGAGTCTTCGATTACTAAACTAAGATTTGCGTGTCAATCAAGCAATGCTACAATACATTTCTTTGGTTAGAGCTGTATGGTGTTGATTAGGCAGTTCAGAGAATACTACTAAATTTTTTATGAAAATTGGGCATCTGAACAACATTCAAACAATGCAATCTTGGATCACGATTCCCAGACTCACTCAGTCAAAATCTGCTTTCATTGACTGAGGATGCTTTATTATTCCAGAATAATGCGTTGTGGGATGCTGTTTCACATGCCCTATTGACACATTTTATATACTAGTGTAGCTTTCTTATTCTTTTGTCAATATTATGTCTGCATGGCATTTTCTTATTTTGATTTGCGTTCGCAAACCAGCATCAAGTTATCAAATTTTTGGGATAAGTCTGTGGCAAATAGAGCGTCCTCTTCACTCGGTAGTTAAAATTGATCACACAACCACAGTTGTTTTAAATATGATCACGTGAAAAGAGGCGATCTAGCCCACCTTTGTAGATACAAAAGACATACATATGCTATGCACAGTGACGGACGCACTTACACACACACAAACACACCTGCTGGGTTTGTAGATTAGGACCGAGGTTAGCGTGAAGCTCTTTCATCAGATTGATAGCTTTACCAGATACACACTCAGTGCCGTGTAGTATGACTCTCCATAAGTAATCCATACCGACCAGGTTCAGATCATTCATAACTAAGCCTCGCTTCCTCTCTATTAACCTGCTATTCTCCTTAGTGTTCACATTGCGGAAAAATCTCTCAAAACAACTGCAACAGCATAATGTATGTTACAATGAGGTTACGTTTTGGGTTACTGATTGCAAAATGTGGAGACTATATTGTTAGGTTGAACTGGAACTGGAGCTAATCTATCAAGTTGTTTTCTCAATGCTCCTATTTCATTCATAATAAAACTAAGTGGATTTCCCATCAAGTACATGCCCTGGTGAGTTTTGTGAGCGGCTCTGTTGATATCTCTAAAATAGTGTAGGAGATCTCGTCATTTTAGGAATTGGGTTATTCAAACATTGTTCCCAAAAGTAACAGAGCAACTCACAAATCTCACCAAATCACGTAAATGATGTAAAACACACTACTTCAAATTTAATGATGAGTAATGCAGGAGCATTAAGAGCATTTAGAGAACAACTGCACAACTCCCCATTCCAATATTTTCGCTTTTAAATTTTCGAATCGTGCCATTGTCACAAACATGTCTGATGAACAGGTTTTCTACAACAAACAAACTGCAGACTGATTTAATAAAACTTCATAAGCTTCAAAAACTTCATATACTTAATAAAACTTCATAAGTATTTGTCATCATTTTGGTGTGCTATATTTGAAAAGCTATTTTTAAGAAACAAAATTGACTTAACTTACCTCATGCCATTCTCTGTGAGCAGACTCGGATCTAATCTCAAAATTTGATTCTCAAAAAATTCTTTAGTTATTTCTGGATCCAGATCTGGGTCCTCTCCCATCAACTGAAAGTACAAATAAAATGCTCCGATCATATTACACCAACAAAGAGCAACGAGCAACAACTGGTTCGGTGATTCTGCAACCAACAGCTACATGTGAATCATGAACGTCATAAAGGATGATGACATCTGCATAATATCCGTCAACTTGGGGCAGTGCTCAAGTATGAAATGTGACAATAAATATAGCGTTGCTTTTTTTTCTTTATTGGGAATCATGTAAAATGAACTGGCGCTAGTGGGTGCATATCTTGCTCAATCTGACTTGAGCTTTAGAACTCCATCAATAATTTATTGCTTTGGAATAGCAAAATTATTCATGAATACTTGTGCGGTGTGGCGCTATACTAGCCACTGTATATGTTTTTTATTGAGTCCTCACATACAGCTTTTGCAAATTACGCGCAAGTTTTGCATACAGCTTATGACAATGCAAGGCTTACTTTTGTGAACCATTTGAAGCAGGCTTCCCTATCGCTGCTATACACAGCATTGATAGCCAGACAGTTCCATATCTGTATAGCCTGAGGGGCACACAGCCACAGATGCCCGTCTTTCAGTATAAATCTGAGGAACCTGAGGCGTTCAGCTACTTGTAATATGTGATTGTATCGCCCGTCAGGTAGATAGTCTTCAGATGTCACCTCCGGGTGAGCTGAGAAAACAAGATAAAACTAAGTTTACTCAAGAATTTGCTGTTCACATAATCATCAGTAGGTATCGCTGTATAGTAAACAACCAACAATCCCAATGACCAGGCAAGGGATTGTATGTCTCACATAAACCAGATGATAATTCTTTTATAGCTCATAATCGGATACTGGTCAGAATCAAAGCAAAAGAAATTGAACACATGCTCCGAGTAAAAGTATAAGCAGAATCTACTCAATATTAACGTATTTGAGAGTGCCATCACTAGCTTAACTTTGCAGTATACAGCATTACCTTTTTGGTATTCCTTAGCATGTTGCATGTACTGAGTGAGATTTTGAGCGACAGTCATGACAATCTTATGTTCGTTCTGTAGTTTATTGATGACATGATTCTTGTAATATATATGTGGTATTCTGCTACTACTAGGCTGAGGCTGGTGACCGTATGAAGCCGGTGGATCATTGAACAGCTTACAAATCTCCTGTATCTGCTTCAGAGCTGGCAACACCCACGTCTCATTGACCTGAAAAATATCTATCACATCATCACAGACTCGTAATATTAATAATACAATTAATCCGATCTAACACACGATCCTTTTATAGTACTATAGGTATATATCAATACAGTACTGATGCAGTGACTAGAACGAATGACAACATTTTGGTACCAGAAACTTAATACATTTACAGAAAATTTGGAAAGAAATAGTTGCCATTACCTTGAGCTCCTCGACAAATTTATAAGTCCATTCTAGTTTGTGTTTGTCTCTGTCTGAAGTACAGCTGTAATCTAGAATCTTAATAAGAGCGGCTAAAGCCTGATCCATAGTGTCAGTAGGACAATCATCTGCCTTAGCTAATGTCCATAGTAATGTCAGCACCTGTTAACAGTAGATGTTAGATGTATACACAACAGCCCACAACCAAGTATATAAATGTCACAACATAAACTGGCTCTACTGAATAAAGTAAGCTTAATGGAGATAAATATTCAGGACAGTTTCATACCCCTTACAGGGGAGTTAAGTTTGCAATATAAAAGAGAGGATAACTCTTATATTTAAGCAGACATTTTGTTCAATGTCGTTGATATTCAGTATGTGTCAAGTTTCAAATTAATAAGCTACTAAAACATTGAGCTGCTCTGATAGCTTGAAACTAAAGTTGTGACACTTTTGAGGTGAGGTAATGAGCAATGACCAAATTTTGATAAAGATGGTTGGGGTCAGTTAATGGGAAATAATATTGTCAAGAAAACACGACGACCAACCAGACAGCAAGATGACTCTATATCAGATTGTTTTAATTTTCGATGATAAAACTTGAAAATGTGGATGTCGTAATACATTCATACATTTTGCTACCAGAACTATATAGGCTTATCTTCAAAATATTTCAGTGTGAGGAATACATAAAAATATGTTTGGGATGATGATTCCAAGCGATTGAACACGAGATGTTGATTTAAAGTTCCTTTGACATTGCGAAATATCAAATTTAAACGAAGCACATAGAAAATCCATTGGCTGTATTACCCTACACCCAAAAAGTATTCATCAGCACTAATTTTTGCCATTTTCGCTAGTTGAGGAAGCTAATTTTAAAAGCAGTAAATTTCACTTTACTTTTATATATATTATGATTGAGGGAACCCAAATTAACTCAGATAAAAACAGCTTATCTACCTGATAAACTTATAAGTGTGAAACTTTTAACTAGCTAAAATTAGTATGTCTAGGACTCTAGGGTAAGTGTAAGACAGGGTTGTCCCCAGCTTGGCGGTAGCGGCGGAACGCCAAATGGTTATTTATTAACGCCAAAATAAAATATTAAGCATGTACTGTAATTTCTCAAATATTCACAGACCAAGAACAATCACTGAGTTCCATCAGACAATGGTTTATTATAATTGGTCCATTTACATATTGCTATGCATTATCTTAGCTATACAGTACATCAAATTTCCTTATATGGCAGTGCCCAATCACAACAAAGTCTATTTATAACCTCTTGGCTATACACGAGTGTTTATAAATGTTGCTTGCTGTAGAGAATCATGACACAGTGGAATGATGGTTAAGCTCCTGGCAGACTTTATTGAGAATCTGAAGGTTGGTGGTTCAAATCCCCTTCTGGGCAATACTTCTCCCATGGATGCTTTTTCATTACACTTTGCAGTTGCATGGTATATTGCAATACTTTTTATGACCAAGAGATGGCTCGCACTTATCCGCCGCACCAAAAACCTCAGAATGCCAAAGTTTCTACTTTTTGACATATTTCACCGAACGCTAAAAATTCCTGGAGAGAACCCTGCCTGCTACCTGCCTCCAAAAAATTTGAAATCCTGGGGACAACCCTGGTGTAAGATATTAAATGTACCTTCTGAGCCATTACGCCCTCCTTATCATCCTCAGCGAGTCTCCGTATTAGCTCCAGTAGTTTTTCTCTCTGCTTCTTGTTAGCGTGATGCCAGCTGTCCTGGAAACACTTAAACAAGTGATCCAACTGCTCTGCTGAGAAATCCCATGCAAGCTTCGCCAACAACTCATGTATATTCTACAATTATATCAGTATAAACCATTCCCATGGGGATTAAATGTTGTCAAGTTTAAAAATCATCATGAGCAGATCCGAATAATGAATTAAAAAGGTTTTCACACATCACCATTGTTCTCTGTTATCTCATGTGGTACCTGCACCAGTATGGCTGTGATAAGAGAAAAAGGCCTTCCTACGTACTGAATGATGCATTTTGTCTAGCAAGAGGCAACGTAGCGATAAATAATTCGGCAAAAAAAATTTGATTAATTCACTGGTGTCAGCAATGAGATAAATGAATTATCTCGTTGGTGTAGGTGCCAAATAACATAGGGTTATCTTCTCTCTGAGATTGTTGATCAGAGAGGGGATTGACCACACAAGAAATCTTCCAATAACATGTCTAACACGCACCTGGGAAGTCAGTGAGAAAGTAACATTGAACCAAATAATCAGCAGCATTAGTGGGCAACACAAGCAGCCTAGAAAACAATAAATGCATTCATTTCACTTGTGCCAACTTGCTTCTGCAAACAGCAATAACATACCTTGACAATAGCATCATGTTTGCCATGCTGAGCCTGCCATATTGTATCCAGATCATCTGATGACAAAGATTTCTCTTTAATCATAAATCTGATAATCTTCTCTAACTTTTCTACATACTGAGGCTGATGTAGTGAATCTCTCAGTACGATATCTAGAACGTTGTTCTCACTAATCCACAACTATAACAATAACAATAAATAATCAGAAGAAAAACATGAGGAAGTCAGCCTGAACAGCAGCTTAGATCATGCATATTAACTTAAAATGATGACAAGATACAGTTATCACTTGCTGCTGAAAACTTTTAACACTCTAAGCCACTTTACTATCAGTAGCTTACTGATATTAGCTTCATATAGTAAATTGAACGATTTCTAAATAGGAATTATACATGCATATGATGGATGTACTTTTCAATAATGGAACGGTGTGTGTATGTACACATTTTTCAGCATGAGTTAGAAGAACCACAGCAAATAAGATTATTGTAGAAAACTCACAGCCATTTTGTCAGCAGTGAGCCACTCGAGTTCATCGTCATGTGTTTGTCTCTGATAGTAATATGATACATTCATAATGACCTTAAAATGAAGAACATTAGGTCATATGTTAGTAATAATAAAAGAAGTACCATGTGACGTAAAACCCTGCTGATAAACATGGTGGGGATAGATGACACTTTGCTGTCTGCTTGAATGTGTGAGAAGTGTCCCAATTCATTCAGATAGCAGCATCAGTTGTCTCAAATAACGTCTTGAAAGCTTGCAGCTTGGCAATGAATTCATACACTTGCTCACATAAGGCCAACCGCTGAATCTAAGGGGATTCTCATTGTAACCTGTGACATCAACGTTATGTATGTTATGTTATGTTATGTTATGAGTTTCATTGAGAAAATTCAGATCCCAGTGAGGGAGCGATAAGGGCTCTGCAAATGAGTCAAGTAAATAACACTATCTGGATGTTGTAAAAGTACATCTTATAACACCGAGATAAGAGCACACGGATTTGTCTTAATCTCAGATCAAAGATACTCATAGACGGATAGCTGGCCTTTAGATTTAGATTTTAACTTATCACTTTCTGGGTCATCATGACCTATTTATATCCTGGTAATCATTTAATTGCTCCTATGCGGGTCAGGCTTGTGTACTAGCAGCTCAATAGTGATAACAATGAAATGTACTAAAAAGTATGAGGATCTTGGGATTGACGTCTCTATATCTCAGTTGTTTCGCTTGGGAGTACAGAGGAAAATAGGAGGTAACTCACTTTATTCACTTCATTTAGAGCGTTCATTTTTCCGTTGAATGACGATATCTTCAGTAGCCTCAGTATCATTTTGAGACGGAATATCTCCAGGTCTCTGATTCGCTCCTCATATCCAGGCACCATGGCTACTGTAAACATAACACAACAGCAAGGTAATAATAATATCACCACATGAACATGACGTCACATGACAAATAACACACAGTGTCAGCAGACTGATGACCTATCGTTGTCTGTGTTCTTAAACTGGTGGGGGGTTAATACTTTCACTGTGCACTATTGTACTGGTAACAACAGCCTGAGTGATTCTTCTTAAAAGTGCATCGGAATTATCATCTTATTTATTTGAAATTCCCAATAATGCTCATACAACCCTCAGTCAAAATCTGATTACCTGTTCAACACTCAGTACTGCAAGCTGATTAATTGATATTGGGAAAATATGAGGGTCAACTCAGTACATTAACAAGCTCTATTGCAGGCCTCAATGTCTATCTATGTGCTGTGTTCGGGAGAAAGGGAGAATATGATAAAATATATACCGAGTGATTTGAGATTTTTCATGATAGCAGACAGAGCATCGTTCTTAGCTTCAGTTTTACTTTCTTTCTTCATCTCCTCATCAGATAGACCTTCTAAGAAATCTGTCACTATATCCTGTTAACACAAACCCACACCATAATATACGATGTACGTATGTGTATGTATGCATAATACAAAGTATAACATACAGCATAAACAAGTACTCACGGTACAAAAACATATATCAGCAATTTCGAGCAATACTTGTCCAAACCCAGTTATACGGTAGTAGGTGTTTGACACAAATGCTTCTCGTTTACCTCTTATACACGGGTGTCATTTGTATGTCACTCTAAGTATACATTTACATGTAATAACACGTGTGTTGCAGCAGCACATCATACGGCTGGGACGTATTTCAGATTTCCCCCTCCAGGTCATCTCAATAACAGAGGATGTTTACAACATTCCCGCGGTACAAGATTTTATTGTACTTCCTCAAATTACTCGATCAAAATTGTACATGTATACGTTCTATGACTGAGTATCATCATCATTGACTGTCCTTAGTATCCAAAGATACCTGGGAATTCTGAAATAGTGCATTATGGGATACTCTTTATCATTAAATTACAGTTAGCTAAGCCTATATAGAAACGAGATAGAACAGTGATCTCACACATACCACTATAGGTAGAGCATATGTCTTGATAGTTTCCACAGTGAGCACCTCGTGACATTGTCCGAACGGTTTAACAAGAGCTGAGATAAGAGGAAATGAGAGAGGACGACCTTCACCTGGTGCCACTACGAACCGATTCCTCAAAGTGTCAAACCCTCCGTTCTTACCAAATCTGTTCAATAGATCCACCAGCCAGCCCTGCAAACACAACAACATATCGTATAGGATTGATATATAAGCGTAAAAGCACAAAAAATATGCTTGATATCTAGAATTCTCCAAAATCACATAGCCACTGTCAACTCAGAACTATAAAGTAAAATACACCATTGCGACTCGGCAATTAATGGCCTTTGTTTATTGGAAACGTGCCAACCTATCAGGCACCAAAAAACAACAATTCTAAAATTTTTGCATAAATTTTTAATCACCTTGTGATCCATAGACATTGAAGTTTCTAGATTAACCGTTGGGTTTCAGAAAGTTTGTACCATTTTCGTTGCGTATAGCACACCTACTGGCAGCATATTATTCGAACAGTATTTTCACAAGTCCTGTTAAACCTATCAGCTGACCAATCGGTCCACTTGTTTATTAAAACCTACCAAATTCTTGATCTCATTGGTTTTGTATAGCCCAGTTTTGAGCCTGATTTAAGCCTCAGGCCGTAACGGAGGATCATAATTCTTAAAATAGCAGGGGCACACAATTGACAGTCTAGAAAGCTCAATGTCTATGATGGGATCGCATTACATGTGATTTACAATCTTATCATCGAGCTCATTCAATGATATACATGTAAACTGACTATCAATACACTGACAATACATGATATAAACATAAAAAATGCAGGAGCAGCAGCAGCTCACCCTTTGTGGTATTCTAGCATCTGAAGGTTTGGCATATATCTGATCTTCAGTTAGATTCATCATCTCCGCTGGTGGTTTGTTACCGTTGTATATCTGAAATCTACAACAAAACAATAAAATAACACCAGTATATAAGTTAACATGTTCACTGATTTATAGGCCATTAATGTAACCTGAATACCAGTTACAACACTCACTTTCAAATACCGTAATAATTTACTCACCATTATCCAACGCAACAGAAGGACAGACACTCTCGCTTTGCAGCAGTAAATTTTTTTATGAGATGTTGCAGAGATAAGGGCAATGACACAATATATCCTACAAGAGCAAACTTTCTGTGGACGACCGGAGTGTTTTCAATTTCAAAATGTGTCAAAATTAAAACAATAGCTACACTGTATACATTAATTTTAGCATCTTCAATCTTTTTGAGTGTGGAAGCGCTAAAGTTTCCCACCGCTAATACTTTTCTCCACAAGGGCAAATGAATCACTCACAGCGACAACTCACATCAATCATTAATACAACACTTAGTAAAATAATACTGAGTAACGGAGAGAAAAGGGAGAATGACTTACTTAGAGTGTGGGTTCAGTACCATAGCCAGTAGATCTAACATTATAATGTTGTCATCATCAAGCTTATTACAGCATAGATCTATGAGAAGTTTACAGTTGTCCATAATACACCTCTGTCAAACATAGTAAACAAAGATATTGGTTTAGCTACGAGTGTATTACAAAGTGGGCATGAATTTACATATAAGTAAGGCAGGCTGCAAGCATTTTTGTAAAAATTCAAGTACACAGTGATATTGTTAAAAAATGTATGGTTTTGAGTAGAAAAAAAATGTGTTCATTTTAATAACCATGCATTTGCATGCCATAGCCTAGCGAGCATCTTCCATAGTAGTATTGCATTTCACACCTACACACATATATACATATTATACTATTCCTTTCTTTAACAGAAATTTCCTGTTTATCAGATTCTTCATGCATCGTTGGTGGTTTTCACAAGAACATGTATGTAGCTGAGGTTGTTTTATTGCTAGCTTGAGGTTGAAGAGGCAGAAGACAAGACAACGGCTCACCTGTATATCATATTTCCAGCCATTCACAGCATCATCTGTAAGTATCTTAGTAAATGATAGAGTGAGGCCATCCTTATAAAAATTCTGACAGGCTAGTATATCTCTGTCCAAACCTGCAAAAAAACAACAACACGCACATGTGATAACATAATGCATACACATAGCCTATATTAAAAAAGAATTCATCAGCATTAATTTTCGCTACTTGAGGTGGCTTATTTTAAAAGAAACTAATTTCGATCCATTTTGATAGATAGAAACCAAAGAAGCAAAACAAAAAAATTTTTCATCTGAAAAACTAAAAATTTGAAACATTTGACCAGTTAAATTTACTGCGTATATGCTACTAATTCTTTCCATAGCTAGCTAAATCGTGTTTTAGTAATTATGTTAATACTAATTTCCTCGTTATTTGTGGCTGTGAATGAAAAAGGCATAACTTATCTGTCCAGATAGACAGTAGATGGGAAACATTTTCCGCTTCCTTCAAACACTTCATCAAAACGTTGATCATTTTAAAGGTTCATGATTATTGCGAATGCATTTATGATACCGGTAAAGGTAAATAGTGAGTTCTACCTCAGTTTTATTTTGCAAGCTTCTGACCGGCGCACCCTCACAGTGAACCTAGAACTAAGTTTGTGATATATCACTAGTGACTTTCACTCTCATAATTAGTCAGGTATGTTTATGTATTCTTCAAGAAGTAATCACAGGGAAGTGTCAGTAGACAGATGAGGACACGTGTACTGAAGGTTAAACCAATAAACTTCCCTGGTTCATCAATAAATCTCAGTGAAGATCTCGGCACAATAGAGCGTTTTTCATAGTGTCCGAGAACGATCTCGGGACAAAACGCCAATGACAAAATGCCAACACCCAAAACCTCAATACAAAAAATGCTCTCTCCAATCACAAAACCCCAACCCCAAACACAAAAATTAATGGCATTTCCTACATTGGCGTTTAGTCCGTGGAATTCAGACCGGATACCTCCGAGAACATACAGTTATTTATTAATTTATGAAACCTTTTAGGCAATTTCAAAGAGTTTTATAACTCATATGTGTAATTCCGCCCGCCTTGTCACATAAGTGGATTGTGGAAGCGATGAAAATTTTTAAAAATTAGTTACATAACGAAAGTGCGATTGAAACACCCAGATAAAGAAGTCAAAGACAGAAGCCCGATTCCTAGAGCCTTGAATCATCGTACAGATAAGACCTGACTATGGACAAACAGGATTCTTCCAGGTTCTATTTACAGCCTCATCTCAGTGATTCATTCCACATGTTCAACACGCCTCAATTAAAGCTGCTGCAGGAGAAGCGACTCCTGGAGGATAATTAATAGCACTTAAATCTCCACCATCGCCTTCTAGTCTGTATTATGGTGATAAGTCATTAGACAGAAGCATTAATTAAATGGGTGGGTTTGTGCGACTTCAACTTCTTTATCGAATTGGCTGTTCAGGAAGCCGTCGAGTTACAATACTGAGTTGGTGCGACGTATACAATCATCGATTATCAGGTGTGTTTGGAATCTGTCACACAATCTTGTCCCGGTCAGCAGCGCTAAGATTTGCTCACTCACTTCGTCTAGGTTACCGATTAGCCAACCTGGGAGGTAATTGCAGTAATAATTGATTCCTACTGCACAGTACTCCTGAGTAATGTAGCACGCAGAAAATATCACAACTCTCACTATTGCGTGGTGTCGAGATTACTATAAATACAGTGTAAGCACCATATGCCATCTTAGTGGCAGCAAGAGTCTAGTAGAAAAACTCCAGACAAGCAATATGGTTTGTACTTATTCAACAGCTATGATAGATACAGATTGTTAACAATCTGTAATTTTTTATCTGTTTAGAGCTACAGTGCACATTGGGTCTCTGATCTTGTTTTCATTTAATTACATCTGTTGACAGTTTTGCAATTTTATTTATTTTGTTATTTCATACGCGTTGTTTCTTTTATCTTCATCTAGTGGATTGAAGCAACGCCTGGATCAGTGTTCCTGATACCTATACTGTTACTACTCCTCATTAACAGTAGCATCGCTATAGGTAAGAATAGCACTTCCCTGAATCAGACCAACCACCTATATCACATTCATGTCTACCAAACCACAACAATATCCTGTAAATGTTGAACCATGCACCCATTGCAAGTGCCGAGCGGTGGGTGATAACAACCACGCAACAAAGGTTTACCACTAAGCAAGCACTCATAAGTCATTCTAAGTGGCTCCGAGCATTGAAGTAATTGTTACGTATCTGTATATTTTTGTATTTTCCACAAAACTTTTGATATAGCAATTCCGTCAAACATTACCTTGCCCTTATGATAAAGAAAAATAAGGCTGCTTGGTTATCAATGTCAATGTTAACAACGTTTTATGATGGATTGACAGAGCAGTCGTGTAGCTGTGATGGAGGAGGGGGTGGTGTTACGTACACTGCAGTATCAGACAGCGGGTGTAGAGAGTATATAATGGATCCACCTGGTGCTGCTACCGGCACCATGACCTGTCCTAGTGATCTCATATGGGATACGACCGCCTGTACCTGTAACTTTGCATCACAAGCCACGTGTGCCTCAGGATGTCAAGGTATGACAATCCAACTACCATACTCTTCGCAGATTGAACAGCTGCATTGCTTCACCTACCTTTTACAGGACATATAAAATACCATAGGCATATAATAGTTATTATATGCCTATGTAAAATGCATAACTTTTTCGTTTCCCTATTTGGGATCCAGGAATAAAGTGCACACTTCGTTGCTAAATTTAGAGGTTTGATTCGCCTCTACCAACAACTGTACATGTATGTTTCACAGATTTTCAAGAGTTGTATCATAAACAAAACAAAAATCAGTGTGTTTTGTCTATGAGAGTATAAAAGATCGCATTTGTATTAGAATGATTTCCCAACATCTCTGATTCAGTTATTGAAAAACTGATTGGTGCTTTTTCAAACTTCTATGATTTCGAACCTTGTTACTAATTAATGAAGGTTGAAGATTACTTTGGGCTCAGACTCTGATATTACAGTTCAAATACCACTCGACACAATGCTCACTCGCTCACTTTTTAACATTATCTTTGCAGTTCATGATATTTAATCTAATTCAATTTTAATATTGTAAATCGCCTAAAAACTACCAATGATGGGTCTTTGGAAACACTATACAGTTAAACTATGGTATCATCATTGTTGCTTTAATGATTTTGCAGCACCGAGGGGTACAACTCCGCCAGCTACTACACCAGCCGTTCAGTTCACCTGTCCGGATAGCGGAGGATACGAGTATAATCCTTTCTCTAACACCTGCTTCCGGGTAATAGATGAAGATAAGGACTGGGATGACGCAGTCACTGCCTGTGCCAATGACGGAGAGTATCTAGCTGTACTAGACACCCTCGAAACCATAGCCTGGTTCAAACATTTACGACATACTATACCATGTAAGTAATAATTTCTTGAGTTTACTGCAAAAAAAATTGCAAAACACTACAAACTGAATGCTGCCAACATTTAAGCAAAAAATGCTTACAATTTATTGTGGATGTAGATGTTTAAGGACAAAAGACGACATTGTAGATATATGAAGAAATGAAGCAGTCACATTCGTATTATGCTGAATTATCCAGTCTTCCTATTCAACATCATAACATTTCTTAGTTTAAGGCCAGCATATTGAGAAGTGTAGGTCATGTGTAGTCGTGTGCCAGTGCATGTGTAATGATTTTGAACATGTGTATTTGCAGCGTGGAGAGATGCGGGTCGAGTGTGGGTTGGAGGTAAACTTGACGATGGTCTGTGGAGGTGGTTTGGCAGATTGGCAACTAACGGAGGTACAGAGGGCACACCTATTCTTGTGGCTGACTGGGAGAGTATAATGCCTAATGGTAATGGCAATTGTATTCAACTGTTTGACAACAGGAGAGCTGGTTTTAACGCTTTAAGAGAAAACTACAAGTGGGATGATTTCACGTGCTCGTCTAGCATCTCGTTTGTCTGCGAGCGTACGGAAGACAGCAATGGTGGCGGTAACCTAATATTCAGAGCCAACACCGGATCTGACAACAGCAACGCAGCTCAGCAGAATGACAAGGTGACATCATCAGATAGTACAGGCTCAACCAGTGCTCCAACAGCTGCACCGCTTACTGAGCTCTTCTCTACTGATAGGCCTGGTAATAATCCTCAACCTGAGGATCTCCCAGGGACAACAGAACCAGAGCTAGCAGACGAAACAACAACACAAGAGACCATAACCGTATCATAGAACATGAAGTAACTATCATAGAGTACAACATAATGCTATGCGTCAATGAATGCTTATGATTAGCAATTTTTACCTCTTCTCAGCAATCACATCATTGCAATACAACATTACCTATATGCTTAAAATTTCATTCAAATCAGACACAATGAAGTGTCGAATCAATGGCTTCTTATGATAATATCATAGAAATTTTAATACACATTGGATATAAAGGGAAAATTATTATAAATTGAAATTGTCTCCACTTGAAGGCGAGAACACAACTCAAAATTACAGAGTATTTTTTAGTAAATACAATGTTTTAAAATAATAATAATATCTATAATCCCTGTTGACAAATTATGATCTCTTCAAGTTGTCATTAGTACGTGTAGATCTTTATCTGCATTCAAGACGGGCACAGGCCACTTCATTGTCATTGTAATTATCCCACATGTGGCTTTGGTCATTTGTGACTAAATGATATCTATAGAACTATCCCATCAATAAGGAAGTAGTTGTACCATTGTGGTCAATTGGGGTTTGATGTGTATAACTCATTTCCTGGAAATTCCATTTTCCTATTGATTCACATCATTACCCACAAAACTATCTCGACATATACCAACATTCTTGTGATTGGGGCTTCGTCATTATTTTTTATGGTTCAAGTAAGTGATTCCCTACTTATAAGGGCCCTGATCCATTGAGAATGTTTATTCTGCACTGCCACAATCCAGAGTCCTTCAAACATCCACAAAATCTAGAGGTTGGGCACTGTAGCTATCTATACAACGGAGTCGCATTTCACAGCCAGGTTATATGGAAAATTTTCCTTGAAAGATATTTTATTATTTCATTAATTTTTATCTGTAATATATTTTGCTGAGTAATTTTGACAAAGTCAAAAACATTTAGTAACATGTTATTGCTAGCTTAAATCTTGATCACATGATTAATCAAATTGCAACAAATCAGTGCTAACAGTTACCAAGCGCAACAACTATGTTATATACAGCAGAAGTCCACACTAAATCCTAATCTCAAAGTGAAAATGGCTTAGCAGCTGAATTTTAAAGTCTCCCATGGATATGATCAACAATTTAGAAAGACATGGTCTATCTTTTGCATTTTTTGCAGTGTTTATGTGATGAGATAGGAGCGATGGTTAGCGGTTTGTCTATCATAAGGAAGTTTCCATATTATCATGAATAACAATGAAACTAAATACCACTCCGTGTATAGCTGACAGTCAGTCTACACAAAATTAGTTGCATATTAGCCATGGGATTGGTGGAGAGGTGTGGCTAGTACAATTCCAAATAAAATGATAACCTGTATCTAAATTCTTTGGAATCAAGATTCATGACACGTTCCCACTTCTCAGCAGAATCAGGAATAGATTCTCCTAATATAAGTCGATGTTTTGGAGGTTGAATTGCTTTTACAGAATCAGTGTACAAGCCGGGTCATATTGTAAATTCTACTGTTGAACCAAAAATATTGGTAGCATGATTTGGTGATCCATCCCCCACTTTCACTTGAACCTTGTGTGATTACAGAGAATAATACCAAACCAATTTCTCCTAAACGATTCATAAAATTACAATTTGAGTGTAGCATTGCATATTTGGATTGAAATACACTCTCAATTGAATGTTGGTGCAAAATTAGCGTGGTAGATTCTAACAAAACACTATCAATAAATAGAAAACCTAACGATTTTCACCAGATCTAACAATATCAGATATCTATTAGGAGGAAAAGGTAGCTCAGTTAGTTAGAGCGCCTGCCTGAGGCACGCAAGTGCTGGAGGTTTTGGGTTCAAATCCCTCTGCTGTCTAGTGACTACTGGGCCTATGTGCCACATATGTGCTCTGACCTGGCTGAAAACTGAGAGCAAACTGGCGCAGTAGCTGCAGCTTCGCCATTAAGGCACCCGTATTTCACCACCCAGTCCCTGGGCTAGGTGAGTGACTAACCTTGCGATTTTATCAACCTTTCTTAATTAACCTGAACACTTAATGCAATCTTGAGATATTGAGTTTCTCACATTGCAAAATCTCATCAAGCGAAAATCTCAAAATGGTGAGTCACTACAACTCACCATTGGCACTGAGCTGTATGGCAGATTTGAGTAGAATCTCCAGTTCACCATCAGGTAATACAGGTACCACCCATCGAGGCTTGTTTATCATGTCATCTAGTTTGGTGAGTTTATCTAGAGGAAATACGGCTTCCGAATCCTCGGGTCTCAATGGTAGTGATGACGCTTCACCCTCGTCATGCTAATGTGATAAAATATGAAATGAGTTGTTATTGACACAGTTTTGGTGTGGTATCATCACAGGCAAAACACACCATGGGTATCAAGGAATAAGGCGACAACACTACATGACGCTTGCATTACTCAAGTTACATTCTGTAAAACATGATCCTCCACAAAACGTGTTTTCATTACAAATTACACCAATGATCATTTGCAGAACCATGATACTGTAATTAGTTTATCATACTTCAATTTGATGCATCACATGGTAGGCCTACATCTTTGAAGTTTTGCATTACAGTTCACATATTTAATAACTCTGACAGAGAAAACTACTTGACACAGCGAAGAACTGGCTAGGTCTACACCTCTGTGATAAACACACAAACCTGCACAGGCTGATTCTCCACAGTTCTTTCTTCACCATTCTCACCATCAGGTCTGGCCATGTCAGCAGTAGTGGTAGATGATGACTCTCCTGATGAGGTGGTATTGACACCTCCTCCTCTGTCAGCAGCTGTATTATCAGCAGCTACTGTAGTACCCTGCTGCTGTGGATCAGTACTATCCGTACTACCAGAGACAGGAGGTGATGTGGTAGAGCCAACCGCTGGCCCTGCAGGCGGTACGGGTCCGCGATCAGTAGAGGATGA